>OGFL01000235.1_pt1 | contig 61122 bp, 49 predicted proteins | sample 1570911 | NCBI WGS metagenome assembly OGFL01 (sample SAMEA2582050, study PRJEB24529) | metagenome | biome: Human gut stool | place: China | collected 2011 | reverse complement strand
TATCTTATTTTTATAGTTTTTATCTATACTTATTTCAAACAGAGCGCAAAGTAAGTACTTTTATCGATACCAAACAAGTTTTTCATAAAATAATTCATTGTCTGATAGCATTTTTTCTTCATTTTAAGCACTCACAGAGCATCATTAGAGCATTTCGAATGGCTTTTTGTACATTTCCACCCCTTCCATCATCTCCCTCTTGTCTGAATGTTACAATTTCATTTTTATAGGCAGCAGCAATCCATACCGTTCCGACAGGCTTTTCCGCAGTTCCCCCTCCGGGGCCTGCAATTCCTGATGTAGCGACAGCGCAATCTGTTTTCAACGCTTTCATCGCACCTTTTACCATCTCGATAACAGTCTCCCGACTGACAGCTCCATATTTCTCCAAAGTTTCAGCAGAGACATGGAGCAGAGACATCTTTACCTCATTAGAATATGCCACAATCCCTCCGTTAAAGTATTCCGAGCTCCCTGGAACTGAAGTCACCAAAGCTGCAATACTGCCTCCTGTACAACTTTCTGCGGTGGAAAGGGACAAATTCTTCGATTTTAATAACTCCCCAATCTTTTCTTCCAGCTTCATATACCTTATTATATATATTATTTCTGTATTTTGTTCTACTTTTCCTCTCCATATCACCAAATCCGTATCAACTCCGTGTTTGCTCCGTATCTATACACTTGGACTTGGTATGGAGTTGGTATGGACCAGACACGGACTTGGTACGGTACAGGTAAGAAGATGTTCTAAAATTCCTTTTACTGCAACGTGACACGTGAGTAAGCCGGTGCATCTATCGAACAGAAATCTTTATCCTGATATTTGAAATAACCTGTAATCGCAATCATAGCGGCATTATCCGTCGTATAGCTGAACTTGGGAATAAAAATCTTCCACCCATACTTTTCAGCATGTTCACGAAAGGCATTGCGCAAGCCATTATTAGCAGAAACACCACCAGCCACGGCTACTTGCTTTATCCTATATTCTTTAGCAGCCTTGCGGAGCTTATCCATCAGGATATCCACTACGGTAGCTTCAAGCGAAGCTGCCAAATCGACCTTATGATGTTCGATGAAATCGGGGTCTTCCTTTATCCAGTCACGCAAAGAATACAGGAATGAGGTTTTCAAACCGCTGAAACTATAATCTAATCCAGGGATATGAGGTTTGCTAAAAGTAAATGCCTTCGGATTTCCCTGACGGGCCAACTTATCAATAATCGGACCACCGGGATACCCCAATCCCATTACCTTCGAACACTTGTCGATGGCTTCTCCAGCAGCATCATCAATCGTCTGCCCTAAAATCTCCATATCATTGTATGCCTTTACCAGGATAATTTGCGAATTTCCTCCCGATACAAGCAGGCAAAGGAAAGGAAATTCAGGCTGAGCATTCTCTTCACCTTCTGCTTTAATAAAATGAGCTAACACATGACCTGTCAAATGATTAACATCAATCATAGGAATACCTAAAGAACGAGCAAAACCTTTGGCAAATGACACACCTACCAACAAAGAACCCATCAATCCCGGTCCTCTGGTGAACGCCACTGCACTCAATTCTTCCTTAGTCACTCCGGCGCGTTTCAATGCTTCATGCACCACCGGAACTATGTTTTGCTGATGTGCACGTGAAGCTAATTCGGGAACTACACCGCCATAGGCTTCATGCACCGCCTGACTGGAAACGACGTTTGATAGCAGATACCCATCTTTGATGACGGCAGCAGAGGTGTCGTCGCAAGAGCTTTCTATTCCTAAAATTATTGTACTCATATCGTTATTTACGTTTAAACGCTGCAAAAGTAATGATAAAAGTAGGATTGATAACGTATTATTTCATATTTTTGTTGGCTAATTCAAACAAACCGCCTATCAGAAAGTTAAAAAAGACAGTTCGCTGGGTGCTCGGTATTATACTTAGTTTGTATATCGGGACTATATTGTTGTTGAACATTCCTTACGTTCAGCGACAAATATCTGTGTTGGTTGCAAACGAATTAGCTAACGTTCTGGGTACACAATTGACCATCGGGCGGATAAATATGGGACTGCTAAACCGCATCATAATTGATGACTTATTATTGAATGACCAGTCCGATAAAGAAATGCTGAAGATATCCCGTCTTTCAGCTAAATTCGATATATTACCCCTATTCAAGGGGAAAGTTTCCATCAGTAACGTGCAGTTATTTGGTTTTAACATCAATCTGGAAAAGAAAACACCGGAAGATATACCCAATTTCCAGTTCGTACTTGATGCATTTGCCTCTAAAGATACCATCAAAAAAGAAAGTAATCTGGATATCCGCATCAATTCTTTATTGATACGGCGCGGCAAGCTGTCCTACAATGTGCTGTCGGCAGAAGAAACACCGGGAAAGTTCAATGCACAGCACATACAGCTACGTAACATTATTGCCAATATCTCCTTAAAAGCACTTCAAAATGATTCTATAAATGCTGCTATCAAACGTTTAAGTATAGAAGAAGGAAATTCCGGATTTGAGTTAAAGAGGCTGAGCTTAAAGGTTGTTGCAAATAATCAGAAGATGAATATCGAGAATTTTGCAATCGACCTGCCCAATACTTCACTTGCCATGGACACCATACGTATGGAATATGACAGTCTGGGGGCTTTTGGCAATTTTGCTAATGACGTGCACTTCTCGTTCCGTATGCTGCCTTCAGATATCGTACTTCGTGATTTGGCAGCATTTGTTCCCGCATTTTCTCCTTTTAAAGAAAAGCTGCAAATAGCTGTAGAAACAAACGGTACCATTAACCAGCTGAACTGTCCCCACCTGTCAATCACAGGAGGACCGCATTTCCGTTTGAGAGGAGATGTATCTTTACAAGATCTATCCCGTCCTCAGGATGCATTTGTATTTGGTAACCTGTCCAATTTATATGCCGATCCGGAAGGGGTTGCTTTTTTTGTACGCAACTTGAGTAAGAATTACGAGAGTGTTCCTCCTATATTACAACGTTTGGGCACCATTTCATTTCATGGAGAAGTATCAGGCTATTTCACGGACATCGTAACTTATGGTTTGATATACACAGACATTGGCTCCATCAAGACAGACTTGAAAATAAGTTCAGATAAAGAAAAAGGTTATTTTGCATATTCGGGTGCCGTAAAGACTGAAGAACTCGAATTGGGCAATATGCTGGATAACGAAAAGCTGGGAAAAGTAACTTTCAATCTTGACATTGAAGGCAGCCACTATGAAAATCAATACCCTTCCATTGTGATGAAAGGATTGATTGCTTCCATCGACTATAGTGATTATAATTATGAAAATATCACACTGGACGGAGAATACAAACAAGGCGGTTTCAATGGAAAAGTAGCATTGGATGACGAAAATGGTTCTATTCTGCTGAACGGTAATATCAATACCGTCAGCCGTATACCGACTTTCAACTTTTACGCCAGCATTCGCAATGTGCGTCCGCACGAACTCCACCTAACCCCCAAATATGAGGATACAGAACTTTCAGTTCAATTAACAGCCGACTTCACAGGTGGATCTATTGATGAAATGAATGGAGAAATCAATATCGACAGTCTGCAATTCACTGCACCCGATAAGGAGTATTTTCTGGATAACCTGAAAATCGCTGCCAGCCAGAGGGATAGTTCTCATAAGCAACTGACAGTAACCTCTAATTTCCTGAATGCAAGCATCGAGGGGGATTATTCCTATCGTACCCTGCCTGCCAGTGTAATGAATATCATGCGGAAATACATTCCCGCTCTGATATTACCGGACAAGAAACCCATAGAAAGCGAGAATAATTTCCATTTTGATGTAAACATCTTCAATACGGATTTACTGTCCACCGTATTCAATGTTCCCATTAAAATCTATACACACTCTACTCTAAAAGGTTATTTCAATGACAAAGCGCAACGCTTGCGGGTAGAGGGCTATTTTCCACGTCTGCGTTATGGAGATAAATTCATTGAATCCGGAATGCTATTATGCGAAAATCCGGGTGACAAAATTCATGCCCGACTGCGCTTCAATAACCGCAAGCCGACAGGTGCAATAAACATTGCATTGGAAGCTCAGGCCAAAGACGACCTTATTCAGACTTCCCTAAATTGGGGTAACAGTAGTTCCGTCACCTATAGTGGCAAACTGGCTGCTACTGCACATTTTCTCCGTGCACAAGCCGAAGAACGAGATAACAAGCGTTCCCGTAAGGCAGTTTCGCCCTTGAAAACGGTAGTAGATGTACAAAAGACAGATATCATTCTGAATGATACTCTATGGGAAATACACCCCTCACAAGTAGTCATAGATTCCGGGAAAATACATATTAATGATTTCTATTTCAGCCATAAAGACCGACACTTGCGCATCAATGGGGTCATTTCAGAAGAACCCAATGACACGGTACGCCTGGACTTGAAAGATATTAATATAGGATATGTATTCGATATAGCCAACCTTGGGGTTAACTTCAAAGGCGAAGCTACCGGTCCAGCCTATGCCAGTGGAGTATTAAAAACTCCCGTTATGTATACCGACCTGTTTATCCGAAGTCTTGGGTTGAACGACGGATTATTGGGCGATGCCAATATTCATGGAGAATGGCATCACGAAGTAAAAGGAATTTATCTCGATGCACATATTCGTGAAAAAGACATAGCCAAAAGTCATGTATATGGATATATCTACCCCATAAAACCCACAAGTGCACTCGACTTACAAATTGAAGCGGACAGCACCAATCTCAAGTTTATTGAACACTACATGAGTAGTATTACACCGGAATTTAACGGACGAGCCAGTGGCAACGTACATTTCTATGGTAAATTTAAAGGGCTTACCATGGAAGGACGCGTACTTGGCGATGCTTCCATGAAAGTAGACGTATTGAACACCACTTTCTTCATAAAAGACAGTATTCTCATAGAGCCGAACGGGCTGACTTTCCATAATAACCGCATTTTCGACCCTCAGGGCAACCAGGGACACGCAAACGGTTACCTGCACTATGAACACTTCAAGAATCTGGAATATCGTTTTCAGTTTGACGTAAATAATATGCTGGTGATGAATACAAAAGAATCGCTTGACTTGCCTTTCTATGGTACGGTATATGGAACAGGCAATGCTCTGATTGCCGGTAATGCGCAAGATGGCGTAAATATAGATGTAGCTATGACTACCGACCGAAATACTAATTTTGTTTATATAAAGGATAATGTATCTTCAGCTGCCAGTACCCAATTCATCAAGTATGTAGATAAAACACCTCGTCGTGCTGTGCTGGACTCCATCAATTTGACCTCTGATTATGAGCTGGCACAACAAGAAATACAACAGGAAGAAGAAAGTCATACCGATATCCGCCTAAATCTGCTTGTAGAAGCTACTCCGAATGCAACCATGAAGATTGTTATGGATCCCATTGCAGGCGACTACATCAGTGGACGAGGGTCCGGTAATATCCGCACAGAGTTTTACAACAAAGGCGACGATGTAAAAATGTTTGGTAGTTACCGCATCAGTCAGGGAGTTTATAAATTCAGCTTGCAGGAAGTGATACGCAAGGATTTTACAATAAAAGACGGAAGTACTATCAGTTTCAACGGTCCTCCGTTGGATGCCACCATGGATATCCAAGCAAACTATATGGTGAATTCCGCATCATTGAATGATCTGGTACCCAATGCAAGTAGCTATGGAATCCCTACGAATATCCGGGTAAACTGTACCATGAATCTGACAGGTCACCTCACTTCCCCTGACATTAAGTTGGGACTGGAAGTGCCTAATGAACGAGATGAAGTACAAGCACTTATCCGCAACTATATCCCTACGGACGAACAAATGAATATGCAGATCCTCTATCTGTTAGGTATCGGCAAATTCTATACACCCGAAAATGTAGATGCCACGCAAAATTCGAATATGATGACTTCCGTGCTTTCATCGACCCTTTCAGGACAACTAAACAATGCACTTTCCAACATTATTAATAGTAACAACTGGAATATAGGTACCAACCTCAGCACCGGAGAAAAAGGCTGGACGGATATGGAGTTCGAAGGAATGCTATCGGGACAATTACTGAACAACCGTCTGCTTATCAACGGTAACTTCGGATACCGCGACAATCCGATGGCAAATACGAATTTTGTAGGTGACTTTGAAGCAGAATGGCTTGTGAACCGTAGCGGAGATATCCGCCTGAAAGCGTACAATGAGACGAATGACCGCTATTATACAAGAACCAATCTGACAACGCAAGGCATTGGCATCATTTTCAAGAAGGACTTCAACCGATGGAAAGAGCTTATGTTCTGGAATAAGTGGAGGTTGAAAAGACTGAGACGGGAAATGGAACAAAAGGAAGCTGAAAAAAATACCAAAGAGCAAACGGAAGAACCTAAGACTAGTGCTTCCCATGCGGCAGCAAAAGAAAAGAGAGAGAGAAGTTAATTTTCCCCTTCTTTATTTTCATATCACTTTTCTTATTCATATATCAATTTATAATCATTTATAAAGCCTGTTCCTTCCACCGTTTCTATACAGTTCAGCAACCGCCACTCACAACTGCGTACCCAGCTGCGGAAATTCTCTTCAGGTTGATACTCACTCCGGGCGAATTCCAACAAACGGTCTACCTCAAAATTATCGGAAATAATGCCTGCTCCGCCGCGTGCCGCATCATAGGCGTTACAATCCTGTTCAATGTGTGCCGGTACCATCAGCAAAGGCTTACCCAGATACATAGCCTCGCAAACGGATTCAAAACCTGCCGTAGTGGCATACGCCCGGCAACCTGACATATAACTTAGGAATTTTTCGTCATCCAACTGATGAAATGACAATGTTTCATCCATTCTGCATACTTCCGGTTCATCCGGTTTGTCCCAGAAGAAGTGCAAAGGCACTTCGGGGTGCTGCTCATGCCATTGGGAGATACTTTTTCCAAATCCGGCATTAACCATATAGCCATGTACATACTCTCCGGCAACAGCTTCGCAACAAAGCACTTCGCGCCGCAGTAAAGGCGGTACCACGCGTATATGCGCTTCTTCGTCCGTTTCCATCGGACGGAATGAGAGAGCCAGCTTCTCTTTGGCTCCGATACACGTGAGTCGCGTAAAAAAACGGAGCATCAGCAGGCTCACGGGATTCTTTTTGGGAAACTCAAAGTCATGATGCAGGAAAAGATATTGATGGCCGACACTGATCTGCGGTACAGAAGGGCGGAAAAAAAGATAAGTCAAGCCCGTCAGTAACTCATAAAAGTTGATTACGAGGTCCGCATCAGTTTCATGGATACGCCGGTGAATATAACAGATGCTACGCATATAAGCAGGAACCTGCATCAGATTATATGCGATACTGCGAGACATACTAACCCGCTTATTGGCAAGCGTAGGCAGAAAGTTCGGACTGAGAAAGCGTTTCACAGGTGCCTGTATATTACGGTTAAAGAAACCCGGCAGGCGACGGGTGTTACTCTTCCCCACCAGTACTTCTACTACCTCGTGACCGTTGCACCGTAGAATTTCTTCCAGCGTGATGGCCTGCGTCAGATGACCGCGGCCTTCTCCTTGAACAATAAAAAGAACCTTCATCTTTATATTTATAATTTTTAGTAATTTATAATACCATCGCATTTACGTGCGTGGACAAACTTCACCAGTTCCTCTTCAAAATTGGGAATATAAGAAACAGCGAATGTTGTAGGCAAAGGTCAGCTATTCGTATTACGCCGGTATGTAGAAAATATGACAAGTCTCTTTCATTTTTTTCGCGAACCTCCTTATCTTTACAGAAGATAAGCTGCATCTCAGCATAACTTTTTCATGCAAGCATGAAAGTTATACCTTCAATTTGCATTATCTTTACCCCTCAAAAGAAACTCTCGTATGAAAAAGCCCGGAAATATCCTTATTGTTGATGATAACCGCGGTGTGCTCACCGCAGTGCAATTGCTGTTGAAACCCCATTTCGAAAAGATCATCACGCTCCCTTCACCTGTCACACTAACCTCTGTGTTACGTGAAGAAAATCCATCGGTGGTGTTACTTGACATGAATTTTACCTCAGGTATCAATACGGGAAACGAAGGATTATTCTGGTTACAGGAAATCAAACGCCTTCGTCCCTCCTTGCCTGTGGTTCTTTTCACTGCTTATGGAGATATTGATCTTGCCGTGCGTGGCATTAAAGAAGGAGCTACAGACTTTATTGTCAAGCCATGGGATAATCAAAAGCTGGTGGAAACCTTACTGAATGCAGCCCAAGCCATTCATAATAAAAATAACGGAAAAATCGCCTCTCCTGTAACCCCTGCCATGTATTGGGGAGAAAGTCCCATCATGCAGCAATTGCGCTCGCTGGTGGAGAAAGTCGCCATAACCGATGCAAATATCCTTATCACCGGAGAAAACGGTACGGGAAAAGAGATGCTGGCACGTGAAATTCATGCACTTTCTTCCCGCCGTACGAAGGAAATGGTTGCCGTAGATATGGGAGCCATCACCGAAAGCCTCTTTGAAAGTGAGCTTTTCGGGCATACAAAAGGCTCTTTCACAGATGCATACGCTGACCGTCCCGGTAAGTTCGAAACAGCAGACCATAGCACACTGTTTCTCGATGAAATCGGCAATTTACCCTATCACCTGCAAGCCAAACTACTGACCGTATTGCAACGCCGCAGTATTGTCCGTGTAGGCAGCAACCAGCCTATCGCTGTTGACATCCGTTTGATTTGTGCCACCAACCGCAATCTGAACGAGATGGTACAACGCAATGAATTCCGTGAAGACTTGCTTTACCGCATCAATACTATCCATCTTGAAATTCCTCCTTTGCGCGAACGGCCGGAAGACATTCTTCCTCTTGCCGAACGCTTTATAACACGCTTCTGCAAGCAATATGATAAAGCATTATTACGGCTTTCCGGTGCTGCCTGTACCAAATTGAAAACACACCCCTGGTACGGAAATATCCGCGAACTGGAGCATGCCATAGAGAAAGCAGTCATTATCTGCGATGGCAACGAACTGCCGGCGGAACTGTTCCAGTTGCCTAAGCGTCCCGAAACCTCACGCACCGGAAGCGATGCCGGTACAGAAGCAGCCACCCTTGAAGAAATGGAACGGAAAATGATACAGAAAGCTTTGGATACCTGTAACGGCAATCTATCCGCTGTTGCCGCACAACTCGGCATCACCCGGCAGACTCTCTATAATAAAATGAAAAAGTTCGGATTATGAAACATTACTACCGATACATCACCGACCGCTACCTTTTCCGCATTGTCATCTCTCTCCTGCTGGCGGGAGCCGTCACGGTATCCATTATTTATAAAGACCTTCTATGGATCGTCATCTCTTCCTTGCTGTTGTTGACGAGTCTGCGCTGGCAATGGAAGCTGTATCGTCGGCATACACAGAAGGTGCTGTTTCTGCTCGATGCCATTGAAAACAACGATGCATCCATCCATTTCTCCGAGCACGAAGACATTCCGGACAACCGTATTGTAAACCAAGCCCTGAACCGCGTTGCTTCTATATTATATAATGTAAAGAGCGAAACTGCACAACAGGAAAAGTATTACGAACTCATTCTCGACTGCATCAATACCGGTATCTTGGTACTGAACGATGCAGGTGCTGTTTACCAGAAAAATAATGAAGCCCTCCGCCTGTTAGGGCTGGAAGTCTTCACTCATGTCAGCCAACTTAGCCGTATTGATACAAACCTTATGGGACTTTTCGCCCATTGCCGTCCCGGAGATAAGTTGCAAACCCGCCTGTCCAACGAACGCGGTACGGTCAATCTCTCCATCCGCGTCTCCGACATAACCATCCGTCAGGAGCATTTTCGTATCCTTGCCCTGAATGATATCAATAACGAACTGGATGAAAAGGAAATCGACTCCTGGATACGCTTGATCCGTGTACTGACACATGAAATCATGAATTCTGTGACTCCCATCACTTCATTGAGCGACACATTGTTGACACTGATACAGGGAAGTGAAGAATTAAAAGCGAAAAGTGAATCCATCTTTTCCGACAAAGAAACTGCTGACGAGATCCGCAATGGCCTGCACACCATCAGCACCACGGGCAAAGGACTCCTCTCTTTCGTGGAAAATTACCGCCGTTTCACCCGTATCCCCAAACCGGAACCTTCCTTGTTCTACGTCAAAGGTTTTATCAATCGTATGGTGGAACTGGCACGGCATCAATATCCTAATTCACATATCACCTTCCACTCCCACATCACTCCGGGTGATCTTATTCTTTATGCAGATGAAAACCTTATCTCGCAGGTACTTATCAACGTATTGAAAAATGCCATTCAGGCCATTGACGCAGCAGGAATTCCGGAAGGCATCATCACCCTACACGCTTATTGCAATGAAAATGAAGCCGTACTCATCGAAGTATCCAATAACGGCCCTGCCATTCCTCCTGAAGTAGCAGAACACATTTTTATTCCTTTCTTCACCACAAAAGAAGGTGGCAGCGGCATCGGTTTGAGCATTTCCCGTCAAATTATGCGGCTGTCAGGTGGCAGCCTTTCCCTGCATCTCGGAAAGGAAACCACGTTTGTACTAAAATTCAATTAGGTAACGTTTAAAAAACAAAGTGGTATTAATGATTTTTTCTCCTACTGGAGAAAAACTTTTTCCCAATAGGAGAAAAATAATTCAATAATAGACTAATAATATGAATCAAGATTTGGATTATGTTCATCATTGAATCAGATATGAACAAAGTGCGATAATGTGGTAGGGTGATAGCAGGATAACGCTCTGTGATATATAGCGCAGCTACTTTATCGCTCTATCACCTTACCGCTTATCACTCTTTTTCTTCCTTTCGGAGCGAATCTGAACATTTTACCCCTTGCAATTGTTTAAAAATAGGTGTAACTTCGCTTTGCGATAACTAAATCCTTGAATAAACAACTTAAATAATACCTAATTTATGATTTTTACAGCAGAAAACATTCTTTTAATTGGTTCTATCTTACTTTTCATTAGTATTATTGTCGGCAAGACCGGCTATCGATTCGGAGTCCCTGCCCTGTTACTATTCCTTGTCGTCGGCATGATTTTCGGTAGCGATGGTTTCGGACTACAGTTTCATAACGCTAAAGAAGCACAATTTATTGGTATGGTTGCTCTTAGCGTTATTTTGTTTTCCGGCGGTATGGATACTAAATTCAGCGAAATTAAACCGATTCTTGTTCCGGGTATTGTCCTCTCCACATTCGGCGTACTGCTTACTGCCGTCTTTACAGGATTTTTCATCTGGTGGATTGCCGGCATGAGTTGGTCAAATATTTATCTTCCTATCACTACATCCCTACTGCTTGCCTCCACCATGTCATCTACCGATTCCGCTTCTGTATTCGCCATCTTACGTTCGCAGAAAATGAATCTGAAACACAATCTTCGCCCCATGCTGGAGCTTGAAAGTGGTAGTAATGACCCGATGGCTTACATGCTTACCATCGTGCTGATACAGTTCATACAATCCGGTGGAATGGGTATTGGAGGTATCTTCGGTTCGTTCGTTATCCAATTCATAGTAGGTGCAGCTGCCGGATACCTTCTCGGCAAACTTGCCATCCTCATGCTGAATAAGCTTAATATTGATAATCAGGCTCTTTATCCCATTCTTCTACTTGCATTTGTATTTTTCACTTTCGCCATTACCGATCTTCTGAAAGGAAATGGTTACCTCGCCGTTTACATTGCCGGTATTATGGTAGGTAACAACAAGATAATGCATCGCAAAGAGATTTATACTTTCATGGATGGATTAACCTGGCTGTTCCAAATCATCATGTTCCTTTGCCTCGGTTTGTTGGTAAATCCTCACGAATTACTCGATATTGCTTTGGTGGCAACACTTATCGGTGTATTTATGATTGTTATCGGTCGCCCACTCAGTGTCTTCCTCTGTTTGCTGCCTTTCGGCAAGAAGATCACAAACCGTTCGCGACTTTTTGTTTCCTGGGTAGGTTTGCGTGGAGCAGTGCCTATCATCTTCGCCACTTATCCGGTAGTAGCGCAAGTACCGGGTGCCGATGTAATCTTCAATATCGTATTCTTTATCACGATTGTTTCTCTCGTTATCCAAGGTACTACCGTTTCCTTGGCCGCCCGCATGCTGAAACTTTCTACTCCGTTGGAAAAGACCGGTAATGAATTCGGAGTGGAATTGCCCGAAGAAATAGACAGCGATCTCAGTGATATGACCGTTACCACGGAAATGCTGGAAGAAGGCGATACCCTGAAGGATATCACTCTGCCTAATGGAGCACTCGTAATGATTGTGAAACGAGGCACGGAGTTCCTGATACCGAACGGATCACTGAAATTACATTTGGGGGATAAGCTGTTACTGATTTCGGATAAGAAGAGTAGTGATTAATATGTGTGTACTTTTTCTTTCGTTTGCCCGAAAGAAAAAGATACCAAAAAGAAAGGGCACGGGCTACGTCTACGGTGCTACTCCAATACTGCCATGCGCAGACGGGGCTCAAACTCGCTACGCTCAGACAGATCGCCTCTTACCTGCGCCTGACAACATCTCCGCCTGACGCACCTACGCCTATGCCCGAAGGCTGCGCAATAAAGCGTTGCGCGCACAAGACTGTGAAGCACCTATGTGATACAAAACCACGTAATATTTCCCCATTCACGCCGAATGGTCTCCCGGCCTCACTGTAGGGGCGTTAAGCGTAGAAAGTATTTTCGGCGTTAAGAAGGGCAGGCTGTTTGAGCGAAGCGAGTTCCTGCCCTTTAGCTGAAAATACTTTCGGAGTAGCCCCGGAAGTGCAGCCTTGATTTTTTCTTTGGTATCTTTCTTTTGCATCAAGGCAAAAGAAAGTACAATTGGTTATTTTTTCTTTTTCTTTCGCCTCCCACCAAAGAATAAATATATAAACTTGCACACCATCACATTTAGCTCTATATTTGCGCAGTTTTAACTAAAGTGTGCAAATTTAACAGATGAAACAGGAACAACACTTCATTGATTACATTGAACAAAGCATCATTCGGAACTGGAACTTAAACGCCTTGACTGACTATAAGGGTGCTACTCTCCAATATAAAGACGTGGCTCGCAAGATTGCAAAATTCCATATTGTACTGGAAAGTGCCGGTATCCAGCCGGGTGATAAGATTGCCGTCTGCGGTCGTAACAGTGCACACTGGGCAGTTACTTTCCTGGCAACCATCACTTATGGAGCTGTTATTGTGCCTATCCTTCATGAATTTAAAGCGGATAATATACATAATATCGTCAATCACTCAGAAGCCAGACTGCTTTTTGTGGGAGACCAGGTGTGGGAAAACCTGAATGAAGACGCCATGCCGCAATTGCTGGGCGTTATTCTGATGACTGAATTCACCCCTGTAGTCTGTCGCGACAAACGATTGATGGAAGCTTTCGAGCACCGCAATACTCTATATGGACAGCGCTATCCTAAAAACTTCCGCCCCGAACATATCTGTTACCGGAAGGATGAGCCGGAAGAACTTGCCATCATTAACTATACTTCCGGTACTACCGGATATTCCAAAGGTGTTATGCTCCCCTATCGCAGCCTTTGGTCCAACGTGAATTACTGCCATGAGATGCTTCCGGTGAAACCGGGCGATAACATAGTTTCCATGCTTCCTATGGGACATGTATTCGGAATGACTTACGATTTCCTTTACGGTTTTTCAGCCGGGGCACACATCTACTTCCTCACTCGCATGCCGACTCCTAAAATTATCGCACAGTCTTTCGCTGAAATCAAGCCACGTGTCATCTCATGTGTGCCTCTGATTGTAGAAAAGATTATCAAGAAGAATATTCTGCCCCGTGTAGATAATAAAATTGGTAAATTACTACTCCATGTTCCTATCATCAATGACAAGATCAGAGCTCTTGCCCGCAAAGAAGCAATGGAAATATTCGGTGGTAACTTCGATGAAATTATCATCGGTGGAGCCCCGTTTAATGCAGAAGTAGAACACTTCCTCAAACAGATAAGCTTCCCCTACACCATCGCCTACGGTATGACGGAATGTGGCCCGATCATCTGTTCCAGCCGCTGGGAAACCATGAAGTTGGCATCATGCGGTAAAGCAGCCACACGCATGGAAGTGAAGATAGATTCGTCTGATCCGGAAAAGATAGCAGGAGAAATCATTTGTCGGGGTACCAACCTGATGCTGGGATATTATAAGAACCAGGAAGCAACTTCACAAATCATTGACGTAAATGGCTGGCTGCATACAGGCGATTTAGGTACAATGGATGCGGAAGGTTATGTAACCGTTCGCGGGCGCAGCAAGAATATGTTGCTCACTTCCAGCGGACAAAACATCTACCCGGAAGAGATTGAAAGCAAACTGAATAATATGCCTTACGTTTCCGAGTCACTCATTGTGTTGCAAAAAGAAAAATTGGTAGCACTGATTTATCCGGACTTTGACGATGCATTTGCCAATGGACTGCAACAAACGGATGTAGAGCGTATGATGGAAGCTAACCGTAACGAACTCAACCAGCAGTTACCGGCTTATTGCCAGATATCAAAGATAAAGATCCACTTCGAGGAATTTGAAAAGACAGCCAAAAAATCTATTAAACGGTTTATGTATCAGGAGGCTAAAGGTTAACAAAGATATAAGATTAAGTCTATATTTTTAATTAATGTTATAGAACATACTTTTTTATTTGGATAATTTGCAGTTATCCCGAAAGTACGTATCTTTGCATTGTGTTTTTCATAGTATTAGATTTAAGGTTAACAAAGGTTGGAGTACAGCGGTACTCCTTTTTTTATGTTCGTACTTTCCGGAATATTTATATCAGAAGCGGAAGTTGCCACAAAGTATCATCTTCTCCTTTCACTATCTGCACAAAGAAAAAACAAATAGGAAGAAACAAGAAATGCGTGTTTTCATAATCAATATGGAATTATAGTTTTCTATGCAAAAATAAGTAAAATCCTCAATAATCTGGCAATCAATTGTTATCTTTACTTCCAAACCAAAACTCTGTTATCATGGATATACATACTTTTATGACTAATTATCGGGAAGCATTTGGTGAACGTGCTGAACTTCCCATCGCCTTCTGGTACTCTGACAAACAGGAAAACGAAACAGAAAAAATCAGCGGTTGCTTCTTCAAGGGCCTGCAACAGGTAAGGGAAGGTAAAACCATCAGCCTGAACAGCGACGTCATAGGATGTGGCGGCGGAAAATTCTACACCGGTTTCACGGAAATGCCTATACACGTACCTAACTTCGTATCCCTGAAAGAGAAGTACAAAAAGACTCCTGAAATGGTAACAGATTTCATAAAACAAATCCAGGTACCACGTACAGAAAAAGCCTATCTGCATTTTGCCCGGATAGATAAACTTGCTTCTTTCGATCATGTAGAGGGTTTGCTGTTCCTTGCTACGCCTGATATCCTGTCAGGACTTACCACATGGGCTTTTTATGATACGAATGCATTCGATACCGTAGCTGCTCCTTTCGGTTCCGGTTGCAGTTCCGTTGTAACCCTCACTGTTCTCGAAAACCAAAAAGATGGTAGGCGCTGTTTCCTCGGCTTCTTCGATCCGTCCGTGCGTCCCCACTTTGAAGCCAATCTGTTGAGTTTCACTATTCCCATGTCCCGCTTCAAAGAAATGTATCACACCATGCGCGAAAGTTGCCTGTTCGATACACACGCCTGGGGAAAGATAAAAGAGCGTATCAATGAATAAAACCTTGAAAAAAAGTAAAGAAACAACGCCTATCTTTTAATTAGTGTTATAAAAACACTTATATTAGCCTAATCATTTGGAAATACGCAGAATGTCCGTATCTTTGCACTGTGTTTTTCATAGTATTAGATTTAAGGTTAACAAAGGTTGGAGTACAGCGGTACTCCTTTTTTTTTTCCATACGTTTGGAATATCCTCGTAAAAGGCTTTTCTTTGCCAAGAAATACTGCCTCTATCCTACCTATTGAACAATTGGGATTCAGGAAAGAAGCTAATAATAAAAAATCGTAATGATAACCATATCCCCAAAAAGTATTGCTCTGCAATTCAACGAATGCATTACAAATGCCGATCTGAAAGGATTGGCAAATCTAATGACAGAAGATCATGTATTTTGTGATACTGCAAATAATCGAATTAAAGGAAAGGATAACAATATAGTTCAGGCATGGGAGCCGTTTTTCAATTTTTATCCTGGATACCGGAATATATTTGAAAATATTGTAGCAAGAGGTTCTACCGTGATTATGCAAGGCTACTCGATTTGTTCTGATGAGATACTTAATAATATTTGTGCCATCTGGGTTGCAAAAATTATAGATAATAAGGTTGGTTCATGGCATATATATCCTGATACAAAAGAAAATAGAGAAATATTTGACTTGTAATCTTTTATATCTAAACACAAAGTTTTATTCCTCAACCGATGGTGTCAAACCAATGAAAATCTAAAATAAGAATAATAGAGGTGGTGTCAAAAGTCTGATTATTGTTCTTGTCATGCTTCGGCTACGCTCAGCATGACAGAACAAAATGATAGCTAAATTTACTTTTGGCACCACCTCTAATCATTTATCAGATATTACCGGACAGTTTTTTCAATCCTTTCAATTCCGCCTTATCTTTCACCTCCATAATGCTGATAGCGTAACCACCACCCGGAGCCGCTTTCAATTTCAGTACGGTTTTAGGAGAAACAATCCCTTTACGGATTACGTAAGCCTGCGGATTCGTTTTATAATCAGCATCCTTTGCGTCCGCATAAACAGTAGCTATATACTGTTTATCAGCATCCAGAAAATCCAGTTTCAGAGTAGAAGCATGTCCCTGCTCACTGCTGGTACAACCTATAAACCAATCATTCGTACCTTTCGCCTTGCGGGCAGCCGTGATATAGCGTCCCGGTTCTGCTTCCAGGTATCGGCTGTCATCCCAGTCCAGAGCCACATCTTTAATGAACTGGAAAGCATCCATAAAGCGTTCATAGTTCTCAGGCAGATCGGCTGCCATTTGCAGAGGGCTGTACATCGTGACGTAGAGTGCCAACTGACGCGCCAATGTAGAGTTTACATGAGCGTGACTATTCGGATTCAGTTTATTCATATCCATTTCAAAGACACCCGGCGTATAATCCATCGGTCCACCTTGCAGACGGGTGAAAGGAAGAATGGTCGTGTGGAAAGGCTTGCTGCCTCCGAAAGCTTCATATTCCGTGCCACGGGCAGATTCATTTCCTATCAGGTTCGGATACGTACGGCACAAACCAGTAGGCCGTACAGCCTCGTGGGCATTCACCATAATTTTATGCTTGGCAGCTTCGGTCACGGCATACAGGTAATGGTTGTTCATCCACTGCCCATAATGATATTCACCGCGCGGAATGATATTGCCCACATAACCGCTTTTCACGGAATTGTAACCGTATTGGTTCATCAAGTCATAGGCGGCCTCCATGTGGCGTTCGTAGTTGCGTGCGGAAGCTGATGTCTCATGATGCATCATCAGTTTGACACCTTTGGAGTGGGCATACTCATTCAGATATTTGATGTCAAAATCAGGATATGGAGTGAGAAAGTCGAAAACATAATCCTTGCTGTTGCCGAACCAGTCTTCCCAACCGGTATTCCAGCCTTCTACCAATACCTGGTCGAAACCATGCTCCGCAGCAAAATCAATGTACTTCTTTACATTCTCCGTATTGGCGGGATGAATACCATTCGATTTCACTTTCGTATAATCCGTTTCATCCAGTTTTACAGAAGGGAGATCAAATGTATAAGCCCACGGCTTGCCTGCCGCAATCATTTCCCACCATACGCCTACATACTTCACAGGCTTAATCCAGGAAGTATCCTCATACTTGCAGGGATCATTCAGATTCAGTATCAGATTGGAAGCCAGCATTTCACGGGCATCATCACTGACTATCACCGTACGCCACGGAGTGTGACAAGGTGACTGCATATACCCTTTATCACCCTGTGCATCCGGTGTCAGCCAGGATTCAAAGACAAGGTTCCTATCATCCAGATTCAGGTGCATACACGAATAATCCACCAAAGCGGCTTCATGGAGATTCAGATAGATTCCGTCAGCCGTTTTCATCTGGAGGGAAGTCTGTACACCTGTCGGTGAAAACTGGTTTTGTGACGCATTATCAGTAATGGCTCCCTGCATCAAACCGCGAATTTCCGAAAGTTTGGATTCCGTATAATCATATTCCTGAGTATCGTAATCACCGGGAATCCACCAGGCGGTATGATCGCCCGCCATAGCAAACTGGGTATGTTCGTCCTTTATCACAAAGTAAACCAGGTTCTTCTGTTGTGGAAACTCATAACGGAATCCTACGCCATCATCATATACACGAAAACGAAGGTTCATATAACGATCTGTAGCGGGCTGTTTCAATTCAACCAGCAATTCGTTGTAGTGATTACGAATATCTTTCGTCTCTCCCCACACCGGTTGCCAGGTTTCGTCGAAGGTAGAGGTAGAAGCTTTCAGGACTTCAAAACCATCCAACAGATTATTGGCATTCTTCAATTCCAGTCCCAAGGTGCTGGGCTTAATCACGGATTTCCCTTTATACTCCACCTGATAGGTTGGAGTGCCATTCTTTGATAATTCGAAATCCAGCTTCACCTGGCCCGAAGGAGACGACACTCCTTCCGCTTTCCCCGCTAAGGCAAAAAGAAGACAAATTGCACTAAGCATTAACTTTCTCATAACTATACTTTTTATGGTTGGTATTAATAAATAAATTCAATCGTGTGTTTCACCCCGTCATCCGGCAATCTCAACATACAAAGATTCTGTTTCTTATCCGGACACCATGCGGTAACCTTGAACTCCGTTTCCATCCCTTCATTCAGTTTTTCCGCTTTCATCTTCCTTACTTTCTGTCCGTCAATAAGCGCTTCCTTCGGCATCTGCCCGGTATAAATGCAAAACATTAGGTTGCGTTCTCCCGGAAGGGCATACTTTTCTCCCATCTTTTCCCCGACTTCAAGTACATATCCCTTTTCCGTTGTCCGGCAAGATACAGGAGTACGCATAAATTCTCCACGCTGATACCCCAGATCAGTTCCTGCATCTTCATACAGGGAGAAAGACGTTTCACCGCCCACCGCAGCCGGAAATACCTCAAATGTAATCGGATAAACCGCTTTTTCATCCGTATAATTCATCACAGGCATCTGAGGGATGATACTTCCTTTCCGCACAAACATAGGAATGGTATTCAGGGGAGCATTTGCCGTAGTCCACTGTTCACCGCTATATTCCGTGCGCTTGTCATTATAATCTATCCAGATACCTTCGGGCAGATAAACATTCTTATTAGTTGCCCCCTTCTTCACCACCGGAGCCACCAGCAGTTCGCTACCAAACATGAATTGTGCATCCGTAGAGACCGTTTCCAAATCCGCCGGATATTCCATAAACATAGGGCGCATAATCGGCAAACCCGTTTCATACGCTTCGCGGGCATAAGTATAAATATAAGGCAGCAAGCGATATTTCATTTCTATGGCAGCTTTAACGTTCTTCTCCGCTTCCTCCCCAAAGAGCCACGGTTCTACCGCCACATCTCCTTCATGGTGAATACGGCTCAGAGGATTGAACGCTCCCAACTGTACCCAACGGGTATAAAGTTCCGCCATAGCGGGATAATTTTCAATGTCCCCGCAATAACCGGAAATGTCACATGCCACGAAAGGAATTACTCCCAGTCCGGCAGATAAAAGTACCGGGATCTGATTAGCCATCTGTCCCCAGCCTTGCAGCACATCATCTCCATTGCCGCAATCTCCGGTCCAGCCGAAGGTGTAACGCTGTAATCCTGCATAGGCGGCGCGTGTCATCTGGAAGACACGAAGATCCGGATTCCGTTTCTCAAACTGTTCCTTTACCACCTTGTCCCAAGTCAGACCATACACGTTATGAATTTCATCGTGCATACCCAGATGGTGTTTCATTACAAGACGTTCCGTTTGTTCCTCATTGCTCCAAGCAGGTTCACCCATATCCGTCCAGAAGCCGGCAATGCCGTCATCTATCGGTTTCTGCTGATAGGCTCCCCACCAGTCCGCCACTTCGGGAATGGTAAAGTCCACCACACCACAGTTGCCACCCCACGGCCAAGGCATATCATAGCTTCTACCCGTGGTGGAGTCTTTCACCAGATAGCCGAGGCGGTCCGCTTCTTCCCATTGCTTTTTATTGGCCTGGGAGATGACAGGGTCTTGCGAAACAATCACCTTGAAGCCCATCCTTTTCAGGTCGGCAAGCATCTTCTTCGGATTCTGATAGTTTTCTTTCCGCCAGTTGAAATCCTGTAGGTATTGTGTCCAACCGATATCCTGATAGATGATGTCACAAGGAATGCCACGCTTGCGATATCCTTCGGCTATTTCATAAGAGAGCTTCTCGGTAGTCAGCAGACCACGGCATTGTGCAAAGCCCAGTGCCCACTTCGGAGGCATGATGGGTTGTCCGGTCAATGCGACATACTGCTTCATGATTTCCTTATAATCCTTACCAAAGATAAAATAGTAAATCATCTCCCCACCGGGAGCTTCAAAGCTGTAATAATCACGGCTTTCAGTACCGAATTTAAATTCTGTCTTATACGTGTTATCCAGAAATATACCATAGCGATAGCTGCTCATAAAGAAAGGGATACTCTTGTACAGGGGATCCTCCACAATGCTGTAACAAGGTTTATCACTGTTCCACATCTTATAAGATTCGCCTCGGCGGTCCAGCTTGCCAGTCTTTTCACCCAAACCGAAAAAATGCTCATCCCGACGTAGAGTCTTATACTCCACTTTACGCTCTCCGTCGCTGATATGTCCCTTGTCGGCATAGTCACTGAATAAAAGCTTCTGATACTTGTCGAATATCTGTAAGCTGAACGGAGCCTTGTTGACGCGAATACGCAGTTTAGGCGTAAATATCTCATAGCAGGCATTCTGTTCGTCCACCCGAACAGTGCCTACATCTTCCAATTTTTCATTAATCACCGCAAAGGAAGGATTTCCCCGCTGCAACTTACCGTCCGGCGAAAACCAGACGCGCACAACGGAGGAACTGCAAAGTTGCAACTGCACAGCCGAATTATCGTCTATATGAAACGTAACATCTCTCCCTTCCTGCGAATAAGAAGTACAGTTTCCCGTTACATTTCCGCCATATAAATGCAGAGACAGGCAACACAGCATTAAAAATAAATATATATATTTTCTCATGGTTCTATATCTTTTATAATCTGTTCTTTCTGTAGCGATTATGAACTGAAAAAACAGGGTAGTGGTGTATATTGTTTACAAATTATGTATATTCCTAAAATAGTCGTATACTGAACCTAATTCAGTCGTATACTGAATGCCATTCAGTCGTATACTTAATAGGGTTCAGTCGTATACTGAATAGGGCGTGGTTTAGTGGTATTGATAATCAGAAAGTTACAAAAGCCACATTGCCGTTAATAAATTCTAACAAATCTCTGCGATATATAACGCAGCTACTTTATCGCCCTATCACTTTACCCCCTTACCACTCTTTTCTTTCCAATTTATTTTGAATCAACCCCAATAACCGTTTATTCTATTATAATCATGCTCCAGTATTTCAGTGAAGGAAGCGTAAAGGTTATCGTTCCGTCTTTCTGTTCAAAAGCTAATTCCTGCGAAGCTCCGGCATGTGCGTCTGGAGTAGCCACCCACACTTTGCTCACTTTCCCCGCAACATTCAACTTCAAGGGCACTTTAGTCACCAACCGTGGTTCGGGCATTGTCCCGTTCAGGTCTCTCCAACTTAAACTGTTTGCACTAAGGAAGTTCAGCAGATGAACCACCTGTTTACCGTTCACCCTTCTGGCGAAAGAAGTAATGGCTGATTTCTGTGGTGGCCAAGTGTTCAGATTCAGATTCTTGCTCGCATCCGTACATACCAAAGTTACCTCGTCTTCCTCCCCGCCATCGCGAAGAAGATTCTGATAAGCAGTCATAAAGTCATAATAGCGCACAACAGCCGTCTTCAAGGCATCACTCATCTGCAAACGGGTATTCGGGAAGTATTCGCTGCACAACATGTGGTCGCCTCCCAATTCTAGGTGCGAACCGCCCAGAGCAAACATCACCGCATCCGTCAGCAAGATTCCCGGCATATTGAATTCACCGGAACTCTTCTCATAATTCATATAAGCCGCAAACACCGTCTTCAGTGCCTGATTTCCGTACTGATGGTTCGCTTTCAGGATCGTATATAAGTCCGTGAAATCAGCTTCATCCCCCCAAACTTCATTATACAGGAAGTCGACTTTGCCCGTACCTGCAATCTGGGATGCCCCGTAGCTACTTACTGCATTCATCACCAGTCGTTTATCAGGATGTTTCCCCTTCATGGCTTCAATAAACGAAACATAAGTCTTAGGCAGATTCACCTTATTCCCCTTGTAATCATAGCGGTCGCCACGGTTGCCCAACTGGTCTATCTGATAGCCATCAAAGTCAAGATTGGCATAGACATCATCGTTGCGCTGGGCAATATATGCCTGCCACTCGGCATTACCCGGATCGAGCAAATAGATATTGCTTTTCCAACTGTCGGGCAACGTATGGGCATCCTTATCCGTATGTCCTGTGCCTTTAAAGATGTACCATTCTTCTTTCACACCGTCACCCGCTGCATCATCGAGCGCACCGAAGCAAAGATTATAGAACATCGCCTTCATTCCATACGAGTGCTGGACGCGGATATAATCCTTTACCGACTGTGTATAGATATCCCGGTTGGCAATATCCTTATATACCGCATCGAGATGTTCGCGCGTACCGCCCAACGGCCAGTGGTGCTTGTTGTGCCAATCCTGAAACTGCACACCATTGATATGGCAACGGTTCAGAAAAGCCATTTCCTCCTGAATTTTACTTTCCGTTTTAGAAGCGTCGAAAGTGGCGACAAAGCCATAACGCGGGAAGCGTGTCCAGTCGCTGGATACATCGACGGCAATAGTACCGAGAATAACTTCCGTACCGTCTTCTTTAGTGCGATAAACGTCCGCCAGATATCCGGTGAAATCCGTTGCAGGGGCAGTCCATGTCCAAGAACTGCCTGCGGCTGCCTGTTCGGAGATTACCTGGTTCAAAGTGCGGTAACGTACCTTTGCTCCCGCAGGCAGGACATCGGCTGTGAAGGAAACGGTTTCACCCGGTCGGTAGCAAGCCTTGTCAGTGGTCAGGTTCACAGTCAAATCAGAGGTAACGGGAGTGACATCAGTCACTCCTCCTGTTTCTCCTCCACCACCGTTACCACCGCCGGTTTCATCATTGTCTTTGCTGCACGAAGCCAAAAAGAACGTGGCAGCCATTGCATAAACTATATATTTCATCGTTTCACTGTTTCACTATCGAAATCGTCTCTTCCAGTTGATTCAGGGTAATCTTATAAGAACCTGCCGTCGTGATCTTCCATTTCTGGTCGATGCCTCCAATCATTACATCCGGATATTGAGCTTTGAAAGCATCACTGGCCTTATCCAGGAACAGCATTGGTTCCGTCTCGCCCGAAGGCTGCCGGTCGGCTACGGTCGGCATAAACCAGGCACCGTTCCAGTCCTCTTTCTTATCACAGGTCAGCTTCAACTCACCCACATTCAGTACACCTTGCCAGGTAAATACATACGGACTATCTGTGGCCTGCATCGGTGTGGCATCTCCAATGCTCCATCCCGCAGGCGTAGCATCCCCTACCATATAAATCATCTCATAAGGAACAAATTCGCTCATCATCATACGCTCTTTCCCTGCACGGATATCGACACATATCTTATAAGCCTTACCACATTCGACATCTTTCAGTACCCATTTATTGTCAGGATCGAACCCTTTCACAAATACCATTTCCGTATCGGTGTAAGCGGCATCGGCATTCTTTGCCTTATACATATTCTCCCAGCTTCCTTCCGAAGTTCCGAACTTAAATTCCCCACCCTGACCAGCATCGAACAAACGGGCATAGCGGAACAGGAACGGATCGAGCACATCCTTTTTCATCGGCACAAATCCCCAGTCGTTCATACCTCCTACGAAATAAAGTTGATCGTAAGCCGGTCTGAGGTTCTCGGTCTGAGTCAGGGTAACAACACCAGTAAACAGATTCGCTTCAACAACATAGTTGAACTCTTCTTCAATCGTAAACGGTTCGTCCGGCTGATCAGCACTGGTACGAAGCACCAGCTTTCCGTCAGTTCCTTTGTTGTATGACGGCAAGAAAGAACCCAGCGTAGTGATAAACTTGAAGGAACCCGCAGTCATTTTTCCCGTCCATGTAAAGATACCATTGTCTTTCCGGGTCATTTCCGTTGCATCATCCGCACTCCAACCGCCGGGAGTGGCATCCCCTATCAGGTAAAGAGTGGAAGTCAACGGTTTGTAGGCAGTGACACTAAAAGAGGTGGTGGCTACCTGCGTCTCTTCCCGATCCGTTACTTTGGCTGTTAAGCGTGCTTCCAGAGAGATGTTTTCAGTAGCTTCCGCACCGAAATATTCACGAAGGATGTTATTCAATTCCTCCACGCTCTTCTTCCAGGTATATTCCTGCACGACATCCTCCAAAGCCACATAAGGAGCGGTAAAATTACTGCCCGCCTTGGCTAGTTCCAGTGTATAGGAAATCTTATTTCCCGTACCATAATTCGTGCCCGTTGTCCAAGAAAGTTCCAGGGCATCATCGCCATGCGCCTGTTCGTTCAAAACGACTTCCGTGTTGCTGGTGGAAAGCGCCAGCTCATTGTGCCCCTTGTCCAGTTCCATATAGTCATTGTCCACGCATGCAGACAATACCATGCAACCCAGCAATGCAAATACTATATGTGAGATATATCTTTTCATATTCTTCTTCTGATTTAAGTGATTAATAACCCGGATTCTGTGTCATCAGTATATTCGCATCCATTTCCGTCTGCGGAATGGGGAACAACAGGCGATTCTTGTTCACACTGTTCTTCCCAATGGATTGCAGGAAGCGAATGGCATACTCTCCATTATTGATGCGGATCATATCGAACCAGCGATGTCCTTCGAAAGCCAGTTCCATGCGACGCTCGTGAATAATCTTCTCACGCATCGCCTCCTGCGACAGGCCCGAAACTTCAGGCAATCCGGCACGTTTGCGAACGATATTCAAGGAAGCGGCAGCCTGCCCGGGTTGTCCCATTTCATTCAGCGCTTCCGCTTTCTTTAGCAAGACATCCGCGTAGCGGTACACAACAAAGTTATTGGGATTCGTATTGTATTCCGGTGAAATAGTCTTGGAAACCAGGAATTTGCGGACATTATATCCGGTATTGGAATAAGAACTCTTGTAAGTCTTCCCGTCGAAGTCCGGACAACCTGCATAAAGAATCGTCAGATCCTTCCGTTTATCACCTTCTTCATACTGGCTCACAAATTCCTCCGTAGGCTGATTCCAGCCGTAGCTGCCTGCAACAAAGTCCGAGTTACGAGGCCCCATGAAAGTGGAAAGCCAAGAAGACTGACCGTCCGTTCCCCAGAAATCATATTCCGTACTTCCGGAATACTGAACCTCAAACAGAGATTCAGGACCGTTATTGATGGTAGCATCGAAGTTATTTTCATACTTGCAAATGGAAAGGTCGTACCCCAGGTTCGTAATCTCATTGCACAGTTCCACCACGTCTTCATAATAGCTCGTATGGTTGGGAGCCAGTGTCAGGTAGATATCCGCCAGCATGGCAAGGGCAGCATCCTTACAGGCACGTCCTTTTTCTTCTTCATTATATTCCGCTTTCGCCGGAAGCAAATCGACTGCATTCTTACAGTCCGAAATGATCTGCTCATAAGTCTGATCCAACGTAGTGCGTGCTATTGCAGTAGATCCACCCGGATTATAAGGTTCCAGACGCAAAGGAACGCCGCCATACAAACGGGCTAAGATATAATAGTAATGGGCACGAAGGAAATATGCTTCACCCATACAACGGTTCTTTATGCTTTCCGATACGGCTTCGGCCTGCGGAAGACTGGTCAGTACAATGTTGCACTGCCCGATGCCTACCCACGGAGAACGCCACATATACAGGGCCATCCCATTATCGCTCTGCGTGATAAAGTTGGATGCCTGTATGGTTTCCAGACCATCCGTACCACCACCTGCACCTACCAGACTGTTACCCGCAACGATATCCAGCGACCACATACGCTGATTGTAGAGATTGGAAGACTGAAGCGCCTTGTAGCAAGCGTTTGTCAGTGCCACAGCCACATCATCGGTCACGGTTGTTTCAGGATCAACGGCATATTTGGGCGACTTATCCAGGAAGTCGTTACATGATACCAGCATCAATACAGCCAGCACGTATAGTAAGTTTGTTATCTTTTTCATATCCGAATCTATTTAAAAGTTAAAGTTTAATCCTACACTGAATGTACGGGAAATGGGATAACGGGACAAATCAATACCGTTGATACCCACCTCCGGATCGAAACCGGAATATCCGGTAATGGTAGCCACATTCTCACAGGAAAGGGAAAGGCGTGCATTCTCTATCTGTAACTTCTGCAACCATTGTTTCGGGAAGGTATAAGAGAGTGTGATGTTCTTCACACGCAAGTAAGATCCGTCTTCTACAAAGCGGTCGGATACACGGCAGTTCTGATTAGGATCACCGAACACGGCACGCGGCATGGAGTAGCTTGTCCCCTCTCCGCGCCAACGGTTCAGCACATCAGTCGTCTGGTTGTATGCGGCAGCCATTCCGACGTTGTCGATATTGTTGGCGTTATAAATCTTATTGCCGGCCACTCCCTGAAAGAATACGGAAAGCTCGAATCCTTTGTAAGACAAGTTGTTGTTCATTGAGAAGAACCAACAGGGATTAGGATTGCCAATCACCGTGCGGTCACTGTCGTTGATGACACCGTCGTTGTTCAAATCCCTGAAACGGATATCGCCCGGTTCAGCTCCCGGCTGCACGGCATGCGCATCCACTTCCGCCTGATTTTGGAACAAGCCGTCCGTCACGTAGCCGTAGAAGGCATTAATCGGATAGTCTTTTGCCAGCATCGTCACATACGAGTTATTGATCTGGTTGATATAGTAAGGAACCGCGCTGTTCAGGTCCTTAATCTTATTCTTATTGTACGTGGCGGTCACGTTCGTTTCCCAGCCCAGTTCTCCAGTCAGGTTGATAGTGTGCAGACTCATTTCCAAACCTTGATTGCGCACTTTACCGGCATTCGTATAAGTGGTGGTGGTATCTTCAAATCCCGATGTGATGGGGATGGATGCCTTTACCAGCATATCCCTTGTCTCTTTCAGATAAGCATCCAGTGAGAATACAATCCGTGAATTAAACAGGGACGTATCGAAACCGATATTCGTCTGTGCCACCTCTTCCCAATGAATGTAAGGATTGGCAAGCGTAGAGGAAACCAATGCGGTCTGATTGCCGCTCGTTGTTCCGAATGGATATACACTGGTGTTGTAAGATGCCAGGTAACTATAATTACCGACACTTGCCTGGCTACCCGTCACTCCATATCCTGCACGTATTTTCAGGTCGTTCACAACGTCGTTCTTCGGGAACCAGCTTTCCTGCGAAATGCGCCATGCGGCAGATACAGAAGGGAAAGTACCCCAGCGGTTCTTTTTACCGAAACGGCTGGAACCATCACGGCGGACAGTTGCCGTCAGCATATAGCGGTCTTCGTAAGAGTAGTTGATACGTGCCATGTAAGAGAGCAACGCCCATTCATTGGAACTGCCGCCAATGGCATACATCTCCTGACCGTTATCCATTTCATGTACATTGTCGAACATGAAGACATTCTTTTGCGCATTCAGGTAATCATTCTCATTCCACTGTGCAGACGAACCCGCCATTACTCCCACACGATGCTTTTCTGCAAAGGTATGGTCAAACAGGAAATAGTTATCCCACAGATAAGTGAATGATTTATTATCGCTCTTGTAGCGTGAAGTTTCTTCCGTCGGAATAGGTTTCCAGTTATATTTCGGCGTGAAGTTATCGATGAACCAGAATTTGGCATCGTAGCCGAAAGTGCTCTTGAATTTCAGCCATTTGGTAAAAGTCAGTTCCGCCGTCAAGTTGGCAAGGAAGTTATAACCTTTCGTCTGGCTCTTGTTCAGTTGCGTAGGTCCTATCGGGTTGCGGATGCTACCGTACCATTCTGAATTACCTTCCGGACCACTCCATGAACCGTCTTCATTCTTCACCGGAAGAACGGGAAGAGCCTTCAGCGCATCACCGATATTATAACTGCCCGAATCCTTCGTATCAGTACTGAAAGTTATATTATTGGAGAACTTCAACCACTTCAGCACCTGTGCGTCGCTGTTGGACTGAAACGTAAAACGACGATAGTTTACACTACGCACCGTACCCGACTGATCGAGAAAACCACTGGATACATAATAATGAGACTTCTCGTTTCCTCCGGAATAACTTACCGTATAGTTCTGCATCACACCCGTGCGCAGCAGTTCGTCCATCCAGTCGGTCCCAGCACCCAGTTCCGAAGGATTTGCCCAATTCGGGTTCGGGTTGCGACCGCTGTTCACCATCATATCATTACTCAAATCGGCATACTGGCTTGCGTTCAGCAAAGAAGGAACGTTCGTGGCATTCTGGAAAGCACAATTAGCCGATACCGACAATTTGCCTTTCCCTTCCGTTCCGCGCTTAGTGGTAATCATCACTACCCCATTGGCTCCACGCGAACCGTAAATGGCTGTAGCTGATGCGTCTTTCAATACGTCCAGGCGTTCCACATCCGCCATGTTCAGTGAAGACAGACCCAGGTCGGTAGGCACACCGTCAATCACCACCAGCGGATCGCAGTTGTTAATGGAACCCAGACCACGAATCTTGATAGATACATTGTCACCGGGCTTTCCGGCATCCACTACTTGCACACCGGAGATGCGGCCCTGAATGGCTTGTCCCAAATTAGAAACGGGAGCATCTTTGATGTCCTTGCTTCCCAAGGAGGAAACAGCACCGGTGAGGTCACTTTTCTTCATGGTTCCATAACCGATAACCACCACTTCGTCCAGCATCTCACTGTCTTCCGAGAGTGTTACCATAATCTGCTTCTGTCCTTTCACGGGAACTTCCAAAGACTTATAGCCTACGAATGAAACTACTATAACGGCATCCGAAGGCACATCCAGCGAGAAATCGCCATCAATACCCGTTATCGTACCGTTCGTTGTGTTCTCCTGCACCACACTGGCCCCGATAACGGTTTCTCCGGTCTGGTCTTTCACTACACCTTGTACTGTGATTTGCTGTGCGAACATGCACATCGGAAGTAACATTCCTATCAGACAAACCATGATTCGAAGCCTGATCGGCATTTTGTACTTTTGCATAATATAAGAGTTTAAAGTTAGTAATAAAATATAGATTCACATGCACTTGTCCCCTCTGTGAAGGAACAATGCAAATGTATCTGATAAGAGGAAGCAATAAGGGGGAAAAGAGTGAAAAAGTAGTAGTTTAAGGCGTTCATTAAGGCATAAAATACTGATAATCAATATCATCAAGAAAATACATTGTGCTAAAAAAGTAGTAAAAATATAAGCGTAAAAAAGACACTTATATGCCTTAAAAGTGTGGTTTTAGTCTCTCGACTTACCTATTTTCATTACTTCCTGTTCCAGTTGGTCACGGTCGCCCGCAGCTTTATTACGAACTTTGGTACGGTAATTATAAATGGTAGTCACAGAATAGCGCAGGAATTGGGCAATCTTCACACTGTCGGTAATTCCCAAACGGATAAGGGCGAAGATACGCAGTTCGGTACTCATTCGTTCGTTGGCCTTGGGGTAAATTTGCTCCCCTTCGGCAAGCAGGGTGTTGAAGTCTTCTACAAAAGTGGGAAACAGTTGCAAGAAGGTATTATCAAAATTGGCATAAAACTCTTTCAACTCCTCTTCTATGAACTTAGAAGATTTGATGTTTTTGTATAGCTCATCTACCTTGCCCGTAGCGGCTATCTTGCCCAGCGAACGGCGATAGTTGTCCATCTTTTCCAAATATACGGAACACTGGTCCATATAGCGGCCGATGTATTCCTCTTTCAGGTAGGAGTTTTCGGCAATGATGTGGTTGGCTTCTTTCAGTTGCAGATTGGAGCGGTGGAGTTCTTCATTCAATTCTTTCAGACGCTTGTTGGCATCTATCACTTCATGGCGTGCAGCTGCTACGCGTTTCATCTGCTTATACACATAGAAGATGGCGATCAGCAGGAAGATGGACAGCAAGCTGATAGAGATTAACGCCCATTTCATTTGTTCCTGTTGCTTTTCAGCCTTTTGCTGATAAGTGTCGTTGATGAGGGGGAAGATTTGCAGGATTTCCAAAATACGCAACCGGGCGTTGCAGAACACGGCATCGTCCATACACAGTTTCAAATACGAATAGGCACGGTCTATGTCTCCTTCCTGATAGAGCAACACAGCCAGTTTCCTCAAAGAAATATATTCGCGCACTGCAGACTTCATATCTGCAATGGAGGAAAGAATCAAATACTCCTTCTCTTTTTCAGTGTCTTCTTTCAGGCGGTATGACTCTGATAAAGTGTAGGCACAGATTGCCACATCGTGCACATTGTCTATCTGTCCTGCCAGATAGTCGATCAATAACTGGATGGCTTTATCGAACTCGCCCCGCACATTGTGCTGGTCGGACTGAATCAGCGTGTACACCAGAAGATTGTTTTTGTTGACCAGTAACAGGGAATCACGGTATCTATCCGTGATCTCGGCATAGAGTTTTTTCTCCTGTTCCGTAACGGCGTAATCGGCCATGAGCCCATAAACTGTACGGTAAATATGGTAATAATACGGGTGCAGGTCATCCGATAGATGATTGATTTGTACGTTGTGCATCAGGTCGATTGCTTCTTTATACATGCCTGCCGTGCCCATAATCTCGGCAGTGTTCATGAGGGCGTTGTCTTGATGTTCCTTGTTTTTCAGTCGCAGGGCTACCTGGTATCTCTCACGGGAAATGTAAAGAGAAGAATCAGTGTTGTAGGAACGGTATTCATCCAGATATTCCCCCAACAGGGTAAAGCGGTTTTCATCAGAAATGCGTTGTCTCAAGGCTTGTCTCAGGTCGTTCAGCTTCTTTTCTTTTTGCTTGATGTATACAGGGCGGTTTTGAATTACATGGTCCAGTTGGGATAAGAGAGAGTCTACAGCATTGTTGGCGGCATGGAGCTGACACATACATACACAACATAACAAATATAAGGATGTGACTATTTTCTTCATCTGAGTTTCGATTGGCTAAAGGTTACTTCTGCAAGAAGTTCTATGCAAAAATAAGTAAAATTTAATAGAATCCCATGCAGATAGCACTTAAATCACAATATCTTCAAAGCAAAAATGATACTTTTTTAAAAGATAAAGATACTTACATATACATGTTAGTATAGTCAACATGTATATGTAAATAGCACCGACATGCGGCAAGACAAATATTCATTTAATTAATCTAAAAAATAACCGTATTTATTTTGCTATTTCAAACATTGTTCGTTGTTTTGCGAACAACAAATAAAAGAGATATAAAGTGAAAACCAAACAGTACACAACAGAGCAGGAACAGATAGCTCGCTTTGCAAAAGCACTGGGACACCCTGCAAGAATGGCTATCCTTAATTTTTTAGTCAAGCAGGAAAGTTGCTACTTCGGAGACATTCACGAAGAACTGCCAATAGCCAAAGCGACTGTTTCCCAACACCTAAAAGAGCTGAAAGATGCCGGACTGATTCAAGGTGAAATAGAAACACCGAAAGTCAAGTATTGCATTAACCGTGAAAACTGGGAACTTGCCCGCAAGTTGTTTACCGGATTCTTCGGTGAATGTAAATGTACTTCGTGCTGTGAATAAACAGCACCTTTTTTTATAAGCAATGTTCGTTGTTCTACGAACTACGATTATATATATTATTCATTTTAAAGCTATCTGATAATGGAAATTAAAGTATTAGGTACAGGTTGCCTCAGTTGCAAAACTTTGTACGAAACCACCCAACAAGCTATTGCAGAATTAGGAAGTGATGCCACTTTGGTAAAAGAGGAAGATTTATTGAAAATCATCGAATATAATATATTAAGTTTTCCGGCCTTGGTTATAGACGGGAAAGTCGTTTCGGCAGGTAAACAGCTGTCATTGAAAGAGGTAACAGAATTACTAACCCAATAATTACATGCCATGAAAAAGTTATTCCATGTATTTATTGCAGGAATTATTTTAATTTCCTGCGGAAATGGAGCCAAAGAGAAAACAGAAACAGCAAACAGCGAAACTATGCAGAATGACCGCGTGGAAGTGCTTTATTTTCATGGAGCACAAGTATGTTTTCCGTACAAAAGGTTGTAAGCAAGTATGGAGAAATGCTAATTGCCCCGCTATTAATAGTGATTGGCGTTTATATGCTCGACATCATCAAGCTCAATTTACCTAAAATAAACTTCAGCGGGAATAAGCTGAAGAGAAAAACAAAAGGAAGCTGGAGTGCACTATTCTTAGGAATCTTATTTTCCCTTGCTTTCTGCCCTACAAGCGGAATATTCTACTTCGGCATGCTTATGCCAATGTCAGCAGCAGAAACAGGCGGCTATCTTTTACCGGTGGTTTATGCGATTGCAACCGGATTACCTGTTATCCTCGTAGCCTGGGTATTGGCATATAGTGTTGCCGGATTAGGCAAGCTCTATAACAGAATACAAGTATTCGAAAAATGGTTTCGTAAAGTGGTCGCCATCCTCTTTATTGCGGTGGGGATTTATTATGCAGTCATGTATTATCTATAAAGTAAGTTTTAACAATCAAATCAACAGTAAAGATGAAAAAGATAGAAATTTTCGACCCGGCGATGTGTTGTCCTATGGGTTTGTGTGGAACAAACATCAATCCTGAATTAATGCGGATTGCTGTCGTTATAGAAACATTAAAAAGACAAGGAATAACGGTTATCCGCCATAATCTGAGGGACGAGCCTCAGATATATGTAAGCAATCAGACCGTAAACAATTATCTTCAAAAACATGGTGCGGAAGCATTACCCATCACCCTGGTGGATGGTGAAGTGGCTGTATCTAAAACCTACCCCACCACCCGGCAGATGAGTGAATGGACAGGCACAAATTTAGACTTCATGTCTACAAAATAATATTTAAAAGAAAAAAATATAACATCACAATGAAAGCATTTAATTTATCTGATATAGACTTTACAAAATATCTCTTTTTCACAGGAAAAGGAGGGGTTGGAAAAACATCGATCGCTTGCGCTACGGCTGTGGGATTAGCAGACAAGGGTAAGAAAATACTTCTTATCAGTACCGACCCTGCTTCCAACTTACAGGATGTCTTCAACCAATCGCTTAACGGACACAGTTCTGAGATTACAGAAATACCGGGCTTGACAGTTGTCAATCTTGATCCAGAACAGGCAGCAGCAGAATATCGGGAAAGGGTGATCGCACCTTTCAGGGGAAAGTTGCCTGAAAGTGTTATCCAAAACATGGAAGAACAACTGTCAGGATCATGCACGGTTGAGATTGCCGCTTTCAATGAGTTCTCGGATTTCATTACCGATGCTCAAAAGCAATTAGAGTTCGACCATATAATCTTTGATACTGCTCCCACAGGGCATACTTTACGGATGTTGCAACTACCATCAGCATGGAGCACATTCATTAGTGAAAGTACCCATGGCGCATCTTGTTTAGGTCAGTTGTCAGGATTAGAAGAACGAAAAGAAATTTATAAAAAGGCTGTTGAAACACTTTCCGATACGGGCACAACCCGGCTAATGTTGGTGAGTCGTCCCGAAATCGCGCCATTGAAAGAAGCCGCCCGTTCTTCTCATGAACTGCAATTATTAGGAATTAAAAATCAGATACTAATAATAAACGGTGTTTTGAAACAGTTGGATAAAGACGACAGTGTTTCCAGTCAGCTGCATGAAAGACAACAGAAAGCCCTGCAAAGTATGCCCGCGGAACTATCCGGTTATCCGTTGTATCATGTTCCTTTGCGGTCATACAATTTATCCAGCATAGCGGATATCCGTCGAATGCTGTATAGCGACAGTCTTTTCAATGAGGTAAATTATAAGCCTGTGGCAGCCCCAAAAGATGTGGACGAAATGGTGGATGATCTTTATACATCCGGAAAAAGGGTTATTTTTACAATGGGGAAAGGTGGCGTAGGCAAAACTACATTAGCTACTGAAATTGCTTTAAAATTAACCCGGCTTGGTGCCAAAGTGCATTTGACAACTACCGATCCGGCAAACCATCTGAATTATGAACTTGCCGTAAGAGCCGGTATCACGGTAAGCCGGATTGATGAAGCTGAGGTTTTAGAGAAGTACAAGAACGAAGTCCGCAGCAAAGCAGCCGAAGCAGTCACCGCCGAAGACATGGAGTACATAGAGGAAGATTTACGTTCTCCCTGCACACAAGAGATTGCAGTATTCAAGGCTTTTGCCGAGATTGTGGATAAGGCTGAAACTGAAATTGTTGTGATTGATACCGCACCAACAGGGCATACTTTATTGCTTTTGGACGCCACTCAAAGTTATCATAAAGAGGTTGAACGTACCCAAGGAGAAGTCACGGGGGCAGTAGCCAATCTGTTACCTCGCCTGCGTAATTCAAAGGAGACGGAAGTAGTGATTGTTACTTTACCCGAAGCAACCCCTGTCTTCGAAGCGGAACGTCTTCAGATGGATTTACAACGTGCCGGGATAAACAATAAATGGTGGGTGGTAAATGCTTGCCTCTCATTAACAGATACTCAAAATTTGTTCCTGAAAGCGAAAGCGCAAAACGAATTAGCTTGGATTAAGAAAGTAGAGCAATTATCACAGGGCAATGCAGCCCTAATAGAATGGAGAAACGTATAATGGAAAAGAAGCAAGGAATTGGATTTTTTGAACGATATCTTACCCTATGGGTTACCTTGTGTATTATTGCCGGAATTGCCGTAGGCCAATGGCTTCCGGCGATACCGCAAACCTTGAGCAAATTTGAATACGCCAATGTTTCTATACCTGTGGCAATTCTAATATGGTTGATGATCTATCCCATGATGCTGAAAGTAGATTTTCAGAGCGTTAAGAATGTGGGTAAACGCCCTAAAGGGATAATCGTTACTTGCGTTACGAACTGGCTTATAAAGCCTTTTACAATGTTTGGAATAGCCTATCTATTCTTTTATGCCATCTTCAAGGTTTTTATACCCGAAGATTTAGCTAAAGAATATCTGGCAGGTACGGTCTTGCTTGGGGCAGCTCCTTGTACGGCGATGGTCTTTGTATGGAGTCATTTAACAAAAGGTGACGCCGCCTACACGCTGGTGCAGGTAGCTGTAAACGACTTGATAATATTAGTTGCTTTTGCTCCTATTGTTGCCTTATTATTGGGTGTCGGCGGTGTCACAATTCCGTGGGATACACTGTTTCTATCCGTATTGTTGTTCGTTGTCATTCCGCTTTCAGCAGGAGTGATAACCCGGACATGGGTTATCAGACGAAAAGGAATAGAATACTTCAACCATGTATTTATCCGTAAATTTGATAATTATACGGTTGGAGGATTACTTTTGACGCTTATTATCCTGTTTTCTTTTCAAGGAGAAACAATATTAAATACCCCCTTACATATTCTCTTGATAGCCGTCCCGCTTGTCCTGCAAACAATCCTGATTTTCTTCGTCGCTTATAGATGGGCGAAATGGTGGAAATTACCCCACAATGTGGCTGCTCCGGCCGGAATGATCGGTGCAAGTAATTTCTTTGAACTGGCTGTGGCCGTGGCCATATCTCTTTTTGGCTTACAATCCGGTGCTGCATTGGCCACCGTTGTGGGTGTACTTGTGGAGGTTCCGGTAATGCTTACGCTGGTACGGATGGCAAATAAGACCCAAAAGTGGTTTCCTGAATGAACTTCTGACCGTACACAAGCCTTCCAGAAAACAGGCGTGGTCTGATCTGTAGACAGCACGTGGAATTACTTGTCAAAAGACATTCACAAGCCCCTACTATTAGTAAACCATCCTCCCAGCAGGGCTACACCCTTTTCCTCGGATAGCTACACCCTTTGAAGGTAATGGCTACACCATCCGCAAGAAAGGGTGTAGCCCTTCAAAAGTTGTGTCACAGCTATCTCCTGGGCGGGTGCAGAGCAAATTTACGATATTCCGTTCCGACATTATCATGTAACATTTTTATACTTCCGAAAGGTCTTATAAAAAGTGCTTCTTTAAATAGCTGTTAGTTGGTACGGAATTAGGGAATATCTTTTTGATGATCCGTGCAGGATTGCCGGCCACAATTGTCATGGCAGGAACATCCTTTGTCACCACACTACCGGCTCCAACAATGGCTCCGTAACCAACCTTAACGCCCGGTAGTATCGTGGAATTTATACCTATCCAAACCTTGTCTTCAATCACAATCGGACGACCGTATGTAGCATTACGATTCTCCGGATTCACGTCATGGTTAATCGTAATCAGATTCACTTTCGGTCCGATAAACACCTCATTGCCTATCGTAATCCCACCTCGTCCGAAAAATGTGCAGCATTGCTGGATAAAGCATCCTTTACCGATAGTTACGGGTTTTCCATAATCGATGTAGAGTGGTGGCAGAACGGTGGTACTTGCATCCAGTTCCTTATCCAAAATACGTCCCATATATTCATGCACTACTTCGGGAGTGTGATAACCTGTATTCATTTCGGTTGCGGTCTTCATTGTGTCGAAGATGTCAGTTATCAATTCGTCATAGCCCGGCTCATTAGGTGAAACCATCTCACCGCTTAAATCTTTTGCAAAAATATCGTTCATAACTTATTTGTTTTTAATATTCTGCGGCAAAGGTACGTGAAACAGGATACATGGACTTTGTTGCACGGCTCAAAGTGTTTTGTCCAGAAGGTCATAAATAAAAAAAGCCTTGCAATGTCAAAAATTGTAAGGCTCACGATATTTTCTTATATTTCCTCTGTCGGAGGCACCCCATACATTCCCTTATATATCTTCGAGAAGTGAGAAAGGTTTTTAAAGCCCACTTCAAAACAAATATCCGACACTCTGCGTCCACCTCTCTTTATCAACTCGTGCGCGGTTTCAAGACGGCGTTGTATCAACCATTTTTGTGGAGAGAGATTGCTATATTTCTTGAAATCCCGTTTGAACGTGGAGAGACTGCGTCCCGTGTAGTTGGCTATTTCTTCTATTGACAGATCATTCATGTAATTTCGTTCCAAAAATTCAAGAATATCAATCTTCCAAGGATCGGTAAAGTCAAAAATAGAAGCATAAAGGTTCTTACTGGTATTAAGCAGTACATAAAGCCCCTCAGTCATTTTCAATTGGAGTAACTTATCTGTAGGCTGAATGTTTGAATTGAAATAAGGAGTCATTGACTCGAACAAGCTTACAATATCGGGGCGATTGGATGGTAGTTTACAAAGACTTACCTTCTCTCGTTTCGCCTCCTTGGGTATTGTATCTTTGTCTAACTGATTGTAAAAATCACGCAGGAATTTTGTGGTGAACATCAGGAAAATAGCTTTAAATTGTTCACCGTCTCTTGCCTGTTTCGTCATCTGTACGCTGAAATCCTTGCGGATAAATGCACAATCTCCTTTATATAAACGGGTGATTCTCCCCCGTTCATTGATCTCCAGTTCACCGGAATACATATAGACCAACACGTGTGAATGATTCCGATGCAGGCAACTCACTCCATCATTGAAGTACATTGCCAAAAAGATATCCGAATAACGCAGTGTATTAATTCCGTCCTCCATTTATTTTGCTCAAGTTTAATTGACTAATGCGAATCAGAAGTAGAATTAATTGAGAAGATACTTTATAAATGAATTTCAACTTCTGATTTGTATAACTAATGAAAATTCAGAAGCAAAGGTAAACAAACTCAAGAATTAAAGAACGAAATAAGTTCAAATTTTCGACAAACAATATTTATCTTTGCAACTGACGATCATAAAAATGCCATATGATGGAAAATAAAATAAATCTATGCACAAATGAAATACTAACCAAAATACCATCAACTGCAAAACTGGTATTTTACAAAATAGCGATAGAGGATGCCAACTTCGAGATTACTCCCGAATGGATTGAATGGGCAGCAGAATTAGCGCAAACCCAATATAAAACACCTCACATCATTGAATTAAGCCATAAAACCGATATGGATGACCAGATTTATTTAAGAGGGCTGACCAATGTTATTTTCGATGAACTTAATATAGATTTAAACGATATACCTACGATATGCAAATGCTATGGCATCTATCTTATAAGGCAAGGATTTGCTGAGAATAAAGATGTATATGAAATATTAACCCAACTTGCCAACCTATTTATAGTGACAAATTACTATGTATTTTACGATTTCTACACTCTTCACTTAGCATATACAGAACTAAAAAAAGAAGGAGAACAAAATTATTGGGATGGATTAAATTTCAAGAATAAGGAAGAATATATCAGAAAATATCTGGAACAATGGATAAAAAATCCCAGTAGTCAACTTTATAATAAATGGAATAAGAAATCTAAATTTCGAAAAACGGCAGAAATATATTTATTCAACCAATATACCTATTGGCTATATATTATTCTTATTTTTGCATTAGTCCTCATATTTTATTGGGGAATATATAAACTATCTTCTAATAATATAATGACAACCATTACTATATTAGCTTTTACAACTAGTGCAATAATCAAAATTATATTTGAGATTGTCAAAGTAATAAATAAAAGGAAAAACCAATAAACTCCTTATTATGTCTAAGCAGAAAGTTTTAGCAAAAATAAGAACTGCAAAAAAATGATATGCATTTCGTCATTTTAGAATATAACCTTACCTTTACTGGAAAAATCAAAATATGGAACAAAGCCTTCAAACTAACGATCAAGACAGGCAGGAATGCCCACTTACTGATATAGTGAAACTTGACGCCCCCCTCAATGAGCTACTACAGAAAGTAGCATCTACAGCAGAGATATTGGTTTATAAACAACAAAATATCAACATCAATGCTCAATGGAAAGATTGGGCTTTAGAGATGTTGATGGCCGGATATGAGACGGAAAATCTTTTTATATTAGCTGGTGAAGACATCCATTGCAATCCTTTTGAATTTGCAGAATTAACAGATAAGATTTTCGAAGAACTGCATCTTAATGAAATTGACTCAAATTCTATCATTATATTATATAGCTTATTCATAGTAAAATCAGTAATACAATCTCCTAATAAGAATAAAGTGTCTATTGCTTTGAATAAACTTGAACAAGAATGTATAAATAATGAGTATAACACCTTCTTATACGATTTTTATTTGCTATCTAATGCCATAGACGAGTTGAAAGCATTAGGGGAGCAATGGTATTGGAATGATGCATCTTTAACAAAAGAGAATTGGTATGAATATACTCTCAAGTTCTTCAAACTGTGGATAGAAAATCCTGATCCTAAATATAAAATTCTACGAGAGAATAATTGCAATGCATCTCTCCCCAAAAAGAAGAATATATTCAGTAGATTTATTTCGTATATAAGACGAAAATAAGAGATATAAAAAATAACCGGATACTTAGAATTGTGAGAGATATTATATAACTCTGATTTTAAACCCCGCGAATTCAAGGGGTTTAGAAAAGAAGTAGAGCCAACTACTACAAACAAGAAATACCCACCCATGCATACAGGTTAATTAAATACAGCCTGCACAAATTACAATATAAATCTTTTCAATATCAGAATATAACCCTACCTTTACGCAAAAATATCATTATGGCAAGATTAATGATATTAATCATTAAACGTAAATAATGAAGATTAGATATGCCTTACAAGCATCTTAAAAAGCCGAATATTTTTTATCTTCGATTAATTAAGAAATAGAAATACAATAAAAAGTTACTAAATAATATGGAACAACAAATTCAACTCAACGACCACAACAAACAAGAATACCCACCCATGCACACCACAGATACAAACATACCTGTTTACTAATTTATTGATATTATGCCACTTATATTTCAAAAAACGACCACAAAAAAGCAAGTATGGTAATAAGAATTATAAAACAAATAAATATAATCACATATTTTAACCAATCAATTGGTTTACAATAGAATAGATAACATTCCAATAACCTCTATTCAGGTCTTAAATATAAGGTATATTAGGCGTGTATTAATGACGTAACCCAACACTCAGATTGAAAAAATAATTGGTTAATTTATCTACTATACACACGGTTGGCAAAACGAATTTTCCATATATTTTTTTAGGTATAAAATGAACTTAACTACTACTTATATTATATAATAACTTAACCAAATGGATGAATTAACAAAAAAGAAAATCAGTGCTAAAATGAAAGGTAGAAAAAAGTCAGCGACACATATTAAACATATTAAACAGGCACTAACAGGGCGTACACTGACCAAAGAACATAAAGAGAATATAAGTGATAGTATGAAAGAAAAAAATAGAAATAAGAAAAGAAGTTTATTGTATTGAAAAAATAGGTGTACCGCTTATTACAGTGATACACCTTTTTTAATTTGTATGTAATACAAATCATTCTTTAAAACCTACCAACATTGCATAATGCTTAATTGTGGCAAATGTTACATCATTATTATCTGAATAACTATCCAAATATTTGTTGTAAAATTCTGTTGTTTCATCTTTATTAAACCCTTTATAATTTTGGCTTAACATCAAAAAATAGTATAATCCCTTTTCTTTAAATTCTGATATTAATGCCAAACATATTTTCCCCCATGCTGCGTAATTACCATCATCAAGTGACTTTTTATTATAATTTAAATAAGTGATTAGCCTGTTTAAATATTCCCTATTTTTATAGCTATCTTTATTATTTACTACATTACATTTTGGTGTATTAGCAACTACTTTTTGTGTATCTTTTTTTGAAATTTCAGATACTTTAAAAATCGGATGGGCAGTATTACTAATACACTTATTATATATTTCAACATTATCATTTATATAAAAATCAGTGTCATAAGAGTAGAATGTAACACGGTCTACATTCTTGGTAGATTTATCAATTTCAATACCTAACTTTTTAAAATCGGTGTCTATTGAATGCCAAACATCATCTATCTTTAAATTGGTATTGTATGGCACAATTGCAGTATATCCCGCCCCCCTGCAACTTCGTTTAAAGAACAATATATTGCTAATATTACGTAGTATATCGGGTACATCTTTAATAATACTTGTATTATCTTTAGCATCAATATCAATATATAATAACCCTGTCAATGCTTTTACATTATCCTTTTTACGTGTGTTGCTAAATGTTGCATTGATACAATAATTAGGCAAATTCTTTTTAAGTTCTTTTTGCTTATTTTCATCTTTTTCGCTGCGTATCTGCATTATTAATTGATTTGCCTTCTCATCATCATTTAAAGTTAGAATATCAATCAATTTCTTTTGTTTTGGCAGCACATCAGCAATACAATTAAACGTATCTACATCAATATTTAATAGCTCATTAGAACGGATATAATTTCCTTTAGGTATCATATCGAAATCTTTATGCGTGTATTTTCGTTCATTAAACCTATCATCATAATAGAAATTACCGCTTAAATCATCGTAATATAATTCTATTTGCCCACAACTACCTAAATGTTTGTATTTGACCTTATCCACCTTGATTGTAGTGCTATAATTAGCTTTATTTCCATGTACCGCAATACAATAATCAGACTTATTAAAGAAATGGGCACTATCACTAATATCATACGGAGATGGAATAATACCTTCATTCATTTTTTTTGGATGGGCGACTAATAAAGTTATTATATTATATTTCTTAGTTAACCTTAATAATCGGTCCAAAAACTTGGATATGTAGTCAGTCATGTTAACATTATAATCCTTATCAGCTTCCAATTTATTAAACGGGTCAATTACAAGTACATCAATATTCTTTTCAATTATTTGTTTTTCAGCTTCTTCCAATAGTGCATTTACAGTATAAACCTTATTATAATCTATGAATATAAAGTTCTCGTACATATACTTTGCTTGCTTTTCAATTTCTTCATTTTGAGTATCTTTAAATTCTTTATTTGTGTACTTCGTTATAAGTTTTGCAACGTGTGTATTTAAATCATCCTCAGCACTAAAAAATAGCGTTTTAAAACCATGTAATTTATTATATTGAGTACAAATAAAATCAGTAAATTCAGATTTACCCAAATTTGGAATACCTGTTAATGTAATAAGTTTACCCTTGTCAAGTCTAAACATATCATCTAATTCGGGTATTCCCATGTTATACCCTGTTGGTAATCTGTTTATTGATAAATCGGTTAGTGATTTTAATATTTGTTCGTAGGAATAAGTGTTATTGAAGTTTATTGTTTCCATATTATTAGTTATTATGTTTCATTATTATTAGTATATTATAGTTCAAAAGATAGTTATAAGTGTACTTATCAATACAGTTATAATCTAACAATTCCCTTAAGTGATTTTTGATTTTTAGAATTTGTATTTTTTGTTATTTTGTCATTTCAAATTTGCTTAATCTACAAACATAAAAGGGTCTGTATTATTATATCTTTCTTCCCATTTAAGCAACTCAACTATCTCTATTATTTCAGTCATAAGACTTATTAATTGCTTCTTATCAGTTACTTCTAAACTATTATTTAATGTATCAACTAACATTTTCAATTTCAATTCGTTTCTATTATCCATTGATTATCATCTTTATTAAATATTATTTTTTGTTTGGCTGAGGCTTTAATATTATTGCTCTGAACTTTATATTGAGTCTCTGTTATTTCTCCATTACTCAATTTTTCATAAAGTCTATTTAATTCAACTACTTCTTTGCAATTCACCTGCTCATTTATTTTATTTTCATCAATTACAAAACGGTCAACATCTACACTTATGTCAAAATTAGTGTTTTCAAATTTGGTAATTCTATTTCCAACAATACTCTTTAATCCTTTATCAATTCTAAATTTATCTGCAATTCTCAACCGATTTACACTATTGCGTTCACTATTCAAAACTTGAACTATGTCACGTACAATCGTATAATTAACTGTGTACTTTGTTCCTTTAGTCCTGCTATCATCAACAATTGATATGAACCCTAATTTTATCAGATTTCGTTTAATTTCAGCAATTAAATTGCGCTGTATAATCCCTATTTCTAATTGAATTAATGAATAACTAATATAACCATTAGAAATATTATTTTCGTATCTAACAAGGTCGAAAAAATCAAATTCTTGTGGTGTTAATACTTTTTTCAAATGAATATTATTAACTGTATAGTGTCCACATTCTGCAAGCACATCGTGTTTCTCATTCTTTTTTTTCATTAATTAAATCGGTTACTATCTTATTTTCATCTTCTAAAGAATAGGGTATTTTAGACCAATATTCTTTTAGTGAATTGCTGATTTTCTTTTTAGTTTCCTCGCTTCTTGTTTTACCTTTATTCGCAACACTCCTTTTGATATTGCTTTCCAAACTTTGTTTTCTTTCTATTCTCATTTTGCAACTTATTATTATCTTATTCTTATTAGTATATATAAGTATTATACTAACTATACTAAAGATATACATATTGCTAATAAATGTCAATGGAATATAGCTGAAAAATTAGCAACACCCTCTACAGTATGCTATATGGTATATAAAACGCTAAAAAACTGCTGCATAACATATAAATAAATGTTAATACACGTTATTTATACAACAGGACACACATTGTATATTTTGATATAAGTTTTAACCCATCCAATAAAGATGGGTTATAAACTCTCTTATTTCTTTTATTATAATGTGTACCCAATGGATACTATTAGTCGTACCCGTAGAGTACTACCTATTAAATTGATATGATAGTATAATGTTAATAATCGCTAGATATATATCATATTCCATACGTTCGTTTGCAATATGATATATTATTAATATCTTTGTATTACCATAATTTAAAATAGTAATATATGAAATATGTAGCTTATTACAGGGTATCAACGAAACGCCAAAATTTAGGATTGGATGCACAACGTAATACTGTTGTTAATTACATTAATAATATTAATGGTGAGTTAATCAAGTCATTTGAAGAAAAGGAAAGCGGTAAGTGTGATAATAGAAGTGAATTAATTAAAGCAATTGATTATTGCAAAACTAATAGAGCAACTTTAGTTATTGCAAAATTAGATAGATTAAGCCGAAATGTATCTTTCATATTTGCGTTAAAAGATAGTGGTATAAATTTCTATTGTTGCGACATTCCCGAATGTAATACGCTCACATTAGGCATATTTGCAACAATCGCCCAAAGCGAACGTGAAACAATCAGTTCACGCACAAAGGCGGCATTACAAGCCAAAAAAGATAAAGGTATTAAGTTAGGTGCACCCAATGCAAATATAACAAATGATATGCGTATTAAGTCTGCTAATGCAATTAAGAATAAAGCAAATAACAACACTAATAACAAGCGTGCATATACCGTTATAAGCTCGTTAATTGAACGAAAGATGACTTTGCAAGCTATTGCCACATATTTAAATAACAATGAGTTTAGAACTTCTAAAAACTGCCTATTTACACCTATTTCTATCAGTCGATTAATAAAACGTTATCAATAAAAAAAGGGGGAAATATCCCCCTTTCTAAATATATAAATATCGAATATTAATTATATTGATATTTAATTGAACCATTTACAGTATATTTACTATCTTTGTTTTTATACCTTCTATTAAATGCAAAATTATCATATTTGAGAGTAACTGAATTACCATCAACAGCCTCAACAGTAACCTTACCCGTAAAAGAGTTATAGCTATATAAGCTACCTACATCTGTGTATTCTTGGTATAGTTCAACTTCTACCTTGAGTTCTTGACCTGTTTTAATTTCTGTAGTATTAGTTCTTATACCCAAATCATACATCGTCAAATAATCTACGTCATTTTGAACCAAAGACACTTCAAAATACAGCGAATTAGTACCTTTACTTATTGTAGGGGTGCTTTCTGTGTGATAATTTGTACCATTAACTGTAATAACATTTGAACCATTATCTCCCTCATTATCATCATCTTTAGAGCAAGATGTGAACAAACTAACAGCTACTAAAAGTAGCATTAAAGAAAAAACTTTTTTCATTTTGTAATTTTTTTTAGTTAAACATAGAATTGATAAAATAAATCTACATAATTTAAGACACCAACGTTTAACCAAAAACGTGGGTCGTACTTCGCTGCTGAAAGGTACGACCAAGCACCACACGAACGCCAAGCACGCCCACGCCTATAGCATGGGCATTTATGTGCTTATTGTCGTTCGCTTCTTAATTTGGTCGTTTTATCAGCAAACAATGAGCTTAAATGCCATCAAAACAGTCTCACACTTGAGATATGCTGCAAATATACGCAATAATTCTCTATATACCTAGCTTAAAGTTAAAATTTCAATATCGAACAATTTAATACATTTCATTTTATTGACAAAAAAAAGAGAATTACTTCAATTTGTAACTCTCTTTTCATATAGTTATAAAAATCAAATAACTGTATTTATCTCTGTAGTTATTTCGTCTATTTCTTGTTGTAGTTTAGTTAATTCTTCTTCTTTTGTTTTTAATAAAAGTGCTTTTTTTATCAAATCAATTTTTTTATCATTATCACATTTAATACTATCAGTTATTTTTTCAATAATGCTTTTATCATCCACCTTTAAAACAATATTCTCTGGAAATTTCCCCTGTCTATTAGCTTTAAGTTTCCATCCTTTAGAATCAAAAAAAAGTTTCAATTCAGTTGCTTGTTCTTGAATAGTCTTTTTCTCAAAATCTTCTAATTGATAGTTATTTTCATTCAAAAACTGTTGATAACGTGTACCATCCTCTGAATAAACAAAACGTTTTAAGTTTGATTTTGTGTACTGAGGTACCTTTTTTTCTTGTTCCTTTTCCATATCTTATATTATTTAGTTAAACAATATGCAAATATATCAATTATAATCGTAATTAACAAATGATATTGTCGCTTCATGCTCTTTTAATAAACTTATAAATTCTTCTATCGAATAATCACCTAACTTAGTATCACCTAATAATGTTTTATTTTCTGCAATATAGTGGAAACATTTCTTTTCATAATCAAATATGCAGGTAAATTTATCAAATTCATTATAATAAAACAAACCTATATATTCTGGAATAGGTGCAAATATAGGGTCTACAAAAAATTCGTTTTTACTATATCTTGCTGATTTTATACTCCCCCAACTCTCAGAACCATCTATATAATGAACAATAACTAAACTATATTTTTGATATAAAGGATAAATCAATATTTCATCTATATAATCATCAATCATTTGCTTAATTAAATCTTTTCTATCCAATAATTCACGCATCTTATTTAATAAACTGTTTTCATTATTCATTTTAGAAATAGAATTTATAATTTCAGAACACTTCACTACTTCCTTTTTATATCTATCTATTTGTTTAATAATGGATATACTTTCTATATCATATTCCTTTTTCTTATCCATTATTATATCATCATCAATATTAAATTTAATAGCTTTATTAAACCAATTAAGCCAAATTTCTTTTATACTACATAATTCTTTTTCCTTCATGCAAATAAAATTATTGCTATCAGATATTTTCCTTTTTAAATCATCAATTTTTGACTGAGAATTATTTTCTACCTGCATCTCAGCAAAACGATGTATTGATAGCCTAACTACCAACCCATTTAATTTACTTTGCATAATTTGCAAACTATCAAAACATATTTTTTTACGAGATACAGACCCTTTATAAGTTCCATAGCATCTATATATTTGATAATTATTTTGTTTTCCTACAGCCCAATTAGAACCACACACTCCACATGTTAACTTGGATTTTAACAAATTCTTATGCTTCAATTCTGGATTTTTATTAGTTCTATTTAGTATTAATTTATTTTGAATAGAATAAAATAAATCATCACTAATAATAGATAAATCTTTATCACTTACTTCAAATCGTTCTAATATTTCACGCTTTATTTCAATATCTTCTTTTTTATTCTCTTCAATCTTAAATAAATCATCTATTTCTTTATCAACATACTTATCAACATTAGGCTTATAAAATTCAAAAAATCTTTTACCGATATAAATTTCATTCTTCAAAATACGATTTAAAGAACTTATTATCCAAATTGAATTATCTTTTCCATTATAATCTTTTTCCTTAAATCCTTTTTCTTTTCTTTTATTATTTGCATTATTTAATCTAGTAAAATATGGTGCAGGTGTTCCCAAATCATTCAATATATCACAAATTTCATGTTGTGATTTACCTTCATTATACATTTCAAATATACGTTTTACAACCTTAGCTTCATCTTTATCTATTATCATTTTCTTTGAAACTTTATCTGTTGTATATCCATAATTACAAAAGCCGCCAATATTTATACCTCTATTTTTCAATGCTGATATTTTTCCACTAATACTTCTTTCTGCAAACAATTTAATTTCATATTCTGAAATTAAGCCTAATACATATAAAGTCATTTTAGTATTTATATCAAATTCTTTCTTATGTATTGCCAAATTCTGTTTATGAAAATACATTTCAATATCTAAATTATGGAAACCATTAATAAGCCGATTTAATTCCATTTGATTTCTACCTAATCGAGAAAATTCACTAAATAATATCAATTCAAACAGTCCTTCTTTTGCATCTTTTATTAGCTGCAATAATTGTGGTCTTTTTTCTTTAGTTTGAAAACCTGTAATAACATCTTCATATACATTATATATCTTATAATGAAGATTATTAGCATAGTTTGTTAATTCTTCAACTTGTCTGTCTAAATGTTGTAATTGAGTTGAAATACGAACATAAATTGCTACAACTTTTTCCATATTAATTCTTATATTTGCATTATTAATCACAAATATAAGAATAATGGAAGGAAAAGAAAAATTTCAAAGTATGTTTATCGCACCTATGCATACTTGCGAGCATATAGTTAACCGTACCATGATGAATCTTTTCGGCTGTGGACGGTCAGTATCCGCACATATAGAGAGAAAGAAAAGTAAACTGGACTATTCTTTGGAAACTGCTCCTACCGAGGAAGATGTGAAGCGATTAGAAGAAGCTGTAAATGATGTGATTGCGCAAGGATTGGATGTTACCACAGAATTCATCACGCAGGAAGAAGCACAAGGACGCTTTGACTTGAAACGTCTGCCGGAGGATGCTTCGGAAACCGTACGCATAGTGAAAGTTGGTGATTACGATGAATGCCTCTGCTTGGGAACGCACGTAAAGAACACCTCCGAAATAGGAATCTTCAAAGTGATCAGCCATGACTGGAATGAAGGAGCAAAACTGTGGAGAATGCGTTTCAAATTAACAGCGCTATAAAGCAATTTTATATAAAAACCGTACAAAACGACATAAAACAAGTAATTTTGTCAGAACTTTAGTGACATTTTGTTAATCAGCAAAACTAAAATCAATTGGCACACGTTTTGCGATTATGTTTGTGAACGACGGTTCAGGAGCTGCATGGGAGTGATTAAGAAACGATTCCCGAAAGCAGTTCAAGACCGAAAGTTCAGAACTAACCGAATGTTTAACTTAAAGGATAGGAGACTAAAATTATGATGCCTGTTAGAAGAACTCAAAATTGGTTACCAAGTATCTTCAATGATTTCTTTGATAACGAATGGATGGAAAAAGCCAATGCAACCGCTCCGGCTATCAACGTACTGGAAACGGAAAAGGAGTACAAAGTAGAATTGGCTGCTCCGGGAATGACCAAAGATGACTTCAATGTTCATATCGACGAAGACAACAATCTGGTTATCAGCATGGAAAAGAAGACTGAGAACAAGGAGGAAAAGAAAGACGGTCGCTATCTGCGTCGTGAATTCTCATACTCTAAGTTCCAACAGACCATGATATTGCCGGACAATGTGGACAAGGAAAAGATTGCAGCACAAGTAGAAAATGGCGTGCTGAACATCAATCTGCCGAAATTCTCAGCCGAAGAAAAACAGAAGAATAAGAAATCCATTGAAGTGAAATAAGGTTTCCGGTGAACCCAACAGATGAATTAATCAAGACGGGCAACTTCTTTTGCGAGAAGTTGCCCGTTTCTTTTTATATCTCCGGATGTATTTATTTTGCTTTACGCACTCCTTTCAGGAAACGATTGGTCAGCCATTTGCGTACCGGTTCGTCATAGAGTTTCAGGCAAGCATAAGCAAGGACGAAAGCTCCGACAAAGGTCAGTATCATATAAGGAAGGCCTTCGGTAATGGTCGCATTATTGTTGCATGCCCAGGCTGTATATGTATATATCAGCGGATAATGAGTGATATAAACGGGATATGAGATATCGCCCAGAAACTTACAGATACCTACAGAGCGTTTTCCCGTAACTTCGCCACCGGCTCCCATCGAAACAATGACCGGGAAGATAAAGATAATGCAAAATGCCTCATAGAGTCCATTCATCCAGAAACCATCTTCACCGCCAATACGGGGAACAGAAAGAACTATCACAATCATCAGGCTACACCACCAGAATGCGCGTTTCTTCACCCGTATGAGCCAGCCCAAGCGTGAAAGCAACAAACCTGCAAAGAACGGATAGAGCAAACGGACAAAGCCCACATATTGCTGTTCCCAATTCAATGCCCATCCGCCCACGATATCACCATTGGGCGCAGTAAGGCAGAGATGCAAAGTGGCACAGGCTGCCAGAAAAACAAGAATAGACAAAGCAACCTTGTTGAACTTACGGACAAACAGTGCGTACAGGATATTGCCGATATATTCATAATAAAGCGACCATGCCGGCCCATTCAACGGGTGCATTTCCGTCCACCCACGAATGTCCCACTTCAAAGGAAGGGGAAGTAATGTACAGCCATAGAGCATGATTATCAAAACTGTTCCGACCGATATATTATCCATATTCGGAAAACAGGGAGATTTCTGGAAGAAAAAGAAAAGCGCACCGATAATGCTACCTATAATTACCATAGGATGCAGACGGATGACACGGCGTTTGAAGAAAGTACCGATACTCATCCGGTTCCAGCGGTCATCATAGGCATAACCGATTACAAAGCCCGAAAGCATAAAGAAGAAGTCAACAGCAAGATAACCGTGATTAATGATTTGCGTGAGATGGTTGCCACCTGCATGTGCTTCGAAAAGATGGAATATTACGACCATAACAGCCGCCACTCCACGCAATCCATCCAGGATTTCATAATGCGGCTTAGAGGCGAGATAAGTTGTCTGCGTGTTCATTAGGATATCAGATATAATTAATTTGGATGCAAAAGTAGGATAAAATGTGGAATTACTGAAAGGTACATCAATTATTCTTTCTGTAACTCCTCACCGCCCACAAATTGAAGAACACCGCAAAGGCCGTCAATGCTCCCAACTGTGAAAGTAACTCCACAATGCCACCACCCCGCAGGTAAATGGTACGCATCACCTCTACAAAATATTTCAGCGGATTGAGCGCAGCAATCAGTTGTGCCCACTCCGGCATACTGTGTACGGGAGTGAACAAGCCGCTCATCAGCATCAGTATCAGCATAAAGAACCACATGACGAACATGGCCTGCTGCAACGTAGCGGAATGATTGGAAATCACCAGACCGAATCCGGAGACCACGAACAGGAAGACCACTGCAAAAAGGTATATCGTCACAAAATGCCCCACAGGAAGAATGCCATAGAGCAACCATGCCAGAAAGAAACATATCGTAAGCACAATGAAACCTATCAGCCAATAAGGTATCAGCTTGGCAAGAATAAACGTCAGTTTGGAAACAGGCGTTACATTGATCTGCTCGATAGTGCCCACTTCTTTCTCACCTACTACATTGAGCGCCGGAAGAAAGCCGCAAATCATTGTCAACAACATCACCATCAATGCCGGAACCATAAAGAGCTTGTAGTTCAGGTTCGGGTTATACAGATTCTGCGTTGAAATGCCGATCCGGGGCAATCCCATCCCGGCAGACATTGCCTTTGCCGGTGATTCCGATTGCAACTCACGGGTATAGTCATTAATGATGGAAGACAGGTACGAGCCGCCCAATCCTCCCTTTGTACCATTCACCGCATTGACGGCAACCAGCAGGCGGGGGCTTTTGCCAGTCACCCAGTTCTTTTCAAAATCACGGGGAATCTCCAGAATAATATCTGCCGAACCGATTTCGATGGAGCGCAACCCTTCATTATAAGTATCAGGAAGAGCCGTTGTACGAAAATAGGTGGATGCGCCGATCTTATCCACAAGGCGGCGCGAAAGGACGCTGTGGTCATTATCCACAATGTTCAGATTAATGTTTTTTATCTCCAGGTTCGCTGCCCAGGGCATCAGTATCATAATCATGCAAGGGAAGATAAGAATCATCTTCGGCAAGAACGAGTTACGGAGCAACTGCTTGAATTCTTTTTCTATCAGAAACTTTATCATACCACCACTCTCCTATTCTAATCGGTTCTTAAACTTCTTGAAACTAAATGTAATCAGCGCAACCGCCATTACAGCAAGAATACTGACTTCCGTCAATACCAGTGAAATATCCACTCCTTCGATCATCAACTTCCGCACAGCCTGAATGTACCAACGGGCAGGAAGTACGGCCGAAATGCCTTGAAGCAGCAAGGGCATGCTCTCTATGGGGAATATCATACCGGAGAGCAGCATGGTAGGCATCATCAGTATCAATCCCGATGCAAGCATGGCAGCAACCTGCGTCCGCGTCACCGAAGAAATCAGCAAGCCCAGAGCTAAGGAAACGAAGATAAAGAGCAGCGATACCACAATCAGCCAAAACAAGCTACCCGCCACGGGAACATCGAGCACATAGACCGAGAGCAGCAAAATCGTTGTCAGGTTGACAAACGAAAGCACAAAGTAAGGAACTGCCTTGGCAAGAATAATGAATAGCGGCTTCACCGGAGAAACCAACAGTATCTCCATCGTTCCCGTCTCCTTCTCCCGGACAATGGATATGGAAGTCATCATGGCACAAATCAACATCAGGATCAGCCCCATCACGCCCGGCACAAAGTTGTAGGCACTCTTCATCTGCGGATTATAAAGCAGCTTCACTTCGGGAACAATAGTGGAAACCTGCACTCCTGCCGGAAGCATTTCGCGTCCGGCAGAGGATATGATGTTGGCGGCATAACCGGTTTGTGTGGTTGCCGTATTGGGGTCGGTAGCATCGGCCACCAACTGTACACAAGCATCTCCGGTATAAACGTGATTCGCGAATTGCTCGCTGAAAACGACTGCCAGGTCAATGTCTCCCCGTCTGAAAGACTTCTCAACCTCGTCTGGAGTATTCAGATTCGTGGTGACGGAGAAATATTCACTCGCATCCAGACGGTCGATAATGCGCCGGGTGACAATATCATTCGACGGGTCGAGGACAGCGACACGGACATTCTTCACTTCCGTGGTTATGGCAAAGCCGAAAAGGATAATCTGCACCACAGGCATACCCAGCAATATCAGCATGGTTCGCCTGTCGCGGAAGATATGGAAGAATTCCTTTCGGACAAAAGCTATAAATTGTTTCATTGTTCTTACTAATTATGTTATGAATCGGCTAATCCGCCGTACGCACCGCCTCCCGTGCCAACTGCTGGAAAACATCATCCATCGTAGCAACCTTAAATTGCCGTTTCAGTTCATCGGGCGTATCGAGAGCACGGATCACGCCATCCACCATGATAGAGATACGGTCGCAATACTCGGCCTCATCCATGAAGTGGGTGGTGACAAAGACAGTGATTCCCCGGTCGGCAGCCTGATAAATAAGCTCCCAGAACTGGCGACGGGTAGCAGGATCTACCCCACCCGTCGGCTCATCCAGAAAGACGATCTTCGGCTCGTGAAAGATGGAAACGGAGAAAGCAAGTTTCTGTTTCCAGCCCAGCGGCAGACTTTTTACCAGCGTATCACGCTCGGCACTCAGCCCGATACGTTCCAGAAGTTCATCGGTCTTGCGGGCTATTTCATCTTCTGCCATGCCGTAAATCCCGGCAAACAGCCGGATATTCTCCCACACTTTCAGGTCTTCGTAAAGAGAAAACTTCTGGCTCATATAGCCGATATTCTTTTTCACATCCTCCGTCCGGGTGGCAACATCGAAACCGGCTACGCGGGCCGTGCCTCCTGTGGGATGGCTCAATCCAGTAAGCATGCGCATGGCGGTTGTCTTTCCGGCACCGTTGGCACCCAAAAAGCCGAATATCTCCCCACGATGGACTTTGAAAGAGATATGGTCCACTGCCGTGAAATTGCCGAAACATTTGGTGAGCTTATCCACTTCGATGACATACTCATCTTTCTGTTCCACCTTGCCGTGTTCCAGCCCCGGCGGACAGAGAATGCTTGCGAACTGGTTCAGGATACGTTCCGGAGTATCTATTCCATGTATCTGACCCTCATTGATAAAAGCAATGCGGTCACATTGGCGTGCCTCATCAATAATAGGCGTAGAGGCTATGATGGTGATGCCCTGTTCCTTCAACCGACGAAGCATCCCCCAAAACTCCTTGCGGGAAACAGGATCTACCCCTGTTGTCGGCTCGTCGAGGAAAAGCACATCCGGTTTATGGATAAGCGCACAACTCAACGCCAGTTTCTGCTTCATTCCTCCGGACAAAGCTCCAGCACGGCGTTTGCGGAAAGGCTCTATTTGCTGGTAGATATCCTTCACCAATTCATAATTCTCCTCAATGGTAGTATGGAAAACAGTAGCAAAGAAGTTCAGGTTTTCTTCTACCGTCAAGTCCTGATAGAGGGAGAAGCGCCCCGGCATATAGCCTACGCGACGACGAATTTCTTTATAATCCCTCGCTACATCCAGACCGCACACCGAAGCATTTCCACTATCGGGAAGCAGCAAGGTGGTGAGGATACGGAAGAGAGAAGTCTTCCCCGCCCCATCAGGCCCGATAATGCCGAACAACTCTCCGGAAGGAACCGTCAAGGAAACACCCTTCAACGCCTCCACCGCCCCATATTTCTTGGTAACGTTATCTACAACAACCGCATGTTCCATAAACTCATCACTTTATCACTTATTAAACTCCACTCCCCCGTACATGCCTATCTTCAACAGCCCGTCATTGTGCACGGCAATCTTCACGGCATACACCAGGTTGGCACGTTCATTCTTAGTCAGGATAGTCTTCGGGGTAAATTCCGAGGTATCCGAAATCCAGGTTACTACGCCCGGATACTGCTTGTGCTCATCGGTGCCGTAATCGGAGAAGACGGTTACTTTCTGTCCCAGTTTTACCTGCGACAGTTGTTCGGAAGTGATGTAAGCACGAAGGTACATCTGTTCCGTATCGGCCACTTTGAAAAGCGGAGTGCCCATAGCTGTGAGTTCTCCCGCTTCGGCATACTTTGCCAGTACAGTGCCGGTTATCGGAGAGGTGATGTGGCACTTCTTCAACTGGTCTTCCACCTGTGCCACCTGAATACCGACGGATGAACTTTGCCACGTCAGGCTCTGGTGACTGTTGGACAAGGTAGAGTTCTGTGCAACAAGTTGCTTGCGGAGCACTTCAAGCTGGTCTTCCGCATCATCCAGTTGTTTCTGGTTTGCCGCACCTACTTTTAGCAAGTTTGCCACACGATTCCGTTCGCGTTGGGCGGCAGATATTTGTTCTTTGGTAGCTGCTACCTGTTTCAGGATATCAGGGCGCCGTTCTTCGACGGATTTAATGCTCGCCTCCAGTTGCAGCTTCTTCAGGTAGAGCTGTACGGTATCTACTACGCCGACTTCTTCACCGGCCTTCAGTAACATTCCTTCTTCGATATCGAAATAAAGCAGGCGGCCCGATGCTTCGGCAGATACAAGTACTTCCGTAGTCTCAAACGTTCCTGTTGCATCCTGTTTCGGGGCACCGTTTCCACAAGCGGCAAAGAGGGCCAATAGGGAACAAAGTCCCATTAAATTCCTTGATTTCATAATGATCTATATTTATATGCCTTTAATTATTCAATGTATATTTCAGATTCCAGATGTTCATCAGTAACTGCACCTCGTGCAAAGCCTTGATTTGGCGTGCCAGGTTCTCGGCAGTGATTTCACGAAGCATATCGGTTACGGTCAGCGTACCGTTCTCCACTTTAGCTTCGGCAGCCTTGCGGATGTTGACACGCAAACGGATAATCTCATCATCATCCACCATCTGTCGGCGCATGGACTGGATGGCCGAACTTTGTTGGGTAGATTGCAGGTTGGCATTGAACAGGAACACATCGCGGCTGGTCTCCAGCTTACGGCGATTGTTATCTATCAGCCTCCGATCATTGCGCAACGTGTACAGGCTACCGAAGTTCCACGACATACGGACACCAGCTACATAGAATGCGGAAAAATCGTCTTTCAGCATGTTCAATCCCGGATTTCCATAAGCTCCCTGCACAAACAGCCCGAAGCGGGGACGGAAGCGCGTCTTCAATGAAGACTCCTGTACATTCAATTGTCTGCCTTGGGCATCGAACCAGCGAAGTTCCGGACGGTTGTTCACCAATGAAATGGATTCAAAAGTATCGGCAGGCTTCTCCAATGTAGTTTCGGAAGCGATTTCCTTTCCTGTAAAGATAGAGAGCATACTCAGATAGGCCTGTCGCGAAGATTCCAGTTCAATGCGTTTCTGCTTCGTGTTCAATATCTCCACGCTTACGGCATCCAGATCACTCTGATTGGCAATGCCGTTTGCCATATAGTTGGATACTAGCTGATGAGTGCGTCTCAAGTCTTCCTGCAAAAGCTGATTCTGCTTCAACTGTTCGTCCAACAACAGGATACCGAAGTATAGCTGATTCACACGATCATTCAGCGCATACATATCCACTTCCAGCTTCCCGCGGTCTATTTCCGAAGTAGCCTGGGTCAGTTGCTTCTTGGAACGGATATCTCCACCGTCCCAGATGTTCTGCGACACTTCCAGCATCACCTGATACTGATCTTTGGGCATACTTTTTATATCAATTCCCGGAACGTCCACAGGCAGCTTTGTAACATCACTTTGGTAGGTTGCTTTTCCTGAAATGGTGAATTGTGGCAGATAGCCTTTTCCAGCATTCTCCAAGTTATACTCCCGCGCTTTCTCTATCAAACCGTATTGCCGCACCAGCGGATAATTGGTCTGTGCCGAGTGTTGGCATCCCTCCAGCGTGAGCTGCGCATGTGCCAGCATTGCCGCAAGAACAAAGGAAAAGGAGAGAATAGTTCGTTTCATTTCCATATACATTTCTTGTTTATTTCTTTATAGGACGCAAAGATAGAGTTTAAAAGTATATGGATACATTCTATTTGTGTGTAATGATGTTCTATTTGTTCGATTACCAGTATAAAAAGACAAGAAATTCCTGCATTTTCTTATCTTTGCCACAGATATAGATAAGTTAAAGAAGAAAAAGAATATGGAAAAGAGTAAGCCCATGGAGCTTGGACTTGGCGAGCTGCTGAGCAATCAAAACATTGTAAACAATAATAGTTTCCGTTTTATCAACCGTGATCTTGGCATTGTCGTCAGTTTTGCCCAAATGGATAGCATCCTCTTTAGTACAGGGAAGCCTTACCGCACCAGAGAAAGCAGAATCATCCGGATACTGAAAGGTGAAGCACGGATCTCCATCAATCTGATAGAATATAAGGTAAAGGAACCAATGATTATTATCAGTCCTTGCAACTCACTAATAGAAATTATAGAAATCAGTGAGGATTACGACTTTCAGGTCATTGTTCCTGATAATAACTTTCTGCCTATCTCACAGGGAGGTGCACTGACGGATTCGTACACAAAGCATGGCATTTTCATCTTGCCCACAGAGGAAGAATTGCCGCAAATCGATGCTTTCTTTTCAATGTTATGGGATACTGTGCACAAAGTTCCATTCCGCCGGGAAGTGGTGCAACACTTGATTATAGCGTTACTCTATAATATAAGGTATATCCATGCAAAATGCGAGGAGTCTGCCCCGCTGCATCTCTCACGCCAGGAAGAGGTGTTCCGTCGCTTCATCGGGTTGGTTAATGAACACAGTAAACGTGAACGTACCATCAGCTTCTATGCAGATAAACTGTGCCTGACTCCTCATTATCTAAGTACGGTTATTCGTGAAGTAAGCGGGCAGACAGTAATGCAGTGGATTAACCAAGCCATTATTCTTGAAGCAAAAGTGCTGCTGAAACACAGTGATTTGTTGGTATTCCAAATCTCGGATGAGTTGGGATTCCCCAATCCGTCATTCTTCAGTAAATTCTTTAAACGGATGACGGGAATGACACCGGCGGAATATCAAAAGAATACATAATACAGCGAATGGAAGAACAGAGTCTGCAACCCAAGCCTCTAAAACGCCACACCTGAGCGGGGCAAATGCCACACCTGAGCAGAACAAACGCCACACTTCACGCTCGTCCAAGTGTGGCATCGGCACCGCTCAGGTGTGGCATCGCGGGCGTTGAACCGCAGCATTGAAAAACATTCAACTGAAAATGAAAAACTTTCATCTTATAACAAGATGATACGTTTCTGCATAATATCCATCAGTTGTGCCTTCAGCAACCTAGCATTGATAGGCTTGGGCATATATCCGTCGAATCCGCTTTCCATTACCTTCTGTTCATCCGAAGCATAGGCAAAGGCTGTAACGGCAATGATAGGAATCTTTGCAGAATATTTGCGGATCTCCCGGGTAGCTTCGTACCCGTCCATTACAGGCATATTGATATCCATCAATACAATCTGAGGATTATGTTCCCGAAACATTTCTACGGCCTCCATACCGTCCCAAGCATGAATCAAATGATAGTCGTACTTCAGGATGGATTCAAAAAGCTTATAATTACTTGCATTATCTTCTGCAACCAGTATGGTCAGTTTGTTTCTTTCTATCGAAACGGGTTGAATGTCCTTGAGCATCTGTTTCTTATCTTCCTTCACAGCCGGTTTGTAGGGAAGCGTAAACCAGAAAGTAGAGCCTTTTCCCTCTTCCGATTCTACGCCGATTCTGCCACCCATATGATCCATTAGCGTTTTACAGATAGAAAGTCCCAACCCGGTTCCCTGGGCAAAAGAATTCAGCTTGACGAAACGCCCGAAAATGTTTTGTTGCTTATCCTTCGGAATTCCACATCCGGTATCGGTTACATAGAAATACAACTCATTCTCCCGCATTTCATAGCCAAAACGAATGCTACCTTTTTCAGTAAACTTAATGGCATTTGTCACAAGATTAATCATCAGTTGTGATAAACGGTTCTTTTCCGTATAGGCCATACATGGTCCGGCAGGCTCCACAAACTCCAGTTTCACCGCATCCGTCTTTACCCTCAACAAGAAACCACGCTCCAGTTCCCTCATCAACTCATTCAGTTCGATATTAGAGTAATTCAGCTCCAATGTTCCTGCCTCAATCTTCGACAAATCAAGAATATCACTGATGAGTTGCAGCAACAAGGTATTATTATTCTCGATGATGCTGACATATTCCTGCTTTTCCTGTTCTTCTTCGGTAGATGCCAATATCCCCGAGAAACCGACAATAGCATTCAACGGGGTACGAATTTCATGGCTCATATTAGCCAGGAAGGCCGACTTTAAACGATTGGATTCTTCGGCAAGCTCTTTTGCAGTTGTAAGCTCCTGCTCCATCTTCTTCCGGTTGGTAATGACAAGAGACGAACCTACCAAGGTCAATGGCTTTCCATCCTCATCACGGGCTTCTACGGCGGCCTGTGCCTCCACCCACTCCACCTTGTGCAGATTGTTTTTCTGCACATTGACGATACGGTATTCTTCTTTCACTTTTTCCGCCCGTCCTTCTATCAAGTCCCGGTAGGCCTGTTTCACCCGTTCACGGTCTTCCTTGAAGATTTTTGAGAAATACTGAGAATCGGGCACAGATAGTTGTGAATCTTCCACCTCCTGTTCGTCAGTACTCAGTTCAATCGGTCTATTAATATCACACAGGATTGTTTTGCTCTTCAGATCCCACTTCCAGGGTACGATATTGGCAACTTCAAGAGCCATGGCCAGTTTACTATTGGTAGCACTCAGCTTTTGCTGTGCTTTGTGCAGTTCTGTGCTGTTCAGGCAGAAGATATCAATCATATTTCCCTGATGGGTTCCTTTCAATACCACATCGTAAAAAGTATCGATGGCTTTAAAGTAGTAAGGGAATGTAATGGCTCTTTTCTCGGTCAACGCCATCTTTGTGAAGTGCAGGAATTCGGGCATGGATTCCGGGAATATCTCACTCCCTTTTCTGCCTATGACTTCTTCCTTACGATAGAAATGTTTCTCAAATTCTGAATTTACATTCCGGTAAATTAATTCAATGGGATTGCCGTTCTTATCGGTCACCAGTTCTTCCTGCATATAAAGTAAAGGCATATTGTTCACCAGCATTTTGTAGGTAGCCATTGCATCTATCTCGTTCTGTTGTGCTTTCTTTAATGCATTCAGATTGTGAATACGATATAGGAAGAACAGTGTAATAAGCAAAATAGAGAAGAGAGTTCCCAAGATGAAATACCGGTAATGCTCCCAAAATGTAAGCGGTTTATTCAGAAAACGGGTATTGGCAGGACATGCGGAAAGAGAAATCCCGTTACGCGCCAGTATTTCATAATTAATAATGGGTGCCCCATCTGTGGGAATATAGCAAGGAATCTGACGTGCCTGTTTGTCTTTCAATACATCCGAAATGGTCTGAATCAATGCCGCATCATACTGATCCTGATTGTAAGTATATCCACCCAACATACCTTCTTTTCCACTGGTTATATTTACCATACTAAGAGAAAAGATAGGAACGGAGGTAGCAGCTATAAGCTTGTGAGAATTAGTGGCTAACATGCTGTTACCGGCAAATGTGTATTTGTAGAACCATGAAGCGAACAGAACTCCCGTCGTTTTAGTGTCTACGAAATACAGGGAGTCCAACAACTGATTGGTTGTCATATTTTCAGCAGACCAAAATCGATACTTGATTTCCGGATATTTCGTATTCAGTTCTTGCTGGATAAGTGCGGAGTTGTCTTGATTGACTTTGCGCCCGTCACCTATAAATATAAACTCTTTCATTCCGGGAATCATCTGTTTCATTAGGCGAATGTTTTCCGGGATATACAAATCAGCGTACAGATAAACTAAATTGTAGGGGTCAACCAAATAAGAAAGAGGAGTTCGTTCTTCTGGTATGGAAGGCCGCCTGTGGATATAAGCTTCATAAGAATCCAAATAATCTTCCTGTGCACAAAGTACAATGGGAATATCTCCCCAAGCTTTTCTATATTCATCCCGCAACAACAATGCCGAATTTCCCAGCAATAACAGCATACGCGGAGAAAGATCTTTGTATTTATCGAATATATTGCGTTTGGATTCTTCCAGAATAGAATCATTTTCAACCAGAAGCATATTCAGATGCTCTACGTAGAGAGTAATTTCAGGGTCTTTTTGAACGAATTCCGTAACGTTGGAAATGAGCCGACTACTCCAAGGGGATGATTCCGTATATGAGTTTATACAAAGGATATAACTTTTACCATCTATCGTATCTTTTTGTACAAAAGCCGAATTCATAGACAAGAGATAGAAAAACAGAAATAGGAAATATTTTTTCATCTGTACCAGAAGAATTTTATGTTATGCGAAATATTTGTTTGTTTCATTTTGCAATGCAAAAATAGCAAAAAAAGAAGAAATACAACTTATATAAATAGAAAAGAGGTTGTGTCAAAATGCTGGCACAACCTTTTTTTATGCGCAAAGCCCGGACT
>OGFL01000232.1_pt1 | contig 61338 bp, 51 predicted proteins | sample 1570911 | NCBI WGS metagenome assembly OGFL01 (sample SAMEA2582050, study PRJEB24529) | metagenome | biome: Human gut stool | place: China | collected 2011 | reverse complement strand
TATACAAGAAGGGCGTTCTCTTTTTTGTGGAGACTATGAATTATTCAGGCTAAAATATTAGATTTATGGGAAAAACAGGAAAGAAAGGCGGCAAGCGCCTGAAGAAAAAAGAACTGGCGAAAATGTTAATGGAACTTTTTCAAAATAATCCCGCCGAGGTTTACGACATTAAACGTATATTCAGAGACTTGAAACTGGACACTCATCCTGCCAAGTTGCTTTGTATGGACTTGTTGGAAGATTTGGCGATGGATGATTATATAAAAGAAACGGAGAAGCTGCATTTCCGTTTGAATACCACAGGGCAAGTGTTTGAAGCCATATTCAATCGCAAAGCGAACGGTAAAAATACCGTGACCCCGTTGGATGGAGGAGAGCCTGTTCTTGTGGCCGAACGGAACTCTTTGCATGCCATGGGAGGAGACAAAGTGAAAGTGACTTTGTTGGCCCGCAGGAAGCATCATGTACGTGAGGCGCAAGTGGTCGAGATTCTCGAAAGGAGTGACAGGTCGTTTGTCGGAAGATTGGAGGTGCGTAAGGATTTTGCTTTCCTGCTCACCGAAGACCGTACGCTGGCCAACGACATATTTATTCCTAAAAAAGCGTTGAAAGGTGGTAAAAGCGGAGATAAGGCTGTGGTGAAGATTACCGAATGGCCCGAACATGCCAAGAATCCGATTGGTAAGGTCGTGGATATATTGGGGCAGAGTGGAGACAATACCACGGAAATGCACGCTATTTTGGCTGAATACGGTTTACCTTATGCTTATCCCAAGTCCGTAGAAGATGAGGCTGAGAAGATCGACCCGGGTATTACGGCCGAGGAAATCAGGCAGCGTGAGGACCTGCGTGAGGTGACGACATTTACCATCGACCCGAGGGATGCCAAGGATTTTGATGATGCGATTTCCATTCGTAAAACGGATGACGGATTGTGGGAAGTAGGAGTACATATTGCAGACGTCTCGCATTATGTAAAGGAGGGGAGCATCATAGACAAAGAAGCCGTGAAGCGTGCCACCAGCGTGTATCTGGTAGACCGGACGATTCCGATGTTGCCTGAACGTTTGTGTAATTTCATCTGTTCTTTACGTCCGAACGAAGAGAAGTTGACTTATAGTGTCGTTTTCAAGTTGGACGACAAGGCTGTAGTCAAAGACTGGCATCTGGCCCATACGGTCATCAAGAGTGACCGTCGTTTTACGTATGAAGAGGTACAGAAAGTGTTGGAAGACCATAAGGAAGCTTCGCCTGAAGACTATAAGATGCCGGGCGACCATGCGGCAGATCCGAACTTTAACGGGCCGGACGTATTGCCGGCCGAACATTTTGCCACGGAATTGATAACGTTGAACCGCTTGGCCAAACAACTTCGTGCCCGTCGTTTCGAACATGGTTCCATCAATTTCGACCGTAGTGAGGTTCGTTTTGATATAGACGATAAGGGTAAACCGATAGGAGTGTATTTTAAGGTGGCGAAAGATGCGAACAAATTGGTGGAAGAGTTTATGTTGCTGGCCAATCGTACGGTAGCTGAGAGTGTGGGGAAGCAGCCTAAAAATAAAAAGCCCAAGACGCTGCCCTATCGTGTGCATGATTTGCCGGATCAAGACAAGCTGATTAATCTGAGTGAGTTTATTGTGAAATTCGGCTATAAACTGAAACCGACAGGGTCTAAGGAAGAGGTGGCCAAAGGATTGAATAAGCTATTGACCGACATTCAGGGGAAGAAAGAACAAAATCTGATAGAAACCGTTTCGTTGCGGGCCATGATGAAGGCGCGTTACAGTACGCATAATATCGGACATTACGGGTTGGCATTCGATTACTATACGCATTTCACCTCCCCTATCCGCCGTTATCCAGACGTAATGGTGCATCGGTTGCTGACACGGTATGCCGACGGAGGACGCAGTGCCAGTCAGGACAAGTATGAAGAATTGTGTGAACATTGCAGTGCGATGGAGCAGTTGGCTGCCAGTGCCGAGCGTGCCAGTATCAAGTATAAGCAGGTGGAATTCATGAGCGACAAACTGGGGCAAGTGTTTGAAGGAACCGTAAGCGGTGTGACGGAGTTCGGCCTGTATGTGGAAATCAATGAGAATAAATGTGAAGGTATGGTGCCTTTGCGTGATTTGGATGACGATTATTATGAATTCGACGAGCGTAACTACTGCTTGTGGGGACGTAAGTATCATCATCGTTATTCTCTGGGGGATACGGTACAAGTAAAAGTGGCGAAAGCCAATCTGGAAAAGAAGCAGTTGGATTATGCTTTGGTCAGAGAATGAGAGGGCGGAATCCAATCATTTGTCTGAATATATTTGGCATTTTTCGGGTCATACGCTAACTTTGCAACGGAAAACGTCTCATTAAACGTGTATATATGTCACAGAAATTAGTTCAGTCTCAATCTATGCAGCAGGTTCAGACACTGTCCCCACAGCAGGTGTTGCAGGTGCGGTTGCTGGAAATGCCCGTTTCAGAGCTGGAACAACGCGTGAAAAACGAATTGATAGACAACGGAGCGTTGGAAGAAAGTCTGGGAAGTCCCGAGGATGCCGATACGTCTTCGGAAGATGTCTATGACGGAACAGATGCAGAGTCGGCCGGGAGCGAGACTTCCGGGTTGGACGGTGGTCTGCCTTCCGATGAATATCGTCCGGCAGAGGTGCGGCAGGCGATGGATGATTATCGGACTCCGGACGATGTGCCGGATTATCTGTTGCAGGAACGGGGAGGGAAAGACCGTCCGGAAACGATGGACTATGGCGACACGACATCTTTCTACGAGCAGATGACGGAGCAGATGAACGAATGTGACCTGACGCCGCGTGAACAGGAACTGATGACTTATCTTATCGGTTCGTTGGAAAATGATGGCTTGTTGAAAAAGAAACTTTCCACATTGGCGGACGAATTGGAGATATATGCAGGAATACAAACTACGGAGGCGGAACTGGAAACAGTGTTGGCCCGTTTGCAGACTTTCGATCCTCCCGGTATCGGAGCACGCGATTTGAGAGAGTGTCTTTTGTTACAACTCCGTCGGGACGAACATCGCGGGAGCCGGCAAAAACAGTTGGAGTATGAAATTATCGACAAACTGTTTGATGAATTTACCCATAAACGCTGGGACAGGATTGCCGCCCGTCTGCATTTGACAGAGGCGGAATGCGAACGTTTACAGAGAGATTTGAAGAAGCTCAATCCGCGTCCGGGAAGTGCCATGGGCGAGGTGGTAGGACATAATTACCAACAGATTGTGCCGGACTTTGCCGTAGAGACCGATGACGATGGGGGGATTACCCTTTCGTTCAATAAAGGCGACGTACCGGAGTTGCGTATCAGCCCTTCGTTCATGGAAATCCTTCACCAGGTGGATACCGGGCGTGCCAAGATGAGTCGACCGGAACGGGAAGCTTTGCAATATACCCGCCAAAAGATAGAAAAAGCACAGGGCTTTATCGAGGCTGTGAAACAGCGTCGGCGTACGTTGACCGCTGTCATGCAGGCTATTATTGATTTGCAGCGTCCTTTCTTTCTGGAAGGAGATGAGACTTTGTTACGCCCGATGATATTGAAGGATGTAGCCGAGCGTACGGGATTGGATATCTCTACCGTATCCCGTGCTGCCAACAGTAAATACGTGGAGACCCATTACGGGACTTATCCGCTCAAATGGTTTTTTAGCGACGGTTATGTGACAGACGATGGGCAGGAGATTGCTACCCGTAAGATTCAGGCCGCTTTGAAGGATTTGGTCGAGGCGGAAGACAAGAAGAAGCCGCTGAGCGATGAGGCATTGACGGCGATGTTGAATGAAAAAGGCTTTCCCATTGCGCGGCGCACAGTGGCCAAATACCGGGAACAACTGGGAATCCCCGTAGCACGGTTAAGAAAATGAAACACAAGGGACTTATTGTAGCGGCTCGTCTGTTGTCGGCAGTGTTCAGACCATATTACATACCGATTGTGGGGTTTGTGGCCTTGTTCACTTTCACGTATCTGAGCCTGTTGCCGTTGCTTTACAAATTGACGGTGGTGGCGATGGTATATGTTTTCACTATATTATTGCCTCGCTTGTGTATTTACGTATATCGTAAACTGAACGGATGGGCGCCGGTGCAACTGCGTTTGCGGGAGAACCGTGCCATACCTTATATATTGTTCATCCTGTCTTACGTGGCCTGTCTTCATTTGATGTTCCGTATGCACATGCCGCGTTATATGTGCGGTATTTTAGTGTCGGCTTTGCTGATACAGATGGTATGCGTCATTGTGAATGTGTGGTGGAAAATCAGCATGCATTCGGCCGGGGCTGGCGGTGTGATCGGTGCGTTAGTGGCTTATTCGGTACTGTTCATGTTCAATCCCGTTTGGTGGCTGTGTGTTACGGTACTGATATCTGGAGCTGTGGGGACAGCACGTATGTTGCTCCGTCAGCACAGTCTGGCGCAAGTGGTGGCCGGTACCCTCGTGGGAGTGGTTTGCGGTTTTGCCGGTATAATTTTATTATAGAAAACGAGTTCAATTAAAAAATCAGATAAGTCATGAAACCAGTTGTAAGTATTATCATGGGCAGTACGTCCGACCTTCCGGTGATGGAAAAGGCTGCCAAGTTCTTCGATGAGATGGAAATCTCTTTCGAGATGAACGCTTTGTCGGCCCATCGGACACCGGCCGAGGTGGAGGCTTTTGCCAAAGAGGCTGCCGGACGTGGCCTGAAAGTAATTATTGCGGGAGCGGGGATGGCAGCGGCTTTGCCGGGTGTGATAGCGGCCAATACGACGTTGCCCGTCATCGGGGTTCCTATCAAGGGGATGCTGGACGGTTTGGATGCCATGCTTTCCATTATCCAGATGCCTCCCGGCATACCGGTGGCTACGGTGGGTGTAAACGGAGCGCAGAATGCCGCCATTCTGGCCGCACAGATGCTGTCGTTGGCTGATGAAGGACTGGCTTTGCGTTTGGCGGGTTATAAAGAAAACCTGAAGCAGAAGATTGTAAAGGCCAATACGGAACTGGCCGATGTGAAGTATAAGTTTAAGTGCAATTAAAGACAGACGGATGAACTTGTTCGATTACCGACGCAGGGAAACCGGTGAAGTGCAGATCGGCGGTACGCCGTTGGGCGGGAACCATCCGATTCGGGTGCAGAGCATGACGAACACTTCTACGATGGATACCGAGGCCTGTGTGGCTCAGACGTTACGCATTGCCGAAGCCGGAGGAGATTATGTACGTCTGACGACCCAAGGGGTGCGTGAGGCCGAGAACTTGCGGAACATCAACGCCGGTGTACGTGCGGCAGGCTGTGCGGTACCTTTGGTGGCCGACGTGCATTTCAATCCGAAAGTGGCCGATGTGGCAGCTTTGTATGCTGAGAAGGTACGTATCAATCCCGGAAACTATGTGGACGCAGCCCGTACGTTCAAGCATCTTGAATATACGGACGAAGAGTATGCGCAGGAGTTGAAAAAGATAGAGGAGCGTTTCGTTCCTTTCTTACGCATTTGCCGTGAGAACCATACGGCCATCCGCATCGGTGTGAACCACGGTTCGTTGAGCGACCGCATCATGAGCCGCTATGGAGATACGCCGGAAGGTATTGTGGAGAGTTGCATGGAGTTCCTGCGAATTTGTGTGAAGGAAGATTTCAAGGACGTGGTGGTGTCCATCAAAGCCAGCAACACGGTGGTGATGGTACGTAGTGTGCGTTTGTTGGTCGATGCCATGGAGCGTGAAGGCATGCGCTTTCCCCTGCATTTGGGGGTGACCGAAGCCGGTGACGGTGAGGACGGACGTATCAAGAGTGCCGTAGGCATCGGGGCTTTGTTGGCGGACGGTATCGGCGATACGGTCCGTGTGTCATTGAGCGAAGCTCCAGAGGCTGAAATTCCGGTGGCACGTAAGTTGGTGGATTATGTGCTCCGTCGGGACGGTGCCATGATGATACCGGCAGCCGAAGCGGAGGATTTCGATTACTTGAACCCCGTACGGCGGAAAACGCGGGCCGTGCGTAATATCGGAGGAGACCATGTGCCTGTTGTCATAGCCGACCGTATGGACTTGGCTGCTTCCGGCAGATTGAAAGGCTTCAAAGCTCATCCCGATTTTCGTCCCGACTACATTTATTGCGGCCGTAATCTGCCTCCCGTGGAAGAGCGTGAGGGGGATTATATCGTGGATGCGGATGTCTGGACCGGTGAACCCGGTACGTATCCGGCTTTTCCTTATAATATGCTGCCTTTCATGAGCCAGTGTACAGCCGATTTGAAGTTTCTTTTCCTTTCATACGGATCTTTGAATGAAGAAGTGCGTGCCTGCCTGAAATATCATCCTGAGGTGGTGGTGATTTCTCAAAGCAACCATCAGAACCGTTTGGGCGAGCATCGTGCTCTGGTGCACGAACTGACGCGTGAAGGTTTGCAGAACCCCGTGGTCATTTTCCAGCAGTACGCCCACGGGCAGGAGGAAAAGGAGGATTTCCAGATAGAAAGTGCGGCCGACATGGGAGCCTTGCTCTTCGACGGGCTTTGCGACGGCCTGTACCTATATAATAATGGTACGTTGGAGCATCGCGATATAGACGCCACCGCATTCGGCATCCTTCAGGCTGCTCGTTTGCGGACGAGCAAGACGGAATATATATCTTGTCCCGGTTGCGGGCGTACGCTCTACGACCTGCAAGACACGATAGCACGTATCAAGGCGGCCACCGGGCATCTGAAAGGCCTGAAGATTGGCATCATGGGCTGTATCGTGAACGGTCCTGGCGAGATGGCGGATGCCGATTACGGTTATGTGGGGGCTGCGCGCGGTAAAGTCAGCTTGTATAAGAAAAAAGAATGTGTGGAGCGGAACATTCCGGCGGAAGAAGCTGTGGAGAAACTGCTCCGTCTGATCCGGGAAAACGGAGACGACCCGGAATATGTATCATAGACCATCAAATACTTTGATTATGGAACAAAAATTATTTATCTATAATACGCTTTCCCGTAAAAAGGAAGAGTTCAAACCCATCACGCCGGGGCGTGTCGGGATGTATGTCTGCGGGCCGACAGTATATGGGGATGCCCATCTGGGACATGCCCGTCCGGCCATTACGTTCGACCTGCTGTTCCGTTACTTGCAGCATATCGGTTATAAAGTACGCTATGTGCGTAATATTACGGATGTGGGGCATTTGGAGCACGATGCCGACGAAGGAGAAGACAAGATTGCCAAGAAGGCTCGTTTGGAGGAATTGGAGCCGATGGAGGTGGCACAATACTACACGAACCGTTTCCATGCGGCCATGGAGGCTCTGAATGTGTTGCCGCCCAGCATCGAACCGCATGCTACCGGGCATATCATCGAGCAGATAGAACTGGTGAAGAAAATCCTGGATAACGGTTATGCCTACGTCAGTGAGGGCAGCGTGTACTTCGATGTGGAGAAATACAACAAGGCGCATCATTACGGCAAGCTTTCCGGACGCAATCTGGAGGATGTCATCAACAACTCCCGGGCTTTGGACGGCGTGGGAGAGAAGCATAACCAAGTGGATTTCGCTTTATGGAAGTGTGCCCAGCCGCAACATATCATGCGTTGGCCCAGTCCGTGGAGCAACGGTTTCCCCGGTTGGCATTGCGAGTGTACGGCTATGGGCCGCAAGTACTTGGGCGACCATTTCGACATCCACGGTGGAGGAATGGACCTGATTTTCCCGCACCATGAGTGTGAAATCGCACAAGCCGTGGCCAGCCAGGGTAGCGACATGGTGAACTATTGGATGCACAACAACATGATTACCATCAACGGGCAGAAGATGGGCAAGAGTCTGGGTAATTTCATTACTTTGGCACAGTTCTTCAGCGGTGAGCACGAAAGCCTGACGCAGGCTTACAGTCCGATGACCATCCGTTTCTTCATTCTTCAGGCTCATTATCGCAGTACGGTGGATTTCAGTAATGAAGCCTTGCAGGCCAGTGAGAAAGGATTGGCCCGTCTGATGGAGGGCATAGCCAATCTGAAGCGGATTACCCCGACAGCGGGTGGCAGTGTAGAGATGGCGTATGTGGACGAACTTCGCCGGAAGTGCTACGAGGCGATGAACGACGACCTGAATTCACCCATCGTTATCAGTCACTTGTTCGATGCCTGCCGTGTCATCAACACGGTGGTAGACCAAAAAGCTACGATGGCCGGTGATGTATTGGCCGCCTTGACCGAAGTGTTCCATACCTTTGCTTTCGACATTCTCGGTTTGAAAGAAGAGACGGGAGGCGGAAGCGGACGTGAAGAAGCTTTCGGCAAAGTGGTGGATATGCTTTTGGAACAGCGTATGATAGCCAAAGCCAATAAGGATTGGGCTACCAGTGATAAAATCCGCGATAACCTGGCCGCTTTGGGCTTTGAGGTGAAAGATACGAAAGACGGTTTTACCTGGAAGCTGAATAAGTAAATCCGGGTCTTCTTTTCCGGTTAAGCCGGATGGATAGGAATTGCGCACGTAAGGGGGATACCTTTACGTGCGTAGTTTATTTTGCAGGCCGATAGCTTGGGGGATTGTTTCGTTGGCGGAGTATTCCGCCTTTCCGGAACGGTCTGGATATGGAAAGGGGCAGCCCTTCATGGACTGCCCCAAAACCGGGAAACGTCTTGTAGCTCCGTTTCCCCGTCAACCGGGAAACCTTAAAACTCGTTTCCCCAGATGTCTTTGAACTTCTCCATGTTGGTCAACACGTCAATTCCATCATCTGCAGGAGAATCCTCGATATGGGGAGGGATGACACCGCTGCATGCCATCATTTGGTCGGTTTCCACATGGCATATTGAAATCTCTGGTTGGATATATTTGCTCTTTTCCATAATCTTTTTCATTGTTTTTTGTTTTTCAGATGTTCGGTTTATTTTACGGCTTTCTTTGTACCGTTTACGATGTAGATACCTTTGGAAAGGCCTTCGAGAGCCTGACCTAACTTCACATTCTCGCGTACGAGTATGCCGTTGAGGTCGTACACGTTCACCAAGGCGTCTTCTGCCACGATTCCGTTGATGCCGGTTTCGATGCCCGGGAAAAGCAGAGCCACGATGTTGGCTTCGGCCACGTCAGCATTGATGTAGGCGCGGTAAGGCTTGATGGTGGGTTCGCTGCCCGCGGCCACCTTATAGAATCCTACTTTACCCTCTTGGTTCTGGAGCACGTAAGTGTTGGCAACGGCTTTTTGCTGTGTGAAGGTACCCGTCATCAGTCCGGCTGCATATTGGTCTTGCAGGGCCGTACCGTAGTCGGAGAAGTCGTAAGTGTCCCCGTCCTTGCCTTTTACGATGTACGGTGTGTGGGCCTCGATGCTTTCAGCTTTCTCCAAGACCAATGCCGTGGATGTTCCTACCGGAACTTCTGTACCCGTGCAACTGTACACCTCGAAGCCTTCCGGGATTTCTGCGTCGAACGGCAGGATGAGTGTACACCAACCCGCAGCCGTGATGGACAAGGGTACGTTGGCTTTTTCCGCTTTCACGAGAGACAGGTCGGAAAGATTGTTCGTGGTGAAGAAGCCGTCATCGCTTGTGCTTCCGATGTTACTGCCATGTAGGGTGTTTTTCAGTTTGTACACGCCTTCGCCAGCCAAGCTGATTTCGAACGGCAATGCTTTTTCGGCTTCTTTCGTTGCGCGGATGCGATCATGCCGTGTGCTCACGTTGCCCCCGTCCATATATCCGGCTAAGGCTTGTGTGCTAAAGTAGCGGGTGTTGCCCTCTTCGTCGATGAAGCTGATCGTGTATTGGTTCTTTTGTCCCTCCACCGGAGTAAACTTGAGAGCCTGAGCGTAGTTGGCATCCACGATGTGGTACCATTTCAGGTCATATTCTCCGTCCTCAGCCTTGGCTTCGTTATAGACCGGAGACACGGCATTGTTCTTATACGCGAAACCCTCCGAGATGTTGGCGATGCAGAAGAGTTCGCCTTTCTTCGGGGCATTGAGTGTCGGGTTCTTCAAAGCTTGCATCGCTTCTTCCAGGGCCTTGGTGGCAGCTTCTATCTCATCGACTTTTTCTGATGATTCGTAGATGCCGTTAGCTTCGTCAAAGACTTTGTCGAATGCATCTATGGCCGTTTTCGGGATTTGGAAAGCTTCCGTGCCCACGTTGGTTTCGGTATCCATGCTGCCGGCTTCCTCTAATTTGGCATGGAGTGCTTCTTTGGCTTTGGCAGAAGCTTCTGCGTCGGTCAGTTTGGAGAGGTATTGCAGTTGGATGTTGGTGATTCCGGTCCAATTCGCATCTGTTGTGTTCAAGCCGACAGTCAGTTTGCCTTCGTCCACGATGACATCTTCTATCGTAGGATTCGTGAACAAGGCAGTACTATTGTCCATTTTTGCTTCCTTGTCGTTGGCCGTGAAACTGGTGTTTCCATTAACCGTAGTGAAGGCGTATGCTGAAACCTTGTAGTGTCCGTTGGGGAGCTCGTTGCGTGTATAGGCGATAGTGGCCGTGTAGTTTTTGCCGTCCCAAGCTTCCATGAATCCGGTCTTCTGCAAGTTACCGTTGTTCTTTTCTGCAGATTCTTTGTACTGGAAGTTATAGATGTTACCTCCGGTTACGTTTTTGGTCCATCCGTTGGCAGAGTTATTAGCCTCGTTCATGAGGAATGTGTAGTCGAAAGGATAACCCTCTTCCGGTGCCGCATTCAGTATGTAAGTTTCACATGCTACCTGCAAGGTCTGGGTGGCATCTTGGATGGCTTCAGTCTTGGTGGCCGCATCTAAGGCAGCCTGGGCATCGGTCATGGCCTTTTGGAATGCCTGTTTTACGTTTTCTTCTGCGCTTGAGTGGCTGGCATAGCCTTGGCAGGTTGCCATGAGGGTTTTGAATGCTTCGGTTGCCGGTGCTGTTTCTTCTGCCAACGCAATGGCTTGGGTCAGTGCGGCGATAGCTTTGTTCAGCACGTCTTCCGAATCGCTGTTTTGGGCATCATTTCCTTGGGTGATGGCTGCATTTACGATGGCTGCAATGCCTTTGGGGCAGTTCTCCACGTATGCCTTAGCCTCCTCTATCTTTTCTTTCAGTGTGGCTTGCAGTTGTTCTATACTGGCAGCTCCCAAGTATTGCAATTTGAAGTTCTTGAAAGACACCCAGTTGAAATTGGCATTGGCCACTTTTATACCGAAAGTCAGTACACCGTCTGTTCCTACCGTGCCTTTCACTGTATATGTGCCGTAAACACCGTTAGTACAAGGTTCTCCGTTACAAGCATTCGTGCTACCTTCGTTGGCATAAAGTGTGGCTCCGGATGGGGTATCTCCTCCGGCTTCGTTCAATACACGAATCAAACCGCTTACTTCGTAAATACCCGGTATCAGATGGCTGACTGTATGGCTGATAGTGGCGTTTGCAGCCTTGTTTTCTTTTCCTACGTGGTCTTCGATGAAAGGAGTCGTCATGCCGCTTCCGTCATTTTCACCTTCTGTAGACCAAGTGTTGACTTGGAATGTATTTCCTCCTTCGATATTCCAACCACCGAAGGCATAATAGTTGGAAGTGGTAATCAGCCCGCTCACATCCATGGGGGCATTTTCGCTCACGTCCTCTATTTTATAGAGGCGCAGGTTGTCCCAAGCGATGTCCGAACGTCCGCTGTTTTTCATGTTTTGTACGAGGGAAATGGTTACGGTGGTAGGTTCCGTTACGGTGAACATCGTGCCTAATTCATTCCATGCTGCGTTGACCATGTAAGGGTCAGAATTGCTTGTTAATGTGGAATAAGCACGTCTTACAGCGGTATTTTCGCCTAAAAGTTCGTTGGTTGCATTTTCTGCTTTTATTCCAATTGTTGTTCCGCTTTTACTGGCATCATTGTTATTAGAATAATCTGCAGCTTTGTAATCGATGACAGCATAATATGTGCCTATTGGGAGATTCTTTGAAGTTGAGGTTTTTAGTTCAGAACCGTCTACATTTCCCCAACCTTGTCGATTAAAGTAGTAGAATTCTCCTTGGCTTGGCTTTATTATACCATTTGCTGGTATTCCTGTCGATGAACCACTGGCTTCACTTTCTACTTGATAGTTACTAAACTCATTGTCCAAAAGTTTAGAGATTTCCCATCCGTACAGACCGCTTTCCAACTTTGTTTTTACCGCCACGTCAGTTGTTCCGTCCGCAGCTTTTAAAGTCTCAAAAGACGGATTGACGAGATACTCTTTAGTGACATCAGTCTGGGCTTGTGCGATGCCCAATGCAGAGCAGAAAGCCAATGCACTTAGTACTTGTTTTTTCATTTGATTTAGAAATTAGTTAATGTTTTATATGAAACTCTCTATAGGTATTCGTTTTAGGTTGTGATGAGGCTGTTTTTCCGGCGTGTTTTTCAGTCGCTCTCTTAGGGAGAGATAAACCGATATTGGCAAGAATTTAAGTGTCACCGCTGCAAATGTATGGATTTACAATGATATAAGCAATAAATCGGGACATTTTTTTCGTATTTCTCCTCATAATTTTGTTTTCGTTTGCGTACACAATGTTTGATGATACAATACTCTCTTCTTTATAATTCATTATATATAAACATACTAACACAGACGGTTTATCTCTCCCTAAGAGATAAACCGTTTTCATCTCCGCTTGAAAATATTTAGCCATGTAGGGGCGTATCCATAAAATGCAATGTCTTCTTTCGGCTATTGAAGGTTGTTATTAGAGAGTAGGCGATAAGTTCGGGATTTACAAATTGACAGAATGTTAAAGAGACAGGTGCGAGATTCGCGTATTTGTGGGCAAGGTGGAGGGGAGCGCGGAAAACACGAGTATTTCGGGGGCGGGGTATTGACATTCGGAACAGTTTCGGTCATAATGGCTTACAAGGCACGGGGCAGTATGCGGCACACGGTTTATAAAACGGACTCTCAAGTTAGTGCAGCGGGGAAAACGCTTACTTTTTGATTCCGGTTTTAACGTTTCGGGAATGGAGCAACGGGAAAGAAAAAGCCGTTCTCGACAGGCCGGACAGACACTTTCAGGGCGTTTTCAGGGCAAAAAACAGGGGCTGAGAAATCGTTCGCCGCAAGTTAGAATTTCTCTTTCAGCCCAACGAAAAATTATTCGGCTGAGAAAAATCGGGAAAATGGGGCGGAAATGCTTCCATATGGCAGTTCCGTCAATTCCTTTTTAAGGAATACCGTTCTAAATAGTCCATTCCATCTGTCTTTGCCGTGCGGATAAAACATCTGAAAACTATCATTTTGCACGGTGTTACGGGAATGTATAATCAAAATGAATGTTTAAGCATCCGTTGGGGTGAAGGCAAAAAGGTGCGGATGACTGCCCTATGGTGCAGGGCAACCATCCGCGTGGAACGTCCGTTTGCGGGAAAATCCCGGACGGGGGTTAGCAATACATATTCACGATGGCCTCGTAGAGTTCCTGCTTGCCGCTGGTCTGGGCCGGTTCGCCTTGGGTCTTGGCGTATGTCACTACGTCTTCGAGCGAAAGCTTACCTTCTTCGAACTCCTTGCCCTTGCCGGCATCGAAGCTGGCATAACGGTCGGCTACCATTTGTTTGATGGGTGATTTCTCCAACAGTTCGGCGGCGTTCTCCAAGGCACGTGCCATGGCATCCATTCCGGCGATATGGGCGATGAAGATGTCTTCCAAGTCGGTAGAGTTACGACGGGTCTTGGCGTCGAAGTTCGTACCGCCGTTGCCGAAGCCGCCGTTGCGGATGATTTGCATCATGGCTTGGATAAGTTCGTAATTGTCGATAGGGAACTGGTCAGTATCCCATCCGTTCTGGTAGTCACCACGGTTGGCGTCAATGGAACCCAACATGCCTGCGTCTACGGCGCACGCCAGTTCGTGTTCGAACGTGTGCCCGGCCAATGTGGCATGGTTCACCTCGATGTTCACCTTGAAGTCTTTCTCCAAGCCGTGTGCACGCAAGAAACCGATAACCGTTTCCGTGTCCACGTCGTACTGGTGCTTGGTCGGCTCCATCGGTTTCGGCTCGATGAGGAACGTGCCTTTGAAGCCTTTGGCGCGGGCGTAGTCGCGGGCGGCCTTCAACATCTGTGCCAGATGTTCCTTTTCACGCTTCATGTCGGTGTTCAGCAAGCTCATGTAGCCTTCGCGTCCGCCCCAGAACACGTAGTTGCTTCCGCCCAGTTCGATGGTGGCGTCGATGGCGTTCTTGATTTGTACGGCTGCGCGTGCCACCACGTTGAAATCCGGGTTGGTGGCCGCACCGTTCATATAGCGTTCGTGTCCGAATACGTTGGCCGTACCCCAAAGGTTCTTGATGCCCGTGGCCTGCATCTTTTCCTTGATATAAGCCACGATGGCCTTCATGTTGGCTTCATATTCCTCGATGGAATTGCCTTCGGAGATGAGGTCCACGTCGTGGAAGCAGAAATATTCGATACCCAGTTTCTCCATGATTTCAAAACCGGCGTCAGCCTTCTGTTTGGCAACGGTCAGGGCATCGGCTCCCTGGTTCCAGGGGAACGTCTTCGTGCCGCCGCCGAACTGGTCGCCGCCTTCTGCACAAAGGGTGTGCCACCAAGCCATGGCAAACTTCAACCAGTCTTTCATCTTCTTACCCATGATGACCTTTTCGGCATCATAATAGCGGTATGCCAATGGGTTTTTGCTCTCTTTTCCTTCGAATTTAATCTTTCCGATACCCGGAAAATACTCTTTCTGTGCCATAATTTTCTTCGTTTAAAATAAGGTTTATGAAAATAATTTTGAATTTAATGGATTTGTTCGATGCTTTGGAGTACGTTTAACCAACGTTGGTAAGCCTCTTCGTAGGCTGGTTGCAAGGCGGTATCCGGCTCGATGACCTTCAGCCGTTCGAGTGAGGAGAACGCCTCGCGGTTGTCTTTATAGATACCTGCGCCTATGCCCGCTCCTTTGGCCGCGCCTACGGAGCCGTCTGTCTCATACAGCTCGATGACGGCACCCGTCACTCCTGCCAATGTGTCGCGGAAGAGGGGGCTGAGGAACATGTTGGCTTGTCCGGCGTGGATTTTGTTCACATCCATGCCCATGCCTTTCATCACGTCGATGCCGTAGCGGAAAGAGAAGACAATGCCTTCCTGGGCGGCGCGCACGATGTGGTTGCGGCCATGGATGTTGAAATTGATGCCATGCACGGCGCAGCCCGTTTCCTTGTTTTGCATGACACGCTCGGCTCCGTTGCCGAAAGGAATGATGCTGAGGCCTTCGCTGCCCACGGGCACGCTCTCGGTCATGCGGTTCATCTCTTCGTAGCTGCATCCTTCGGGTACGACATTGCGGCGCACCCATGAATTCAGGATACCGGTGCCGTTGATGCAGAGCAATACGCCGAGGCGCGTCTGTTCTGTGGCGGGGAATGCCGCGCGGTTGTAAGTCCCTGCGGCGTGGTTGACGTGGGCGAAAGTGTTGACACGCGAGAGCGGGTCGTAATTCACCGTTCCGTTCACACCGTACACTACGCCCGAGGTGCCGGCCGTAGAAGCGATTTCACCGGGATTGAACACGTTGAGCGAAAGGGCATTGTTTGGTTGGTCGCCCGCACGGTAAGTCACGGGTATGCCGGCCTTGATGCCTAACTCTTCGGCTACGGTCTCCGTCACCCGTCCCTGTTCGCTGAAGGTGGGGCGTATTTCGGGAATCAGGTCCATGCTGAAGCCGTAGTATTCCATCAGCTCCTTGCAGACGCAGTTGTGCTTGAAGTCCCAGAACATGCCTTCCGAGAGCCCGGAGACGGTGGTGCACGCCGTACCCGTCAGCCTCATGGCAATGTAGTCGCCGGGCAGCATGACCTTGTCTATTTTCTCATATACCTCCGGTTCGTGTTCCTTCACCCATGCCAGTTTGCTGGCGGTGAAGTTGCCCGGTGAGTTCAGCAGGTGGCTCAGGCAAAAGTCTGCGCCCAACGTTTCCATGGCTTTTTGCCCGTAGGGGACAGCCCGGGAGTCGCACCAGATGATGGCCGGGCGCAGGGCTTTTTGTGTGCGGTCTACACATACCAAGCCGTGCATCTGGTAACTGATACCGATGGCGGCCAGCCCTTCTTTCAGGGCGGATACCGGCCGGCCGGCCTTTTCGGCGGCAGCGGCCATGGCTTCGGCCGTGGCACTTTTCAGGTAGTTCCACCACGATTCGGGTTCTTGTTCCGAACACGCGGATCTGCGGCTCAGGATGGGAGCTTCCTGCTTGGGGTAAAAGGCTGTGCTCAACGTCTTTCCGGTTTGTGCGTCCACCACACAAGCCTTGACCGAAGAACTGCCTATGTCATATCCTATCAAATACATAACAATAGATGTGTTTTTGTTTTACGGTATTGTTGATAGGTGCAAATATAAGTGAGTTTTCCCGTCGGCGGTTCGTCCGGAGGTTAAAAAAATCTTGTGTCGGGACGGGAAAAGCGGTTTTTCTGATTTATATCAGATTTATAGGCTTCGGGCATTTTGTACTTGAATGAAAAAACCGTATCTTCGTCATACGGATTGTAAAGATGCAGAGCTGGATATGGAAAAGGGTTTGACCGCAGACAAGATACCGTCTTTTGCCACATTGTCCGACGAGGAACGCCGGGCGTTGTCGGATATTCTGGTCGTGCAGAAAGTCCGGAAGAAGCAGATGGTAGTGAAAGACGGGCAGATATGTCATTACATGTTTTATGTGTGCAAAGGATTGTTGCGCCAGTTCTATTTCAAAAACGGGCGTGAAATCACGGAGCATTTCACTTGCGAGGGCAACATAGCCTATTGTATAGAAAGCATTTTCAAGAACAAACCGTCGCACTTGATGATGGAAGCATTGGAAAACAGCGAGTTGTGCCTCATACCGTACGCCGGTCTGGTGGAGCTTTCCTTATTATATAAAGGTATAGCCGAATGGTTGCGTCATTTTCTGGAAAACAATCTGATTCTGCATCAGGTGAAAGCCGATTCATGGCGTTTCGAATCGGCCCGCGAACGCTACGAACGCTTTTTGAGAGAATTCCCTACGGTGGCAGGCAGGGCCTCGGTCAACGACATGGCGTCTTACCTGCTGATGACTCCCGAGTCGTTGAGCCGGGTACGTTCGGCAGTGTCGAATGTGGCAGGGAAGAAATCGGGTTATATTCAAAAAATAGAAGAAGAATGAAAAGAACATTTGAAGAGGCGTTGGAGCATCGCCGTAGTTATTACTCCATAGGAAGCAGTTCGCCCGTGTCGGACGAAGAGCTCATACGTGTGGTCCGTCAGGCTGTGAAACACGTTCCGTCGGCATTCAACTCACAATCGACGAGAATCGTGTTGTTGTTGGGCGACGAGCACAAAAAACTTTGGGATATCGTGAAAGATACCTTGAAAGCGCGTATTCCGGCCGAGGCTTTTGTCAAGACGGAGGCTAAGATTGACGGTTGTTTTGCGAGTGGCCACGGCACGGTGTTATATTTTGAAGACATGTCTGTGGTAAGAGGGTTGCAGGATGCTTTTCCTTCTTACAAGGATAATTTTCCGACGTGGGCCCAACATACTTCTGCAATGCACCAGTTTGCCATTTGGGCGATGTTGGAAGAACGGGGATTGGGAGTTTCCCTTCAACATTATAATCCTTTGATAGACGAGGAAGTCCGCCGTACATGGGAGTTGCCTGAAGATTGGATGCTGATAGCGGAAATGCCTTTCGGGATCCCGACCGGCGAACCGGGAGACAAGGATTTTGGAGACGTGGACAAGCGCATGAAGGTTTTCCGCTGAGGAGGCCTTCTACAGCGGTCTGTAGTTTACCATAATCGTTGTTTTCCATCTACCATTTCAAAGATTCGTTCATCATTTCCACGTGAATGGTTACGAAGATAGAGTAATGCTCCTTCGGGAGCATTATAATTCATGGAGGTATATGGATTGCCATCGAATACGTTTGGGAATTGATTGACAAAATCGCAGGATATGATACCCTTGGGGCTTATGAGTCTGCCCTGCAAGGACAAGCTGTCGTATGTTGTTTCGTACAAAGCCAACTCGGCTATGTGGCAATAACACTTTTCCGGTCCGTAGTATCGGATGTAGCGGTAAGTTTTCTTTGTCGGAAGGTATGCTGTATTGTGTGTACAGGCGCTGTGTTATTCTCTTTTTATTAGCCCTTCGTCTTCCAGAATCTTCTTGTATTGCAAATAATCGTATAGTTTCTGTTCCCAAATCTCCGAGTCATCTTCATTTTCATTCGTAGGGGAGATAGTACACTCCTTTTCCCGTATGACGTGCGATGGGGCATCGACTTCTTCAGGTGTGATTTCTATGACTTCGATTTCCACTTCATCTCCTACATGGATGTCTCCTCCGTACCAACTCCAATGCTCACTTTCGTTGGTATATCCGGACGGACACCATATCGCTCCCCACCAACGGGAAAACTCAAAGGAAATGGTACATCCTTCAGGTAAACCGACTTTGTGGGTTTGATTGCCCCATGTACTGCTTTTTATGATAAAACCTTTCATTCCTCCTTTATTTTATAAGTCCTTTCTCTTTTAACTCATCTTTAAGCTGCTCGTAGCGTGCTTTCATCTTTTTCCTGTCACTTTGTTGGGTGATAAGTGGTTGTGACGTTTGCTCCGTTTCTACGATGCGTATTTTGATTTTATCCCCTGTTTGCAGGGGTTGGTCTATCCATGTGTACCTTTCTTTGAAGTTGTTTCCGGCTGCCAACATCCAATCACCGGTTTTACTTCCGCATGATATGAAGATATAGGCGAAATTGTAAGTGCCGATAGTGACGGATTCTTTTTCGTTAAAAATGATTTCTGCTCCTATCATAGTAATAGTCTTTATATCAACCCTTCGTCTTCCAAAACTTTTTTAAGTTTTTGGTAAGTCTTTAACTTGAATTGCCAATTCTCAGGAGAGTCATCCTTTTTTTGGGGATTCGGACAAGAATGGGGCTTTTTGAGTACGGGTGGTGTTGCTTCATCGAATTCCGCAAACTCTATTTCTATTTTGTCTCCCACATGCAATTCACCGCCTTTCCAAATCCAATGCCGTTCTTCTTTAAGGTTGTAACCTCCGATGCTCCAAAAGCAATATTTGTCTCGTTCCATGGCATTGACCGCGATGCTGACTCCACCGTCTGGCATACCTATTTTACAGGTCTCACCGTTCCAAGTGGTGCTTTTTACAATCAATCCTTCCATTGTTTCAGTCTTCCTTTGCGATTAAACCTTTTTCTTCCAGTTCCTTTTTAAGTTGTTCGTAGCGTGCCAACATCTCTTTACGGTCCTGTTTCTCGGTTTTTACAGGGGGAGATGGGTTTGGGCTTTCCACGATTTGGATTTTCACTTTGTCTCCTTGGTGCGGAACGACACTGAGCCAATGGTAACTGTTGGAGTAATCAAGTCCATGTGCATAGATATAACCCGTGTCGTCCGGCCTCATTGCCGTATCAAGCAGAACAAAAGAAAAATTTTCTGCCGCGACCGTGACGGGAGTATCGTTATTGATTTGAATTTCTAGTCCGAGCATAGTGGGGATATATTGTTTTTTATTTTGCAAAGATACACTTTGTGGTGCATCCTCTTTAGGAAATTTACTTGATGATGGCCGTTTGCGGGTTACGCACTCCTTTGGCATCCGTGAGGAAAGCTTTGGCGCTTCCGAAACGTAAGTACATGTCCAGGCGTACGGGCAAGTGGTTCTTGTCGTCGGTGATGTAGAATGTGACCACTTCTTTTTCCTTGCCGTCTTCGTACTCCACAAATGAGAATACGAGGCAGCGGTATTTGGTTTTACTTTCTTCCATTTTGAAATTCTTTTTCCCACGGTAGATGAGTGTTTGTTCTTCCACCTTACCACCGTCGGCCATAGGGAATTTGATTTTCTGTCCTACTTTGTAGTCGGAGGCATCGAATGAGCGTGCCCGGAGCATCATGCTGAGCATGTCGTAGACGCATACGTTGCTTTTCTGGTCGTTCAGACGGATTTCGTCTTTGTGGGTTTTGAAGCGTTGCTTGATGTGATTCTTGCCGTCGGGGTAACTGTACCATGCTTCGTCTACTGTGTAGCGGTCGCCTTCCAATGCTCCTTTACGGTAGTAAAAAGGAACCAGCTCGTCATTGACAATACTGACCAAGGTGTCGCGTAGAACAAAGAGTTTGTCTGCCATTTTATTACCTTTTGTGATGAGATGGCAGCGATAAGCTCCTTGGCCTTGGTAGCTTGTGTTTTTAATGCTCATATTGGCTGTTCCGACAGTCACCCAAATGAATTTCCAGTTGAAATATAATTTGTATGAAAGGTCCTCTCCCGCAGAGAATGCGTTATTCTCTGCGGTGCATTGTGCGCTGGCCGGAAGTGCTATGATTCCCATCAAAGAGAATAGTAGCCATAGTATGGTTGTTTTTTTCATTGTTTCCTATTTTTATCTGTTTCGTTCTCTTTCAGCTTCACGTAGTTTGGCCGTTTTGTCTGCATCCGGTTTTTGTTTGGTGATGGCTTCCGGCTTCTGTTTGTTCAATGGAATGCCTCTCACGTCCCAGTCTTGTTCTACTTCCCAACGGGCTCTTAGCGTCAAAGGCTTGGGGAAGTAGAAAACTTCTTCCGGCTGACGGTTTGCGGTATAGTCTCCGGTGGTCCATTTTCCGTCGTTGTTTCGGTCTATGAAAAGGCGCAGGTAGTATTCGCCCGGTTTCAGATAGAAGAAGTCTGCCCGGTTGTTTACGGTTTTGGCGCTTCGTACTACCTTGTCGCTGTTGTCCATGAGTTGTACGATAGCGGCAGTGTCTGGCAGGATAAGACGGATGAACAGCGAGCTGAATTCTTCTTCCGGAGTAACGGGGATTTCTTTTTTTATGGCTGTACTGACTTTTCCCAAAACACTCGTTACTGCGTTGCTGTCCGCCTCGAACTTGTATTTGTCTCCAGGGTGCCACTCTGCGTACAGCATATAGCTGCGCATGTCTCCTTCCACTGGAAGAAAGAGGTAAGGCTCTTCAAGCCATAAACTGTCTTTTTGTTTATAGAAATGCAGTGCGGTGGTGTCTATCCCGGCTATCGGCTCGGCAAATGTGAACTTGATGTTTTGTGTAGGGGCAATACCGCCCGTCGGCTGCATTTTGTAAGTGAGGTCTTCACGTAAGAACGGATTGGGTTTGGCAACATACTTCTCCTTTTGACGACGTTTGGCCTTCTTTTGCTGGTCTTCCCACTCCTCGATTTTCTTTTGTCGTTCTTTGACCTGTTGCGTACGGGTAACCTTGGGTATCAAATCAAGCGTATCCGTGCGGTAAGTTAATTGTCCCAAAGTATCGGTATCCAGATAGGTCAGGCTAAAAGTGAGTGTATCTTTATTGGAAACCAAAGTATCCGTAATCCAATAGGTCAATGTGTCATTGTTTGAGGAACGTTCCAGTATCATATCTTCCGTGCCTTCGAAATTCAATCCTTTCAAAGTCGGCAGGGTGTCTGAAGGGCCGGTAAAATAGATGGTGAACATATCCGGAATGGGACGTTCTGTCTTTAAAAGATGTAAATCCTGATAGTCTTCCGTGAATCCCCGGAGAATGACATTGTCCGGATAGAAGTGGGTGTAAGGTATGGTCTTGATGGTGTCGATGTGCGTGCTATCTATCCAAACCGTGTCCTGACGCGTATCGGGAGCACATGTCGGTTCGATGATGACGGAATCGAAAGCAATCTTTTCGGCCTTTTGGCTGAAACGGAAATCTCCGTCCATATCCTGCAGACCGTAGATACGATATTTTCCCGGTGCGACGCCTTTGATGGTGAATTGCCCGCGGCTGTTGGTGCGGGACACGCGAGTGAAAGATTGTGTCGTAAAAGCACTGTCGGATAAATCGGCATACAATCCCACCAACATGCCTTTGATAGGCTCAAGGTTTTCGGCTTCCAACAATGTACCGGAGACTTCCATCGTATCGATTTCCGTACCGGTGGAGAAAGCGTATGTAAAGTTACCCATGGGATTTCCCTCATTATTGTCTACGATGGCATCGGAGAAGTCTACCGTATAAGTCGTGTTTTCTTTAAGGCTGTCGTTCAGGGTGATGTGTATCCTCTTCCCCGAAGTCCTGATTTCCGGCATTTCTTTTTGGGGAGGAGAGACCACAACCTTTTCCGAAGCATTCTCAAGCACGATAAACTCGTCGAATGTGAGCGTCAGTTTCTTATCCCGGTTGTTTACCGACATATTGGCCGGTTGGCACCTGACAACCTTGGGAGGGGTGAAGTCACGTGGGCCTCCGTCCGGGCTTCCGATGCTGGCGCAAGCGGCCAGAATGAGGATGCAGAGGAGAGCGATGAGGGGGTATGGTGTGAGTCTTTTTTGCATATTACGCTTCTTTTGAGTTTTTAAAAATCTTCCAGTTTTGCGGAATCATTCATGGATAACATTTCGTCGATGTATGTGCGTGTATTGCTCAGGCGCGGAATCTTATGCTGTCCTCCCAATTTGCCTTTGGATTTCAGCCAGTCATCGAAGAGATGCTTACGCGCCGGGATAATTTCCAGATGCTGTAGCGTGATGTCCTTGTAACGTTTGGCCTCATAGTCGGAGTTGATTTCTTGTAATTTCAAATCCAGAATGTGTGCAAAGTCAGTGAGCGATTCCGGTTCTTTCGCAAATTCTATCAGCCATTGGTGTCGGCATTTACCGTGGGCATCCATATAAACGGGGGCTGCCGTATATTCCCGTATTTGCGCACTGGTGGCTTCGCAAGCAGCTTTCAATCCATTTTCGGCATTGTCTACGATCAGTTCTTCACCGAAAGCGTTGATAAAGAATTTTGTACGTCCGGTGATGATGAACTTATAAGGGTTCTTCTGCGTGAATTTCACGGTATCGCCAATCATGTACCTCCATAGACCGGCCGAAGTGCTGATGACCACGGCATAGTTCTTGCCGGTTTCAACTCCCCATAACGGTACAACGTTCGGAGTTTCGCGGTCGATTTCGTCCATCGGGATGAACTCATAGAAGATACCGTAATCAATCATCAAGAGCATGGCACGGTCCTGTAAATCCGTTTGCAGTCCGAAGAATCCCTCGCTGGCATTGTAGGTTTCCATGTAGTGCATGCCGGGTTGCGTGATGAGTTGCCGGTATTGTTCACGGTAAGGCGTGAAAGATACACCTCCATGAAAGAATACTTCAATGCCCGGCCATACGTCCTCCAGATGGGTTTTGCCGGAAATGTCCATGACGCGAGTCAATACGGACAACATCCACGACGGAACACCACTCAGGTTCGTTACGTTTTCTCTGATGGCAGCCCGGGCTATCTTTTCACGTTTCTCTTCGAAGTCTCCTAATAATGCGATTTCTTTGGAGGGAATACGGAAATGGTTGACAAACGGACTGACGTTTTCGATTAATATGGCACTTAGGTCTCCCACCAGGCTATGGGGGAGATTGTAATTGGGCGAATGGCTGCCTCCAAGTATTAATGCCTTGCCGTCGAACATCCTGCTCCGGGGATTCTGGCCCAGGTATAAGGCTACGGCATCCGTTCCGCCACGGTAATGTGTATCTTGCAGGCATTCTTTACTGACCGGAATAAATTTACTTTTGTCATTGGTCGTTCCGGATGATTTGGCATACCACCGAACCTTTCCGCTCCATAACACATCTTTTTCTCCCCGTCGCATACGGTCGATGTAGCCTTTGAGTTCTTCGTAAGTGTTTATCGGAGAGGTTTTCGTAAATGAGTTGTAGTCATTGACTTGTGCAAATCCATGTGTCTGTCCCCATTCCGTATGAATAGTTTGACGGATAAGTTTTTGAAGAACTTTTGATTGCAGTTCTTCCGTTTGGTTTTCATATTTGGATATGCTTTTTCGTCTGCCTGAAAGAAAGCAGTTGACTAACTTCGTCTTATTCATGTCGTATTTCCGCAGGAATCATTTTATTCTTCTGCAAAAATAATTTAAAGTTATCAGAATAACGAACTTTATACAGATTTTAATGGACTGTGTGTCGCTATCTATGTCCTTATGTTCAGCCTGCATTATCTTCGGCCAACCATACTGAACTCGGGGGATTCCGTGACAGAGACCTGAAGCTTCGGGGAAGCAACTACCGTTATGGTCTGCTGTTCGTTGTCTTGTATGCTCATTTCGGATAAAGCCTCTTTTTGTCTTTTGTTGGACAGGATTCTTTCGACCAGTTTGGGGGATTTCCTCAATAGTGCCAGCGTGTCTTTTGCAGCCAATTGCTGGCTCTCTTTTTTAGAATAGCCTCTTCCTTTGCAGCATGTTACTCCTTCGATTGTGATTTGGGTGGTAAAGACGGGCGTACTGCTTCCTTCCCGTGCCTGGTCTATCAGGTCGAAGGTGATTTCAACTCGCCTCTTTTGTCCCCATTCGATCAATTTGCTTTTGAAATTGACTTCTTTATAGGCCAGTTTGTCGATATTGATTAACTGGGTCATGATACGTTTGCCAATAAAACGCATGCAATAGGAATATCCCCGATCCAAATAAATCGCACCGACCATGGCCTCAAAAGCATTGCCGCACATATAACTGTTGTGAGTGGAAGAATGTGTGGATGAAATGATAAGTTTATCCAAACCGATCTCCACAGCCAATCTGTTCAATGTTTCACGTTGTACGATTTTACTGCGGGTGTTAGTGAGAAAACCTTCACGTTTACCTTTGAAGTGGCGGAAGACAATGTCCCCCACGACGGCGTCCAAAATGGCGTCGCCCAAAAATTCCAGCCGTTCGTTATTAATCCAACTTCCTTGCTTTTTTATGGATGAGGACTTATGATGCAAAGCCTGTTCGTAATATTGGATATGGTGCGGGTAGAATCCTAATATCTTATAAAAAGAAGAATAAAGCTCCTTATCTTTTCTGAAAGGGAGCTTTATTCTTTCTATGATATCTTTGGGATACACAACTTATTCAGCGTATTTCTTAAAGATTACACATGCATTGTGCCCACCAAAACCGAAAGTGTTGCTTAGAGCGGCACGTACGGTACGTTTCTGAGCAGTGTTAAAGGTGAAGTTCAGATTATAGTCGATTTCTTCATCTTTGTCATCTTCCTCATGGTTGATAGTGGGAGGTATGATATCTTCTTTTACTGCCATCACACTGGCCATTGCTTCTACAGCACCGGCAGCACCGAGCAGATGTCCCGTCATAGACTTAGTGGAACTGATATTCAATTCGTAAGCGTGTGAGCCGAAAACATCTTTGATAGCTTTGGCTTCCGAAATGTCTCCGACATGGGTTGAAGTACCGTGTACATTGATATAATCAATATCTTCCGGTTTCATTTCTGCGTCTTCGAGAGCTCTTTCCATAACCAGTTTGGCCCCTAAACCTTCCGGGTGGGAAGCCGTAATGTGGTGGGCATCGGCAGACATGCCTGCACCGGCCATTTCAGCGTAAATTTTAGCTCCACGTGCTTTGGCGTGTTCCAATTCTTCCAAAATCAGACATCCGGCACCCTCGCCCATAACGAAACCGTCGCGACTTGCGCTGAATGGGCGAGAAGCATGTTCAGGGTCGTCATTCCGGGTAGAAAGGGCTTTCATGGCATTAAAACCACCTACACCAGCCGGCCATATAGCTGCTTCCGCGCCGCCGCTGAGGATCATGTCAGCCTTGCCCAAACGGATAAGGTTGAATGCGTCAGCCAAAGCGTTGGTAGAAGATGCGCATGCCGAAGTGGTCGTGTAGTTCGGCCCATGGAAACCATACATAATAGAAATATGACCGCTTGCAATGTCTGCAATCATTTTCGGGATGAAGAAAGGATTGTATTTTGGTCCCAATTCTTTTCCTGTGAGTGCATACGCCCCGGCTTCTTCTTCAAAAGTGTGTATTCCACCGATTCCCACTCCGAAGACTACACCTATACGGTCTTTGTTCACAGCTTCCAAATCCATGCCGGAATCGTCTACGGCCATTTTGGCTGCAGCCAAGGCATATTGGGTGTACAAGTCCATTCTGCGTGCTTCTTTGCGGTCAATGTAGTTGCCTACATTGAAATCTTTCACCTCGCAAGCAAATTGAGTCTTGAACAAGGAAGCATCGAAATGTGTAATAGGTCCGGCACCACTTACTCCCTCAATCAAATTCTTCCAAGTTTCCTCGGTCGTATTTCCCAATGGAGTAACGGCACCCATACCTGTTACCACAACTCTTTTTAATTCCATTATCTTCGTTATTTTGCGTTAGCTTCGATATAGCTAATAGCGTCACCTACAGTCGTGATCTTCTCAGCTTGATCATCGGGAATATTGATACCGAATTCCTTTTCAAATTCCATGATCAATTCTACTGTATCCAATGAATCAGCACCTAAATCGTTTGTGAAACTTGCTGTGGCTACTACTTCTGCTTCGTCAACACCCAACTTATCAACGATGATAGCTTTTACTTTTGATTCAATTTCAGACATAATTGTAATTTTTTGATTATTATTAATGTAATTCTGTAAATCCAAGTGCAAAGGAACTTTTTTTTTCCCACTTATGCAAGCAATTAAGTAAATAAATTGCTCTTTTTTGCACAAAAGTATATGTAATGTGCAGTATTTATACTCTTTTACGAGACCTATTCTATGAATTCTCTTCTTAATGGGTAGTTACCTCTCAATTCTTCAAACATGGTGGGATGGGACTTGAGTTTCAAACTATCCGCGTGTGGATTATATAAAACTAATGCCCGTTCTGTTTCCGTGAGATTGGGGGCCGGTAGCTCTTCCTCAGGAAGTTGAGGAACACGAATTTGGAAAGTGACCGGAAGGTGGAAATGGTTACACAATGCTGTGAGTGCCATACGGGTGGCATTGGCTTTTCCGTCGGCGGAGTAACCTGCGATATGCGGGGTTCCTATATATATAAGGTTGAGAAGTTCTTGATTGATATTCGGTTCATTTTCCCAAGTATCGATAATAGCATCTCGGATAATACCATCTTTTAAGGCTTGAAGTACATCCGTATTATCCACGACAGCCCCCCGGCTTGTATTGATAATGATGGGTTGCTTTTTCAATGCGTTGAAGAATGTTTTGTTCGCTAAATGGAAAGTCGGATAGGGACCTTTTGTGATTAATGGAGTATGAAACGAGATGATGTCGCACTTCTCCTGTAGCTCTTCCATTTTCAGAAAAAACTCATGAGGCTTTCCTGCTTTACGCAAGGCTTCTTTTTGTGGTGGGTCATTGAGGAGGATTTGTACCCCCAAAGGGCGTATAGCTTCGATAACGGCATGGCCCACATGTCCTACTCCTACTAATCCGACCGTAGTCTTCGATAGGTCGTATCCTTTTTCTTTTTCCAAGAGCAAAAGGCATGAATGGATATATTGCCCTACGGAGTTGGCATTGCAACCGGGACAGTTGGTCCATGTGATATGAGTGCGTTTCAGGTATTCAATGTCAAGGTGATCATATCCGATAGTAGCGGTAGCGATGAAAGAAACTTTACTCCCTTTCAGAAGGGCTTCGTCGCAACGAGTGCGGGTTCTGATAATCAGGGCATCGGCATCATGTATGTCGTCGGGGCTGATGGCTATTCCGGGTTTGTAAATCACATCGGTGGAGATTTGGGAGATAGCCTCTCGGATAAATGGGATTTTGTCGTCAACAACTATTTTCATGATGCAAAGTTAATGAGTTTTTATTATAGAATTATTGCCGATTCAAAAAAGTTTGTTTAGCTTTGCAATATTCTTTAAATAGAGGCACTTTTTTATTGTGTCATTAAAGTCGATACGGAATTTGTATGGAGAAACAAGACAAATGGACCAACTTGATGTATTACGTAGTGTTTGGCTTGAGCCATTTGCTATCCTTGCTTCCTTTTTGCATTTTATATTTTCTGTCAGATGGTCTGTATTTGTTAATGTATTATTGTATCAAATATCGGCGTGATGTAGTAAGAGATAACTTATTGAAATCTTTTCCAGAAAAGTCATTAGATGAGCTCATCCGGATAGAAAAGAAATTTTATCACTTTTTTTGCGATTATTTTGTCGAAAAAGGAAATGAGGAAGCGGATGGTATTTCGTGGAGTGGAGCAGGTGGAACAGGCCGTGCACGAAGAGGGACATAATTTCATATTCCTTTATCTTGGGCATTATTGTAATTGGGAGTGGATAGCATCGTTACCCTATACCATATCTCCTTCTATTCATTGTGCGCAAATTTACCATCCTTTGTATAATAAGGCCGTGGATAGATTCTTTTTGAAGTTGAGAAACCAGTTTGGTGGGGAATGTATTCCGATGAAAAATACATTGAGGCGTGTGATTGAACTGAAACGGGAAAAGCGTCCTACCATGATCGGCTTTATATCCGATCAACTTCCCAAGTGGAATAGCATGCATTTCTTTGTTCCGTTCCTGCACCGTGAAACCGCTGTTTTTACCGGAGCGGAGCAGATAGGGCGGCAGGTAAAAGCGGTCTATTTTTTTGCCGATATCATTCGTCCCCGCAGAGGTTATTATGAGTGTACGTTCAGACGGATGGAGATACCGGAGGTAAATCGTACGGAATATGATATGACAGCTATGTTCATGGAACAATTGGAGCAAATGATCAGGAAAGCTCCGCAATATTGGCTGTGGACGCATAAAAGATGGAAGCGTACCAAGGAAGAATGGCTGAGACGCCAGCAAGATTCGACAATAAAATGATTAAATATGACCATACATGGAAAGATATGATTATTTGATAGTAGGCGCGGGATTATTCGGTGCTGTATTTGCCAATGAAGCCAAATTGGCAGGGAAACGTTGTTTGGTGATAGACAAGCGTGCCCATCGTGGCGGGAATATATATTGCGAGGATGTAGAAGGTATTCGTGTACATAAGTATGGGGCTCATATCTTTCATACGGACAATAAAGATGTTTGGGATTATGTGAACCGTTTGGTGGAATTTAATCGTTATACCAATTCTCCATTGGCATATTATGAAGGCAAATTGTATAACTTGCCTTTCAATATGAATACCTTTTATCAGTTGTGGGGAGTGAAAACACCGGCTGAAGCTAAGGCTAAGATAGCTGAACAGCGTAAGGCGTATGAATTTATCTCTGAACCGGCGAATCTGGAAGAACAAGCTCTGAAATTGTGTGGAAAAGATATATATACTTGTCTAATCAAAGGGTATACCGAGAAGCAGTGGGGACGTCCGGCTACAGAACTTCCGGCCTTTATCATTAAGCGCGTACCTTTTCGTTTTATTTTCGATAATAACTATTTTAACGATGCTTATCAGGGAATACCGAAAGGTGGATATAACGTATTGATAGATGCCTTGTTGGAAGGTATAGAAGTTAGGTTGGACACGAACTATTTTGAAAACCGCAAGGCTTGGGATGCTATGGCCGATAAAATTCTTTTCACCGGTTGCATTGATGAATTCTTCAATTATGAATGCGGACGTTTGGAATACCGTAGTCTACGTTTTGACCATCGTCATTTGGAAGTAGAGGACTATCAAGGTAATGCTGTGGTGAACTATACGGCCGGGAATGTACCTTATACACGTGTGATTGAGCATAAACATTTTGAATACGGAACTCAGCCCACTACGGTGATTACATACGAATACCCTGATACTTTTGCTCCGGGTAAAGAGCCTTATTATCCGGTGAATGATGTCCGTAACTCTGAAATATTCAAATCCTATCGTGAACTGGCGGTATCGCGTGAGAATGTTTTATTTGGCGGACGTTTGGCTCAGTACACTTATGCGGATATGGATGATACAGTAGCTGCAGCTTTGGCATTAGCTAAGCAGCAGTTTTGTTAATTACGGGAGACCATGATATGAAAAGTTTGCAAGTTATTACGCCGGTAAAGGATGCCATTGATTTCACGCTTGAAACGATAAGAGCCGTATTGTCTTCGGAGACCAGCGTTCCTTTTACGTATACCGTCTATAATGATTTCAGTACAGTTGAGAATACGCTACGTTTGGAACAGGCGTCCAAGGAACTTGGCTTTAATTTGGTTAACTTGTCTGATTTGACAAATCATCCGTCTCCTAATTATTTATTGGTGTTGCAGACAGCCCGACGCGAGGCTTTAGCTGTAGATGCCGGTCTGTTGATTGTAGAGTCGGATGTCGTTGTGAAGAGTAATACTTTGCAGGGGTTGTTTGACGGGGCTGTGCAACGCCCGGATTGTGCCATTGCCGCAGCGGTGACTACGGATGAAGACGGTTTGATTAATTATCCCTATCTTCATGCACGAGGACGGGAGAATCAGGTTTATCCGGAGAAAAAACATTGTAGTTTTTGTTGTTCTTTGCTGACACCGAAGTTTTTGGGACAATTTGATTTTGGGCAGCTTGACCCGACAAAGAATTGGTATGACGTGACCATCTCGCATGAGGCATTGAGAGCCGGTTTTCGCAATTACCTTTTTACGACCCTTCCAGTGTGGCATCGTCCTCACGGCAGTCGTCCGTGGAAACAGTTAAAGTATAAGAATCCGTTGAAATATTATTGGTTGAAATTTACTAAAGGGCTGGATAAAATTTGAATAGGATGAAATGGGTTAAGCATGGTCTTTGTCATTTATTGGCTCATCGGACGTTGGAGCTCTGTCCGGATTATCAGAATATGGAGGATTTTATGTACTCCATTCCCGAACGTTTTGCAGCCGGTGAAGGTACGGTGGTTTATAAGGGGCGCAATGAATTGAGGAAAATGACATATGGAGGACTTGACTTGGTGGTGAAGTCTTTTCACCGTCCCAATCTGATCAATCGTTTCGTTTATGGCGTTTTCCGGCCCTCAAAAGCCAAACGTTCTTACGATCATGCGAGGATGTATCAAGAAATCGGGGTAGGGACCCCCGCTCCGGTCGGTTATCTTAATGTACGCAAAGGACTGCTTTTCGACCGTAGTTATTATGTAACGTTGGCATCGACTTGTCCATACGTCTATAATGATTTATTCTATCAGCATTTTGATTATGCAGACGAGGTTGTTCGTACGGTAGGGAGAGTGACGGCCGTTTTGCATGAACATGGGTATGCGCATAAGGATTACGGACGTGGGAACATTCTGTTCCAAAAGACAGACAAAGGGGTTCGGATTGAGATAGTGGACTTGAACCGGATGTATATCGGTCCGATTGATATGAGAAAAGGATGCAAGAATTTCGAGCGTCTTCCGGCTACGCCGCACATGCATCGTTTGTTGGCTGAAGAATATGCTGCTGTACGTGGATTCGATGCGGAGGAATGCTTTAAGTTGATGCAAGCTTTCCGGAGTACCCAGCCTGGAAAAATAAACGACTTATATTAGTATGTATCATGAATGTGATTGCTGTTGTCGTAACTTATAATCGTCTGGAGCTTCTCAAACGGAATCTCTCTTGTTTGCGTCGGCAGACCGTACCGCTTACAACCCTTGTAGTGGTGGACAACGGTAGTACGGACGGGACGGGAGCGTGGTTGGATGAGCAGGAGGATGTGAAAACGATTCATCAGACCAATGTCGGGGGAGCCGGAGGTTTTTATACCGGAATGGAGTATGCTCGCCTTGCCGATGCCGATTGGATCTGGTGCATGGATGACGATGTTTTTCCGCGTCCGGATTGTCTGGAGCAGCTATTGGCGTACGCCGGATATGAAGGTGTAGGGATTTTGGCACCTCGCCGCCTGTTGGAGGGCCGAATTTATACGAATGATTTTCTATCTTTCAACTTGACTCGTCCGTTTTCATCCATGTATTCAGGACGATTGTCCAAGATGGAAGTGAATAGTCCGGTCGAAATCAGTGGTACGGCTTTCGAAGGTTTGTTTGTCCGCGGTGAGGTTGTGAGGCTAGTCGGGCTTCCCAACAAAGATTTGTTTATTTTCTGTGATGATACGGATTATTGTCTGCGTACGGTGGCAGCCGGTTATAAGATATTGTATGTTCCTACGGCTCTGATGGATAAAGAAAAGTTTTTCTCGGACGACTCGTGGGGAGAACGTAATAAGAAGAAAAAATGGAAACGGTTTTATCAGATACGTAATTCTTCTTATTTGAATCATCATTATGGGAAGAATTGGGCTGTGAAATATCTTCGAGGTTTTAACGGAGTCATCGGTTATATTTTAATAGCTTTTTTCTCGGCACCTTTCTCGGGTGCTTATCGGTGGACTGATATTCCGATGTTTTGGAAAGCGTATACTGACGGCATAAGGGAAAGGTTGGGACGTTTGTAGGGATGTTTGTTTTTACATTCCCATCTTTCTGAATTTCCTGATATGCGCCCAGCGGTACAAAGTAAGGGTTAGGTTGAGTACCTTGCGGGTTTTCAGCTTCCGCCAAAGGCGGAAATATGGTTTGTTCAAGATTCGGTTTTGGATATGGTATCGGTCTACGGCATCGATAACGTTGAAAATTTCCGGATAATTCTGTTCTGTGATTTTTCTTTGCCATCTGAGACTGATGACATAGATATTCAGAGCCTTGTCGATAAAATGTATTTGGTTGGCCAATATGGTCGGGTTTTGATGAATTTGACTGTCCAAGTGATGAATCATGGAATTGATTACTTTACAAATGTGCGATAAGTTCCCCTTTATAGACTGCACACTGGTAGATTGTTCTTCTCTTCCTATGAAATAATAATAGAGATATAAATCGAATATAATGAAGTCCTTGATGTGGTCTATCGGCAGAAAACAGTACTGGAAGTCGGTATAACATATACCTTCTATATGGCGTAGATTTACCTGTCTTAGGATTTCTGTTTTGTAGGTCATACTATGCATGTTGAATTCATCGCCATAGGTATGTTCGCTTATGTTGAAAGACGAAATATCATAAATCTTATTGTATTCTACATTGCGGAAGGGGAAATGTGTCACGATATGACGATTATTTTTATCGATCTTATATTCCGTACGGAGTGTAATAAACAAGTCCGTATCGCAATTCTTTAATACATTTAAAAGTTTGGATAAAACCTCCGTATCCATCCAGTCGTCTGCGTCCAAGGGTCTGAAATATTTCCCTTTTGCCATTTGTAACCCTGCATTAATGCACGAACCGTAGTGACCGTTTTCTTTGTCGATGATGCGGATTATATCCGGCCTTTTTTGCTGAAAGGCTTTCATAATGTCCAGGGAACGGTCTTTGCTACCGTCATTTACAACAATGACCTCCAATGTCGGAGGTATACAAGGGGCGGTTACGGATTCTAAACATTTGGTGAGATACTTTTCCATGTTGTAGGTCGGAATCACCAATGTGAGGAGTTTATATGGCTCTTGTGACATTTATGTTGTATTTTGTATACTTATAGAGGTAAATATTCTATTTTGGGGTAGAAAGTCAGTCCGTCATGGCATCCTTTCTTTACGGCATCTAAGAATTCTTGTTTGTGTCCGTCTTTACGGCGGTTGATTCTTCGTTTCAGGATACGGAGCTTATTCCATATCGACAGTCTGAACAGGAGTTTGTTCGGTTGTTCTCGGTGCTTAAAGTAGCAGGTGTTGCGTGTTTGATAGTAAAAACGTTTGGCCATATTGACCGGTGCCTGTTCGATATTCGGGTCGTACACGTCCGGAGTCTTGTGTACGACAATGCTTTGTTCTGTATAGTAATTTTTGAATCCGGCTTTTGTGATTCTGAGCGTGTATTCGATATCATCGAACCAGATAAAGAACTCTTTGATGGGCAAGCCAACCTTGTAGACCGCACGACTGCTGACCAAAACAGATACGAAAGTACAGACTTCGCAGCGGCAGGCCGTGATACCGTTGTTTTCGATGGTGTCCTTTTTTAGTCCTCCGGGTATATTGCGGGGATGAAGGGTATTGTCGGTCCAAAGTACTTTGCTGCAAACGAATCCGATGTCATTGGACTGTGTGGCTGTTTGCATAAGAGCTTCCAAAGCCTTCGGAGAGGGGATAGTGTCATCATCCATCATCCATGTGTAATCTCCTCCACCTAAAACAGATGTTTTTACGCCTAAAGAGAAACCACCGGCTCCTCCGATATTCTGTTCCGTACGGATGACTTGGAATTGGGGGTGTACAGCGTATGCTTTCAGGTATTCTTCCGTACCGTCTGTAGAACAATTGTCTATCACAATTACCTTGTGTATCGGATAGGTTTGCTTCTCTATGGCTGCCAGGCATTCTTTAAGTAAGGCCAGGCGGTTATATGTGACTATTACGCAGTTGACTTTCATGTTTATTGTTTTTAAGGTTGGGAGAGATAAGTTTCGAGAATATGTCCGTAATAGGTCTTCTTACCTTCGGCCGTGGTTTTGCGAAGAGGTATTTTATAAGTTACCTTATGGAAATCATATCGGGTACAGAATTCGTTCCATTTTTCTTCCGAGAATTCTTCGTTCAGGCACTTGCCTAACGGCCCCATTTCTGTGATAGGCACTTTTTCGATCATGTCGTGTACGGCCGGAATGTATTTACGAGCCATGGCGAATGTATAATCTAAGAGTAGATAATCAATCAACTTTTTATGTTTCTTCCAATAACAGAGATGCATATCTGCAATAAATGAGGGTAAAATATTACCTTTTCCGCAAGCCAAGAAAAAGCTGACCCATCCGCCTTGCGAGATGTTGTAGTAACGGGTATGATGGTGGCAGCTCCAGAATTTATCTTCTGGACGGATAAATGTGCCGAGGTGTTTGGACGGTATCAATAGCGTACTGTCCATCCAGATTCCTCCGTGTTGAGCCAACAGCATCATGCGTAGGATATCCGAGAAGTGGGTAAGGTCAATTTCGCCCGATTGTTGTTTTCGGATAATATAGTCGGGCATGTTCACGTAGTCCTTATAATTCTTTTCCGTAATGAGAATGACCGGGTGCCCGTCGGAAAACCGGTGCATGGCGTTGTAGCAGGCTTTTACGATATCCGGCATTGCGTTTTCGCCCTGCCACCAGCATGTCCATATCGGTGAAGTTTCTGTGATGGGTTCGTATACGGGCTGGTAATCCCGGGTGTATCGGGCAATCAATTCCTTACCTCCTGCGTGGTAGAGCAGATGGTGCATGATGAGTTGTTGCTTACGCCTGACGAAGAACTTTTCGATATGTTTGAAAAATCTTTTTATTTTCCCCATAATGGTGGTCTTTTGGATGACGGTTTCAGGTTTACAAGGATGCTAATCGGATATATTTGGCTTTTCTCATTCCAATATAAAAAGGTAATAAACGGAAAAAGCGTTTGAATCTGTTCTTCACGCTATGCCACGGGCGTTCTCCTTTCCACGGGGTCAGATCCAGATATTGGAAATAAACATCCCGTAAAGGGTGTTGGCTGTCGTAGTTCCACGGCTTCCGGTTGGTGTAATGCAGGATGACCGGATGCCTTAATATTTCGGCATGAGTTCTGTGCCATTCCGGGCTTATGGCCGGGTGGTTGCGATAAAATCCGTCTTGCACGTTCCATTGCAGGCCCACTAATGTTTTATGCCGATGCAACACACAGTTCAACAGGTCTTGGTCGTTGAATATGATACGTTCCGGATATGTGCGGTAATAATCGACGCAAGCTTGGGCGATATGGTGTTCTCGCCAATATACGAGGTTGATAAGAAGAACACCGGAATTGAAATACGAGTCCTCGGCCGGATATTGCAGGATTTCATAACGCTGCAGTTCCTTGCACCCAGTGTCTTCCACTACGGCTACTCCCGTATGAGCGTCTAAAGGCGTACGCCATAGTGGGGTGATGTCTCCTAATATTACAATATCACAGTCCAAATACAGTACGCGGTCTATGTCTTCAGGCAATAGGGCGGACAGGAAACATCTGTAATAGGCAGCCAGCGACAAACGATTGTGGGTAGCCCGGATGGTGAATCCCTCCAGCATTTGTGCGTCCGGTGTATAATAACAGGCTTTATTATTATATTTTCCGGCCAAAGCTGTTAAAATGTTCCGGTCTGTTTCCGATAATTCCCGTGCAATAATATGTACGGTGAAAGTCTCTTTCGGGTTGTTTTCAAATAAAGAGACCAAAGTAACGGCACAATGTCGCACATAATTGTGGTCTATATTGCAAGCTATGTGAATCATCATATCCTCTCCTCATATTTTATTGTTGTCCCGAAAGCCGGAAGTATTTGTCCAGTACCATCAGCGAAATCAGGTTTTCCCGTTCTTTGTCTTGGAACTGCCTGACGTATTCATGGGCGTGGCGGATAATGTCTTCCGCTTGTTCCGGATGTTCGATATAATATTGCAGTTTCTCCGGTAAGTCCGAGAAATCCTCCTTCACTTCTACATAATGGTATCCGGCAACGAGCGTCCCTTCCATGAACCAAGTCTCGCAAGTCGGACGTGTCATGACGGCCAGTGAGTTGGACGACATGACCCATTTCAGGTTTGAAGCCACGTCGTTTCCTTCCAGGGTCATAATGAATTTATAATCCAAATGTTCACGGATGGTTTTCTTTTCCCTCATCCATTCATCCGGACAGCCTTCATTCCGTCCTACCACGCCGCAGTCGAACATCGGATGGTGGAAGAACATCTCCAAGAATTTTGTACGTACCCGGCTTTGGCGGATTTTCCCCCGAAAGATTGCCATGTCTTTTTTCTGCCGGAAGGGTATGGTGTCATGCACGAACATGAAATGGCGTAGTTTATCCAACTTTAGTATCACGGAGTTACTATTGTCGCCGGTCAACAACCGACTTTTGACAACCGTGGGTGTGTCCGGAGTGAAATATACATCTCCCGGACAGAAATTCCAACGGAAACATTTGGGAAACCATCGGGTTACGTCGTGTTGGTCGAAAAAGTAAGCTGTATGGAACATTTTACGGGTATAGTCCCCAATTCGTCCGGTATAATAAATCCAACTACGTTCACGAGTGAGCCTGTTTGTGTCTGAGACGTGGAATGGTTGGTTCGTTTTGATGTAATAGTCCACGCGTTTGCGAATATAGTCGTAATCGGGATGTTTGGGCGCTTGGGCAAGAAGTCCTTGTAACCGCTGCCGGAAAAAGGCGTCCGGAATGGCTAATCCGGCAAAACCGGAAAGGAAATTAAGGAATTTGTTGGGCTTCCCGCTTTTTAGTTTATAAATGATGCTGTCTCCCATACATTAAGTAGGCATTTGCTTGAATATGGTATAATTACGGTTTTATCTCTTTTGAAGAGATAAACCGAATATCGGCAAAATTACATAATTAATTGATAATTACAAAGAAGTAAAAGGATAAAAAGTATACGAGGGTAGCTTTTTTTGCCTTTTGTTGAGGATAAACATGTTACGGAATGACACCAATCTTTTGATTAACAATGGATAACGATATTCGGTTTATCTCTTCAAAAGAGAGCGATTATTAGTATATGAAGTTTTAATAAAGGTGGTTATGAGGTTGATAAAAATGACAGGTGGTTTGGGAAACCAAATGTTCATTTATGCCATGTACTTGAAGATGAAGACAATTTTTCCGGATGTTAGGATAGACCTTTCGGATATGGTTCATTATCAAGTTCATTATGGTTATGAAATGAATAAAGTATTTCATCTTCCCCGAACGGAATTTTGTATCAACCGGAGTTTAAAGAAAATCATAGAGTTTTTGTTGTTTAAGACTATATTGGAACGGAAACAGGGTGGTTCGCTTGTGCCTTACACCCGTAAGTATCATTGGCCATGGATTTATTTTAAAGGCTTTTATCAGTCTGAGAAATATTTTGCCGGTATAGAAAAGGAAGTGCGCGAAGCCTTTGTATTCGATATTCGCAGGGCAAGCAGAAGGAGCCTTCGAGCGATGCAGGAGATTAAAGCCGACCCGCATGCCGTTTCCATACATGTCAGGAGAGGAGATTATCTTTTGGAAAAACACTGGAAGGCGTTAGGGTGTATTTGTCAAAGTTCTTATTATCTCAATGCGTTGGCAGAATTGGAGAAGAGAGTGAAACATCCTCACTATTATGTTTTTTCGGAAGATCTGAATTGGGTACGTCAGAATTTGCCATTGATAAAAGCCGAATTCATTGATTGGAACAAAGGGGAGGACAGTTGGCAGGACATGATGCTGATGAGCCATTGCCGCCACCATATTATATGCAATAGTACTTTCAGTTGGTGGGGAGCGTGGTTGAATCCGTCGCTGGACAAAATAGTGATTGCCCCGGAACGCTGGACGCAGACGACAGATAGTGCGGACGTGGTGCCGGAAAGCTGGTTGAAGGTCTCGATTGGTTAAGTGAATGAAATGACGAGTAAAGTGAACCGATATATTTTTCATAAAATAGTCTGTGCCGTCCGGGATTTGCCGAGGACATTCCGGAGACTTCCCACTCCCCGGTTGATAATGACGCTTTTGGTGAAAAATGAAGAAGAGTTATTGGAAAAGAATCTGTTGTTCCATAAGGCTATGGGAGTGGATGCTTTTATTGTAACAGATAACAATTCGGCAGACGGAACCTACGGAATTATCGAAAAGTATCGTCGGAAAGGATGGGTGGTGGACGTGATAAGGGAAACTGCTACGGGCTATGAACAAAAAGAGTGGGTAGACCGGATGATATGGAGGGCCAAGACGTCTTTCGGGGCGGATTGGGTGATTAATGCAGACGCGGATGAATTCTGGTATGCTCCCTCCGGGTCGTTGAAAAAAGAGTTAAGCAAGTCTCGTGCCAATGTGCTGACTTGCGAGGTGAGAAGCATGTATCCCGAAGAAGACAAACCTTTTTGGCAATGGTCTAAGGCCGTGCGGCCTGTAACCGATCTGGAAGCGTATGATTTGTCGTTGTATTCCTTGTTCGAACGCCAGAACCGTAAGGTAATTCACCGGACTGACGGTTACCTGCAAATATCCATGGGAAACCATAAGGTGAGGATGTTGCCTCAATATGCAAAGTCCTCGGCGATTCGTGTTTATCATTATAATGTGCGCGGCCGTCGTCAGTTTATGGATAAAATGGTGAATGGCGGTGTACAATTGAAAGAACATAAGGGCAGACATGGCGGTCGTCATTGGAGGTTTTTTTACCGACTTTATAAAGAAGGTTTGCTGGAAGAAGAGTACGACCGGGTGATAGGGAAGCCGCATTTTGAGGAATTGTGCAAATGTGGATATATTTATGCGGACGAGACGATTCGTGATGTTTTCAAATCGATAAACTGATTTTTAATATGATGCATATAGCATTTACCATAGACAACCGGTTCGTTCGTCCTTGTGCGGTAACGATGGTATCGGTTTTACGGAACAATGTCCCGTATGAAATAGTATTTCATGTCATAGGATTGAATCTACATCAAGAGGATGTGGCTTTTTTCTCTGCGTTGTGCGACTCTTATGGTGCGAAAGTGTTCTTTTATGAAGTGGCGGAAGAAAAGATGAAGGCTTATGAAGTGACATGGGAGAAGCAGCGCTTGTCGAAAGTCGTGTTTTTCCGTTGTCTGTTATCTTCCATATTGCCGATGTCCGTGTCCAAGGTCTTGTATTTGGATTGTGATGTGTTGGTTTTATCTTCATTGTATGGTTTATGGGAGACAGACCTTACGGGAGTTGCTTTGGCCGGAGTTCCGGATAGCTTTACCGTCAATCCGGTGCATTGTCGTCGTTTGCATTATGCACCGTCTTATAACTATTTCAACGGAGGGGTCTTGTTGCTGAATCTGGAGTATTGGAGAGCACATGAGGTGGAACGTCTGTGTGCGGAACATTATCGCATGTATTCGGACAGGATTGTCTATAATGACCAAGACTTGCTGAACAGTTTGCTTCACGAACGTAAAAGGCTGTTGGATATGAAATGGAATGTCCAAGAGGGCGCCTACCGTAGGCCAAAGGGTAAGCCGGCCGGTTGGGTTCCTCCCTATGTCGAAACGATTACCCGTCCGGCCATTTTGCATTATTCCGGGCGCAAGCCTTGGCAATACCACTGCATGCATCCTTTGCGACAGTTGTATTTCGAATACGAGAGCCTGCTTTCCGGTGTGGAGAAGAAAAATGACGGGTGGGCGGTGCGTTTGCATCGTTTTGTCCACTTCCTGCCTTATACCTTGGGGATAAAAAGCGAGAAATATATAGATATACGTTACTGTAGTTCGGGCGAAAAAACAAGTGAGACTCGGTCCGCTCCGTTAATCAGTATTGTCGTACCGGTTTACAATGTGGAACGATATGTAGAGAAATGTATCCGTTCTTTGCAAGGACAGACATACGGCCACATAGAAGTTATTCTCGTGGACGATGCTTCTACGGACGGTTCTTATGACATGTGTAAAGCTGCAATAGGAGGGGATTCGCGTTTCAAGCTGATTCGTCATCCTGTCAATCAGGGAGTTGCCGGGGCGCGTAATCTGGGTTTATCTGTGGCAACGGGAGAACTCTTGGGTTTTGTGGATCCGGACGATTGGATAGAGCAGGATATGTATGCGCTTTTGTACGATGCTTATGTTGTTTCAGGGGCGGATATTGTGCAGTGCGGCTATTATTTGCATTTACAGAGTGGAAATATTCAGAAGTGTGCTGTGGGAAAGAATGAATGTTGGGGTACGCGGGAGGCTTTGGAACTTTTATTCCAAGACCGGCTCATCAAGAATTATTTATGGAACAAACTTTATAAGAGGAAGCTTTTCGACGGAGTTTCGTTTCCTGTGGGCAGGACGTTTGAGGATATTTTGACGTTGCCTGAGGTGTTCGGACGTGCGAAGACGGTTTATGTGGCCGGAGATATAACCTATCATTATGTAGAGCGCCACAAAAGTATTGTCACCAAAGCTTTCCGACAAAACCAATGGGATGATTATTTATATGCGTTGGATGTCAAACACAGCCGTGCCAAGGCTTTAGGGCTTTGGAAGGATTCCGACCGCTTTCTGGCCAACATGTATTTACGCATTCTGGATCGTTCTTTAAGCGAAGACGGGAGCGACAAGAAGCGAAAGGTTTTGATGGAGTATTTGAGAAAGAATGTAAGCGGCGTTCCGTTGTTGACGAAGTCTCCTTATTTGGCTTTTCGCCGCTTCCTTTGCTTGCATCATTTTGATTTATATAAGGGTGCCACCTTATTTTTCGCGAAGTTTAAAAAGAAATAATCATTTATTGTTATTGGAATCAGGATGGAAAATACACCTTCGTTTGCGGTCACGGAAGGGCCGTTGGTGACATTGGTTGTACCCATGTACAACGTAGCCCCCTATTTGGAGCGTTGTTTGCGTTCATTGGAAAGGCAGACTTATCGGAACATAGAGGTTATAATTATGGATGACTGTTCCACAGACGGGAGTCTGGATATAGCCAGTAAGATGGCTGCGTCAGACATGCGTTTTAAGGTTTTCAGTATGCCCCGGAACTCTGGAGCTGGCGATGCGCGGCAGGCGGCTATAGAAAAGTCCTCCGGTGAATTCGTCGGTTTCGTAGATGCAGACGATTATGTAGATGTGGATTTTGTAGCACTGCTTTATGGACTCATAATAAAGACGGGGGCGGATGTAGCGTGTTGCCAGCATTACTTTTATGATGAGGCGCACCAGCGTTTGACTACGCCATGGGCTTATGACGATAAAATTGTGTGCCTATCGCCTTGTGAGGCCATGCGTAAGATGAAGAGTTATGATCAAATGGATGAAGGACTGTGGAACAAGTTGTGTAGGCGTGAAATCGTCGTAAGGCATAGGATGGAGACTTTTCCGTTCGAGGACGCCTTCGTGTTATACAAATACATTCCGGAAGCGGAGAGTGTGGCTTTGTGTTGTGTCCCACTTTATTATTACTACCAACGCGACGGGTCGCTCATGCATACCGATTATACGCCTTATAAAGCTTTTGCCCGATATAAGCTGGAAATATTAAAAGACAAGGCTATCAGGGGAACGGAAAGATTGGAAACCGGAATAGCCCTCTATTATATCCGGAAAGGGCTGAAGCTTTTGCGGGAGTTTGGGCTGTTGGGGCAAACAGCCGACGTTTCGGAAGCTTGTCGGGGAGTGCTGGAATGTTTGCATGAATTCGACTATGTCTCAGATATGGAGCTGGGGGGTAAGGATTTGATTGCAAGGCGTTGTGTTTATAAACGTTTGTGGAGGTATTTGGAATTGAACCGAAAGTTTGTAGCTACGTTTCGGAAACGTAAGATGGAGAAAGTGTGCCACAAGTATTCATTGCAGACGATGGAGGTATTTCAGAAAGGATTATGAAGGAATAGATAAAAGCAAAAAAGATAGTGGAATGATAAAGATAGCTTTGTGTACGGATACTTATTATATGATGGCCTGTGGTCCTTGTGTGGTTTCGATTTTTGAGCACCACCGTGAGCAGCCTTGTCATATTTACGTGATAACGAAATCGTTGCCGCAAGTAGATGTAGAGGGTTTGGAACAGATTGCCGCCAGGTATGGCGGACGTCTGACGGTCAAGACTATTCATCCGGAGATTCTGCAAGGCCTGAAAGTGAGCGATAGGTTCAGAGAGTCCATATACTACCGTTTCCTTTTGCCGGATTTGTTTCCGGACGAGGAGAAGATGCTTTATATGGATTGCGATATTCTGGTAAACGATTCGTTGCAGGAACTTTGGAGGACGGACATTGAAGGCTATGCGTGCGCGGTGGTGGAGGATCAGGAGGCTGATGACATTACTTTGCAAAACAGGATTGGAGTGTATGGTGCGCCTTATTTTAACTCGGGGGTACTGTTGGTCAATATGGACTATTGGCGGAAGCATAATGTGGCATGTCGGTTGGTGGAGTTCATCCGGCAACATCCGGAGAAGTGCCTTTTTCCGGATCAGGATGCTTTGAACGTGGTGCTGCACGGAACGGTGAAATACCTCCCATACGGATATAATTTTCAAGATTTGTGGTATACGCGAGATTATCAATGGATCAGGTTGCACGCCTCTAAATTCAAGGAAGTGGAGCGATGGAAAGAGCATCCGGTTGTGGTGCATTTTGCAGGTGGGGGCAAACCGTGGAAAAAGGATTGCAATCATCCTTTCACGGCATATTATTTGGAGTGTTTGGCTAAGACGAAATGGACGGTAGCCTGTTATAAGAAAGTGAGGGAAGAATGTACACCTTTGTACGGAGGAAGTTCCAAGATCTCACATAAATATATCCGGAGATTCAACCGCCTTTTGGCTGTTTTTGTCATCGAAACAATAGCTTTTGTCGTGTATTGGTTCTGCTCGATGAGGTGATGGTATTTATTGCGCGAAATGTAAGTTCTAAAGCTCCGGATAATACTTATAAGATTCCGAAATGTAGCAAAATGACAAAGAAAAGTAGCAAGGCCGGAATGAAAAGATGTGATCTGTATGTTTTTGAGTCCCTTGTAATGACATATTTTAATTTTTCTTTATACTTTTTCATGCAAGAAAGGGTATAACAGAAGATTAATCTCATGAAAGAAAAAAATCACTTGGCGCAGAAAACACTTTTTTTCTCCTCATATCGGGGCGAAGACGTCTGTTGATGGTGAAATGTTCGGGCGTAAAACGGGAGTTCACGTACGGTCTGGAGCTGATTTTTATGCTGGTTGACAGGCGGTAGTGCTCCAAAAACGGGAAGCACGATGTAACCTTATGCTGCATATTTTCTGACACGTAGTCGGGAGGCGTGCGGGCAAATGGTTGGAGGCAATGTCGCAAAGCGGTGTTTTCCTTCCGAAAGGCATCAAAAAGTCAAAAGCCGGACGCGTGAGACTGCGTTATTTGCCGTCAGGGCGACCGACGGACGGAAATGAGCGATTCTCATGATAGTGAGATTGTCATTTTGACATTTTGCAAACTCGATGCACGGATTAGGTTGTCCGGCTGTGGGGCGGTGGTGGCGCATAGGCCATGCAGACCGGATGAATGTGAGTAAAATATGATAAAAAACAACGTCGTGGTTGGTCACTTGGAGAGAAATGCCTACCTTTGCACCAATCCATTCATTTGAAATATATATGATTAAAGAATTTTTCTCCTTGCTCAAGCGGTATATGAAACCTTATCGTAAATATCTGACTTGGGCTGTTATATTGAATTTTTTATCGCAATGGCTTAACGTTTTTTCGTTTGCAGCCTTGGTGCCGATTTTGAATATCTTGTTTAAGATCGATACGACAAAGTATGAATATATGCCGATGGATATCCATCATCTGAATAAGGATGTCTTAATCAATAACGGGTATTATTTCATTAATTATATTATTGAACAGAATGGGGCTTTCGTTACGTTGATATTCATGGGGCTTATTCTGATTGTGATGACATTACTGAAAACTACCGGGTATTTTGCTTCCGCGGCTGTGATGGTGCCTCTTCGTACAGGAATTGTACGTGATATCCGTATTGAAGTGTATAATAAGGTGTTGAGGTTACCGTTGAGCTTTTTCTCGGAGGAACGCAAGGGGGATATCATCGCTAGAATGAGTGCGGATGTGTCTGTGGTGGAGAATTCGCTGACGAGTTCGCTTGATATGTTGATTCGCAACCCGATAGCTTTGGTCGTTTGTTTTATTACGCTGTTTACCGTAAGTTGGCAACTGACATTGTTCGTGCTTGTCATTCTTCCTTTGGCCGGTTGGGTTATGGGATCGGTAAGCCGTAAATTGAAAAGTCAGTCGGTGGTGGCTCAGGGACAATGGGGAGACATCATGTCTCAGTTGGATGAAACCTTGGGGGGCCTTCGGATTATCAAGGCCTTCATTGCAGAGCGTAAGATGTCGGAACGGTTTGCTAAAATCAACAATGGATTCCGGGATGCCATGAATGCGATGGTTATCCGTCAGAGTTCTGCTCATCCGATGAGCGAGTTTTTGGGTACTTGCGTGATTGTGATCGTATTATGGTTTGGCGGCGCATTGATTTTGAATCAGTATTCCCCGATAGATGCCGCTATGTTTATTTTCTATCTGGTGATTCTTTACAGCATCATCAATCCTCTGAAAGAATTCTCCAAGGCTTTTTATAATATTCCTTTGGGTTTGGCCAGCATGGAGCGTATTGATATGATCTTGAAGGCGGAGAACCATATCAAGGAGCCGGAAAGGCCCTTGCCTTTGACAGACTTTGAGCATGAGCTGGAGTTCCGTGACGTTTCCTTTAGTTATATTGAAGGCCGGCAGGTCTTGAAGCATGTAAACCTGAAGGTGCAGAAAGGAAAGACGGTGGCCTTGGTGGGACAGTCCGGTTCCGGAAAGTCTACTTTAGTTGATTTAGTGCCTCGTTATCATGATGTGGGTGAAGGAGCCTTGCTTATAGACGGGAAGAACGTGAAGGATGTATCTATTCCGGCTTTGCGTTCTCTGATCGGTAATGTGAACCAAGAAGCCATTCTGTTCAACGATACGTTCTATAATAATATTACGTTCGGCGTGGAGAATGCGACGATGGAGCAGGTTATCGAGGCTGCCAAAATAGCCAACGCGCACGATTTCATCATGGAATCCGAGAAAGGGTATGATACGATGATCGGCGACCGTGGAGGCCGTTTGTCGGGCGGGCAGCGGCAGCGTGTCAGCATAGCCCGTGCCATCCTGAAGAATCCGCCGATATTGATACTGGATGAGGCGACTTCCGCATTGGATACGGAGTCGGAGCGGTTGGTACAAGAGGCGTTGGAACGCTTGATGAAATCGCGTACGACCATTGCGATTGCGCACCGGCTTAGTACGATTAAGAATGCGGATGAAATATGTGTGCTTTACGAAGGAGAGATTGTAGAGCGCGGGACGCATGAAGAACTCATAGCCTTGAACGGCTATTACAAGAAACTAAACGATATGCAAAGTCTCTGACACATCCGGCTCAACTCGTGAGAGCGGCGGCTGTCGGGATAAAAAGAGGTTGTATTTTAATTTATTGTGAAAAAGATGGTGAATGATAAGGTGGTTCAAGAGGCTGGGAGCGGGAAAATACTTTCCATAGTAATACCAACCTATAATATGGAAAAATATCTGCCTGTGTAAAAGAGCTTGGTAAGCGCTGAGCTTGACAGTGATAGACTTGAAGTCATAGTGGTGAATGACGGCAGCACGGACGGGTCTTTGGACATTATTCGTCGATATGAACAGAAACGGCCTGATTTGATTAAAGTCATAGACAAGGCCAACGGACATTATGGCTCTTGTGTGAATGCCGGATTAGGAATTGCAACCGGAAAGTATTTCAAAATATTGGATGCTGACGATTGGTTCGATACTTCGGTGTTAGTGGAGTTTTTGCAGAAGTTGGAGACTTGTGATACCGATTTGGTGATAACGTTAAGGGTGGATGAGATCTTTGACAAAGACAAGAAGGTGGATGAGATCAAGCATTCTTTCTGCTCCGTGTTTAAGGATCACGTCTATCGGACGGATGAATTTTATATTCGTACGCATGCCTATGAGGCTGAATTTGGCATGAATGGCATGGCTTATAAGACATCTCTTCTTAAAGAAATGAATTTCCGTTTGCTGGAAGGGATAAATTATACGGATACGTTGTATTGCTTTCTGCCCTATTCCCGTGTGAGAGACTTTATTGTGTATGACTTGTATCTTTACCATTACCGTATGGGAAGGGAGGGGCAGTCGGTAGATACGGAGAGCCAGAAAAAGAACCTGATGCAGATCGTTCACATGGTAGAGGCTATGTTTGAAAAGATGGACGAGGAAAACGTGGGGAAGCATGTGAGAAAGAATCAGGCTTATTTTGTTGATGGAGCCGTAAATTTCTGCCTCCTCAGTCTGAAAATGCAGTCGAGAATCTCGTCCTCGGATTACTCGGAATTCGAGAAGCTGATAAAACATATAAAAACCTATCGTGTACGCCATAAATTATTTAAAAAATGGTATTTAAAGTTATGGTGGGTTACAGAAAAGGCTGTGGTGTTGGATTATGCACTTAGATTTCATTCTTTTGTCAGTGTAAAATAACTATTAGTATCAATGGCGCCATTAATATCTGTAATTGTTCCTGTATATAAGGCCGAGGATACTTTGAGAAACTGTGTGGATAGTATCTTGAAGCAGACAAACCGTGATTTTGAGTTGTTACTCATAGATGACGGCAGCCCGGATAGTTGCAGGGAAATTTGCGACACTTATGCCGCAAAGGATGCCCGTGTCCGGGTGTGGCATAAAGAAAATGGTGGAGTGAGTACGGCACGTAATTTGGGACTTGAAGTGGCGTGCGGAGAGTGGATTGCTTTTGTCGACGCGGACGACTCCGTGGACGAGGGCTTTTTCGACGTCTTGAAAGAGGGGCTCGGTTACGATTTGGTGATAGGAGGATACAAGACTCTTCCGAAGGGGGAGATATATTATAATTTCGAGGGGGATTTTAAGGACGATACAATGGGTGATTTCATCGCTCGGCATTTATGGAATGGGTATGTTTGGGGAAAATTCTACAAAACCTCGATTCTAAGGGAGCACCGCATTATGTTCCGTACCGATTTGGTCGTGTATGAGGACTTGTTGTTTAATTTGGATTATATTCTACAGTGCAACAGCATCAAGTTGGTGCCTTCGTGCTTGTATCTTTATATGGATCCTCCCGGAAAGATGATTCAGGAGAAATATGCGCTTTTGCCGGACGAAATTAGGAAGATTTATGCGCTTGTCGATGACAGGTTGGAGCGGTTGGCTCATAAATTCCATTGTTGGCGTCCTGCATTTATCTTTGATTTTATTGAGCATTATCCGTTGGAACGGATTTTAAGGCAAGGGAGTGACGATGAACTGTACCATTTGTATGTAGAGGTGAAAGGAAATGTGGACCGTTCGGTCTTTTACAACGACCGTATTGCGAGTCCTATTTTGCGTTTCATTTCTTGTATTAAGAAAGAATATATCGTCAGAAGGCATAGGGTGAGGGGGCGATTGTTGGCTAAAGCCTTGTCTTCTTTGTATGGAAGGGAACTGCTTCGGGTCAAGTACTCTTCATTCAGTAAGAAGTTTCAGGCCATATTGATTACCTATCGTTTGTTTGGTCTGCTGGATGTTTATTTTGCAATCCGTTCTTTGGTGAATCGGTTTCGGAAGGTTTGATTCGAAAGTTCTTGGCATGAAAAGGAAGTATCGTCGGGGGGCAGAAGAATGATTTTTCAGTCTGCGGATTTTGAGTGTGCCTTTTCTTCATATCGTTTGCCGGATGAAAAAATAATCCCTATCTTTGCAGCGGTTATGGCAAAATGTTTATCCTATTTGGTATTTGCTTTGTGTCTCTTTCTGTGGGACTTTTCTTTTTCCACAGCGGAGGGAGATATGGCTTGCATGCCTTCTACTACCATAATGGAGGCGGGAGACGGTGGAGAGACAGATACGAAATACTGCGGACAGGATAAGGAGATACGTGCAGGATTTGGATGGGGTGATATCGGTTATGCACTTCTTTCGTGTCCAACCGGGCACTCGATTCAGGCTACGCGTTCTTTCAAAGGACATACAGCTTTTGCCGGATGGAAAAATGGTGTGTGGCAGGTTGCAGCCTTGTGGCTGCCGGAGAGAGGAGAGAAACTCCCGGATACATCGTTTTCCGGCAATGCCAAATTATATTTTGTATATACGTTAAGGCGTATCCTTATTTAAGACTTTCCTGTAAGAGATTGTAGAGAAAGTCTTTTTTTATGGCAGCTTTTCGGCTGCTGGTTTTCATTTTATTAGTAATAAGGATATAAAGTAATGGATTTTATAATAGATTTTATCCTGCACATCGACCATTATATGGTGGAGATGGTGCAGCAGTATCATACGTGGACTTATGCCATATTGTTTGCTGTTATTTTTTGTGAGACGGGACTGGTGGTCACGCCCTTTTTGCCGGGCGATTCCTTGCTTTTTGTGGGGGGCGCCATTGCCGCTGTTCCCTCCGTTCCGCTCGATGTCAATTTATTGTTCCTGATATTGTTTGTAGCTGCGGTCTTAGGAGATTCCTGCAATTATATGATAGGGCGCTTTTTGGGAAAACGACTGTTTCATAATCCGGATTCCAGAATATTCAAGCAAAGTTATTTGGACAAGACTCATGAATTTTATAAAAAATACGGAGGGAAAACGATCATCATAGCCCGTTTCGTTCCTATTGTCCGTACGTTTGCTCCTTTTGTGGCCGGAATGGGGCGTATGCATTATTACTATTTCATGATGTATAATGTCGTCGGAGGAGGGCTTTGGGTGGCATCGTTTTGCTATGCGGGTTACTTTTTCGGAGACTTGCCTTTCGTACAAGACAATCTGAAAATTCTCATTGTGGCTATTATTGTAATTTCGATTTTGCCGGCCGTAGTGGAGGTATTGCGAGAGAAAATGAAGAAGACGAAATAGAATTTAAACACTTGATTTTATGAAAAATTCCTTTTTTAACAGCTTCGTACCGAAGCAACCTAATTTTTTCTGTTTGCTGAAACAGCTTGCTGATATTCTGTCTGAGGCAGCCGATGTGCTGACGGAGAGTGTGGAACAGGGCAAACCGGAAGAACGGGAGACATATTACAGACGGGTGAAAGAAGTCGAACGTAAGGGGGATATGGTGACCCATCAGGTGCTTGACGAACTGAAAACGACGTTCATTACTCCTCTTGACCGCGAGGACATCAATGCCCTGGCCTCTGGCATAGATGATGTGATAGACTGCGTGAACAGTTGTGCCAAGCGTATCAATATTTATAATCCCCGTGTTTTGGGCGATAGTGCAAGAGAATTATGTCATTTCATACAGCAAGAGGCAGCCTGTATTTGCAAGGCAGTGGAAGAATTGAATGTGTTCCGGAAGAATCCGGCTCGTTTGCGGGGGCTTTGTGTCGAACTTCATGATTTGGAGAATCAGGCAGACGATGTCTATGAGTTTTTTATCCGAAGGCTTTTTGAAGAAGAGAAGGACAGTATAGAGTTGATAAAGATCAAAGAAATCATGCAGGAACTGGAGCGGACAACCGATGCGGCCGAGCATGTGGGAAAGATTCTGAAGAATCTGATCGTGAAGTATGTATAAATGAAAGGCAAGAACCATGGAGTTATTATTGATTATCATTGTACTGTCTCTCTTGTTCGACTATATCAATGGGTTTCATGATGCAGCCAATTCGATTGCTACCATTGTGTCTACTAAGGTGTTGACTCCTTTTCAAGCTGTGTTGTGGGCTGCCGCTTTCAATTTTGTGGCTTTCTTCATTGCCAAATATGTTATCGGTGGTTTCGGGATAGCCAATACCGTATCGAAGACGGTCATGGAGGAATATATCACTTTGCCGATTATCCTGTCTGGTGTGATTGCCGCTATTATATGGAATTTGTTTACATGGTGGAAGGGTATTCCTTCTTCCTCTTCCCATACGTTGATTGGTGGTTTTGCCGGTGCGGCTATCATGGCCAGTGGTTTCGGCTCTATACAGTTGGATATCATATTGAAGATTGCGGCTTTTATTTTTCTGGCTCCTTTGATTGGTATGATAGTGGCATTGGGATTCACGATTCTCGTATTGCACGCATGCCGGAAAGCGCATCCGCATACGGCTGAGGTGTGGTTTAAGAAGTTGCAACTCGTGTCTTCGGCCTTGTTCAGCATCGGACATGGGTTGAACGATTCTCAAAAGGTGATGGGTATTATTGCGGCGGCCATGATTGCCGGTCATTCCGAAGGGTTGGGAATGGGAATACGCAGTATAGAAGATTTGCCCGACTGGGTAGCTTTTTCTTGTTTCACGGCCATCTCGTTGGGTACTATGTCCGGGGGATGGAAAATAGTGCGGACTATGGGAACGCGTATCACCAAGGTGACACCTTTTGAAGGGGTTATTGCGGAAACAGCCGGTGCTTTTACGCTTTATCTGACGGAATACCTGAAAATTCCGGTAAGTACGACTCATACGATAACGGGAGCCATCATCGGCGTTGGAGCCACTAAGAGGCTTTCTGCTGTGCGGTGGGGCGTGACAAGGAGTTTGATGACAGCTTGGGTGTTGACGATTCCCGTGAGTGCTTTGTTGGCTGCTGCTGTCTATTGGAGCGTGACTTTATGGCTGTAAATGCGGGATTGCCAATTGGGGGAAACGTGTCAGTTTTCCCCCAATTGGTCGTATGAGGTTTGCAGGATAGCCATACCTTTTTCTTCACGTGCACCATCGGGAGCAGGTTCGTTGTAGACCGGTTTTCGGGCTGCATTGTCAAAAATGGTCACACCGGTACTGTCCTTGAACATGAATCCGTCGCTGAACGTGGAGTAAGCGAAGGGATAGGTGTAGGATGTCGAAAAGATATTGCGGCTGTATTTGAAGTCTTGATGTGGCAAACCAAGTTGTCCGAGCAATGTGGCGGGCATGTCGCTTTGGTTCATTAAGGTATGGATGACGGCCGGTGCTTTTATGGCTCCGCCTAACCATAGCATGGGAATGTGGTAGAAGGTGGGCGACGTGACATTGAAAGTGGGTGAGCTGCCGTGGTCGGGCAGGCAGATGACCAGCAGGTTGTTCCACACCGGAAGTTGTTTCAGACGGTCGATAAATTCACCCAAGCAATGATCGGTATAGGCAAAAGAGTTTTGCCGTTTGTCTTTTAACCGGTTGTAGGGGACTTCGAACGGTTCGTGGCTGCTGAGAGTCAGGAATCCGGTATGCCACAGTCGGTCGGCCGGTCGGGATTCGAGCATTTCATACAGCCGGTCGAATGTGTATTCGTCGTGCGCACCCCAGGAGCTTGAAGTGCGTTCCTGTAGGCTGAAGTCCGTGTCACTGGTCAGGTGTTGGTAGCCCGTAGTCGTGAAATAACTTCTCATGTTGGTAAAGTTAATGTCGCCGCCGTAGAGGAAGTCCGTCTGGTATCCTGCTTGTTGCAACGTGCGGGCTATACCGGGCAAAAGGCGTGACTTGGCCGGGAGTTTCATAATGGAGGTGGTGGGGTAACTGATATGCCCGCTTAACGTGCTGACCAGTCCGCGGTCGGTGCGGAAACTGTTGGCATATACGTTGTCGAAAAAGATGCCCTCGCGAATGAGACGGCTTATATTCGGTGACACGTTTTTAGCTCCGCCCAGTTCTTCTATATATTCTCCTCCGAATCCTTCGATGATGATGATGAGTATATTGGGGCGTGTGGCGCGTAGCAATTGCCGGGTGCAGTCTTCTGTCGAGGCCGGATAAAGCGGTGCATAGCAGGCGGCCCGTTTATGTTCGTCTAAGTAATTGTATTTCTCGGCGAAGTTTTCGGATTTGTTCCAAGAATACATCAGGCTGAAAGCCGGGTTTACGGCAGCATGGTTCATGTAGGTGTTTTCACTGAAATAAGCGTTGCCGATATTCATGGTGGAACGTCCTATCCCTCCTCGTATGGCCAAAAAGATAAGGCCGCCTAATAGTACGTATGTGAAATTGTGAAGCAGCATTTTCAGGTTAATGGGCAAAACAGGGAATGTTTTGGGCGTAAGACGGATGCAAGTCCATGACAAGAGAACGGAGAAGACCGTAATCCAAAGCAGGCGCATGACGACATAGCCGGTGGAGACACTGGCCATAGCCTGTTTGGGAGCGTCCATGTAATTGAAGATCGTGGCGTCGAGCTTGAATTTCCAGAATGTGTAGAGTGATGTGTCTGCCACACAAATCAGCGAGAGCAGAATGGCAATAAGGATGAAATAAGGGCGTAATACGGCTTTGGTCTTCATGCGACGCATCCAAATGCTGAGCCATACGACGAGGAATGGAAAGATGAGCAAGTATCCCGTTGTAGAAGCATCCAGCCCCAACCCGTGGACGATGACCTGGAACAGATCGCCTGCCGGCAAAGGCTCGTTCAAATAGACGAATACGATTTTCTGCAACACAAAGAACAGCAGGAAGGCTAAAACCAATTTAATAAGGTAAGATATACGTTGTTTCATCGTTTTTCTTTTTTAGGATACACAAGTAGAGATGATTATTTTCTGCCGAAATCGGCCGGGACTTCACCCCATCGTTCCGTCTCCCATTTCAGGATGGGGATGTCTGTTTTGTGGGTCTTGAGCCAGGTTTCAGCCCGTTCTATCATTTGATAGAGAGCTTCTGTACGGGGGCTGCGTTCCAACTTGGTCTTGCAACGCTTTTGCTTGACCCAACCGATGGCGTTTCGGCTGTCTGAGAAAACCGGCATCCGGATATTTTTCTGTTCCATCAGAGCCAAGGCATGTACAATGGCCAGAAATTCACCGATATTATTGGTGCCATACACCGGTCCGAAATGGAAGACGGTTTCGCCCGTACGGAGATAAACGCCTCGGTATTCCATCGGACCCGGGTTACCACTGCATGCCGCGTCGACAGCCAAGGCTTCGGCCGGGACTTCGGGCGGAAGGGGTAACACGGTGTCGTGCCGATAAGACGGCACGTCTGTCGGTGCGTTTCCGGAAACTGCCGGAGCGGTAGTCTTTTTTTTCAGGATATAAAGATAAGGAGAGGTGTTGTAAGCTCTTTCGGCTTCCTCTTGGGTGTCGAAAGATTTATAAATGGCCCCTTCGAAGCCATTGATTTGCAGTTTGCAGTCAGTCCAGGATGTGTAAATGCCCGGACTGACTCCATGCCAAACTACATAGAATTTCTTTTTCCCCATCGCAAGAGGAGGTTTTTTACATGCGTTCAGGCACTTCTATGCCCAACAAGCCCATGCCCGTACGTATGATTTTGCTGATTTCGGCAGACAGTACCAGACGGAACGTTTTCTTGTTTTCGTTCTCTTCATGCAAGATGCTGAAATCGTGATAGAATTGGTTGTATTCTTTCACCAAGTCGTAGCAATAGTTGGCAATGCAGCTTGGATTATAGTCGGAACCTGCTTGTTTTACTACGTTCGGGAAGTCGGCCAACATTTGAATCAAGCTGATTTCTTTCCCACTCAAATCCGTTTGGGCTGACAGCGTTTCGGGGATGGAGATACCCGCTTCGGAGGCTTTGCGCAGGATGGAACGGATACGTGCGTACGTATATTGGATGAACGGTCCGGTATTTCCGTTGAAATCGATGCTTTCAGCCGGATTGAACAACATGTTCTTTCGTGCGTCTACCTTTAATATGAAGTATTTCAAGGCTCCCAAACCGACAATCCGTGCAATCTCATTGGCTTCGTCCTCGCTCAAATCCGTAAGCTTGTTGATTTTGTCTTCCGACATCTTGCGTGCGCTACCTATCATCTCTGCCACCAAGTCATCGGCATCCACGACCGTACCTTCGCGGCTTTTCATCTTACCGTTAGGTAATTCCACCATGCCGTATGAGAAATGTACAAGGTCTTTGCCCCACTCGAAACCGAGTTTGTCCAACAGGATGGAAAGCACTTGGAAGTGGTAGTTTTGTTCGTTACCTACCACGTAAATCATTTTGTCTATGGGATAGTCGCGGAATCGCAGTTTGGCTGTACCGATATCTTGTGTCATGTAGACGGATGTTCCGTCGGAACGGAGCAGAAGTTTCTCGTCCAATCCTTCCGGAGTCAGGTCGGCCCATACGGAACCGTCTTCTTTGCGGAAAAACAGTCCTTTGTCAAGCCCTTCCAAAACTTTCTCTTTACCTTCGAGATAAGTCTCCGATTCATAATATATCTTGTCGAAACTTACGCCAAGGGCTTTATAGGTGACATCGAAGCCGGTATAGACCCATTCGTTCATTTTACGCCAAAGGGCACGGACTTCCGGATCATTGTTTTCCCATTTTACCAATATTTCGCGGGCTTCCTTGATGAGCGGGGCTTCATTTTTGGCTTCCTCCTCGCTCATACCCTCTTCCATAAGCTTCTTGATTTGTTCTTTATAGTGTTTGTCAAAAGCCACATAGTAGTCTCCGATGAGGTGGTCGCCTTTGATGCCGGTACTTTCCGGAGTGGCACCGTTCCCGTATTTCAGCCACGCCAACATGCTTTTACAGATATGTATGCCGCGGTCGTTCACGATATTGGTCTTCACCACGCGATTGCCATTGGCTGCCATGATGTTGGCCAAGGCGCATCCTAACAGATTGTTGCGGACGTGTCCCAAATGCAAAGGCTTGTTGGTGTTGGGGGAAGAGTATTCTATCATGACCAACGGCGAATGGTCGGTCGCTTCGGTCAGGCCGAACTGTGCATCTTGGTGGATATCGGTGAGCAGACCGATCCAACTGGCCGGAGCGATTACAAGGTTCAGAAAGCCTTTGACGGCATTGAAATCGGCTACGACGGAAGGGATTTCCGTTTTCAGGAAATGGCCAAGCTCCTGGGCTGTGTCTTCTGGTTTCTTACGAGATATTTTTAAAAAAGGGAAAACGACTAATGTCAGGTGCCCTGCAAATTCTTTTTTCGTCTTTTGGAGTTGCACCGTTTCGGGAGCTATGTCCTGTCCGTATAAAGTTTTGATGCCGAGAACTACGGCTGATACGATTTTATTTTCTATCTCCATAACCTTGTTTTTACCTTATCATTCAGGCTGCAAAGATACATAATAAAAGGGAGAAGCAAAAGTTTGCTTCTCCCTTTTTTCCGCATAATAGATTTATTCTGCTTACTGGAGTGCGTCAGCTAATTCCGCACCAGCTTTGAATTTAGCTATTTTCTTGGCTGCAATGGTGATTTGCTCTTTCGTTCTGGGGTTAATACCCGTGCGGGCCGGTCTTTCATTCACGGAGAATGTTCCGAAACCTACAAGTGCAATTTTGTCACCCTTCTTTAATGCTTCAGAGATAGCACTGATTGTTGCGTCTAAAGCTTTCTTGGCATCTGCCTTGTTCAAGCCTGCGTTCTCTGCAATGGCGTTGATAAGTTCTGTTTTGTTCATTTGATGAAATAATTTAGTAGATAATAATTCGCTTATTTTGTATCCTATCATGCAAATGTATGTAAATTAGCCGTTAAAACAAACTTTTTCATTGAAAAAATATTTCTTTTTATGAAAAAGCACAAGCTTGAAGGGATTATTTAAAATGAAATGGAATAAAATTAGTATTTTTGCGGTCTCAATGAATAATGAAAATAGAGTGTGAATATGATGAATATGCCTCCCGTAACGAAGAATCTGATTATAATCAATCTTTTGTTCTTCTTGGCTAAATTGGTAGCAGTGCGCTATGGTGTGGATTTGGATAATTTGCTGGGACTACACTTCTTTTTAGCTCCCGATTTCAACTTCTACCAGTTCTTTACGTATATGTTCATGCACGGTGGCGTCACGCATATCCTTTTTAATATGTTCGCCGTGTGGATGTTCGGTCGGGTGATGGAGTCTTATTGGGGCGGTCGTCGCTTCCTGCTTTATTATGTCGTGTGCGGCTTGGGTGCCGGTTTGGTTCAGGAAGGAGTGCAATATGTACAGTATCTGTGGCAAGGCTTGGGAGCGTACGATACGGTTAATATCGGCTATACCGTGATTTCCATGGGCGACTATTTGAATCGTTGGACCACTATCGGAGCCTCTGGTGCAGTCTATGGAATTTTGTTGGCTTTCGGCATGTCGTTTCCTAATGAACGCCTGTTTATTTTTCCGCTTCCCGTACCTATTAAAGCCAAGTTTTTTGTGATAGGTTATGCCGTCATAGAGTTGCTTTCCGCTTTGGGGAACTCCGGTGATGGAGTCGCTCATTTCGCCCATCTAGGGGGAATGATATTCGGTTTGTTGCTCATCTTGTATTGGCGGAGAAACAGCGGTGGAGGATATTATGGCAATCGGACATCCGCTGCGGAACGGTTGAAGAAATGGTTTGCCGGAGGACGAGACCGGTTTTCTTCTTATCGAAAGCCTAAAATGAATGTCTCTATGGGGGAGCGAAAGGATGATTATGAGTATAACGCCCGTAAAAAGGCAGAGGCAGAAGAGATAGACCATATTTTAGAGAAGGTACGTAAATCCGGATACACAAGTTTGACAGAGGAAGAAAAACGTAAGTTGTTTGATGCCAGTCAGCGTTGAAGATGAATACATTGAAACGTATATTGATACAGTTGTCAATCGGTGCAAACATAATGGCGGCTTTCATGTTGTGGGCCTGCGGACTGAGTTCCGGATTGAATCCGGCGGTTCATTCTCATGTGGCTTTATTCGGGTTGGGATTTCCGCTGCTATTGTTGCTTAATATAGCTTTTATCTTTTTTTGGCTGGTTTTTTCCATTCGTTACGTTTGGTTGCCTTTTGTCGGAATGTTGCTGTCTGTTTCCTATATATATGACTATTGTCCGGTGAACTGGCCTGAGAAGCACCCGGAAGACGCGCTTAAATTGCTTACTTATAATACAGAGTTCCTTGCCCGGGGAGAGAAGAATGCAGAAGGACGGTACCCGATCTTGGATTATCTTGCGGCTTCTGAGGCCGACATTATCTGTCTTCAGGAAGGAGTTGCACCTAAGAATCTTAAATCTGAGTATGTGGATAGCATCATGGCAAAGGCAGGTTATCATATTCGTCGTCTGCATGATGGAAAGGCTGAGCCTCAATTCGTCTATAGTCGTTTGCCTATATTGTCCGTGCATCGGATAGCCTATGAAAGTACGACCAATGGCAGTCTTGCCGTAGAATTACTATACGGTCAGGATACTGTATTGTTGGTGAATAACCATTTGGAGTCTTATAAGCTGACACCAGAGGATAAGATGAAATATAAGGAAATCATTAAAGATCCGGAGAATGGGCATGCGGAAAGTAATTCCAGAGAACTGGTTCGGAAGATGGCCGGGGCGAGTCGTTTGCGTGGACCGCAAGTTGATTCGGTTTTGAACTATGTCGAAAAATCAGGGAGAAGGGCTGTGATTGTCTGCGGTGATTTGAATGACTCTCCCATATCCTATTCTTGCCATCGCCTGTCTTCCCGGTTGAAAAGTGCATTTCGTCAATCGGGTAACGGACTGGGCTTGTCTTATAATCAGAAAGGATTCTATTTTCGCATCGATCATATCTTCGTTTCCGACTATTGGCAGACATACGAGACGCATGTGGACAAGACAGCTCAGTGGTCTGACCATTATCCGATGATTACTTACTTGAAAAAACACAAAAAAGAGGATTAGGGCATAAATAAATCTGTTAACTTGCGGCGTTAATGTGAAAAAAACGTTATATTTGCGCCTTTGTAGTCTGATTAGCTATTAAATAATAACATCATAATAATAAATTAAAATGCAAAACAAAGGATTTGTTAAAGTTTTCGCTTTACTGTTGACCCTTGTGTGCGTGTTCTATTTATCTTTTTCATTTGTAACTACTTATCAAATGAATAAGGTGGATGAGATTACGAAAACGCAAGGAGAGGAAGCCGGCGCACACTATCTGGATTCCGTGATGAACAATCCGGTGTGGTTGGGCGCTTATTCGCTGAAGGACTGTCGCGAAATGGAGATTAGTCTGGGTTTGGACCTGAAAGGTGGTATGAATGTCATTCTGGAGGTGTCTGTTCCTGAAGTGGTAAAGGCTTTGGCCGACCATAAAGAAGACCCGGCATTCAACAAGGCGGTAGCGAAGGCTGCGGAAGGGGCTAAGAATAGCCAGAGTGATTTTATTACCTTATTTGTGAAAGAGTACAAAGCATTGGCGCCGGATGGAAATTTGGCGGAATTGTTTGCTACGCAGCAGTTGAAAGGTAAAGTAACGACCAAGAGTTCCGACTCTGAAGTAGAGAAAGTGTTGCGTGCCGAAGTGCAGTCTGCCATCGACAATTCTTATAATGTGCTCCGTACACGTATCGACCGTTTCGGTGTGGTACAGCCCAATATCCAGACATTGGAAGGACAGATGGGGCGTATTATGGTGGAGATGCCGGGTGTGAAAGAACCGGAACGTGTGCGTAAATTGTTGCAAGGTAGTGCAAATCTGGAGTTTTGGGAAACCTATAATACGGAAGAGATTATCCCATTCCTGGCTACATTGGATACACGTTTGGCGGCAGAGCATGCTGCGATTGCAGAAAACGATACGGTTAAGGCAGACACTACGGCAATGGCTGAATTGACACCGGCTGAAAAAGTGGACGCTACGGATTCTACGAAGAAAGCTCCTGTGAAGGATTTGGCTGCGGCTCTGAAGGGAAATAGCGGAACTCCGGCAGAGAAGGCTGGGGCTGCTGTGGACGAACAGGCTATGAAGAACCATCCTTTGGCTTCTGTGCTGCAATTTGCTCAAGGCCCTATGGGATGTGTAGTGGGTTATGCCAGTTGGCGTGATACGGCTACCGTCAATCGCTATATCACTTCTGCCGTGGCCAAAGAAGTCTTGCCCAGTGACCTGAAACTTTATTGGGGAGTGAAGCCTGTAGGCAGTGGTAATATGGGAGACATTTTCGAGTTATATGCGATTAAGATTACGGAACGCAATGGTCGTGCGCCTTTGGAAGGTGATGTCGTGACAGAAGCTAAGGATGATTACGAACAGAATGGCCGTCCGTGCGTAAGCATGACGATGAATTCCGATGGTGCCCGTCGTTGGGCAGCTTTGACCAAGAAAAATGTGAAGCGCGCCATCGCCATTGTGCTCGACGGATATGTATATAGTGCTCCTACGGTGCAGAATGAGATTACCGGTGGTGTTTCCTCTATTACAGGACATTTCACGCTCGAAGATACGCGTGACCTTGCCAACGTGCTGAACACGGGTAAGATGCCGGCTCCTGCACATATCGTTTCCGAACAGTTTGTAGGTCCTACGTTGGGACAAGAGTCCATCAACCAAGGTATTACTTCATTTGTGATAGCTTTCATCCTGTTGATGATCTATATGTGTGGCATGTATGGTCTTATTCCTGGTATGGTAGCCAATGGTGCTTTGATATTGAACTTCTTCTTTACGTTGGGGGTTTTGACTTCATTCCAGGCTGCATTGACCATGTCCGGTATTGCCGGTATGGTGCTTTCTTTGGGTATGGCGGTAGATGCGAACGTTATTATTTTTGCCAGAGTAAAAGAAGAGATGGCAGCAGGGAAAAGTGTAAAATCATCTCTGAAGTCTGGATTCCAGAAGGCGATGTCAGCGATCGTGGACGGTAATATGACAACTTTGATTGCGGCAATTGTACTTTGGGTTAAGGGAACAGGAAGCGTAAAAGGGTTTGCTCAGACATTGGCGCTTGGTATTGTAGTGTCTATGTTTACGGCACTGGTTGTGACAAGAATCATTATCTACTCATTATATGCAGTCGGACTTAGAAGTCCAAAATTATATGGTAGTCAGAAACCAAGAAAAGAAAGAGATTTCTTAAAGAGAAGAGTGTTGAGCTTTTCGATTTCACTTGTGATCATTGTAGCGGGATTTGCTATGATGGGAGTGAACTCGGCAAACGGAAAAGGTGCGTTTAAGTACAGCCTTGAGTTCATGGGAGGAACTTCATCTACGGTAACATTTGACAAAGATTACTCGATTGAAGAGATCGATTCTAAGATTGTGCCGGTTGTAGAGAAAGTAACAGGAGATAAGAACGTTCAGTTCCAGAAGGTAAAAGATTCGAATGCGGTTGTTATTAAGACAATCAGCTTGGATTTGGAAGCACGTGAGGCATTTAACAAAGCGATGGCGGATAACTTCGGTGTAGATGCATCTACGATAACTGCGGAGAATATCAGTTCCACAGTCAGCTCCGAGATGCGGACAGATGCAGTCGTTGCGCTTGTGATTGCTACGGTATGTATGCTGCTTTACATTTGGTTCCGCTTCAAAGATATTCGTTTCGGAACAAGTGCGGTTATCGCATTGTTAAATGACGTTTTGTTTGTAATCGCATTTTATGCAATTTCGAGAACGTCTGTCGGAAATACATTTATCGCATGTATCCTGACAATTGTAGGTTACTCGATCAATGCGACGATTGTTATCTTCGACCGTATCCGAGAAGAGTTAAAGACGAAAAAGAAAAACGAAGAATTATCAGGATTGGTCAACAGATGTATTACAGATACTTTGACGAGAAGTATTTACACAAATGCGACAACCTTTATCATGCTTGCGGTACTGTATGTGCTTGGAGTAAGTTCGATTAAAGAGTTTGCAATGCCGCTTATGGTTGGTGTGTTAGGAGGTACATTCTCTTCTATCTGTATCACAGGACCATTGTGGTATGTTATGAAAACAAGATTTGCAAAGAAAAAATAAACGGGGACGGGGGTAATCATGATATTACTCCCGTTTTTGCATTGAGGAGTACGTATGGAAAAATGGTTTGTAATGAGAAAAGGGGCTCCGTTTCAGGAGATTGCAGAGAAATTTCAGATTCATCCGATTCTTGCCCGCCTGATACGGAATCGTGATGTGATAGGGGATGAAGCGATTCAATTGTATCTGAACGGCACGATCGCAGATTTGTATGATGGCATGCTCATGAAAGATATGGATAAAGCGGTAGACATTTTGCTGGAGAAAATACGTGAGGACAAAAAGATTCGAATTATCGGAGATTATGATATTGATGGAATCAATTCGACTTACATTTTATTGGAAGGAATCAAGTATCTTGGAGGAGAAGCTGATATCGATATACCGGACCGCATGAAGGATGGATATGGCTTGAACCGAAA
>OGFL01000170.1_pt1 | contig 71350 bp, 47 predicted proteins | sample 1570911 | NCBI WGS metagenome assembly OGFL01 (sample SAMEA2582050, study PRJEB24529) | metagenome | biome: Human gut stool | place: China | collected 2011 | reverse complement strand
CATAAACAAATTCCCTAATTCTTTATAAATAGAAGGTTTGCTAGATTTATCACCTATAATCAAAGCCCTTTCATAATAAAAGATAGCACTATCATTCTCACTAAGAGCTGTAAAATTTCTTCCAAGATCCCTTAACACAAACGATTGCCCAATAGAATCTTTAAGTAACTCAAAGCTTCGCAATGATTTTTTCTGATAAAAAACCGCTTTTTCATATACTTCTTGATAGGTATAAAGCATCCCTATACTATTATATAAACGTCCAAGAAAAGCATAATCAGTAATCTCCATCTCATTTTGTAAAGCTTTTAAATAATAATCCTGCGCCCGTGGAGCATCTTTCAAATCATCAACAACACGTCCTCTATAATACCAAGCTTTTGCTTTTCTTTTCACATCATCTGTCTTATCAAAATATTCTGTAGCTATTGCAATTAATGAGTCTGACTCGTGCTTCTTATAAGTTTTATCTTCTGCTTCTGTCAAAAGTAGGTAGTACATAGCACGATCCTTTTCTGAAAGATCATTTACATCTTGTATTGTTGATAGCAATGTTAAAACGCTATCGGGATGTTGGGACATTATCTTTTCCGCATGTTCATATAGACCTGAGTGATGGCTACATGACATTAGTCCAGTAATAAAGAACAGAAAAAAGACGTATAGATTGTTTTTCATACTCTGTAACATTTTTATTTTCCACAAATGTAAGTAAAATCTCTAATCCTAAAAGTCTTGATTTTTACTGAATTAGACACATACAAGGATTTACGGGTATTTGTATTCCCCCATCTGTTTTGAAAATCAAAACGGATCAAACACCCCGCAAATAAGAAGTAAGTTTAAACTCTTTTACCTTTTAAATACACACAGAAGCACTAGAATACGCAGGATTACTCTAGTATTAGGGCAACAAAGACAACGCAAGAGAATGAACCTTGCCATTGCTGGCAACTACCTGTTCACCCGAAGCCCAGTTCTCTCCTCCATTGAAATCCGATATTTTTCCTCCGGCCTGCAATAAAATCAAGGCACCAGCAGCTACGTCCCAAGGGCCTAAAAAGGCTTCTATACGGGCATCAAAACGTCCTGCTGCCACATAACACAGTTCAGCGGCGGCAGATCCCATCAAACGGGTACCTCCCGCAAAACCATACAACCTATCAACCAAATGAGCGGCTACCGGACGATAAGCATCAGAGTTATAAGGGAAACCCAACGCAATGAAAGCGTTATCCAGTACTGAGACATCCGATACATGTATCTCATTCCCATCCAAGTAAGCCTTACCGCCTTTCACGGCATAGAAACACTCGTCCCTACACACCTCATAGACTACTCCTAACAATAACTCCTTCCGATTTCTTAAAGCGATACTCACGCAATAAGGCGCGATATCATGAATATAGTTTGAAGTACCGTCCAATGGATCAATTACCCAACAATATTCCTCATCGGTCAAACTTCCAGAGCCTTCCTCCGCGATAAAACCAGCCTCGGGTAGCAAAGTAGACAAAGCCTCTATGATCTGTCGTTCCGATTCTTTATCCACATAAGATACATAGTTATGAGCACTTTTTTCCTCCACTAAGTTCCGGTCAAACTTTCGGCGTTCTTCTTTTAAGAATGTCGCAGAAGCACGAGCTATTTCTCGAACCTCCTTACACAAATAGGCTAAATCTAATTCCATACCGTTCATTTTATTTTGGCAAATGTAATGATTTCCATTTATAGTAATCTCATTTTAGCGACAAATGAGACCACATAGAAACGTAAAAATAATACCTATTACGAATTTACCCTAAAACTCTGCCTTTAAGAAATATTATATTATCTTTGTGTTATGTTCAGCTAAAAAGATTGAGCTATGAAAACAATACATTATCTTTCAATCATCATCTTATTATTCAGCAGCCAAATACTTTTGGCACAGAATGATACTTTAGTCGGTGTATTGCGTGACATCAGCGATAAAATAATCAAACGCTATCCGGTCACGCTAGGCAGTCAGAATCCGATCACCGTGAAAACGAACAAACATGGCGTATTCACCATCCCGGGGGCTAACCTGAATGATACCTTGTTCGTCACTATTAAGAAAACAAGAAATGTAGTCAAAGTCCCGGTCAACGGATACAATTATATAACCATTACTTTAGAGAATAGCACATTCAACGCAAAGCGTAGTTTTGAACCGGATGAGGCCCTGAAAGAAATTATGGAAAGGGAACGAAACAAAATAGTAAGCTCAAGCGTTATGAATAAAGAAGAGATACAGAAAACCGGATGCCGGGATCTCTATTGCTTGCTACGAAGGATGAGTGGCATAACATTCGCCGATGGTTCCGTACGCATCCGTGCGAGCGTTTCCCTAAACAGTCCTAGTGACCCGCTAGTAGTGGTAGACGGTATACCGATGGACCTATCTGTTCTAAACACGATTCCCGTCGAAGATGTCTCGGAATTAAGAGTATTGAAAGACGCCGGTGAATACGGGGTAAGAGGCGCAAACGGAGCGATCGTCATAAAAACAGGCAAATAAACAAATAAGAAAAAGAGAAACGTATCAATATGAGAGTATGGATTAAACGGATAGGAGTGATATGCCTAATACCGATCGCATTGGTATTGTTACTCTCTATATTACTATATATACCTCCTTTCCAAAACTTCGCGGTACGGAAAGCGACCGAATATGCGGGAAAAGCGACTGGTATGCAAATCGGGATCGAGCAGATTAGGCTATCTTTCCCGTTAGACCTTACGGTTAAGGGTGTCGAGGTCGTAAATCCTCCCGCCGATACCTTGTTGAGTTTACAGAGCTTGACGGTACGGGTTCGTGCCCTTCCTTTTTTGCGGAAGCAAGTATTGGTAGAGACGATCGACCTCCGGAACGTAAAGGTTAACACCGGGACTATGATTGAAGGTATGGAAATCAAAGGATTCTTGGGAAAGCTTTACCTGCACGCCGATCGTATAGACCTGTCCGAGGAGAAAGCTACATTTAATACCGTAGATTTATCCGATACCGCCATTACCCTTCTATTAAATGATTCAACCTCGAAAGAAGACACGACTTCCACACCTCTGAACTGGGTACTCAAGCTGGATAAAATTAGTTTGGACCGGGTAGCCTTCGCCCTACAAATGCCCTCGGATTCCTTACGCCTTACGGCTTTCGTAAATAAAGCCGGGCTAAATAACGGCCTCGTAGATCTTGGAGCGGAACAATATAAGGCGAGAAACTTTGACATAACGAATTCTACATTCGCTTATGACGGGAATTACGCGGCACCCGAGCAAGGACTCGATTTCTCCCATATCAGTTTAACGAACCTGAACACTTCTATCGATTCCATCTTATATCAAGGAAAAGAAATAAACGCCCACATCAAGGAATTCTTCGTGGAAGAACGTTCCGGCCTCAAGGTTTCGGCATTAGCAGGAAATGTCCGGAGTGACCATGAACAGATAGACGTACCGGACCTACTTCTCCAGACACCAAATTCCGAAGTGAGATTGACAGCGACTATCCCTTGGAGCTCCCTCGAGGATCATCCGCAAGGTAGCATGAAAGCCCTGTTAAACGCCTCGTTGGGGAAAGAAGATTTATTGATAGCGGCAGGTTCCCTACCGGAGGATTTCAAGAAAGCCTATCCGGACAAGCCTCTCGCTATTACGGCTGGCGTAGAAGGCAACCTCTCCAGTATACGTATCACACAAGGCGATATCATGCTGCCGGGAGCGTTTCAGATGAACGTCACGGGTAGCATGGAGTCCGTGACGGATAGCATCCGGCGAACCGGTGAGATTCAGTTAAACGCTCGATCCGGTAATCTGGACTTTTTGCTGGCGATGCTTCCCGCCTCCCAACGGGATCAATTTGCCATTCCGGCAGGAATTCAGTTGAAGGGGGAAGCTACAGTCGCAAATCAAGAATACCGCACCGAGCTTGTTCTTACCCAAGATAAAGGTAAAGTAGGTCTGACCGCCCGCTATAATCCGGTAAAACTGGCTTATGAGGCTAATTTACGGATAGACAGTCTGGAACCTACTCATTTCATGCCCAAAGACTCTCTATTTTGGCTGACCGCCTCTGTTAAAGCAGAAGGCCGGGGCACAGACCCTTTCTCTGAACGTACATGGGCCAAACTGGACGGTAAGATATCGGATATACGCTATGGCGCCTCATCGGTATCAGACGTATCCATCGATGGCTCTCTGGAAAAGAACTTACTGAAAGTGGACTTGCTTAGCAAATACCCGTTGGCGAAAATGGATGTCTCCTTAAACGCGACCCTCCACAAGCACGAGGTGAAAGCGATGTTGATAGCGGATGTAGAGAACATGGATTTACAGGGTATGCACTTAATGGCAAATCCCTTCGCCACCTCTTTCCAGCTCTTCGCCGAGGCAGAAAGTAATCTGGATGAAGATAACACGATCGACGTTACGTTAGGAAACTGGGAGGTCGTCACCCCGAAACAAAGTTTCAAGCCGAAAACGCTGACCTTGCATGCCCGGACGGATATCGATACCACCCGTGTGTCTTTCCACGCCGGGGATTTAGGGATCATCCTCACGGGTACTGATTGCATACACCACATCACGGATAAGTTGACTAAGGTATCGAACGATATCACCCTCCAATTGGAACGGGACTCGACAGTCAATCTGGAGATCCTTCGCCCGCTCCTCCCCGATATGTACCTCGAGGTACGGGCAGGACAGGACAATCCGATCTACAACTATCTCCAAACCTATTACGTAGATTTCAAGAGCATCGCCATGAACGCCTATACCTCACCGGAAACGGGTATACGCATGGATGCCTCCATTTACGATCTGGCACGGGATACGATGCAGATCGATACCATCCGGGCGGAGATGCACCAAGATTCGCTCGGATTACTCTATAGCGCCCAAGTGATCAAGAATAAATACAGGCAGCAACAACCTTTCAGCGCCGGGCTGGACGGGCAAATACGTTATGGCTTCGGCGACGCCCGCCTTTATTTCAAGGACGGGAAAGGCGAGACCGGCTTGTTGCTCGGAATCCGGGCCGATAAGATACAGAACGGGGTCAAGTTCCATCTCTTCCCCGATGACCCGATCATAGCGTTCCGCCCTTTCAAGCTGAATCCGGATAATTACGTCGTGGTACGCAGCATGAAGGATATCGAGGCGAACCTACGACTCAGCGGAGATAATAACGCCGCCCTCTGGATACACTCCCAAGCGGAAAGTGACGAGATGGAGGAAGTCCACGCCGAGTTGAACCAGATCGACCTTGGGGTTATCTCCAACGCATTCAGTTATATCCCGCCGATGAAAGGTATATTGAACGCCGATTTCCAGTACGCTCCTTCCGACTCGGCCTTCATGGTCGTGGCGGATATGAACATTGATGATCTGTATTATGAGAACGAGCGGGTCGGCGAACTCATGTTCAACGCAGTCTATCTACCTTTAGAGCAGGGGAACCATCAAGTGGATATGCACCTTTTCCGGGACCGGAAAGAGGTGAGTGCCATTACCGCCTTATACCAGATGGGCGAGACCGACCATATCAGCGGTAATATCGAGTTCATGCACTTCCCCTTGGATATCGCCAACCCGTTCATCCCGGATGATATGGCGAAAATGGGCGGAGACCTCGATGGTACACTCGCTATCAGCGGACAAAGCGATAAACCCATGGCCGAGGGATATCTGATTCTCGATACCGCTTCCGTTTATGTAGGCGCCGCAGGTTCTACCTTCCGTTTCGACGATAAGAAGATAGAGATAAAGAACAACCGAATCTTGTTCAACCAATATGGTATTTACGCATACAACAAGAATCCGTTTATCATCAACGGAGAAGTGGATTTCAACGATTTATCCCGCATGACCGCCAATCTTAAACTAACGGCGAATAACTTGCAACTGCTGAACGTTAAGAAAAACGAGGAAAGCCTTGTCTACGGAAAGCTGTTCGTCAACCTGAATTCTACCGTACGCGGGCCGTTGGATGCCTTGACCATGCGAGGGGACTTGCAGTTATTGGGCGGGACGAATATCACCTACGTGCTGAAAGACTCCCCGTTGACCGTGCAAGACCGTATGTCGGACATGGTAACCTTCACCTCTTTCACGGATACCTTACGCCGGCGCATGCCTCGTAAACCCCCGTTGCCGATGGGAGGCATGGACATGTTGATGACGATCCACATCGATCCCGCCGTACAAGCGAACGTGGATTTAAGTCCCGACCAGTCCAACCATATCAATTTGGAGGGTGGCGGCGACCTTTCCTTCCAGTATACCCCGCAAGGCGATATGTTCTTGAACGGACGCTACACGCTGACGGGCGGAACCATCAAGTACTCCATCCCGGTCATCCCGCTGAAGGAGTTCAACGTACAGGAGGGTAGCTACGTGCAATGGACGGGCAACCCCATGGACCCGACCTTGAACCTTACGGCTACCGAGCGAGTCCGTACGTCCGTCACCCTAACCGGGCAATCATCGCCCCGCTTGGTGAATTTCGACGTAGGCATCGAACTGACCCAACAACTGGAGAACCTAGGGTTGCAATTTACCCTCACCGCCCCGGAAGACATGGCGATGCAAGAGGAACTAACCTCGAAAGGTCCGGAGGAACGGGCGAAGCTGGCTGTCAGCATGCTCGTGACCGGTATGTACCTCGGCGGTGGCGGTGGTAGCGGCAAAGTGAACATGAATATGGGAGACGCCTTGACCAGCTTCTTGCAAAGCGAGATCAACAACATCGCCGGAAGCGCCTTGAAGTCCGTGGATATCAGTTTCGGCATGGAGACATACGACGATAATGGCGACGCCGGAGGCGGTACTCGTACCGACTACTCCTTCCGCTTCGCCAAGCGATTCTATAATGACCGTATCCGTGTGGTTCTAGGCGGCCGTATCTCTACCGGCGAGAACATTAACAACGGGCAGGCGCAGCCGTTCATCGACAACGTATCCGTCGAATACCGGCTGGACAGCAGCGGCTCCCGCTACGTCAAGCTCTTCCACGACAAGAACTACGAGAGCCTGCTGGAAGGCGAGATCACGGAGACCGGGGCCGGTATCGTGCTCCGCAAGAAAATGATGCACCTCAGGGAGTTATTCAACTTCAAGAAAACGAAAGTGAAACCCATAAATGATGAAAAGGAATGAAAAGCATTTTAATATATTTTAGGCGGGACGACTCCCTCGGGCGGGGGAGGATGTCTCCCTCGGGCAGGGGAGAGTGTCTCCCTCGGGCAGGGGAGGATGTCTCCCTCGGGCGAGGGAGAGCGTCTAACCCGAGCGGGGGATGGCACGTCGCCACCGGGAGCATCCTCCTATCCGTACTTCTTCTCTCCTCTTGCTCCACCACGAAGAACCTTCCCGAGGGAGCGGTCCTATATACCGGTATCAAGAAAATAGAGGTGAAGAACGAGGATAAGACCAAACCCGGCGAAGCCGCCTTGGAAGAGGTCGAGGCCGCCCTAGCCTATCCCCCCAACAACGCCTTGCTGGGAAGCTCCTCGATCCGGGTGCCCTTCCCCTTCGGCCTGTGGGTCTACAACGCTTTCGTGAACAAGAAAGGGAAGGTCGGCAAGTGGATCTTCAACAAGCTGGCGTCGAAACCGGTGCTGATCACCACCGTGAACCCGGATGTCCGCGTCAAGGTAGCCCGGAACCTATTGAACGAGTACGGTTATTTCAACGGAGAGACTTCTTTCGAGGTCATACCCGATCCCAAGAATCCCCGGAAGGCGAAGCTGGAATACAGTGTCACCATGAACGATCCGTATACGCTGGACAGCATCCAATACGTCCATATCCGTCACCGTGCCGACTCATTGATCGATGCCACGATCGGCGATCGTATCCTCCACAAAGGAGAGAATTTCAATGTCGTCCAATTGCAAGCCGAGCGGGAACGCATCTCGTCCTTGCTCCGTAACAACGGATATTACTATTTCCGTCCCGATTTCATCACCTATCAAGCGGATACCTTGTTGAACCCCGGGAAAGTGGCCTTACGGGTGGCCCCGAAGGAAAGCCTGCCTCCCTCGGCCCTCCGCCCTTGGAAACTCGGGGATATATCCGTCTGGCTAAACGGCTACCAGAATGAGACTCCCACGGACTCGATCCGCTATAAGGACCTTACGATCCATTATGAGGGCAAGCTAAGGGTTCGCCCCTCGGTCATTTACAACCGTTTATATTTCAAGCCGGGGGAACTTTATAACCAGCGGGCGCAGGAACGGACGCAAACGGCCCTGTCCCGCTTGGGTATCTTCCGTTATGCCGAGTTGCAATATTCCCCCCGTGATACCATGCGCCGCCAAGATACGCTGGATCTGCGGATCAATACGGTCTACGATCTTCCATTGGACGGCGAGCTCGAGTTGAACGTTACCGCCAAGAGCAACGACCAAGTGGGTCCGGGCGCCATTTTCAGCGTGACCAAACGGAATGTCTTCGGAGGGGGCGAGACCTTCGGCGTGAAACTCCGCGGCTCTTACGAATGGCAGACCGGAAACAAGCTGGATGGTAGCAACTCCAAGATCAACAGTTATGAGTTAGGCTTGACTACCACGCTGACTTTCCCACGGGTATTGTTCCCTACATTCAGCAAACGGGACATGAATTTCCCGGCCAGCACCACCTTCCGCCTCTATGCGGACCAGATGAACCGGGCCCGTTTCTTCAAGTTGCTGGCATTCGGTGGTGACGCCTCGTATGAGTTCCAGCCTACCGCCACGTCTCATCATTCCATCACCCCTTTCAAGCTGACGTTCAACTTGCTCCAGCATACCACGCATGAGTTCGACAGCATTACCAACGTGAACAAGGCCCTAAAGAAGAGTTTGCAAAATCAATTCATCCCGGCCATGAACTATACCTATACCTATGATGATTCCCCGATTACCAGTCGCCGGAACCATCTTTGGTGGCAGGCATCCGTTACCCAAGCGGGTCTTGTCTTGGATGGGATTTATGCGTTAGCCGGGAAGAAATTCAATAAAGAGGATAAGGAATTACTCGGCAACCCCTTCGCCCAATTCATCAAGGGAACCGCCGAGATACGTTATAATTACGCCCTCGGGCATAAGCAATATCTCGTAGGCCGATTAATGGCCGGCGCTATTTATAGCTACGGCAACGCCCGTACCTCCCCTTATAACGAGCAATTCTACATCGGCGGAGCGAATAGCATCCGTGCCTTTACGATCCGCAGCATCGGTCCCGGACGCTACTACCAGAACAGCGACAACAATAAATACGCTTACATCGACCGTACGGGTGATCTTAAATTCGAGGCCAACCTCGAATACCGCTTCCCGATCCTTGGCGACCTCCACGGGGCTACCTTCCTCGACAGCGGCAACATCTGGTTGATCCGAAACGATCCGGATCGTCCCGGCGGACAACTGAAATGGGGTAGCTTCCTCAAGGATCTAGCCTTGGGAACCGGCTTCGGCCTGCGTTACGACCTCACCTTTATCGTCATCCGTTTCGACGTGGGTATCGGTCTGCATCTCCCTTACGATACCGGAAAGAAAGGCTATTACAATATCCCGAAATTCAAGGACGGCATGGGTTACCATTTCGCTATCGGATACCCCTTCTAGCTGTTCCATTCCTAGGATTCTGTGGTCTTATCCAAGGTATTTCATTTTCAATAGGTCAACCCTAATTGGAAATGAGATACTTTTGCGCTCTCATTTTAATAACAAACAGATTAATTAACGAACAGAATCATGAAGAAGATTTTTTACTTAATGTTGGTAGCCCTTACTATGGGTATGTTCACCGCTTGCGACGACGATGATGAGAATACCCCTCAAATCAACAACCCGGAACCCAAGGAACAATGGGGCAAGACGCTCCGGGGCGACAATCAAACCCTACTGGCCTTTCCTGATATCTATGCCGATTATTGGGAATACACCTATTCTTACAAAGATAATCCAAACATCGGCCTTCGTCTGACTGGAAAGTTCCCGAAGTCACGCTTCTTCAATTTCACGGTTTATAACGACGAGACCCAAATAGACGTATCCAGCATTGAAGACGTAAATATCCAACCCGATGACAGCTCCATCAACCCCTATGTAAAGGAAACAGACGACTACGGAGCAAATGGCTATACGATTTACATCATTCCCGCTAACACCCCCGCCAGCGCACGTGCCTCGATGAAGAACATATGCGAGTTTCCGGAAGATGTCAATATGGTCTCCATTTTCATGCGTCTTTACTTGGCGAAACAATATAGCGGCGATGAGTATGGCGGCGTGGACATGCCTGCTATCCAAGCTTTCGATGTGACTACAGGTGAGGAAGTGGATTTCCCGAAGCGTGAGGTCTGCAACATCCACGAATCGTTGAACTTGCCGCCGATGGATTTCTCCGCCGACCTGCCGCAACTCCCGTTCATGCGTGCCCCGCTGAGCCTAATGTACCCGAACAGCCCGGCAGAATACCTATTCGCCCGCATCAAACTGAACGAAGGGGAGGTAGCTACTTTCCGTTTCATCCCTCCTACGGCTCCTAAAAGCGTAAGCGAATACGCCACCGCCGATGTACGATACTGGTCCATATGCCTTGGGTCAGCCGAGACCTACTCGTATGCCTCTATTTATGACGAGGAAATGCCTAAAGTGGACAAGGAAGGTTTCGTAACCTTTATCATAGCGGACGCCAACTCCGCCAAACTGCCCGATCTCCAAGCCAAGGCGGAAGCCAACGACGGTACATATATACTGACTTGGAACCGTAAGGAGCAAGGAGACGGAATCCTTGCCTTGTACCGCAACATGGTGATCAACGAAAACTATCAACACTCAATGCGTAAGTTAATGGAATCAGTTTCCCTTGCGGCGGCTAGCGGCGACATGAGCGAATTCAATCCAATGACGATGTTGGCTATGCTGGCCATGGGCAACTGGGGCCCTCAAGGCTATAAATTCAGCGAGGACGATTTCTTGAGCGATAGCTTCAATTACGCCAATATCCGAAGAATGAAATAAACCAATAGACATATCGTATTTTCAAGTCCCCTCGTATCCGGTCTGAACCGGGACAAGGGGACTTCATTTTCACACTCTTATCATAAACCATGGAATTTAGATTCCTTATAGACGGGCGGTAATATAATCAATGATCTGCAGACAAAGGCTCGTAGTCTGCTCGTTCACATCCAATTCCGGATTCAGCTCTACCAGATCCATCGATTTAATCAAGTTTGTCGATAGCATATGATCCACGAAGTTATTAAACTCATCCGGCATCAGTCCCTCACACACACGGGTTCCCGTGCCCGGAGCGAAACGGGGGTCTATGCTATCCACGTCTATGCTGAAATGCACGTTGCGGATCTTCCGTTCCTTCAATTTCCGCTTGATATCCTCAGCTACGAAGCCGATGCCTTTCAGATGGATCGTCTCCATCGTATAGACACTCAGCTTCTCCCGCTCGATCAAATCCCACTCGCCCTCATCCAGACTGCGGGTCCCGACCAAGAATACGTTCTGCGGGTTCACCTTGTTCCCGGGAGCGTAGATATTCACCAGCTCCTCGCTTCCCATCCCCATCAACGCACTCAGAGGCATCCCGTGGATATTACCACTGGGAGAAGTCTCGCTGGTATTGATATCCCCATGAGCGTCCAGCCAGATAATACCGAAATCATCATAACATTTACCCACGCCCGAGGCGCTACCTAAACCCAGCGAATGATCCCCGCCAATCACCAAGGGGAACGCTCCTCCACGCAATGTATCATAAACCAACTCTGCCAGATTCGTATTCACCTCCACGATCGCATCCAGATATTTCATGCTGTTACCCCGTACGAACTTATCTGCCTCGCTGACAGGGGGGACATACAAATTACCCAAATCAAAGGCTTTATGCCCGTTCTTCCGGATCACTCCCATCAATCCCCGTTCCCGAAGGTGGTTCGGGGCACGCTCTACGCCTGCCCGGTCACATCCCAAGTTCAAGGGAACGCCTATTACATTTATTTTCATACCCTAGAATTTAGCGAACGTATCTCGTATAATGCCAATCGCTTCCATCATTTGCTCCTCCGTAATCACCAAAGGAGGCGTGAAGCGGATGATATGATCGTGGGTAGGCTTGGCTATCAAGCCGTTTTCCTTCAACCCCAAACAGATGTCCCATGCCGTCTTCCCATCTTTAGGTTCCGTCACGACAGCGTTCAGCAAGCCCTTACCCCGTACTTTCTTTATCATAGGATTATTAATCCGCTCCATCTCACCACGGAACAGCTCACCCATCTTAAACGCATTCTCCGACAAATGCTCGTCACGTACCACCTCCAAGGCGGCGATAGCGACTTTCGCCGCCAACGGATTTCCACCATACGTGGAACCGTGCTCTCCCGGAGCGATCGTAAGCATGATCTCATCGTCCGCCAATACCGCCGAGACCGGACTGACCCCACCGGACAACGCCTTTCCCAAGATCAAGATATCCGGGCGAATCCCCTCGTAATCGCAAGCCAATAGCTTACCGGTACGACCGATACCTGTCTGTATCTCATCCGCGATAAACAACACATTATGCTGATGGCAAAGATCATAGCAAGCCCGCAGATAACCATCGTCGGGCACCACGACCCCGGCCTCACCTTGGATCGGTTCCACCAAGAAGCCTACTACATCGGGATCTTTCAAGGCCTCGGCCAACGCATCCACCTTATTATAGGGTATCTTTATAAATCCGGGCGTATAAGGGCCGAAATCGGCGTAGGAACTAGGATCGGTGCTCATGGAGATAATCGTAATCGTACGTCCGTGGAAATTCTCGCTACAAACCACGATCTTCGCACGCTCCGGAGCGACCCCTTTCCGACGGTATCCCCAACGGCGGCAAAGCTTCAAGGCCGTCTCTACCGCCTCGGCCCCCGTATTCATCGGCAAGAGCTTATCATATCCGAAAAACTTACAGGTAAATTCCATGTACTCACCCAGTATATCCGCATGAAAAGCACGGGATACGAGCGTAAGCTTCTCCGCCTGCTCCATCAGGGCCTTCACGATCTTAGGATGGCAATGTCCTTGGCTCAAGGCAGAATAGCCAGACAAGAAATCAAAATAACGTTTTCCTTCCACGTCCCACACGAACACGCCTTCGCCTCTTCTGAGAACGACCGGCAGAGGATGGTAGTTGTGGGCACCATACTTCTCCTCTCTGGTAATGTAATCTTCCGGTTTCATACTATAATTGAGTTTAAATGACTAGCATATTGTAAGCGTTTGCATCGGGATAGCTCAAAGATAAGCATTTGCGGCTAACCAATTGATTACGGGTATGTATGTTAAGAAACATATTCACAAAAAAGAAGGGATGCCCCGCTCTCCCCAAGGAGAAACAAGGACATCCCTCTCACGTCAAACAAACAACGTTTAGTTCCGTATCCGTACCTTATAGGTCTGGTCAGCTATTCGGACAAGATAGACTCCCGCAGGAAGAGCGCGTCTTGTCTCGCCGGGAACGACCGCAAACCGGGCACGACTAGTACCCGACAGGCCGACAACCCATGCCTCAGCCGGACGATCCGCACGGATATGGAGGGCGTTGGCAGAGGTCCAAACCGCTATGCCTCCCTCTACCGAGGCATTCGATGTCGGGACATCCGGGGTATCCGGGGTGTCGGGTGTGTCAGGATAATCGGGATCCACCGGCCCAGATTTGGGCGTATAGCTTACCACGAACGGGCTGAAGCTGGCAACGGAGATCTCCATATAATCATCCTCTAATGTCAAATTGTTATTACCCTCGGAATACACGTCTACCACGCCGTCCGAGCGGAGGTGGATAATCACGATATCATGTTGGGTTTTATTTACGCCTTCCGGATACGGGATACGTACCGTCACGATATCGGAGGGCTGCACGGGAGTTACGGCGGTAGTGGTGGATGCGTCGGTAGCGGAAATCGTGGTCGTCACCTTAACCAAGGTCACTTCCATCACGATCTTCGGGGCATCAGGAGCGATACCCGCATCTTGGGCGGCAGCTTTCGCTTTCTCTTCAATCTCAGCCTTTTTCGCTGGGTCTTCTATATCTTCCTTCACCAAGCGGAGGCTGGAGAGTTCCGTATCCGATGGCAGGGATACGGCATCGGGGATGATCACGATCGGGTTATCATCCGTTGGAACATTCGTTCCCTCCTGCCCTTCCTTTTCCTTGGGAACGGCCGGCGTACCGATCGTAGCGATCTCTTCCGTAGTCACGGAAGATTCCTGCGTAAAGGCAGCGGTTATCGTCTTGCTGAGGCAGGTGCCAATATTAACCGTCTCAGCTGTCTGCGAGAAACCATCCACGCTGTATTCTTTGAACTCGTAATTCTGCAAGGCTGTATTTGCCAAGTTTAACTCGATATTCTGGGGTACGGCATCACCGGATTTCACGACCACTTCCTTACCCTCTTTGTTATAGGAAATGGAGATCGTGCCGCCTTCCGGCTGTTGGATCGTGACGTAACATACCGGCTGGGGAGCTACCGTGAAGTTCACCGCATATGTGCGCTTGGTCTGTCCATCCTCGGCGGTAACGACCAAGGTAGCCTTGGCCGATCCATCCACGAGCGATACAGTAGCCGTGAACGATCCTGTCGATTGTACGGGAACAAGCGATCCATTCACGAACAGCTTAGCCTTCGCATCGGCCAGCTGGCCGGATAAGGTGAGGGCAGCCGATTCCAGGGTGGAACTTGGGAGCAGCACCTCATATTTCATCGTAGAGGCAAGAAAACCGGGAAGCGGGGTAGCAGCCTCATTTCCTACCTTATACGAGAGGGAACTCAAACGGGCTTCCGAAGACGGAACCACGGGGATAGGCTCAAATTTCACCTCAGCCGTCACCGCGTAGGCCGGCATCAAGAAGTAGGTCGTACCATCTTTCTCTTTCTGCAACGGAACGGTCTTGGTTTCATTCCCGACCTTCCCGGATACCTTCAAGGAGCCGAACACCATTTGGTAGCCTTTGTTGGGGGTGGCGGCAATCGTCACCTTCGTACCGGAGGCGACCTCGCCGCCGGAAACAATCGAACTACCCGGAGCATCGGCGGTACTCAAGGTAAGCGTACCGTTCGCCGGGTTGGCGAAGGTGACGGTGGACTGGATCTTCTCGTACTCCACCTCTACCGTGACCGGAAAGTCCGGCATGGTGAAGGTGTAGAGGTAGGCGATACCGCTACTGGCATCGGGCTTAAACGTAGCCGGTACCGTTTCGTCGGGTGCACCCGTGCGGTAAACCTTCGGGTAACCGGAAGCCATTCGGTAGCCGTCGGCGGGGGTGGCTAAAATCTTCACCGCGATGCCGGGGGCAAGCTCTTTGCCGGAAAAAAGCCCAATAGTACCCGAAGCGGTGACGGCATCCAAGGCTAGCGAGCCGTGCGCCGGGTCGGTGAAGGTGACGGCGGACTGGATCTTCTCGTACTTCACCTCTGCCGTAGCCGGGAAGGCGGGCATGGTGAAGGTATAGGCGTTATCGGTGGCGGCGGGCGTAACCGTTTCGGAGGGCGTACCCGTGCGGTAAACCTTCGGGTAACCGGAAGCCATTCGGTAGCCGTCGGCGGGGGTGACGGTAATCGTCACCTCGGTGCCGGAATGCAAGGTCGTAGGGGATGTGAGGGTCTCACCGTCCGCCGAGATCGATAAGGAGGCAGATCCTTCCGCGGGAGCCTCGAAAGTCAACATGAAAGGAAGAGCGGGGTAGTCGGGACGGGCCTTCGTCTCGATCCCTTCCTGCGCCCGGGCGGTCATCGAGAAGACCGCCAGCAGGCATACGAGCCATAAACTAGTATATTGTTTCATATCAAAGCGCTATTTTATAAGTGATGTTATTGATTCGAACCATGTAAATACCGGAAGGCAAAGCCAAGCGGGTATCGCCGGGGGCGATAGAGGCGGCGTAGACGGTACGTCCGTCGGAGCGTACCACGGTAAGCGCGGCGGCCTCCCCGGAATAGACATGCAGCGCACCGTCGGCGGCCCAGATACGGACAGCGGCGGTAGCGGTAGCGATCTCGTTGGCGGTCACCACGGAGCCATCGCACACACCCACGCTACGAACCAGCGAGCGGGTGACGGCATTGGCGGTGATGTATGCCTCGAAAGGCTTCAGCACATAATCCGCCTCCTGAAGGTCGAAGCGGGTACCCTCGGCATTGAGCACGTAGATACCACGGAGCGTAAGGTTGGCGAGATTCGGGTTCGTCCGGAAGAGGAACACGCCGTTCTCGAGGGCATCGCCGGAAGCGACCGTAGCCGTAGCCGGTATCTCGATCGGCGCATCGGAGGCTGTTTGGCTAAAGGTTACCCGAGTCAAGGCTGCGTCGGCGGCCAACAGATAGGGGCTACCGGCGGTGAGATCGACCCTTTTCCCGTAAAGGACAGAGACCTCTTCCCAACCTTGGGCAACGGCCTCCTTAGCGGTGTAGCCGGTGGCGGCATAAAGGATTAGCCCACTACCATATTCCGCAGAGGCTGTCAATTCGATAGGGCTACCGAAGGTCGTCCATTTGTTATTCAGCGAACGGTTGGTTTTGAAAGTCTTGGACACCTTCAGCGCATTCGTTGTCACGACCTGCGCACCCTCCTCCAATGTCAACTCAAAGACGGACGCATTCTCGCTATCGACGGTAAGCACGCCATCGGATTTAACGATGACACTCTGTGACAGGCCGGCCTCGGAGAGATTCTGATTGCCGGAGATCTCGACCTCTTTCCAATCACTCACCTCCGTAAAGGTCGTTACCCTACCATCCGCCTCGGGAGCAGGGAAGCGATCGATTGCCGTGCCTTCGCTATCGAAGCCTTTCTGCGGGATAAACGTACTAGCTTTCATCTCCCAGAGCTTATACTCCTCGCCCGCCGTAACGGTAGTGGCTAAGGTCTTGTTGTAGCGTTTTACTTCGATGGGCTGGGATGAGCGAGGCAGAAACCTTATCGTAGCGCCAGCATCTCCCGCCTCATCCGTGAACAGACATTCCATCCAAGCATTGGTAAGGGTACCGGTGTTATGGATAGCGGTGTGGGCACAATGGAAAGTGGTATAGCCATTTACCGGATCAAGCACGCTGAAGGTGCCAGAGTTATCGAGGCAGTAATGCATATCGGACGAGCTGCTGTTTTCAATGCGGAAGCTGCTGCCCGACAGCCTCAAGGTGCCTTTATTGATCAAGGTAGAGGCACCGGACGAGCCGAGGATCGAACCGGTCTGCGCAATTGTCAGATCGCAACCTTCGTTGACGGTCAAGGCAGCACCGTCGGTCGGGCGTATCGTTACGTAATTCAACGTCAGCGTCGGGTTGCCGGTAGCGGTGGCGACGATGAGCTTGTTGGCGGAAGGGCCTGGGGGTGACGATATTTTGCCGTTGAAACGGGTCTCCGTTCCGGCTCCCTTTTTATAACTCCATTTGTTGTTGGAGTAGAAGAGCATGAAGGTCATCGTATCGCTAGAAGACAAGGGCAGTGACAACAAGGACCTCAGATAGGAGGCAGACGACAAGCCGGACTGGCCGGGGATAATAGTACTCGCGTAAGCTGTAGGCAGACCGTCAGCGCCATAGCCGGCAATAGCTTTCAGTTGCGGGAGCAGGCCGTTCTCGGCGGTACCGATGGCGGTGAAGGCTTGTGTATTTTCGGGGCCTGCCCAAGCGGCGATCTCGGCGGCGACATCATCGAGGTAAGTGTCGGCACCGTTTGCCTTATCGCTACCTATGTTATCGGTAGGGACGGCTAGCGTATTATCTCCTATCGTCAGTTGGATCATGGTACTGGCGTAGTTGTCGAGAAGGGTAACTTTATTAGTAGGTGGATCAGATCCGACAATCCGACCGGCCTGTTTATCCGACGTATTTCCTAAGGCTTTCACGCCGGCGGTAGTTAAGGCGAGGCAATTCTTTATCGTTATATTAATGTTTCCAGCAAAAGCTTGCCCCACAATACCACCTGCGGCAGCTATCCGGCTGTCGCTGTTTGATCCTGCAGAAACAGCGCCTGTGGCAAAACAAGATTCAATCGTCGTTTTCTCAGATAGTCCGGCAATGCCGCCGGAATAAGCATTAGCAGCGGAAGATTTAGCGATTATCCACCCTGTCGAATAGCAGTGCGATATGCTACAATTACCGCTACTATAGGCTCCGATACCGCCCGCATACGCGGCATCGCTAGAACCAGAACCGGTAGCAGTAACACGGATATCCTCCGTATTGAAGCAGGAAACGATAGAAGAGCCATTATTAGTCGCTACGATTCCACCACCACGACCCATCTTTCCGGTCATAGTGACAGCTCCCCTGTTTGAACAAGCGCTAATCACCGAACCTTCAGAGTAACCGGCAATTCCACCGAGAGACCCAGAATTGCCGGTCACAGAAAAACTAACCTTGCATTGATTATGGCAATTGATGATTTTTCCATTCTTTACATAACCTGCCACGCAGCCAAGATAGTAAGCGGTGTCTTGAGCATTAGCAATAGTTGTCAAATTAATATTGTCAGATCCTGCCATCGTCAGATTCCGCACGGTCGCTCCATACAGATAACCGAAAAGGCCGATATAGTAAAACGAGGCCGAGGAGATCGTCATTCCGGTAATCGTATGGCCGCCACCATCGAAGGTGCCTTGAAAGTAGTAACGTGCATCGAAGCCTTTATAAGTCCCTATCGGTATCCAATTAGCCTCGAAGCCGCTCGCCACGCCTTGGGCAGGTTTCGCCAGCGAGATATCGTCCGCAAGCGTAACCGTACAGTCCTTGAAGCCCTCGGAGGCGGGATAGGAATCGGTATAGGTTTTATCGGCATCGGTGATTGTCTTCCCGTTATTCGTCACCCAAGCGATCCACGCGAGGCCGCAGGCGGTCTTGACGGTGTAGGTAGTGCCGGAGACGGCGACATCGGTGCCAGTCGGGCCGACATTGGCTAATTTGGCGTACTCGGGCCAGTCGGCGGGGAGAGTCGTCATGCCTGAGAAGGAGACTAATTTATCTTCCGTTGCCGTAAAGACGGTTGTTCCTTTCGAATCCATCAGTTGTTCGTTGCCCAGCCAAAGGGTGTAGCCGGTGTTCTTTGTGACGTTGATGGCGAAACCCTTCTTTTTACCGTCGGTGGTGAATTGGATAACGGGATCGAACGATTGGCCGCTGGCGTCTTTCACCTCGAGCGTCTGGCCACTCGTTGGGGCGGTGGCGAACTGCCATTGGAGGAAGGGGGATTTCACTCTAGAGCTTCCATAAATTGCGTCTCCATCTTTATCTTCCGAAGAAACCGTTACTTTCGCGTCTTCGGTAGCCGAGAAAGCACCCCAATTGTCTAGAAACACAGCAACAGCTTCCGCCGTGACAGTTATCTTGCCTTTGATGGTGGTATTTATAGCAGAACTAGTAGAGTACAGATATATTCCATATGATCCAGTTCCTTCCGCAGCGATATTCAATCCGGCGGTGCCACCATCCAGAAGCAGGATGCATCCTTGGTAGTTATTAATCACATCCTTTTTCGCTTTCAGGTTACTGGCAGAGTTGCCTGTCGCTTGGATACAGAACGGTTTACTGCCCTCCAGATAAAATAATGAGCCGTCGGCAGTAGTGGAGGTCAGGTTTAGCCCATCCAATTTTAGGATCGGGTAGCTGTCAAGATTATTCGCGTCGGCTATCGCTTTCTCGCTTTTGATATCGATCGCGCCCTGCTGCCAGTTTGCGTTCGTGCCCGTCAGCGTACCGGAGAACTCGGTCTCGGTGCCATTAGTCCCGACCTTGTAAAACCAAGCGTAATCGGTCGAGCTGTTGGGTTTCAGTTTATAGGTGAGAGTTAGTTTATCAGTAATACTAGTACTAGCCACGTCAAGCGGCTGTGTCTGCGCTTGCGCTCCTGCCATTGCCGGCCCCCATAGGGCCAGCGTCAGGATACAGAACATCCGCACGGCGGCCCGGAGGGAGAGCCGCGCGGATATCTTTCTAGAAAGATAAAATTCGTTCATATGGATTCGATTTTAAGTGTTTGACAATTTGCTAGGCTCAGATCTCGTCCGGGCTCTCGCTATCGCCGCCGGGGTTCTCGGGGTCGGGCGCAGGGTCGGGTGTGGGATAAGGCTTGTCGTCGGACTTGGAGGGGCTGGTGGGGCCTCCCTTGGCGGCGATGAGGTTCTTATACTTGCGGAAGATCTGGTTCACGGTGTCGATGAAGGCGTTGATGGCCTCGGTAGGCTCAAGTACGGCGTAGGCGTTGACACGCTGGATGATGAGGTCGAGGGTCTCGTCGGTCGCCTTGCGGGCCTTGGTGGTATCGGTCTTCACACGGGCGGAGTACTCGTCAGTGCGGGTGATGTCGAGAGCCTTGTAGGCATCGTTCAAGGTTTTCAACTGGGCCACGTAGGTGTCGAGGTGGAGGGTCTTGAGGGCTTCCGATACGTCAGCCTTGGCGAGGTCGAGCAGCAGGCCATCGATCAGGGCGGTCTCCTCGGCGTAGGCCTTGGCGTAGATCTTGTCGTAGGCCCGCAGCACGCTGTCTACCAGCAGGGCGGGGGTACGCAGGGTCTCGTCGGGGCATACCTTATAGGAGCCGTTCATGGAGTAGATGAACTGGAGGGTCTTGTCACGCTCCTTGTCTTTCGCCTCCAGCTGGGCGGTGGAGGCGCTCTTGGTGACGCGGTTCACGCACTCCGCCTCCCGGTCGATGCATTCCTTGTAACCCGGGGCGAGGGCCTCCAGATGGAGGGCGGCCACGGTCGTATCCAAGATACGGGCGTAGATCTCGTTGTTCATGTTCATGTGGCCGGCGTTGGTCAACGCGGTCTTCGCTACCGATCCGATTTGTTTCGCTAAACTCATACTGTTTGTTGTTTTTTCGTTAATACTTTCCTCTTGTCTTCCGATTTAAGGCTCCTACAAATATAAGATAATTCCTTTGATAATCATCGATTTCCCTCCCAAATAACGCCTACGGGCGTCGAAATCGCTCCCGAGACATCGGAAAGGACCGCTATGGTCGTAAGGATCGCTCCGGACGCCTCGGGAGAGGCCACTACGACCATAGGGATCACTCCAGAGGCTTCGGGAGGGGCCGTTACGGTCGTGGGGATCGCTCCGGAGGCCTCGGGAGCGATGGCTACGGTCGTAGGGATCGTTTCCGAGGCATTTCGCTAGTCCGTCGCTTTCGTAAACCGGATCGGCCAGTCCAATGCCTTGGTGGTGTAGACCGGGAAGATCCATTGCTTATGGTTGGTCGCCTTGTTCCGGCCGAACCAGCTGTCGCCCTCGTTGAGGTCGTTCTCTTGGTCCACCCCGAAGCGGTACGGCGGGTTCTCGCTCTTCAATTTATACTCCTTGCTTCCCCAATAGGCCGGGAATTGCTCGTCGATGGAGTAAGGAAGCGTCATGTCGGTACCGGGCGAGGTGGCGATCACGTAGTATAGGTCATCGCTCTTCCCCTTGCGGGCGATGCCCACGCCGGAGACCGGTTCCTTATGGCTGTCGTCGGGCGAGAACTTCAAGCAAACGTAATGGTTATCGATCGCGTCCCACATCATTCCCGATTCGGCGTCCTGCCCCCGCGGTTCGAAGCCGTGCTTGCGGGCGTCGTCCTCCTTCATGAAGCGCATGTGGTAGATGGGGCGGCACTCGTCCTTGAAGTCGAGGGCTACCCACCAGAGCTGGTCGGCGTTATCCCCCACGTCGAGGTACTCGTGGGCCGAGGTATCGAGCATCTTGCCGATCCGCGAGTCGTTCGGTCCCTTGGTATTCAGCACCAGCGGGCTGTAGATGCGCTCCTTGCCGTCCGGCCCGGTGAAGACGCGTTGTCCGGCGGGATCCCCGTGATTGTCCTTCCCGGTACGCATCATGAAGTCGGCCAGGATCAGCTGCGGTTTCTTGGCCAGCTTCGAACGAGCCTCCACGTAGGAGTCCAGATATTTCTTCAGCGCGTCTTGCCGCGCGTAGTTCTTCGTCAGGTAATACAGGGGGACCAGGAAGCAACGGGTGGTATCGCCCCTCGGGCCGTAGCTTACGAGGTGGAGGTTGCTGTTCTCGTCGGCGATGGACTTGTCCCAGCTCTCGAAGTCCACGGAGGCGTTGCCGCCGGTGATGATCATGATGCTCTCCTCGGACATATGCTCGTTCAGCTCCGACTTCGTATAGCCGCCCCCGGCGCCGATCTTGCCGCCGTGGGTACCCATCACGCGGTAGTAGGTCTGGAGCCAGTTCTCGTTCTCTCCCGCCGGCGACGACGACTTGGCGGAAAGCTCCGCCTCGGCGGCGAACACCGTCTCGTCGTAATAGAGGTTCTCCTTCCGGCTGTAGATATAGGTATAGCTCCCGCCGAAGACACCGCCCACCAGCACGTGGGTGCCGTAGGTGTCGTATAGATCGTAGATGCCCTTCTGTGTGTTGCCGTATCGCTTGTAGAGGTCGCTATTGGTTTCGTTCAGCAAGCGCGAGGCGGTCGTGGTGAGGAACGGCAGGAAGACGTCGGGATCGCTGGCAGAGGTATAGATGGCGGTGGCCATATGCAGCTCCACCATCGGCTTGACATGCACGTCCACGTGATACTCGAAGCGGTTGGACGAGGTCTGGTTATGCTGGAACCGCTGGTCGAAGGAGCCGGAGAAGAGTTTCGACCTCGTAGGCGTAGGAGCGCCTTGGTTCGTGAAGCCGAGGCTGCTCACCGAGATGCCGAGCTCCTGCCACATGTTGTCCACCATCTCCTCGTAGTCCACGCCGGAGCGTTCCCGTCCCCACGACTCGGCGTGGGGGGTCTTCACGAAAGCCTCCGTGCCGTACATCAGGTCGAAATCTAGGAAAGGCTCGCTAGGGGCGGCGAAGATATCGCCCGCCGTGTTCACCGTCTTGCCCACGTTGTGCATATAGCTCGGGGCGTTATCCGACGCTGAGCTTTCCAGCTTGGGTTGCGACACGAGGAAGAGCGTGTCCGTCGCCGCCTCCCACGACTTGCTGGCGATCCCCCGCAGGGCGATCTTCTCGAGGAAAGGCTTACGCTCCACCTCCTTCTTGAGGTTGAGCACGAGGAAGCGGCTCTCGGCCCCCTGCCTCATCTCCCAATCGAAATACTTGCCGCTGAACTCGAAGTCGCGGATACGATCATCGTGCACCGGGATGGCGATCTCGCCCTCCCACGGATGGATGATGAACAGCCGGTTGCCGTCCGACTCGTCGGAGAGGTTGAACTCCGCCACACGCTGGGGGACGTACACTTCCGTGTCGTCGTCGGAACATCCCGTGAGGAAGGCCGACACCACCAGCGTCAAAATACCGAAAAATAAAGATTCTCTTCTCATACTGATTCTTCTTAGATAAAGGTGTATACTCTATATTATAATGTAGGGAGTTCGCCTCCCCATGACCCTATTCGATCGCCCGTACCCATTCGTCCATGCCCTTGGCGGCCTCCGGCGGCATCTTCTGTTTCAGCCGGTAGCGGGTGGTGTGCAAGCTTCCGATGGAGATAGACATCTTGTCGGCGATCTCCCGGTTGCTCAGGTTCATCTTGATCAGCATGCAAAGCGTTTCCTCCGCCGGCGTGATCCCCGGCACCCGCTCCCTAAGCGTCGGCAGGAAACCCGGATACGATGCCCGGAACGATCGGTGGAACGATCCGTTCCCTTTTCGCTCCGGATCGGCGGGAAGGCACGAGGCCAGCAGGTGCTCCTTCCGTATCGGGCACTCGGCGGCGTGACGCTCCAAGTGTTCCGACAGTACGTCGAACCGCTCGTCGATCCGCCGGCGCAGATGCTTCCATGCGAACACCCAGCAGCCCCCGCAGAGGAGGAGCGCCAGCATCCCGCACATCATCAAAATCCGTAAGTATGACCCTTCCATTACTACTTCGTTTTTGTTTCTCAAAGGAAACCATTCCTATCCTTATACGACGAATTCTTTTTTGAGCAATCCGCTCAACAAGTCCTCAACAACGGCCTTATCCGCACGAAATGCGATCATCAATTTAATTGACACGCCGCTCGGGGCACCGGTGGTACGGACAAGTCAAAGGTACGCCGCCGGGCCTTCGGACGGATAAAAAACCAATAGATGATTCAATCGATTTATCCCCCGGGACACGCTATTTTCCATGAAAAACGGCGTATATTCGCGATAAACCATAAAATCCTACGCAGATGAGAGACATCACGCATTTCCTGCTAGCCACCCTCCTCTCGCTAGCCACCCTCGCTTGCCGGCACGACACGCCTCCCGCGGACGGCTCCCTCTCCCGGCAGCTTCCGCCCGATACCAAGGAGATACTCCGGCAGCTCAACGACCGCGACAACCGGGAGGAGGCCTTGCGCCTCGCCGACAGCCTCGCCGCTCTTCCCCCTTCCGACGACCCGTGGCTAGAGATCCGTATCGCCCAAGCGGTAGCCAACACGCTCTATAAATTCCGCCGCGACCCTTCGGATGCGATCCGTGTGCAAGAAAGGGCCCTCGCCGTCTATCGCCTCCACCCCGATGCCGCCGACGATCCGGCCGACCTGCTCTCTACCCTCGGCCATTATTACCGCCGCAAGGGAATGCGGGAAAAAGAGGTGGAAGTCATACAGGAAGCCATGGACTGGTGCGTAGCCCACCCCGAGAAGCTCAACCGGGGTTTCGTCTACACCTTCGCCGACCTCTCCTCCACCTATAGCGACCTCGGATTGTACGACAAGGCTATGGAGGCCATCTCACGCTCCATCGACTACTCCCTCCAGTTGGATAGTTTTACCATCAGCGACCTCTACCGGATGAAAGCCGGGATATTCTGGGAGCTGGAACAGCACGACTCTACCTTATATTACGCACGGCAGGCCTTAAAGAGAGGGGAGGAGCTGAAAGAGAACGCCTATGTCCTCGCCGCCAAAAACATACTTTACAATTATTACTACGAATATGTGCCCGACTCTATCCCTGCCGCCCTCGAAGGGTACAAGGAATTGATAGAAGAGGAAGAAGCGATCTCCGCGGGGTATCAAGATCTTTTCAAATTCATGCTGGGGGCCTGCCTCGTACGCGACGGAAAGCCGGGAAAAGGCTTCCCCTTGATGGAAGAGGCCTACGCTCTCTACAAGAAATACGAGGCGAACGATATGATGGATTGGACCGGACGGCATTTGCTCAACCTTTACGCCCAACAAAAGAAGGGAGACAAGATGACCGAGATCTACCCGGAATACAAGGAGATACACGACTCGTTGCAACTGGCGGAGAAACAGCGGTACGCCATTGGTGCCAACGTACGCTACGAGACCGGACGGAAGGAGCAGGAGAATCGGGCCTTATCCGCCGAAGTGGCCTTGAAGGAACGTTCGCTCGTTTATACGCGCGTCATCCTGATCCTAGCCATTTGCCTGCTGACCGGGATCATTGTCTACGCACTCCAACGTCGCCGGCTTCACCAACGTGAGCGGGAGATCCAGCGTCAACGGCTGGATAATCTCCTCGCTACCCAACAAGAACTGAACCGCCGCAATGAGCGACTGAGCGCCGAGCTGGAGCAAGCCGCCCATAACGAGGTGATCGACAGCGTACGCCAGAAGCTCAACCCCTCCTTGCTGAGCGGCGAGGACGAGTTGCGGTTCCGCCAATCCTTCGCTGCCCTGTACCCTCGCTTCCTGCCCGGCTTGCGTAAGGACTTCCCAGAACTGACCAAATCCGACGAACTGCTCTGCATGCTGATCTACCTGAAGCAGAGCACGGACGAGATCTCGTTGGCCTTGGGCATCTCCCGTCCCAGCGTCAACTCCGGACGCAGCCGTATCCGCAAGAAACTTGGATTGCAGAAAGAGGAATCCTTGGACGAATTCCTGCAAAAAAGATAATCCCTCCTTTCCGGCGGCTGCCACCCGAAGGTGGCATGCTCGCCGGAAAGAGGGGATCAAGGGCGGATCAAGTACGAACCGCTACGCATAGCCGATAAAGGCCGCTTATAAAGTTGTCAGATAATTTTTCAGCGGATTGGAGTACATCTCTAAGATCTTCTTACGTAAGAACGCCTCATCCTTGTTCGGAAGGACGATCTTATCCAATTGCCCTTGCAAGTATTCCTCGAATTGCTTCTTATCCTTCGGACCATAATGTTCTTGGAAACGACGAGTGCCGTTCAGTAAGTCATACGCCACGTAATTGCACGGATAGAAACGATAGTTCTTATAGATCTCCCGGTCGATAACGGACGCGATAGCGCTTACCAGCTCATTCTTCTCCATATCCTTGTCCAGTTTAGCCAAGGAATCATTGATCGGGGAAGTAATCGTAAAGTGGACACGACCCTTATTGTTCAAGATACCCGTTTCCATGCTCAATAGATCATCCCGCTGGCATTTCACGAAATCCGGATCATCCCGCTTCATCTGAAATTCTTTCGCCTTCAAAAAATCGCAAGGATCAAACTCGTAGGAGATAGCGACCGGCACGATATTCAAATCCATCAAATTCAACAACAGATTGTCCTTATCACCGCCGATACTCAACATTTTTAATACGCTGCCCTGCGTACGATCGTCCGAATCCTTAGCACGTCCCTCACGCTGGGCGATCCATACAGACTCGTTCACATTCTTGATCGCATGATGGATATAGGCGGAAAGCGTCTTGCTGACCTCCAACATCTGACGAACAGAAACGCCACGCTTCACAATAAAACTATTGTTCAAGCGTACCAATGTCTCGATCCACGGACGGATTAAAAGATTGTCGCCGATAGCGACCTGCGTCATACCATACCCCACATCATATAACATGACATTCAAGAAGGAGGCATCCAATACGATATCCCTATGGTTCGAGATAAACGTACAGGCCGCCTTATCTTTCGGCAGACGGCTACGCCCTGAGATAGTAAGCGAGAAAGTAGTATTTTTCGCCACCGTCATTACAGCGTCATAGGCCAGAGTAGATTTAAACTCCTCCTTCGTCTTGCAAGCACGCATGGCAACTGAGAATTCCTCCCAATTCAAATTCGGCTTTATGTAACGTAAAGCCCGCTCGAAATCCTCATTGGCGACCAATTTTTCAATCGCGTCCTTCACCTCACTGTTGTTCAGCGGACGGATGTCGTCGAAATTAGGGGAAACTGTTTCTGTATCCATATCTATTCATTTTGTTTTTCTGTTTTTGAGTTCGTCTTCAATAATGTCTGTCATGACATCCTTTATATCCAATCCCGCCGCACGTACTTGCTGTGGGATAAAGCTGGTAGCCGTCATTCCCGGTGTCGTGTTTATTTCCAGTAAGACAGGCTCCCCGTCTGCCGGAATAATATAATCCACACGAATCAGTCCTTTGGCGCCCAATATATCGTAGATCCTTGATGTCTTGCGCTGTATCAACTCCGTCAACTCGGCGGAGATACGGGCCGGAGTGATCTCGTCCACCTGCCCGTTATACTTTGCGTCGAAATCGAAGAATTCGTTATCCGTAACCACCTCGGTCAAAGGAAAGACAACCTCTTTACCCTCCACCTTATAGCAACCGCATGTCACTTCCGTTCCATCGATAAAGCTCTCGAGAATCACCTCACGTCCTTCCCCAAACGCCTTAGCGATAGCGGGCTGGATAGCGGAGAGCTCTTTCACCTTCGTCACGCCGAAACTACTACCCCCATCGTTTGGTTTCACGAAAATAGGCAAACCCAAACGAGTCACGACTTCTTCGTCCGTAATAGTCTCTCCCTTGAATAAATGAATGGATGCGGCAATTTTTACACCAAAGTCTTTCAAGTAATGATTACATACGTATTTATTGAATGTCAAAGCGCTCACCAGCATCCCGCAAGACGAGTAAGGCATACCGATCATATCGAAATATCCTTGCAAACGTCCGTCCTCGCCCGGAGTACCGTGTATCGTTATATAAGCGAAGTCAAAATGCCTCGTCACGCCATTCTCCTTGAAGCTAAAATCATTCTTATCAATTGGTGTATGTTCCCCGCTAGGAAGTATAACCGCCCACTCATCCCTCTTAACGATGGCAATATATAAATTATATTTGTCTTTATCAATAAAAGAGTAGATTCCGTCCGCACTTTTTAATGAAATAACGATCTCGGAGGAATCTCCCCCTGCTACGATAGCGATGTTCTTTTTCATTTTTATAGTTCTTTAGTGTTCGCGTATACACGCCATCTGTCGATCAGCTGCTGCATATCGGAAGGAATCTCGGAATCGAAAAACATCTCCTCTCCCGTAGTAGGATGAACGAACCCCAACGTCTTAGCATGCAAGGCCTGACGTGGACAAATAGCGAAACAGTTTTGCACGAACTGTTTATATTTAGTAAAAGTTGTTCCTTTCAAGATATCATGTCCGCCATACCGCTCATCGTTGAAAAGCGTATGACCGATATATTTCATATGTACACGGATCTGGTGCGTGCGCCCCGTCTCCAGACGGCACTCCACCAAACTCACGTAGCCCAAGCGTTCCAATACGGTGTAATGGGTGACGGCAGTCTTGCCTTGATCGCCTTCCGGGAAGACGGTCATTTGCATACGGTCACGAGGGTCACGGCCGATATTTCCCTCGATACGCCCCTCATCCTCTTGAACGATGCCCCATACCAAGGCACGGTATTTACGTTTGGTTGTCTTGTTGAAGAACTGCAGGCTTAGGTTACTCTTGGCCTCCGGGCGTTTAGCCACCACCAATAAGCCCGACGTATCCTTATCGATACGGTGTACCAAGCCTAAACGAGGATCGGAAGGATCATAATAGGGATCATCCTTCAAATAATAAGCCAAGGCATTCACCAACGTACCGGTATAATTACCGTGACCGGGATGTACGACCAAGCCTGCCGGCTTATTCACCACCAGCAAATCATCGTCCTCATATACTATATTCAAAGGGATATCTTCGGGGATAATCTCCAGTTCCCGGCGTGGGCGATCCATCACGATAGAAACCACATCCAAAGGTTTCACCCGGTAATTACTTTTCACCGGCTTATCGTTCACCAAGATACAACCCGCCTCAGCCGCCAATTGGATGCGGTTACGGGTAGCGCCCATCATACGGTCTACCAAGAACTTATCCACCCGGAGCAGGGATTGCCCCTTGTCCGCTACGAAGCGGAAATGCTCATACATCTGGCTCGACGATGTTTCGTCTTCTTCCGGCATCAACAGGTCGTCTACCTGTTCATCATCCATATCGTCCAAAAACTCGTCCATTCCCTTAAAACCAGTTTTCTATATCACTATCCAATGGTTCTACCGGAATACTATCCAAAGCCAATGAGTCGGGAAGCATATTCGGATCGCCACTGCTTACTTTCAATACCAGATGAGCGGTCAACGGTACATGTTCCCCTTTGAGCAAGGTACGCCCGTTTAACTCCACCCCCATCGCCAAATCTTTATAATCGCCCGGCACATACTCTATCTCGACCGACGAGAAGCCACGGGCCCGCAGCAAGGCATACGCCTGACGGAAAGATAAGTCTTCCACCTCCGGTATCACGGCCATCTGGGAGGTCAACGCGTTAATCGTAACAAAGACAATCCGCCCCTCTTTCACCTTCGATCCGACACCGGGAACCAACTCCACGATGGAGCCCGGAGCCACATCTTTCGAGAATACGGAATCGATCACGTTATAGCGTAGCTTATTATTCCCGAAAAACTCGGCGGCGTCCTCTAGCTTCATTCCTTTCACGTCCGGAACGACCACCGCTTGATTATGGCGGGTATAAGAATCCAGCCACGCCAGTACGCCATAAACAACGCCGCACGACACGACTATCACCAACAAGAGATTGATGACAAACGGATTCTTTATCAGTTTTACAAAAAAGTTACTCATTTCACGTATGTATTTGTAGGCGGTTCAAAAGTAGAAAAAAAACGGCATATAGACCAATATCCACCAGAGCAATACTACAAAAACAAAGAAAGTAAAGGCTTTTTAGGAAAAAACCTCTACTTTCTTTATAAATCTTTAGAACGTGACTAATTATCCGTTGTATTCGTCAGATACCGTTAATTTAGCTCTGCCTTTAGCACGACGAGAAGCTAATACTCTACGGCCATTAGCGGTAGCCATTCTAGAACGGAAGCCATGCTTGTTCTTTCTTTTTCTGTTGGAAGGTTGGAATGTTCTTTTCATCTTTTTATATTATTTATTATTATTCGCATACTTATTCGGGCTGCAAAGATAGAGCCTTTTTTTTAATAAACAAATGGTTGCGCAATTTTTTACACAAGAACCTTTGATATCAGACCAAAGCAAGTTAACTGCATGGGGCAAGTAAGTTAACGTCATCGGCAAATGAAGAAAGCGATGCCACCCATCTCCTTACGGAATGAATGGCATCGATAAAGCACGAAAGCTATATGAAGTAAAGGGCCGGGGAGGAGGTGCAGTCTACGTGTAAAACAAATTCAATCCATTGTATGCCGCACGCTCCCCGCATCCGTCATTCACATGATGGATGGGAACCCATTATTATTATCTCATATTCACAAACACATAATTACTGGTACTACTTTTCGCCAAATCAGATACAGACATTTCCGCAGTATACGTACTTCCCCTATATGTGTGTGTAAACGTTATTTCATCATCTGCATACACGGATACTTTATCCAATATTATTCTAGAGCTACTATTAGTTCTAATTGCTGCTCCTCCACCACTTGATATGGAATAAGTGATCGTTACATTACTTCCCACATTGCTTCCATTTCTTCGACATTGCAAATAGAAAGTTTTCGTCTCTTTAACTTTTTCAGGTCTAGTATAACTCAAATCAGAAACAGGATTGAATAAATCAGCCTTTAAAATAACATCATCTTCACCATCATTTGCTATATTCGTTTTAAATTGAATAACCTTCTCTTCAGGACTAAATATCTGATCCGTATAGACGTAGTACCAATCGCTCGCTCCGGTCGTTTCCAAACGAACACCGGGTTCTACCGCATACAGTTTTTTAGTATATATCTTATATTCAATGGGGAATAAGGATTCATCAATATCTTCCGGTATCGAGAATTTCAGATAAGCATCTTGCTTCTGACCCGCGGCAATTTCATTTGTACCCGTCCCCTCCTTCACGTCTTCAAATCTCGGATTTATAAAGTCATAAGGGGGACGTAAGACCAATTTAATCTTACGCTGCAAATTACCTCCTACCACGTAGAAATACGCTATTTTCTCACCGGAGTCAGGAGCCGGCTTTATATTGGCTGCAATCGTTATCGTCTGATTGCCAGAAGGTATCCAAGAAGGATAACTTAAGTTACCATTTACGACATCCGACATTCCCTCACCCGGAACCACACTCAACTGCCCTGCTCCCGCATATGTCGCAGTCATCGACAATGTGTTAGAAGCCCCCGTAAAAACGAATGTCGTCTTTGTAACATTCAAGGCCTCGCCATCATAAGTTATATTCGGATACTTTTCCATAATAGCCGAGGCCGTGATATTATTATCCGCTATCGCATTTTCATCTATAACCTCAGCCCACGTAGCTCCTTTTCTGGAAACGCTCTTGACCGTTATATTAAAGGCATAATTACGAACGACATCATAAACACGAGTTACCTTATCATTCTCATCCTTTACGGCAAGGTCAATCTTATAATATGTATAGGTATCGTTACCAGCAAATTGCGCCTTAATAATAACAAAAGTCGCTTTCTTATCTTGGTTGTAATGTTCAAAAGTATACACAGATTCACCCGACTTCGCATATTTACTAGCATCTGGCTCATTCTGGGGCGCATAAAAATCTTGATTTGGAATATTCAACTTTCCCGCATCTTTATAACCGATAGATGCCAACTGTGATTCATTATAAATGAGATAAGAAACATTTTTCAATTTCACAGCTGCCTCCGATGAGAGATTCAGCGTTATTTTGGCCCAGTTTCGTAGTAGTTCAACATTGTTGTTACCAGCATCTTCTAGATTATTGCTTATATTTTTCGCAGGAATTTCACTAAAAGTTCTCTTTCCCCAAAAGATTTGCTTATCTGTCGCTAACGAGGCCATTCCGCTTTCTTGGGAAGGGGTTAACGTTCCGTCATTGGCGACAAAATGGATGGTACGGGTTTCTTTTGAGATAGTAGCCGTATATCCATTGCCAGAAACCTCTGCCTTTACGACTGGAGATATAAACTCTCCGTTCTCCTTAAACGTATATAGATATAAGGACTCAACGCCTTTCTCCACATCCCCGGTCGCTTTCGTAATCTCAAGAGCATTCGGAGCATCTACAGAGAATGAAAGAGAAACCATTGATCCATCTGTCGGCTGAATTTCTATTTGTTCTATTTCCTCTGTCGCACATGAAGCGAGCAACAGCAATACAGAAAATAGAGTATATAATCTTTTTATCATAATTAGAGTTATATTAAATTAGTATATATCATAAACACAGCGAGCTCCACCATTACCGCTAAGTACTGTATTTGCATTACTAGCGCTATTAGATGTATTTTTCCCAAAATCATAATACCAAGGCTTTCTTGCTCCCCAATATTGACTACTTTGATTAAACAAATAATCGATTGCAGGAGAAGCTTCTTGTATTACATCCATAAATTTAAGTTCTGCTAATGTCGGCATTCTCCATTTGCCGGGAGGATAAGTCGCGCTCTTCCCTGTCTTCTTCGGATCTAAAGTCTCCCAATATGTAAGACATCTATCATGTGCCATTTGCCATGTATACGTACCTGCCGAAACTGCCGCATACCTTGATGCCGCAATAAAACGAGGAGAGATCATATTATTAGAAAGTTCATCATTCTTTGTCTCCACTTTTCCATTTACGATATGAGAAGGATCACCAATAATCCAATCTCCTGCAGCAATAGTTGTAATTGTAAATAAATTAGGATTTTTAGAATAGTCTGCACTTGAATCATGATTACCACCTTCTGATTTTTGTCCTGTCAGATATTGAGGCGGATACTGATCCACTGCAATTCCTAATACTTTCAAACCCTCTGCATTATGAACTCCAAAAACAAATTGCTTTGGGAAATAATTCTCTGGTAATTTACTCGTAATTTTGATATATCCACTCTTTCCTAAATCTCCTATTATAGACGGATACTGCTTATCTCTATTATCATAGTATCCTGTACCTTTAGTAATAACATTTCCTTTTAACTCATACTTTTCATAAGTCGCATAAGATGGTTGATCAATCGTAATATTCGAGCTAGAAGCAAACTCAATCTTATACTCACTGATATTCGCCATCACCACTTTAGTCTCCCTCACGAACAAATACTTCAAATCTGCAATAACCACATCCACGACAAACTTTTCCACGCCTTCCCACGGTGTTGTAGATACCGTAAAGTTGATTCGTTGCGTCTTCATGGATATTTTACCTGTAAGCTCATATCTATTACCATGTATGATACCATTTGTCGTACATCCTTCAAGCTCTTTTGTCGGATTAAAATCCTCATATTTATATGAACGGTCTTTTTCTTCCTCGATTATATCCCCTTTTGTTACGTTTTGAATGGTCATATCCTCATTAAAAGTTGTCGTAACTTGTATCTTTTGTAAATCACCCGTCACATATATAGACAATGGGCTTGTTGTCGTATTCAACTTCTCATAGGTATAGAAAGGTAGTGCAACCCCGTTTTGCAAGGTAACCACTTTACCTGTAGAGAGAGCATTATCATATCGGTTATTTCGATCAAGCAAAAGCAAATCTGATTTCTGATTAATATTATTGACCGTAAGTTTAGTTACGGAATAGAACCATTGGTTGGTTACTTTTGTATTACTTGTCCCAGAAATAGTCTCCGGCTCTTCATCTACCGTAAACTTCATATCGATGCGTGCCGCTAATTGCGTCATCGGAACACGTATACTTGTCACAGTCGTATTCAGCTCATACGAAGGCAACTCTCCAACCTTTACTAAATTTGAAGCATCAAAAGTCCCACCAGAAACTGTTTCCGACAAACCTTTCAAGTTCTCATAAGTAGTCGTTTTCAATGCGGCCAACTCGTTATAATGCGTTGAATTCGCAATCACTACGATACGAACCTTACCTGTCTTTGCTTGTATATTATCAATTTTATAAGCAATCAATGTTTTTCCATCAATCGTTACGGTAGAATTGGAAATTCCCCCGTCAAACGCTACAGACTTGTACTCCAAGCACTCACCCACAGTTCCATTCGCCTCATTAAATATAGCGACCACAACATTATTCACTTTTACCTCATCCTCCGTCGAATATGTATACCCTTCAGCGATATCCCCTCCAGCTTTCGTCATCGCTGTCACTTCTCCCAAAGTAAGAGTCATAGAGAATGAGATATCCCGCCCGTCCTCATTTCCTCGCTGAACTTCTTCTTCCGAGTTACAGCTCGTGAAAAGCAGTCCGACAAACAGCACTGATAATATATTCCTTATTTTCATAATCTTGTATTTTTATTTTACCCGTTTACACTTTAATTATCTTCCATAGGAATGGATATGGTATTATTCAACCAATCTCTTGTATAGCAAAGTAGTTCTGTCTCGACCTTATCTCCAATAATAGTCATATTGACAACCAAGCGATAAACATATCCGGATTTTACACCATGCAAAATATTCCCCTCCTTATTGATCACAAACTGCCTTGTCGTTCTTTCCTCGCTATTTCCGACCTTAAACCGGACTTGTATTTTCACTTGATCACTTTCTGCCGCCGCCAGATTCCGGAACGAGTAAAAAGACAATACATTTTTATTCTCTACAAAAGAATAAGTTGACGGAAGCTCCGATACTCCATCATATACCTCCACATTACACGTCTTATTCTCCTGCAAATAAGTCGCATTTTTATGAGTTTGCTCATTTGTCGTATAACTCTCAGGATTCAAGTTCAACAGATCCACACCTGTAACAGTAATCTTCTCTTGAACAGATGCTCCTTGAAAACCAGAAACATTAAATTCCGCAAGTTCTATACGAGCGGTTAGCTGAGAAAGAGGGACTGGACCAACTTCTAAAGGTTTTTCCAATGCTTCCCTAATTGTCGCATAACCGGCAAAGTTGGAATCAAAATTGATATTCATTTTCCCTACTTTAACTAAAGCATCCTTATTATCCTGTATTATATCGTTTATATCACTTTCCGATTGACAACCCGCAAACGATTTAGAGCTATTAGCGATTACCATTACGGAGTAAGGGCTAGGCTTTTTCACTTTCACGATTACTTTTGCCCAGTCATCTTCCGTGCCGTTTTTCTTTTTAACGATATAATTCTCGCTATTTACAAACAGCCCTTCCATTATCGAATTGACTTGCCCACCCTCAAAAAAAATCAATGTACAATTATCAATCTTTGCCTCGTCCATGGAAGCAGGCAATGTCCCTGCGCCAGACAAGGATTTTGTCTCCAAAGAAAAAAGAGAAACTTTCATAGAAAGGGCAACCTCTCCCTCCTCTATCACAACACTCCCCGAATGTCCTTTCTCTATATCCCTCAGCGCATCATCATCCATTGAGCACGAGACCGCCAGCAGTAACAAGCAGATACTTGAGATTATCGTCTTTATTTCCATATTCTTATATTTATTCGTTCAACCTCCTTATTCTTGATAAAAGACATTAAGATGGATTGAGTTCAGATAGGACTAAGGGCGGTGAGTTACGTAGGAAAATAGGCTAAATAAGGAAAGATCAACCCTCTCCATTATTGAATGGCAAATTGAGCTGATCTGAAAATAATGTCTACCAAAATAATAAAATTGGATAGAATATGCAATCTGACAAGTATTTGGAATGGAAGGAAAGGTATTAGTCCTATCTGTACTAGATACCGGAAATTTGTAAGTTAGGCTTTTTACACTGGCAAAATTAAATGGATACATTAATGAATGGAATAGGCGGAACTTTCAACTTTAAGGGGTAAAACTAGCAATTTAAGGCTTGTTGAAATAAACGATAGAGAATCCTATCATTTCGATAGAGATACCCATGCTGCCAGAGAAACATTATAAGTCATGGTTGCTTTTTTATGAATAGGAACAAAGATAATCGTTTAATTCATTATCTTTGTGGAAGTATAAACAAATAAACAAGATAACTATGAAAAATAAATCATCGTTAGTACGTTTCGATTGGGCGATCAAACGTTTACTTCGCCAAAAGTCCAATTTTGTAGTCCTCGAAGGTCTTTTATCCACCCTTCTCGGGGAAAACGTGATTATTATCCGCATCCTAGAAAGCGAAGGTAACAAAGAGGATAGCGAGGACTAGTTCAACCGCATAGACGTATTGGCAGAAAACAGTAAAGGCGAGCTGGTAATCATCGAGGTACAAAACAACCGGGAGCTAGATTATTTTCACCGTATGCTATATGGCACATCCAAGGCAGTCACCGAGTATATTCATGAGGGAGAGAAATACGGTACTATCAAGAAAATCTACTCCGTAAACATTATCTATTTCGATCTTGGGCAGGGAAAAGATTACGTATATCACGGGAAGACCCAATTCAAAGGTATTCATTTTGATGATATATTGAAACTATCCACCCGCCAACGGGAACAATTCGTCAAACAAGAAGCTGGCGATATTTTTCCTGAATATTACGTATTACGTGTCAACGAGTTTGACGAACTGGCGAAAACACCCCTCGACGAATGGATCTATTTCCTAAAAACAGGAGAAATAGATGAACATGCCACCGCCAAAGGATTGCCAGAAGCACGGGAGAAGTTACGGATCGATAAACTCAGCCCTTCCGAGAAGGGCCAATACTACGCCCACATGGAAGCCCTTCGATATCAAAAGAGCGTCATCGAGACCGGATGGATAGAAGGGCATGCGGATGGACGAGCGGAAGGTATCGCGGAGGGTAAAGCGGAAGGTAGAGCAGAAGGTATCGCGGAAGGACAGAACCTAGAGAAACGTCAAATTGCCGCCAACTTGAAAAAGCAAGGGCTTTCCATAGAGATAATCGCAAACTGCACCGGGCTTTCTCCGGAAGAAATAGCGAATTGCTAATACCTATTTATATAAAGGGGGAATCAAAAGATTCCCCCTTTATACATATTATCGAAATTCGAATGCTGTCCGTTCATCTTCTGGGCCTCCTCGCTTTCTGGATTCAGTTCCAAAGATTTCTTCAAGTCCTCGAACGCACCGGTCTTATCACCTTTCAGATTCTTGGCTCGCCCACGCTCACTATAAGCCTTGGCAAAAGACGGATTCGTCTCGATCGCCTCGTCGAAGAAAGCGATCGCCTCGTCATATTTCTTTTGCTCGATCAATAACTGACCAGATAAGATACAAGCGTCCTCATTAAACGGATTTAGATCTAGGACCTGCTGGAAATCAGAATTCGCGGCCTCGATATCCCCTAAAGCCATATGAATACGTCCTCTCAATAAATAAGAACTTTCCTCCTCCGGCACGATCTCGATCGCTTTCTCCACATCGGGCAACGCCTCTTTAGCTTGTCCCAGTCCTAAAAGAATCTCCGCACGCAATAAATAAGAATCGGCGAAATCCTCCTTCAAGGAGATCGATCTCGTCAGGTCGGCGATAGCGCCAAATACGTCATTCGTCGCTTTCTTCGCTTTTGCCATCATGAAATAAGCGACATGATTAGAAGGCTCTAGCTCGATCACGTGCAAACAATCGGTTATGACCTCCGCATCCTTATCCAACATAAACAATAAGTTAACGCGAGTCAAGCGGGTAGCGATATGATCCGGCTCCATCTCAACCATCCGGTTCAACACGTCCTCGGCTTTCCCTAGATCGTTCGCCATCGTATAAGCGGAAACGAGATAGCTCATCGTCTCAAAATCCTCCTGTATATTCAGTGCCTCCGTAAAGCATTTGATCGCATAAACAAGTTTTCCCATCTTCTGGGCACGTACGCCGTCGTATTTCAAGATATCAAAGTTCTTCTGCTCGTTCTTCGCCTTATCCTCCGTCGCCTCGGCCGGTTTGGAAGAAGAGAATAAAGATGTAAAGAAATTTCCCATGGTCTTATTCCTTAATTATTATAGTCTTACATTATTAGAATTCCACCGCAAAGTTACGGTAATATATTTGAATTTTCAGCCGTACAAGCGCCGGAAAAAACACGTACGTGTTTTTGGAAAAAGTCGTACATGTTTTTCGGAAAACACGTACATGTTTTTTCAAGCTGACAATCATTCACCGAAAAGGCCGTTTCGCTTATTTATTTTCATTTTTTTAATTAAAATGTAACAGATCGTTTTCCAGTATTTTATAATTTTGCGATTGTTTTTAATTTGGCTGAAAGTTGCTCAATCCTTTGTAGAAACCTTTTAAGCTAGCCACAAATATAGAATATGGAGAATATAGAGACAGGACTTTTGTTAATGGTAGTTGGAATGACCACCGTATTTGCTATCCTTTTGATCGTTATCAATCTGGGAAAAGGACTTATCGTCTTGGTGAATAAATACACACCGGAAGAGATCATAGCGAAGAAACCAGTAGCGGCAGCCGTTCGGGTACAAACGGCCACTCCAACGCAAACCACCGCAATCGGCAGTCTTTCCGGACAGGAGACAGCCGCCATCGTATCGGCAATCAGCGCCGTGACCCGTGGACAGGGGAAAGTTATCAAAATTGAGAAAGTATAAATAATACATATTAATATCATGAAAAGAGAAATCAAATTCAGTTTGGTCTTCAGAGACATGTGGCAATCTGCCGGAAAGTATGTCCCGACCGTAGACCAACTAACCAGAGTCGCTCCGGCAATTATCGAGATGGGCTGTTTCGCCCGGGTGGAAACGAATGGCGGAGGATTTGAACAAGTCAACTTATTATTCGGAGAGAATCCTAATAAAGCGGTCCGTGAATGGACAAAACCTTTCCATGCGGCAGGTATCCAGACGCATATGTTGGACCGCGCGTTGAACGGCCTTCGCATGAGCCCGGTACCTGACGATGTACGTCAGCTATTTTATAAGGTAAAGAAAGCGCAGGGAACGGATATCGCCCGCACGTTCTGCGGTTTGAACGACGTACGGAATATCGCCCCATCTATTAAATACGCGAAAGAGGCCGGTATGATCTCACAATGCTCCTTGTGTATCACGCATTCTCCGGTACATACGGTTGAGTATTATACCAAGATGGCATTCGAGTTGATCGAGCTCGGAGCGGATGAGATTTGTATCAAGGATATGGCCGGTATCGGACGTCCGTACACATTAGGCCGTATCGTAGCCAATATCAAGGAAAAATATCCAGAGATCCCGATCCAATATCATAGCCATGCCGGTCCCGGCTTTAACGTAGCTTCCATCATGGAGGTTTGTAACGCAGGTTGCGACTATATCGACGTAGGTATGGAGCCGCTTTCTTGGGGTACAGGACATGCGGACTTGCTGACCGTACAGGCGATGTTGAAGGACGCCGGTTATAAGGTGCCCGAGATCAATATGGAGGCTTATATGAAAGTTCGTGCCTTGGTTCAAGAATTCATGGATGATTTCTTGGGATTGTATATCAGCCCGAAGAACCGGTTGATGAATTCCTTGCTGATCGGACCGGGACTTCCGGGCGGTATGATGGGTAGCTTGATGGCGGACCTTGAGAAGAACCTAGAGACGATCAACAAGAGCAATATAAAGAACAACAAACCGCTGATGTCTCAAGACCAGTTATTGATCAAGTTGTTCGACGAGGTAGCTTACGTATGGCCACGTGTCGGTTATCCTCCATTGGTAACTCCATTCAGCCAATACGTGAAGAACCTAGCTTTGATGAACGTCATGCAGATGGAGAAGGGGAAAGCCCGCTGGAGCATGATCGCCGACGATATCTGGGATATGATCCTCGGAAAGGCCGGACGTCTTCCGGGCCCGTTGGCTCCCGAGATCGTCGAGAAGGCGAAGGCCGAAGGCCGCCAGTTCTTCGAGGGCAATCCTCAAGACAATTATCCGGACGCGTTGGATAAGTATCGCAAGTTGATGAACGAGAAGCAATGGGAAGTCGGCGAGGACGAGGAAGAGCTTTTCGAATACGCCATGCACCCCGCTCAATACGAGGCATATCGGTCCGGAAAGGCCAAGGTCGAGTTTAAGGCAGACGTGGCAAAACGTAAGGCAGAGAAAGCGAACGCCGGTAAACCGACGGTACCCGCCACTCCAGCCGCACCGGCTCCGGCACCTGCCGCTGCATTAACGATGCCGACTACTCCGCAAGTCATGACCGTAGATGTAAACGGGCAAGCTTACCGTGTGACCGTCGCTTTTGGTGATACCAACAGCGCGACTCCGGAAGTTAAACCGACAGCGGCTCCCGCCCCGACAGCCCCGGAGACAACAAATGCTCCCGCAGGCGCTGGAAAAGAGGTGCTTTCTCCGCTGGAAGGTAAATTCTTCCTTATAAAGAACGCTTCCGATACACCGGTGAAGGTAGGCGACGTAGTGAAAGAAGGTGATGTCCTTTGCTACGTGGAGGCCATGAAAACATACAATGCCGTACGTGCCGAGTTCGGGGGAACGATCACGGCGATCTGCCTGTCTTCCGGTGATGCCGTATCTGAGGATGATGTATTAATGACGATTCAATAATGAACGAGATATTTCAAAACTTATATGAGATGACTGCGTTCAGCAATATCATTGCTGAACCGCAGTTCTTGATCATGTATGCCATAGCGTTCGTATTGCTCTACCTCGGTATCAAGAAACAATACGAGCCGCTATTGCTCGTGCCTATCGCGTTCGGCGTATTGCTCGCCAATTTCCCCGGAGGCGATATGGGAGTGATTCAAGCGGATGAGAATGGGTTGATTAATGTACACGGTGTGATGAGAAACATCTGGGAAATGCCGCTGCATGATATCGCACACGAGCTTGGCTTGATGAACTTCATCTATTATATGTTGATCAAGACGGGCTTCTTGCCGCCGATTATCTTCATGGGTGTCGGTGCGTTGACCGACTTCGGCCCGATGCTCCGCAACCTTCGCCTATCCATTTTCGGCGCCGCGGCCCAATTGGGAATCTTCACGGTGCTTTTGGTAGCGATCTTGATGGGATTCACACCGAAAGAGGCAGCGTCTTTAGGTATTATCGGTGGCGCCGATGGCCCGACGGCTATCTTCACGACCATTAAATTGGCTCCGCATTTGCTAGGCCCGATCGCTATCGCCGCTTATTCTTACATGGCTTTGGTACCGGTTATCATCCCGTTGGTCGTTAAGCTACTGTGTTCTAAGAAAGAATTACGGATCAACATGAAGGAACAAGAGAAGAAATACCCTTCTAACATGGAGATCAAAAATTTGCGTGTATTGAAGATTATCTTCCCGATCGTGGTAACTACCGTAGTCGCCTTGTTTGTTCCCAGCTCCGTTCCTTTGATCGGTATGTTGATGTTCGGTAATCTTGTAAAAGAGATCGGAACCAATACGTTCCGTCTGTTCGATGCCGCTTCCAACAGCATCATGAACGCTGCAACGATCTTCCTTGGATTATCTGTCGGAGCTACCATGACATCAGAGGCGTTCTTGAACCTGACAACAATCGGTATCGTAATCGGCGGTTTCTTGGCATTCGCCTTGTCTATTGCCGGAGGTATCTTCTTCGTTAAGATTTTCAATTTGTTCACCAAGAAGAAAATCAATCCGCTTATCGGAGCCACGGGTTTAAGTGCTGTACCCATGGCCTCTCGTGTGGCGAATGAGATCGCGTTGCAATATGATCCGAAGAACCATGTCTTGCAATATTGCATGGCTAGTAATATCTCGGGAGTGATCGGCTCGGCGGTAGCTGCCGGCGTATTGATTTCCTTCTTGGGATAAATGAGATTAAATAGTATAAGTAGACGGTGTAGAGACGGGGCATGCCCCGTCTCTACAACCGGAATCAAGAGAAATCGGCCAACCTTAACATCTATTAGTATCCAAAATGACTTTTTAGATAAATAATTTCCCCGAAATGCTGTAATCCAAAAATATTTAGTTTAATTTGTGACTTGATATAGGAATGTATTTATCCTTTTCTTAAAAGCGATTGTATATGAAGGACACTCTTGAGACTAATTTGCCGGAAGAAGCCGGGAAATTGGAAGAAACTAAAAAACCGGTTGAGACGCCGGAAATCGATGCTACCGCAGACGTTGAAGCCAACGATACAGCGGAGGCGGACGCTGCTATTGCCGCAGGTAAATTAACCAAAGAAGAAATTCTCGCTAAGTTAACCGAACTTGTTGAGACTTCCGTAGAGACTTCCCGTGGAGAAGTAGAGGCTTTGAAACAGGCTTACTACAAGATCCGTCGTAACGAGGTGGAAGAGCTTAAGAAAGTATTCATCGCTGATGGTGGCGAAGAAAAGGATTTTACAGCCCCCGCTGACGAAACCGAGAACAAGATCAAGGATTTGCTCACCTCTTATAAAGAGAAAAGAGCCGCTATCCTCGCCGAGGAAGAGCGTGTAAAGGCCGCTAACTACGCTTTGAAATTGCAGTTGATCGACCAGTTGAAAGAGCTTTGCGAAAGCCAAGATGATTTCAATAAATTATACAACTCTTTCAAGGACATCCAACAAAGATGGAAAGAGGTGAAGGCCGTTCCCCAAGAGCACGTGAACGAGCTTTGGAAGAACTATCAGATCTACACCGAGAAATTCTATGATATTATCAAGATAAACAATCAGTTCCGTGATTACGACTTCAAGAAGAATCTGGAATTGAAGACCGCCTTGTGCGAAACCGTAGAAAAACTAGGTAACGAGCCGGATGTTATCTCCGCTTTCCACCAGCTTCAGAAGCTGCACCAGCAATGGCGTGAGATCGGGCCGGTAGCGAAAGAGTTACGTGAGAACTTATGGGCTCGCTTCAAAGCTGCCTCAACCGTGATCAATAAGCGTCACCAAGAGCACTTCGAGAAACTAAAAGCGAAAGAGCAGGAGAATCTGGATGCGAAGACCGTGATTTGCGAACAAATCGAGGCGATTGATTTCAGCGCGTTGAAATCGTTTAAGGATTGGGAAGAAAAGAATAAGGAGGTAATCGGCTTGCAAGAGAAATGGAAGACGATTGGTTTCGCTCCGAAAAAATATAACGTAAAGATATTCGAACGTTTCCGTGCCGCTTGCGATGTCTACTTCGAGAAGAAGAGCGAGTTCTACAAGGCGATCAAGAGCGATATGGAGAAAAACCTCGACGCTAAACGTGCGTTATGCGAGAAAGCCGAGGCTTTGAAGGATAGTACGGACTGGAAGGATACGACGGATAAGATGATCGCTTTGCAGAAAGAATGGAAGACGATCGGACCGGTAGCCCGTAAGCATTCCGACGCTATCTGGAAACGTTTTATCTCGGCTTGTGATTATTTCTTCGAGCAAAAGAATAAGAACGTTGTTTCCCAAAAGAGCATAGAGCAGACCAACTTGGCCGCTAAGAAAGAGTTGATCGCTAAGATTAAGGGCATGGACGAGAGCCTTGGACATGATGAGGCTATCACGACCTTGAAGTCTTATATGGCGGAATGGAACACGATCGGTTTCGTACCGTTCAAGGAGAAAGATAAGATCTACAAGGAATATCACGAGGCGGTTGACCAACAATTCGATCGCTTGAAGGTAGACCAGAACGATCGCAAGATGCAGTCGTTCCGCAACAACCTAAACGAGATGACCAGCGGCGAAAGAGGTAAAGGCCGTTTGTTCAGCGAGCGTGATAAGTTGATGCGTATGTACGAGCGCATGAAGAACGAGCTTCAGACTTACGAGAACAACATCGGCTTCCTAAGCATTTCCTCCAAGGGCGGCGGCGGTTTACTGAAAGAAATGGAACGCAAGATCGAAAAACTGAAAGAGGATATGGCTTTAACAGTCAAGAAGATCGATGCCATCGATGAGAATCTGGAATAACAATCTCATAAACCCGAGCAAAGCCGTCCTTTAAAAAGACGGCTTTGTTGTTTTTACGCTTTTATGTCACGGATACATTATTTCAATCCCGGCCACGAGACGGCCGTACTTTTAGGGACACAGAACTACACGGCACCGACAAACGTCCGTAAAATGCAAAAAGACTTGGCACTGCTGCCGGTTTGGTATGCGGAAGAGGATGATTTTGTCTATCTGGAAGATAGTAAGGCAACCCCTCCGTTTTTCGCCCATTTGCCCAAAGACCTACACCCGGCTCCTATACCTGTAACAAAAGCGATGCTGATGAAAAACGCTCCCTACCTCTCTCCTATGGACGCAGCCCCGTGGGGACTTTCCCCGCATAGTCTTCATTTATTCGAGCAGTTGAGGGACAAGGCAAAAGTCCGGCTATCCGTCCCGACTTGGAAAGAGGATTATTTTCGCCTTACCGGTAGGCAAACGGCGGCGGAATGTCTGGAAAAGATACAGGCCCTCCTACCCGATCTCCCTATTCCGGTAGCGCCTCGTTTCTGCACGAAAATCCGGGAGGTGGAGAGATACATGATCTTATGCAACGCTCCCTTCGTATTAAAAACACCCTATTCCTCTTCCGGACGGGGATTGCTATGGGTAGAGAAACGAAAACCGGATACAAAAACGAAAAACTGGATAGAGGGCGCATTCAACAAACAAGGAATGATCAGTATCGAAAGCGGATTAGACAAAGTACAGGATTTCGCCATGGAATTTTATTCCGACGGGCAAGGTACTGTCCGTTACGAGGGATTATCCGTTTTCAATACCGAGGAGCGAGGCTCCTATACAGGCAACATCCTAGAGGAACAATCCACCATGCTCTCTCGCATCACCCGATTCACGGGCGAAGAAACCTATTCCCGCATCCAAGAGGCGGTACGCACTGTATTACAAGAAGTGTACGGATCTACTTATGCGGGCTGTATAGGTGTGGACATGCTGGTCTATAGACAAAAGGACGGATCTTTCGCTATTCATCCCTGCATTGAGATCAATATGCGGTACACGATGGGAATGGTCGCTTTACGTCTATTCCAGCATTATGTAGTGCCTAGGGCTGTTGGCGATTACCGGGTTTCTTACGAGAAGGAAGCCGGAGAAGCTCTCGAGAAACACCGCCTCATGTCTGAGACTTATCCACTTCGCCTTGCGAATGGAAGGATTCAAGAAGGCTACCTCTCATTATGCCCCGTCACGAAAGACACACATTATCGAGCCTATTTATTGCTCATGTAACAGATTATTCATTACATTTGTAAAAATCTTTAGACCTCAGTAATACCATTAATAAATTTATCATTATGAAAAGATTATCAATCTTGGCCGTATTCATGCTGATCAGCGTGATCACGTTCGCCCAACAAGCCCTTTGGGGTAGTCAGAACATCATCTCTCCGGAGATTCATCCGGATAACACCGTAACCTTCCGGTTCATGGCACCCAAAGCGATCAAGGTGCAGGTAACAGGAGATTTCCTTCCCACACAGAAGATGGAGACTCAGTTCGGTTTAGTGGATGTACCCGGTACCGTTGATTTAAAGGAAGGTAAAGAAGGCGTTTGGGAATATACCACACCGGAACCTCTTCCCTCCGAATTATATAGCTATTCCTTTATTGTCGATGGATTAAAGACTACAGATCCTAATAATGTCTATCTGAACCGTGACGTGGCATCCGTTACGAATATCTTTATCATTAAGGGTGGACAGGGTGATTTATACAGCGTTAATGATGTTCCTCACGGAACGGTCGCCCGCCGTTGGTATGAGAGCCCGACATTGGGAAAGACTCGCCGTATTACCGTTTATACGCCGGCTGGCTATGAGACAAGTGGCAAAAAATATCCGGTATTCTACCTCTTACATGGCATGGGTGGCGACGAGGAAGCTTGGATCGCCTTAGGACGTACGGCCCAAATCTTAGACAATTTGATCGCCCAAGGTAAGGCAAAACCGATGATCGTGGTTATGACAAACGGAAACGCGGATCAAGAGGCCGCTCCGGGAGAATCCAGCCTAGGTTTAGTTAAGCCGAATATGCAACTACCTAAAACCATGGAGGGTAGCATGGAAAGCAGCTTCCCGGATGTCATTAAGTTTATCGAGAGCAATTACCGTGTGGAAAAAAAGAAATCCAACCGTGCGATAGCCGGACTTTCCATGGGTGGTTTCCATTCTTTGCATATATCTAAGCAATATCCGGATATGTTCGATTACGTGGGATTATTCTCTGCCGCTATCCTCCCCCGTGAAGGCTCCGAATCTCCCATCTACCAGAATATGGATGAGAAGCTGAAAGTACAATTCGGCAAGCACCCGAAATTATACTGGATCGCCATCGGTAAAACCGACTTCTTATACAAGAACAACGTAGACTATCGTAAGAAACTAGACGATAACGGCTACAAATACGAATACTACGAGAGCGACGGCGGCCATATCTGGAAAAACTGGCGCATCTACCTCACAAAATTCGCCCCAATGTTATTCAAATAACAAAATACCCAGTTGTAGAGATGCGGCATGTGCCGCGTCTCTATGACCTAGCTACAGTCATATAATTACAACGTATTCTTAAGGATACGCTTAAATACAACATCTCTGAGATTACGGGCGATCGGGATTTGATAGGATTCGATACGTAATCTATTCCCTTCTACCAGATCGACACGATCCGCATTAATTATATACGATTTATGCGTTTGGAGAAATTGATCATCGGGTAGGGATTCCCCGATCCGCTTCAAGGTTGAATGGGTCAATACTCTACCGGAAGTAGTATAGATACTAACATAATTTTCCAACGCCTCTACAAATAAGATATCTCTTAGGTAGATCTTACGCATTTGCTTCTCGCTTTTCACGAAGAACGAGGCATCCGCATCCGGCGTATTCTCCCGAGCCAACAGGTCGTGCACCTTATTCACGCCTTTTAAGAAACGCTCAAAGGAAATAGGCTTCAGCAAATAATCCACGACATCCAGTTCATACCCTTTCAAGGCATATTGCTCATAAGCGGAAGTAACGATCACTTTGGGAGGCTGGTTTAAGGTCGCCAATAAATCCAAACCGGAAAGATAAGGCATCTCGATATCTAACAAAAGTAAATCCGGCTGCTGAGTTTTCAACAGAGTATTTAATTGGATAGCGTCCTCACATACACCGGTCAAGGAGAGAAAATCCACTCGCTCCACATACGATTGCAATCCTTTACGGGCCATCGGCTCATCATCTGTTATCACGCAGGTTATTGTCATATATCTTCTATTTCAATCATTAATTCCGCTACGAACTCAGTCTCTTCTTTCCGGGTTTCCAAACGGTGCTTATTGGGATACAATAAAGATAATCGGCGGCGTAAATTTACCAGACCGATGCCTTTACGTTGCCGTTCATCCACCGATTTACGCAACGCTTCGTCCTCCGCTGAAAGCTCGGGGATGGAGTTTCGTATAAACAAACTGATCCGGTTATTTTCCCATTTCATGATAATATCCAATTGATAATCGCCACCTACGTATTTAAAAGCGTTCTCTACCAACGGGAGGAAGAGTAACGGATAAATATTCAGTTCATTCAATTCGGGCGGAAACTCTACACGCAACCGCAGGCGTTCACTCATACGAAGCTTACGCAAAGCTATATAAGTTTTCAAATAATCAATTTCTTGTAGGATACTGACCTTCTGATTACCGCCATACAGTTGGTAACGCAAGAGTTCGGATATCATCTCTAACGTGCGACGAGGCGCCTTGTTACTTTCATCAATCTGGAAATAAACGGTATTGAGCGCATTAAACAAGAAGTGAGGATGATATTGGGATTTCAAGAACTTCAATTCCGTCTGTAATTGATCATTCTTGATCTTTTCCAGTTGGATACGCTGCTCAGCGTAATCTTTATCCAATACTTGAGCTCGCTGAACATTATAGACCATAAACGCAAACAAGCTCCCTATCACGTTCGCGATTATTATATCGTCCATATGGAAAGTATCACCGATAAATATACGGGTTATTGCCAACGTAGCATTCACACCCAATATAATAAATAAGAAAGGCATTCCATACGATCTCCAAACAAATTTCCACCTATTCGGTTCTTTCGCTCTTCGGCTCTTCTCGATCTGGCTTCCAAAGTAAATAAAAAACAAATAAGAGACAAAGATTAGAATCACGATCTCTAGGATACTATTCCCCAAGGACTGTGTCCAGTAGTGTCCTTCTTTCGTATAATCCGTTACCCAGCGGATACAAGAATACAAAGAGACCGCAAAAATCAAGGCATATATCCACTTATATATCTTTTTCATAAACCATTTGTCTAGAGGTTTCACAAATTTATTCTTTTACTTTCATCTACGCTATGCTTCCGGCGAGATTCTTTCACCTCCAAACCACGATTTATACGATAGGTCAAAGAAATACCGACTACCGTCCGGTTCATCCGCTCTTTTATAAAAGCGTGCTGGGTAGGAGTCATCACGCTCATTCTCGATACATTCGAATGGAAAATATCCCGTGCGAATAACTGGATCGTTCCCCGACCTTTCCATATCTTCTTCTGGATACCGGCATTTATTTGCCATAACGGATAGATCGCAGCTTGTCCCGCCGCCATTTTCCCATTATAGAAACCGATAAGTTCAGCGCTCCAAGTCCGGGCAAAGCTAAACTGATTCGAGATCCCGATATTCGGTGTCCATCTCTTATTCACCTTTACTTGATAATTCTCCGGTAAACGATACCGGTTATAGATCAAGGATGCGCTGACGTTCACGTTCCAAAATGAGGTTAGCGGTAATTGGGAGGTACTGAGCCAGGGACCTACGCTGACGCGGGAAGAGAGATTTTCCGGTGAGACATAAACGACATAGTTCCCTTGATCCAAATAGCTCTTGATAATTACATCCTTCGTATAATTGAAAGCAAGCCCCACCCGGAATAAATCGCCATGTATATAGGCCAGTTCCAGATTATCGGATAATTCCGGGCGTAATAAGGTGTTACCTTTATCATACGTATACTCATCGTGGATATATACAAACGGATTCAGGTCCCGGTAATTCGGACGGACAATCCGTTTGCCATAAGTAAGCGACAGACTATTCCCATTCCTCAAGGCATACTGAACAGAAAGCGTTGGGAACAAGTGCGTATAATGATTGGTAAACGAGGAGTCTCTTTGATAAGCGTTACCCGATTGTTCGCCCTCTATGCGGGTATTTTCCAGACGAAGACCTGCCTCCAGACTTATAGAAGAGAATTTGGCGTCAAGCTGTACATAGCCCGCGTTTATATTCTCGTCATACTGAAAATCACAACTCAAGTCATGGTCCGGTTGCCAAGAATCACCTTGTAGCCGATTATAATCAGCGTTATTATCAATAGAGACGAAAGAGGTCTTAGCGCCCGCATGGAACGTGAAGGATTTCGAGAAAGGCCACACCAGATTCGCTTGTCCGGAGTATAAATGGATTCCTCCATCCATATCCCCAAACAAGGTATCTTGGCTATTCAAATATTGGTCTTCCTCGTATCGATAACGCAAGTAATCCATAGAGGCATCCAAGACCCCACCATCAGAGTTAAAGGTATGTGTTAAACTTAAAACAGCCGTAAAATTATCCTGCGAACGATTCTGATCGTTCAAGGTGCGAAGCGAACCTCCGGTTTGCGGAGATCGCTTAGGAATGGATGAGTTCATATCTCCCTCAACCTTGTTACCCGCCAGATTACCATCCGTCGAAAACCCGATCGTAGTCTTATCCGACATTTGATAATCGATCCCGAAACGATAATAGTTTGATGTATTCTTCCAAGTTCGATAGGAAGATTGCGTCATCTGCCCGGTCTCCCCTTCCGGCCGCCAACCTTCCAGATAGTTTCTCTCCACATACAGATCATCGTAATCATTCTTCCGGGAATAGGAATAAGAGAGATAGAAGTTGAACTTATTCGTTCGCAGATTCAGGGTAGTAGAAGCGAAACCCTCTCCATATTTACCTTGGTCATAACTACCGTTTACCGAAAGGTTCATTCCCCTTCGCAATATCTTCTTCGTACGTATATCGATAATACCGGAGTTTCCACTAGCGTCGTAACGTGCCGATGGCTGCGTAATCAAATCGATTTTATCCGTAATGGAGGCAGGAGTCGATTTTAAGAGGTTGACAAGATCTTGCCCCGATAAATAGGTAGGCTTACCATCCATCAAGATATTCGCACCGTTTTGACCATTCAAGAAAATAGTGCCATCATTTTGTATCACGACTCCCGGCAAACTGGTCAACACGTCGTAGACATTCCCTTGGCTTTGGGTGATAGAGGCATCCAGCCTATAAGTCATCTTCCCCGGTTTCATCTCTACCGTAGGGAGCTTAGCCATTATCACCACCTCCTGTAACTTCTGGTCCGCTATCGTATCGACCTGTCCCCAACCACAAAAAGGGTTAATTATCAATAGAACTATTATAAAAAGATTCCTGCTCATGTCGTTTTTATATCAAAATTACATCAGCAGGAATATCCAATCAAATTATTGTGACCAACGGAAGTATCCGGGGGATGAAAGGTAAAATCTCCTACTTTTGCCTTCTGAAGTGAATAACTTGCGGCTTGTCGAGTGAATAACTAACGAGTATACCCAGTGAATAACTAACGGCTTTAGAAGTGATTAGTTATTCACTTCTAAACGCTTTTTCCAGCTGTTGATCAAGCAAAATTCTCATTTCCATAAAGTCATCCACAAAGAGGCTTTTCTGTCTTTTTGAGTAGTATTAGAGCTTTTCCATAACATCTCATTTCCACAGGAATCACAAGATAAAGGAGGGAAGATAACAATAAACAGTGCTTTTCCAATGAAAAAGACCGTTTTCGATACACATTAGGCGACAAAAGCCTACACATACGGTCGCGTTAAGCAACGCCAGTAGTGCCATTGGGCATTATAAGCAGTCGCAAATAGGGTTGTAAGTAGTCGTGAATGGGCATTCTTACCTCCTTATAGCCCTATCGTAACACCGTTTTTCCCTCCTTTTGCTCCATCGGATATGAATTACGATGAATTATTTTCGCTAGAACAAAAGGCCATTTTTCAGCATTGCTCTATCAATGAACCGATTGCTGATTTATTTTTTCAAATTCAAGCACAAGACGTACCTTAGCCCGGAAAAATCGATTCTCCGGGACTTCCGATTACAAATTGTCAATCCTAACAGATTGTCATATCCTTCGATCGTCTTTCTCGAAATCTCTCAAAGATGATTATCAATTCAATAAAAAAACGTATTTTTGTCACATACAATCTATAAACAACCCAAGATATGGAAGTGACAGTCAAGAAAGTAGAAATTACCTTACCGGAGGTAGACATGGCCTTGCTCAAAGAACTAGCCAAGAAATTCGGTTGGAATATCGGCAGGAAGAAGTCCGGTATAGAGAAGGGGCTGGAGGATATCAAGGCAGGAAGGGTTTATAAGGCCAAAGATATGGAAGATCTAAAAAAGTATTTGCTAAATCAATAAACCATGTACGACGTACAGACTACCAAGCAATTTGATAAGAGTTTCAAGAAATGCTTGAAAAGGAATTGCAATCCAGAACTCCTATGGGAGTTATCGGCATTCTTCAAGAAACCGGTTCCCTCCCAATGCAATATCACCCCCATAAACTAAGCGGTAAATTTGAGGGCTTATGGGAATGCCATATTAAAAGCGACTGGCTCTTAATATGGCAACAAAACGATACCGAACTGGTCTTGATCATGACCGATACCGGTACACACACTGATTTATTTTAAGACTTGGGATGATCCACTCGGCCTGCGAATAAAATGGCACCCGTACTATTCTCCTTTAAGACATAGCCGAAGGGATGATCAAAACGAAGTTCCTTTAAAGTGGTAGCGGGAGGAAGCGCACTTGTATCCATATCTACTATCGTAACAGCGGCGGCTTCCGTGCCGGACTCATCGACCTTAATAAAGGTATTTTATTTTATCAAGCCTATAAATAAAGGCTGTTCGGTTGATATATTCGTGAAGTCTGCCTCCGACTTAAAGGCATCCTTGACTCCCAATGTCCTCATCACATCTGTTAAATCCATACTTGATTCCATCGTAAAGCGAGGCAAATAGAGGTCGAACGAATAAGAGCTCAGGTTACTCATCCACTGGTTCCAACGATCCGCATCCAAGTCTGCAATCAACTCATCTAGCGAGGTTTTCTTCTTATCGGACGGCATAAAAAGAACCAGACTAAACGCTCCGTTTCCATAAGGTAGTTCCACGACAGATACCTGCTCATCACCATAATAATAATTTGTCGCTTGTTGTTTCATGGTAGGAACTTTGATCTCTGATCCGTCCTTTAGATGGAACGGCTTGTCCTTTGTATCTCCCTTATCGAACTCCATTTTCCACACTCCCTTGAAATAAATGGCGTTGATCAGGCATGCCAATGTATTGGGACTGATTGTCTCCAGCATCTTAGGGATCAAATCATTCGTTTTATTGGCGCACCAATGGTTGATCTTGTCCACCGTCTCCATATTGAACGGCTCGTTATAAACCTCGGCATTATAATATGTCTGATTGGTCTTTACAAATGGTTCCAGCATTTGGAAATCATCCTTGATCCACATACTATTCGCATTCATGAAAACAGTACGACCATCCAACTTGGGAAGCTCCGTCTGCATCATTTGGGCATAAGCGTTTATCTCCTCGTTGGTTAAGCCCTCATAACCTAAGGCTTCTTGTAGCTCTGTATACGTATTACCATTCGCCCCATTCAATACCATACCCAAACAAAAGGAGGCGCTTAAAGGAGAGATACAAAAATTCGACTCCTCCTTGCCAGCCATTTCCTTATAAAAATTAAAAGCGAACTTCTGCCCTCTAGCGTTTACCTCTATCGATTTAGTATCCAAAGGTATATCATATCGCTCAGTATCGGTTCCGAAAGGTTCTCCGAAAGAATCATTGTCGCACCCCGTCAACGCAAACAAAGGTATGCAGAGACAGAGCGACAGGAATTGGTAATTGTTGGTCTTCATAACTTGATATTTTTAATGTCCTTATATCTAATTGATGAATAGGTCTCCGTAAAAGTTGCATCCCGCCTATATATTTCACGACTGTGCCCCAACGAATGGAAATGTAGGGATATAATAAAAGCCGTATCACTGCGGATCAGTTATACGGCTAAACTGGAGTAAGCTATGACGGGAGATGATGATCAGCGATTATGCTTGATCAAGTTCATGAACTCCTCGCGCGTCTTGGCTTGTTGGAAAAAGCCGGTGAAATCAGAGGTAGTCGTCAAGGAATTTTGTTTCTCCACGCCACGCATCTGCATGCACATATGCTGCGCCTCGATCACGACCATCACGCCCAACGGGTCCAAGGTCCTCTGGATACAATCCTTGATCTGCATCGTCATACGCTCCTGTATCTGGAGACGGCGGGCGAAGATATCCACTACCCTAGGGATCTTGCTTAAGCCCGTAATATATTTCTTGGGGATATAAGCCACGTGGGCCTTGCCGAAGAAAGGCAACATATGATGCTCACAAAGGGAGAAGAAATCGATATCTCTCACGATAACCATCTGTTTGTAATCCTCTTCCTGAAACATGGCGGAACGGAGCACCGCCTCCGGGTCCTCATGATATCCCTTGGTTAAAAACTGCATGGCTTTCGCCACACGTTCCGGCGTTTTAAGCAGACCCTCACGCCCGGCATCCTCACCCAGCAAACCCAATACTTCCTTATAATGGCCGGCCAAAGCTTCCCGGGCACGTAGCGTCTCTTCGTTTACTTCTGACATTCTCTTTAATTTAGGGGAATTTTTATCTCTTCTCGTACGATATACATTTCCTTCCCGTATTTCGGGAAAGCACCCATCAACAGGCGCATCATATGATAGGCCTCCTCATGCGAGCGGAAATCTCCCACACGCAACTTCCAGAACGGGGCGTTGTAAGTGACATACGTCGGGATCTCTGGAAAAAGCTCCTTGATTTCCTTCTCCTTACGAAAAGCCTCGTCTTTCGAGACCCGTTGGTTATTACCGGAAAATACCTGCGTACGATACCCTTGTACCTTCAAGAAGGTAAGGCTATCTGTCGTCTCCACGTTCGCTCCACGCATACGCTCACCCACCATCTCGCGGATAGCGGCGGATTGATTGATAACGACCTCGCCTTTTCCCAAACCGGATCTCTGCAACGCATCGAATATGGTCGAACGCTCACCTTCCAACGCCGTCTGAGCGAATAAAGATGAAGTACCGGCCATCATAAAGGCAAATAGCAATAAGATACAAGGAATTCTTTTCATAGATAGAATATTAAAAAGAGTATCTTTCCCCATTCATTGAGGGGAAAGATACCTTCTTATTATGAATTAATTAAAAAGCCTCGATAATCGGCATGAATTTGTCAACGGCCAAAGAAGCGCCACCGATCAAACCACCGTCTACGTTCGGTTTAGCGAACAATTCCTTAGCGTTACCGGCGTTACAGCTACCACCGTAAAGGATCGTGCAGTTATCAGCTACCTCATTGCCATATTTAGCGGCCAAAGTAGCGCGGATGTGAGCATGGATCTCCTCAGCTTGCTCAGCGGAAGCAGTCTTACCTGTACCGATAGCCCATACCGGCTCGTAAGCCAAGACGATCTTGCTGAAATCCTCAGCGGAAAGATCGAACAAAGAACCAGCGATCTGAGCGTCTACTACCTCGAAGTGCTTACCGGCTTCTCTCTCCTCCAAAACCTCACCGATGCAGAAGATCGGAGTCAAACCGTTAGCCAAAGCCAACTCAACCTTCGTCTTCAAGATCTCCGGAGTCTCATGATAATAAGCACGTCTCTCAGAGTGGCCTAAGATCACATATTTCGCGCCAGTAGAAGCTACCATAGCGGCAGAAACCTCACCTGTATAAGCACCTTTTTCCTTGTCAGCGCAGTTCTCAGCGGCAACACCGATCTTGTTTGTATCGATAGCGGCAGCAACGCTTGCCAAGTGAGTGAACGGAGTACCGATGATCACATCGCAATTCGGAGTCTTACCCTTCAAAGCCTCGTCCAAACCTTTAGCCAAAGCAAGACCTTCAGCAAGAGTAGTGTTCATTTTCCAGTTTCCTGCAACAATATTCTTTCTCATAACTTAATAATTTAAATATGTAATACAAATAAATCTCTATTCAGATTCTTTTCCTTTCCGGCGACGGCGATTGCGCAAGGCATCGTATCCCCAAACCAGCAACAAAGGTACGGTAAAACTTAATAGGTTGGTTATTAGCCGGGCATCTTCTTTCGCTTTCCAGTCGGTATTTCCTTCCAGATAGCCGTTTACGATCGTTTTCAGCTCTTCTTCCTGTGGGATATCGTTGTAATGCCACTTCATCAAGATCGTACCTTTCTTCAGCAAGACCAATCCCGGATTGGAGCGGATGATTGTTTTCAAAAGGACATCATCGGCCATAAGAAACGGATACTCGGCACCGGTATTATCACTCCATGTAGCGATAGCCTCGGCGGAAGAACCCGTCACGCAATAAAAGCCCAAGCCGTTCTCCAAGGCGTAATCGTATACATTGTTGATCTCGTCGATACGCTCATCATCCGCATTCTCCAGACGGGGAGCGATCAAAAGAAAGAGACCTTTCGGGTCGTTCAGCAACTCATCAGTCACGTCTGCGTCATTCTCATTATAAATATGAAATGTGGTAACGGGGGGAACGTATCCTTGTTTGATCAGCTTGGTCTTTGAATCCACGAAAGTCCACGTACTATCATCGGCCGGGGCGTTCTCCAAAGAAAATTCTTTCTGTACGCCATCCTTCTCGTAAATAAAAGAATACGCATATTCATCCTCGGGCGCACCTTCCGGTATCGACATCAAGGCAGGGATATTCGCACCCAACTTATAGGGACGGAAATCCAAGATCGGCAAATGATTATAATTCCGGTAAGCGAAACCGATAGCGAAGACATATGACCACAAAGCCACGAACCAGTAGACATGGTAGGTATAGCCTTGTAAAAGCCGCTGATTATGGATGAACACGTAAATAGCGGCGGCCAAAAGTACGACATTCTTATAGAAGGTCTGCCAATTACTGATCACCAAGGCATCCCCGAAGCAACCGCAATCCGATACGGGATTGAAGATCGCCAGATACAGCGTCAGCGGCGTCATGAAAGACATCATCAGCAAGGTCAAGAAGGTCGTATACCGCCGGTACACCCCCAATAGCATACAGACACCCAGCATGAACTCCAGAGCGGACAAATTAAAGGAGATCAAGACCGTAAAAGGTTGCAGCTTATCCAGCCCAAAGGAAGTCAGATAGTCGCCAATCTTAATGGCGCCTCCCATGGGATCGACAGCCTTCACCGTCCCGGAGAAGATAAAGACTACTCCCAGTAACAGGCGGCAGACCTCTGCGATCACTTTCTTTACGGTTTCCTTATATTCCATGTAGCTCACTCCTCGCCAAACTCCAGCTTAATCAAGCCGAAGAGGGCATAATTGATCATATCCATGTAGTTAGCGTCCACTCCCTCGGAGACGAGTGTCTTGCCTCCATGACTCTCGATTTGCTTGGTCCGATAAATCTTCATCAAAATAAGATCCGTGTACGAGCTGATACGCATACTGCGCCACGCCTCATCATAGTCGTGATTCTTGGCGTACATCAGTTCCTTCGTCTCAGTGATGTATTTATCGTATAATTCCAAGGCTTTATCTATCGTGATATCGGTCGTATCCGCGAATCCCAACGCCAACTGGATCAAACCGATCACACCATAATTAACGATGGCGATAAACTCCGGACGGATTCCCTCGTCCACCATGCTCGTCCCCTTAATCTCCAAGCTACGGATACGGTTCGCCTTGATAAATATTTGGTCGGTAACCGACTGGGGACGCATAATCCTCCACGACGGCCCGTAATCCTTCAACTTCTTCCCGAACAACTCCCGGCACAGGGAGATCACTTGCTCGAATTGTTCCTTTGTATTTGGCATACTATCCTAGATTATACCCGCGAATATAGGAAAAAAGACGTAGATGTTCTCGAAAATTCAAGACAACAAAAGCTAATAAGATAAATGAAAAGAGGTTACAACGAAAAGGAGCCACTTTATAAGCGGCTCCTTTTCGTTTTCTTACATCTTATATATCGTTATGAACAGCGTAATGAGCGTCCTAAGCGCAACACGGTAGTCTTTGTGATACCGTTCAATTCGCAGAGTTTACTAACGGAAGTACCGTATCTTTTAGCGATAGCGCCAAGCGTATCACCGGATTTAATACGATGATAAACCGGAGTAGCCTCCACATCATTCATTGTATTCGTATTTTCTCCTAAAGAAGCGGTAGCGGAAGAACTTGCCTGTACCGTGATTTTCTTAGAAGATCCGGAAGCGGTCGATTTCTTTTGAGTTTGAGCTTTTGGAGTAGCTTTAGCCGCGGTTTCCACACCGGCACTACAACGAATGGACTGGCCGATACGTAACATAGAAGTAGATTTCAATCCATTTAAACGACAAAGCTCATTCACTGTCGTACCATATATACGTGCGATTTTACCTAAGGTATCACCGGATTTTACACGATGGTACACCATCTGACTATTGGAAGATGTATAGATATTGCTCTTACGTCCGTTAATCTTGACGTTACGAAACACATATTGATCCTGATGAGGTATTGAGTTCTCGAAGTCAATAATATCAGCCGGGTTAATAGCCTGTCCAAGAAAACGAGTCTCAAAATGCAAATGAGATCCCGTAGAGCGTCCTGTATTTCCCCCTAAAGCGATCGGATCTCCAGCCCGTACGATATCGTTCACACCTACTAAGAATTTAGATAAATGACCATATACAGTCTCTAAACCATTCGGATGGCGAATCACAAGATAATAGCCATATCCCCTACGCTCGAAATTCTTGATACGCACCTTGCCGTCAAACGCCGCACGGATCGTATCTCCAATTTGCACTTTCAAGTCTATCCCCTTATGCATCCGTCTACGGCGAGGACCATACTTTGAAGTGACCCTTGTCATAGAGTCCATAGGCAAGACAAAAGTAGAACAATCGATTATGCAAGAATCCGGAAGATCAACCTTCTTACCCCGGAAAGGATTCACCCATTCATTTGTCCACTCGCCATATAATTCATCGGCAGGAAACATCAAGTTCTCCCTTGCCTCCAACTCCGCTTTCTCATTAATCTCCGCAAGCTCCTTCAAAGCCATATCTTTCTTAAAGCCAACACGGTCGGCCATTAACTCAGATACACGCTTGTCCATAAGTTTGTGGGTTGGATGATTGGGAGTCTCCGGAGTTTCCGGTTTCACCGGATTCTCCGCATTTGCAGTCGATACCATCACAGCGGCACAACAAATGAATAGAAATGTCTTTATACTCATTTTTTGATAACTTTCATTCTTATAATTCAGGATAAAACGGCAATACCCGGCATCTCTGCCTGATTGTCAACTTGTCAAAGTTCGGAAATTTGAATAAGCCGACAAAATTGATTAACGAAAAATTTCTGCAATGACTTTGAATAAAAGCAAAACAAGCGAATAAACAAGCTAAATATCAAAGACTTACAGAACAATATGTTTCACAACATATTAGCTAATCATTCCCCAATTTATCTTCCTTGTGAACAGAGTTTTGAGCCTTTCGCTCAATATCCGGTGCTGTTCGGACAATAATTCGGGGTCTTCGTCAAGAACTCCTTGAGCGATATCCCGCGCATATTGAAGTATTTGTCCATCGGCAGCCAAGTCCGCTATTTTAAGATCTATCCCCTCGCCACTTTGCCGGGTACCTTCCAAATCTCCATGTCCCCGGAGACGGAGATCCGCCTCAGCGATCTCAAAGCCATTCGTACTGTTCACCATAATCTCCAATCGCTTACGAGTGTCATTACTTAATTTATAGGAAGAAACCAAGATACAATAAGATTGTTCAGCACCACGTCCTACCCGGCCACGAAGCTGGTGAAGTTGAGAGAGGCCGAAACGTTCAGCACTCTCGATCACCATGACGGATGCGTTCGGCACGTTCACGCCAACCTCTATAACCGTAGTAGCCATCAAGATTTGCGCCTCGCCGGAGATAAACTTCTGCATCTCGGTATCCTTATCCGCCGCTTTCATACGGCCATGTACCATACATACCTTATATTCTGGGAAGACCTCCTTGAACGTCTCAAAACCAGCCTCCAAGTCTTTATAATCCAGTTTCTCATTTCCTTCAATCAACGGATATACCACATAAACCTGACGCCCCTTTTGTATCTCTTTCCGAAGGAACTCATAAAGTTGTGCCTTTTTATTATCATAGCGATGAAGCGTCTGTATCGGTTTACGTCCCGGAGGTAACTCATCGATCACCGATACATCCAGATCCCCATACAAAGTCATCGCCAAAGTACGGGGAATCGGGGTAGCCGTCATCACCAACACATGCGGCACGATCGTGTTCTTCATCCAAAGGCGTGAGCGTTGCTCCACACCAAAACGGTGCTGCTCATCGATAATCGCTAATCCCAACGAAGAGAAAACCACCGTCTCCTCAATCAACGCATGCGTCCCGATCACGATCTGGATCTCACCGCTGGCAATAGCCGGTAATATCTTATCCCGCTCTTTCTTCTTGGTAGATCCGGTCAAAAGAGCGACCTTAACGTCCATATCTTTCAGGAATCCCATGATCGTCGCATAATGCTGGGTTGCCAATATCTCGGTAGGAGCCATCATACAAGCTTGGCAATGATTATCTATCGCCAATAGCATAGACAATAAGCCTACCAAAGTTTTGCCACTCCCCACATCACCTTGCAGCAGGCGATTCATCTGCCGCCCGCTACCCATATCGATCCGGATCTCACGGACTACCCGTTTCTGGGCGTTCGTCAACTCAAAAGGAAGATACTCTTTATAGAACGTATTGAAATAATGGCCGACCGTAGGGAAAACGATCCCTTTTAGCTTCAGTTTCCGAACGCTAGCGGTACGTAATATATTTAATTGTATGAAGAAAAGCTCGTCAAACTTCAAACGTAACTGGGCGTCACGCAACTTAGCGGCAGATTCCGGGAAATGGATATTCCGCACCGCCTCTGTCATAGACATCATATGGATCCGTTTCAATACGTCGGGGGAAAGCGTCTCCGGAAGTTCCCAGTTCAGCCAGCTTAACAACGTATATTGCAGGTTCTGGATCGCCCGGGAATTCAAGAAAGATTTCTTCATTTTCTCCGAGGTATTATAGAAAGGAGTCAAGCCATTCGCCACTTGATCAGCTTGCTCCATTGAGTCGATATCCGGATGCGGTATGTTATAGGTATGCCCGAACTCCGTAGGCTTTCCGAAAACTATATACTCGGTATTGGGACGATACTTATCTGTCACATAATTCAAGCCCTTGAACCAGACCAAATCGATCGTGCCCGTACCATCCGAGAACTTGCCAACCAGCCGTTTACTCCGCCCCTCGCCTAGCGTATCGAAATAGAGAATCTGGCCTTTCAACTGGATATAAGGCATATTCCCACTGATCTCGGCAACTTTATAAAACCGGCTGCGATCTATATATTTATAAGGAAAATAAAAGAGCAAGTCCTCATACGACGATATCCCCGCTTCCTTTTGCAGGATATCCGCCTTCTTGGGTCCTACTCCCGGCAAGTACGTAATCGATCGCTTATCAAGGTCCAGCATAACATCTATGAGTTTTTAGGGTTTACCGGGCAAACATCGCTTCCGCTATTAACAAATCAAAGGGCGTGGTAATCTTGATATTCTCACGATCACCGGGAACCGTATCAATCGCATGCCCCATCGCCTCCACCACGGAAGCGTCGTCCGTAAATAAAGACGAATAAGGTTGCTCATAGGCTTTTGTCAATAATTCCAAATGGAAGACTTGCGGGGTTTGTACAGCCATATAGCGGGAACGGTCCACCGGATGGCTCCCTTTTTCATCTGTCTCACGCAGGGAATCAATCATCGGAACAACCGGGATAACGGCTCCCGTGACAGCCGCTTTATCAAAGCAGGCCTCAACAACCTCCGGAGAGACGAAAGGACGAACGCCATCGTGCACAGCGACCAAACTCAGACCGCTATCCTCCTCCCCCTTCCGACGCCTCTCCGCCAAAAGCCAATCCAACCCATTCTTAACCGAGAAGAAGCGAGTATCTCCCCCTTTCACGATCGCATGCGGGACCTTGCAGCCGATTTCCTTGCAAAGCATATTCCAATACGGCTGATGATCCTCCGGAAGCACAAGGATTATACGTGCGGAAGCATCCCAACGATGAAAAGCCTCTAACGTATGCATCAAAAGAGGTTTCCCCCGCATAGGAATAAACTGCTTCGGCAGATCTCCACCCATACGAAGCCCTTTACCCCCGGCAACGATCAAGACGTACTTATTCATCAATCCAATTCCTCCAAAACTTTTTTAACTTCCTCATCCACTTTATACAGCTTCTCCTTGCAAAGCTTGATCAGACGAGTAGCTTCTTTTACCTTCTCGGACAGGATATCGACATCCAAGTCTCCATTCTCGATCTCAGCCACGATCTTACGAAGTTTCTCGATCGCCTCGTTATATGTTTCTTCTTTCTTCGCCATATTAATTATGTATTTATCGGACGGTTATAAAACCACCCTCTATGGTTTGATAATACTTTTTATTTCACCATCGATGAAGCGAGTCGTCAGTTCTTCGCCGGCTCGCAAATCAGAGGCATGTTTGATAATCTTGCCATCTTTCAAGGCTAAGCTATATCCCCTCTTCAATATATAATCAGGAGAAGCCATCTTGATAAACTGCTCCGTAAGCTGGATAAAACGCCCACTCTCGGAAAGTTTAGAGGTAATACCGTTCCGCAAGCGAAGTTCCGTATTCTCAAGCACCGACTGGCGGCGTGATAACAAACCCGATGCCATCGCAGGTAAACGGCTCGCTATCGTTTGCAGTCCCGAACGATTCCGCTCGATCCGGCTTGTCACGATAGAAGGGAAACGGGTCGCTACCAATTGTAAATAGTTTTTCTGTCGGGATAGAATATCCATAGCCAATAAACTCACGTCTTGACGCAAACTCTCCAACTCCTCACCAACGCTATCCATTCGGGAAATAAGGAACTCGGCGACAGCGGTCGGTGTCTTCATCCGGGTATGCGCTACCAAATCTACAACCGTATCATCCCGTTCGTGCCCGATACCCGTGATAATCGGTAAAGGGAATTGAGCGCAATTCGCCGCCAACAGATAAGAATCGAAGCTATTCAAGTCCGAGGTAGCCCCACCTCCGCGGATAATCACGACCACATCAAAAAGATCTTGATGTTGATAAATCCGGTCTAAAGCCGCTATTACAGAAGCCTCCGTCCGTTCTCCCTGCATCAAGGCGGGGAATAATTTGGTATAGAACGGATACCCCCCTTTATTCCGTGTCAACTGATTCATAAAATCCTCGTAGCCGGCAGCCGTCGGAGAAGTAATGATAGCGATTCTCCTAGGAAGTAGCGGAAAAGGCAATTCCTTATTCAGTGTAAAGACCCCTTCCTCCTGCAATTGGCGGATAATCTCCATACGCTTACGCACCATATCACCTAACGTATAAGCCGGATCTATATCAAGCACCGTAAGACTCAATCCATACAACTCGTGGAACTCAACAGACACCTTCACCAACACTTTCAAGCCGGAAGCGAACATCTGACCGGTCTCCATCTCGAAATAAGGTTTCAACATACGAAACGTCTTCGCCCAGATAGACCCTCGTACCTTGGCCACCAATTGCCCGGTCTGCACATTCTTCTCCACAAACTCCAGATAACAATGTCCGGAAGAAGTATTCACCCGCACATCGCTCATCTCCGCACGCACCCAGCAAGTCTCCGGGAAAGCCCTCGACAACGCACCCCGTATGCGGGTATTCAGCTCTAACAAAGATAGAGCCTCTTTCTCACCCGATAAGTTATTTAGATTCGGCCGCATATTTACGCTCTTGTTTATAAGCTTTGTACACATCCGGGATGCCATATCCCAACTCAGCGTCCGGTTGCTCAAACTTACTGCCGAAACGCTGCAAAAGAGAGATTATATCCTTATTCGTCAGACTGGGAAACGCTTGCCATAGACAAACACCCAACCCCGCTAAGATCGGCGTAGCGAAAGAGGTACCGTTCGCGTAACGGATATTCCCCGTAGGATCTATCACGCAACAGCCCGTACCCAAGGCAACCACATCCGGCTTCACCCGGTAATCCGCCGTAAAGCCAACAGAACTGAAATTACTTTTCTTCTTACGATCCGTGATAGCGCCCACTGTCAATATATCCGGGGCATCCGCTGGAAAGGTTATCTTTCCCCAGCTACCGCCCCCCTCGTTGCCGGCGCTACTAAACAACAAGATCCCTTTTGATGAAGCCATCTTAGCGGCACGACTGATCAAGGAAGTCCTCCCGTCCAATTGATCTTGATGATAGTTCAGGGCCTCTACATCAAAAGAGAAATACCCCAACGAAGAAGAGACCACATCCACTCCCACGCTATCGGCAAATTCCATAGCTGCCGTCCAATAATCCTCCTCGATGGGAAACTCCGAACGGCTATCCTCGCTCTTTATCAGCCAATATTCGGCTTGGGGAGCCGTACCGACCATCAAGCCCGGCGCATCAGCGGCCAAGCAAGATAAGACCTTCGTCCCATGATCATCCCCGATGAAAACGCTTCGGCCGGGGAAAACCACGTTATGCGTTCCTAATAACCGCAAGGAATCAAATACGCTGATCCGATCCACGTTCATGAAACCGGCATCGACCACGGCCACACGCATACCCTTACCCTTAAAGCCCGCCTCATGCAATTTGATACCGTTCAGCATCTTGATCTGCTCCTCGGCATAACCGTAAGGCGATTTCTCCGGTTTATCTATTGGCATAAACCGTGTCGTATCTTTCTCTTCCCTAGGAATATCGATTTCCTCGTCACCTTTCCAGACCCATTTCACGGAATCCACGATCGGGAGGCGCAAGAGACGCTCAGCGACCAAGCTATCCGGACTGGACACCACGACCGTAGAGAACCATTTACTCTCCAGCACCGGTTTTCCTCCATTGGCGGACAAGGTATCCAGATAAGCTTGAGCGATCGGCAAATCCGATTCCGACACCGATATACCTTGCCGGCTCCGTCGCTCGACAGACTCCTTGGAAAGATATTCCTCCGGGTTATCCAGCGTATAACCGGAATCCCCTTTATCTTTCAAATACACCCGAAAACGAAAACTTTCCCCCGCATGTACTCCCAAAGAAAACAAACTGAATACGAAAACGAATATTCCTATATATTTACTCATAGAACCTCACACAATTACGAATTACAAAGATAGATGATACCGCCGAATAAACAAAAAAGCCCGGCACTGGAATAGGCCGGGCTCATGTATAATTCTTCGTCTTATTCATTGATATTACAGATAGGGATCTCACGTTTAACACTTTGGCGTAAAGAAATCAAGGTCTCTGTAGCCGTAACACCCGGTATCTCTTGAATCTTGGAGTTCAAAAGTTCCATCAAGTGCTCGTTATCACGGGCATACAGCTTGATCAGCATCGTATACGGACCCGTAGTGAAATGGCATTCTACCACTTCGGGTATTTTCTCGAATTCCGGGACAACATCCTTGTACATAGATCCACGCTCCAATTTCACGCCGATATAGGTACATGTATTATACCCCAATATTTTAGGATTGATGTGATACCCTGAGCCAACGATCACATTCATATCAATCATGCGTTGAACCCGTTGATGAATAGCTGCACGAGATACACCGCACTCCTCGGCAACATCTTTAAAAGGAATCCTAGCATTCTTTGAAATAATGTTCAATATCTGCCGGTCCAGTTTGTCTATCTTCTCCATTTTAAATTCGCTTTATTATATGCATTCAGATTTAATGTATCAAAAGTATATAATAAATTTGAATCATATATCATTCTGAAAGAAAAAAGTAATCAATAAATAATAAAAGCGGGCAAAAAATGCTTTTTAGCATAATTTGCCCGCCTATTATCTTACAAACGTTCCGTTTCTATTTCTTCGCTACTTATTCTTTTACGATGTCAAGCAACTCAACCTCGAACTTCAATACGCTGTTCGGTTTGATATCTTGTCCTGCGCCACGTTCGCCATAAGCCAACTCAGCCGGGATCCAGAAGATATATTTAGAACCGACCGGCATGATCTGCAAGCCCTCAGTCCAGCCCTTGATTACTTGGCCAACACCGAACTCAGCCGGCTCGCCACGATCCACGGAGCTATCAAACTTAGTACCGTCCAATAGAGTTCCGGTATAATGAACTTTTACCTTATCGGTAGCGGTCGGCTTCGCGCCTGTACCTTCTTTCTCTACCTTATATTGCAAGCCGCTCTCAGTCGTGATAACGCCTTCTTTTGTCTTATTCTCCGCCAAGAACTTATCGCCCTCTTCTTTTGTCTTCTTAGCCTCGCGAGCCTGAGCCTCTACGAAGTAAGTCTGCAAATATTGTTGAGCCTGTTGCGGATTCATCTTCATCGCAGAAGAATCCCCTTTGATAGCTTGGATAAAACCAGCGATCAAATCATCTACGTTAGCCTCACCACCCGGCAAAGTCTTTAAGTTTTCCTTATAACCGGCACCTGTGCTGATACCAATAGCGTAGCTTGCGCTATCGATAGAAGTCTTCAAGCTCGCGCTTTTGTGAGAATCACCGCAAGAGGTGAAAGATGCGCCCATTGCTACAATCACTGTAGCGACTAATACACTTAACTTTTTCATTTTTCTTTAACTCTTATATATTATTTTTCGATATCTAATAACTCAACGTCGAAGATCAACGTACTATTCGGCTCGATAGCCTCACCTGCCCCACGCTCGCCATAAGCAAGGTTAGACGGGATAAACAATCTCCATTTAGAACCGACCGGCATCAACTGCAAGGCCTCTACCCATCCCGGGATTACCTGTGAAACACCGAATACGGCGGGCTCGCCTCTCTGTACGGAGCTATCAAACACCTGACCGTTGATTAACGTACCGTGATAGTGGCATTTTACCTTATCGTTCGCCGTAGGTTTAGCGCCTGTACCATTCTTCAGCACCTCGTATTGCAAACCGCTAGGCAACTCTACCACACCAGCCTTATGCTTATTGATAGAAAGGAACTCCTCACCGGCTTTCTTATTGATCTCCAGTTTCTCTTGTTGAAGCTTCATGAAGTAATCATTGATCACTTGTTTTGCCTCATCATAACTAAGAGCAGGTTTTGCCTCTGTTAAGACGTCATTCAATCCCTGTACAAAATCTTCCACTTGAAGATCCTTGATGCCTGAGTTCTGGAAATTATTTCCGATACTTAAGCCAAGCGCATAACTTACTTTATCCATTCTTTTTTCTTGTTCAACTAATTATAAGCCACAAAAGTAATGCTTTTAATCGTATAACAGCATTTTGTAAGAACTTTTTATTTCATTCAAAGCTTTTTACGAAATAAAGTCGTAACTTCGTAACTATTAATATATACATCTATACATTAAACAAGTAACAGATGAAAAAGTTAGTCATACTTACCGGAGCGGGAATGAGCGCAGAGAGCGGTATCTCCACTTTCCGTGACTCGGACGGGTTATGGGAGAAATACCGGGTGGAAGATGTCGCCACGCCGGAAGGCTTCGCCGCCAACCCTAAATTGGTTCTCGACTTCTACAACCAGCGCAGAAGAGAGCTATTGAATACGAAACCTAACGCCGGTCACCTCGGCCTTGCCGCCTTGGAGAAAGATTTCGACGTACGGATCATTACCCAGAATATCGATAACTTACATGAACGCGCAGGTAGCAGCCACGTGATCCATCTGCATGGAGAGTTGATGAAGGCATGCTCCGTAAGGGATCTGGACACGACCTACAATCTATCGCCGGAGAACCCGGATATTCATCTGGGCGACAAGGACCCTCACGGAAATCAGCTACGTCCTTTCGTCGTATGGTTTGGAGAGGCGGTACCCATGATAGAGCCTTCCATCAAGCTGGTGGAAGATTGTGATATCTTCGTGATTATCGGTACCTCCTTAAACGTCTACCCTGCTGCCGGATTACTAAACTACGTGCGCCGGGGCCAACCGATCTACTTGATCGACCCGAAAGATGTACGTACTTATCGCAACGATATCGAGCATATACAGGCCGGGGCCTCGGAAGGGGTCAAGAGGCTGACGGAGTTGCTTACGCAGAATTAAACAATTCATACACTCATTAGGTCTGACGAAGGCAAGTATAAACACGAAGTCCTTGGCATGCGAACACATTGCCAAGGACTTGTCTTTTTATCCGCTTCCATCCTCACGGAAGTACTTACGGATGAACTTTAATTTATTACTTTAGTATTAATATTAATCCAATTCCCGCCTGTTCATCCGTCACGGATTACTTGGATCGATACCCGCACGGGAATCGTATGATTATCTTATTTCGTTTATTTCTTATTTCACGATTGCCTTTACAGCCTCCTCACCATCAACAGCTACGGCTACGATACCGGCAGGTACAGCGATTGTAGCGTTATCGGAGGTAAGAACAGTCTCAGCGACAACCTTACCTAAGATATTCGTGATAACGATAGACTTACCGGCTGCGCCTTGAACGGTTACAGTACCGTTGCCGGCTACGATAGATACGCCTTCAGCGTTAGCGCCTTCGATAGATGTTACCATATCCTCAGCATCAGTCTTCTGATATGCGTTGAAGATCAAGGCACCGTCAGAACCAGTCTTAGCTGCGCTGAACTCTGAATCACCACGAGTTAATACCAAGCAACCGTTCTGCATCTTCAACCATGCGGCATATTGAGGAGCTATGGAACCGGCCTTAACTTCCTTGTAACCTGCAGTAGCCTTACCTTTATTACCCGTAACAGCAGCGTCAGCAGTCTCGGAATAAATGTTAGACTCGAACATGAACTCATTGTTCTCACCCTCTTTACCATCCTCGTAAGCTTGAGCGGCCTTATCCGGATTTACGTAACGGAATGACCAAGTTACGTTCTTATGGTTGTCGCCTCGCAAGTTTACAATATATGTCTCGTTGATCTTAGCTTTCTCATAAGCTTTGATAATTGTCTCAACATTCAACTCTTCCGGTTTCATGTTAGCGAAATCATTCACCAAGATGAACAAACTGTCGCCTGCGTGGATAGCCTTTACGAAACCAACGCGAGTATAACCACCGTCAATATCCATATACGGAGTCTTGTATTCCTTGCCTTTAATAAGGGCAGAGTCACCGAAACTTACCAAATACTTACCGTAGTTGAAGCCTTGGCTAGCAGGAGTAGCATGTGAGCATTTATCTGCCTCTACAGGATTTCCGGCGTTGTCGAAATGATTATGAGCATATGTACAAGGAACACCCGGAGTACCGGCTTGATCCTGACGAGCTACAGACACCAAATATTGAGGCTTGATATTGCCAGCGCCACGGTTTACCCAAGCGGTATCAACGATGAACGCCAATTTACCATCAGCTTTCTCCTTATTCCAGATACCAGCGTAATCAACCTTCTTATCTGTCAAGTTCTTATTCCACTCATCCATCAAGTATTCCTTACGGATCTTTTCTACGAAGAATAAGCTGTCAGCTGTCTCGCTCTCTTCCAACTCGGCGTTGTCGAAACGACGATACAATGGAGAGTTGTCAACCTCTACCGCAAAAGCGGAAGTACGGATCTCATTGTCAGTGCCATCATCGAACTTATCATTCAACTTTCCTTCCGTCAAATCCAACGTGTTATCATCCACAGAAACCTTGACAGTAGCATAATCCGTTGATTTGTGTTTTTGTTCAGCAACTGAAGTTAATTCAATCTCGTCAAATATGACTTTACTTTCATCTTCATTCAACGTATACACATAAGCCTTCTTGATCTCGCTGTTGTCCTTAATTAAACGATAGCCATCCTTGTCGTAAAGAAGCGTATTTTCTTCGTCTTTCACTTTAGCAAGCTCCTTACCATCGATCTTACCTTCCTTAACCTCTTTACCTAAATAATCAGAAGTGAAGAATGAGCCCTCACCAACTGCATGCGTACGCTCCACAGCCTTCACTAACGCATAGTAATGCTTGCCATTATCGCAATTGTTCTCTTTCAAGAAGAACAAAGTAGGCTCGGATTTCATCATATACTTTTTAGCGTCAGAGTCATAAGAGATATAATGTCCCTTGCCATCAGATACATAGTAAGCGTTTCTTACCAAGCCATTCTCATAGCCATATTTGTCATCCTTGACTTTCAAGATCAAACGGAAATTGGACTTGCCATCATTCTCGTCTACACGTACGATAGAGTCCTTGCCTGCCGGGGTGTATAAATATTTGTCTAATGACAAGCCATGCAAGTAATTAAATGTATAGGTCTGCACCATAGCCTCGTTAGCGGTTACGTACTTATAACCCAACTTCGTATCCTTGACTAATTCGTCCGCTACCTTCGTGAAGGTCAATGTATCGGGCATTGTTCCATTGAAATAAAAGACATCACCGCTACCTTCCACCGCATAGAATTGGGTTGAAGTCTTAGGCAAAACACTTTCAGCAGACGCATCAGCTCCCCAATCATTGAACTCTCGGTTCTTGATCGTGACCGCAGACGTAGTAGAAACTCCATTCTTTTTAACCACCCATTGAGCAGCCGGCATATGATTGAAATCTTGTCTCTTAGCCTGATCAGCCCAGCCGAAATCACCAGCAAGGTTAGCCAACGCATAAGTACCGTTTTGGGCGAACTTCGGATTTCCTGCCTTAGCCTTAAACTGGACCGTATAAACACCATCGGGGATTGTAGTCGGTTTCAAACCTGTGAAACTCGTACCGATAGTAATCTTTACGTTTTGAGTTACCACACCTGTTTTTTCTTTTTCCGTCTCATCCGTATTCAATGACAATACATTTACACTGGCTAGACTAGCCATATAAATATACTTGTCGTTTACTACGTTTTCAGCGGATTGCCATTTCGCATTATCAAAGCTGTCCTTTATTCTTTTAGCATAAGCGGCATCTGTCTCATCCTCTCTGCGAGGCACTTGGTGCATAGCGTCCTTCACTTGGACATAAAGCTTGTCATCTACTGCATTATAAGTAAACTTATACTTATAAGAGCCTTGCAAACGTCCGTTCTTTAGAGTTGTATATGTAACTGATTCACCCTCCACGGTACCCGTAATAGATTTCGTATCCTTTAAAGAGCCATCGTCGTTTTTAGGCCCATAGGCATCATACGTATAAGTAAGCAAGGAACCATCTGTTTCCGTACCGCCATAATAAGTGGTATCAACAACAACATACAACTGCGCATCATCTTTTTTCTGGTCTTTAGCCTGTAAAAGTACATAGCCTTCAGTAGCGTCTTCCGCAACAAGGTCGGTCGCCGTCAAATGATTTTTCTTTCCAGAAGTAACCTCCGGAGTCATATTCAAACGGAAAGAGTTTTCAACTGCCGATTGCAACAAGGTATTTAAATCCTTTGCTCCTAATTCTAACTCCTGCGGAATATTACCTTGGTTCAATCCGATAGATAATACAGATGTTCCCGTTAAAGAAGTACTTGATCCCTTAACCAAGATCATCTTGCCATCAGACGATCTGGTCGCCAGATAAACATATTTATTACCATCCACATAAGAAACCAAAGTTTTGCCGCTGCCGTCAAGATCTTTCACTACCCACTCCGTAGCGCTACCCCCTAAAGTGGCTACGGCCGCCTCCTCAACTTTCTTAGCGGTTTTAGCCGCATCTACCGTTTCACCGTCTTCTTGCATAACAGCCTCTGCCGCCAAAGAAGGATCTACAGCGAAAGTCAAGCCTGTATTCTTGTTCACAAAAGAATAAACCGTTTGACCTAAAACGGTCTTCTTCTCCGAAACTGTCCAAGTAGCCTTGTTTAAGTTCTCCAATGTAAACTGAGAAGTCCCAGTCTCCTTTGTAATATAACCGAAGGTCGTTCCTTTTGTGATACCTAAGAACTTCGCCTCAGAACCGTTTTGAAACAAAACGGCCTCCCCTTTTTTAGGCGTTATCGTCGCATTAGGATCCGGAGTTTCTTCCGCAGCCATTGTAGCTTGCGGAGCAACTGGAGTTCCGACATACGCCGCTACCGTACCTACAGAGAAAGCAGATACAAGCATGGCGCTAGCCAAAAACGTTGTAAATTTCTTGTTCATAAATCGAAAATTTAATATTAATAATAGTGTTAATTAAATATCATTCAAGACCTTAACAAATCGTCGCTATTTAAAAACGACTAGTCTAAACGATCGTCTAAATCTTGCGTTTTTTGAGCGTCGAA
>OGFL01000151.1_pt1 | contig 75466 bp, 66 predicted proteins | sample 1570911 | NCBI WGS metagenome assembly OGFL01 (sample SAMEA2582050, study PRJEB24529) | metagenome | biome: Human gut stool | place: China | collected 2011 | reverse complement strand
AAAAAATGTGCCTCTTTACTCTTTTTCGGGTGGAACTCTTCACCCCAAAAAGATCATGAGACACATTTTGATCAGAAGTATTTCTGAATATCTGGATTCCTGATCCGGCTTTATCCTTTATCTGCGTGAAAACTATAGAGACTCAGACACTCGCCGGGTACATGACAGGTAAAACTATAGTTATTTTTTTCTGTATGCTTTGTGACACCAAGAAGTTCTTTCTGTATGTGGTATCCTGCTTCCCTGTATTCCTGCAAAAATGAATCGATGCAAGCCGGAAATTCGCATCCTTCCGGATATTTTTCATGCATCAGCCTCTGACTCCGACTACATCCACGATACCCCAGTAAGCTTCCGAATATCACTGCATTCTCCTTTAAATATGGGGATACTACCTGAATATATGGCTTTTTGCTGTAAAACGAATTTTCGGTATCGCTCATGCATGCAACCAGAACGTCTACACTGTTTCTGCGCACTGGAAGTCTTGTATCCGCATCTGCCACAAATAGGATCCTGCGTTTGATCGGCAGCATTTCAATCAATTTTTTATACATTTCCAGCATTTCAGGAAATTTATCTGTGACGATGTAAAGGCAATCCTCCGGTATGGAATCCAGATGATTGTATGCAAAGAAATATCCGTTGATATGTGTCTCCAGCACGACTTTTCCATGCAGATTCATTTCCGTGAGCTCTTTCCGTACAAAATCCTGCATCTTTTTTATCTGAACAACAAATGCGTCTCCGCCACCCCGGTAAAGACCTCTGGTCAGATCCGGGCTGTCATGGCCACCGCTGTAAAGATTTCCCGTCCGAAGAATCCCATCCAGGATCTGACAGGTATATCCGCAGGAACAGAAAAGTTTCCCTTCAAAGATAGACTGAGCATCCAGGACCGCATCTGAAAGTTTCAATGGTTTTCCGCAGACCGGGCAGACAAAAAGTTCAAGAGCAGATATGGGAACTCCTATGGGACTTCCCATTCCCCCCGCACTTTTTGATAATTTTTTTATATCTTCCGCAATCTGCCCGATTGCCTTTTTTCTCTCATTTATCTGCTGATCCAGCTCGACTCGTTTCTGTTCCAAGATTGAAATACAATCCTGGATCGTGTACGGCTCGATCATGTTGCTTGTATGGCGGATCGACAGCATTGCTGCTATCTCTTTCAGTGAGAAAAACTGTGCTTTCATCCTGAGGATCATTTCCATGTCTTCCTCTTCCTGTTTTCCAAACTGATACTGAAGTCCGGATTCCGGAATCAGAAGTCCATGCTCCACATAATATCTCACCGTATTCTTTGATACATTATATTTTCTGGCAAACTCACCGATCTTCATTCTATACTTCTCCTGTAGTTTCCGACAACTTCATCATGACATGCAAATCCATGATTACTCATCTGGCAAAATAAATAATGGGTATAGAAGGAAATCCTCTTCAGTTTTCCTTCTATACCCATAGTTTACTGATTTACATTCTCAGCGTCAATGCGTTTTTTCTGTCTCCTTCTTTCCAACAGCCCAGCCGATCGCAAAGCCGATAATCGATGGAAGGATCCAGCCGAAACCAAGGCTTGCAAGCGGCATATATCCCATTACCTCTCCGGCAGCTGACACACCTAATGTGTCCAGGCAATCTATAATTCCTGCAATGACAGCTCCGATTACAGCTCCTTTGAACGCACCATCATTAGGAACATACTTTTTGAACAGTCCCAGCACAGTAATCGCAAGGCCTGACGGGTACAGCAGCATAAACACCGGTGCCGCCACACTGATAATATTTTCGACTCCGATGCACGCCATAGCCGCTCCGAAAATGCACAATCCGATGACCCACGTGCGATAGTTCACTTTCTTCTTCGTCATGTTTTCCAGAAATGCTGCAGAAATTCCAACCAGCCCAGAGGCCGTGGAGAGACACGCAAGCGCCGCAGATGCTGAAAGTGCGATCGTTCCAAATTTTCCCAGGATCATTCTTACCATTTCAGCCAGAAGTGTCGTGCGGTCAATTCCCTGGTCAAATAATTTTACCGCATCGGCTCCCATGATAAGAAGACCGCTATATACGATTACAGAAGCGATTCCGGCAACCCAGACCGCTTTCACTGTCATCTTTTTTCGTTCTTCCTGTGTCTCATAGCCTTTTCTCGCCAGATCTGTCAAGAAGATCGTTGAGACAAACAGTCCGGAAAACAGATCACCCGTGTAATAGAGTTCCACAAATGCACTTTTAAACACATGCTCCTGCCCTGTCGGTTCCGGTGTTCCAAGTGGAGTGATGAGCCCTTTTCCAACAATAATGATCAGGAAGACAAGCATCAGCGGTGTAATGTATTTACCGATGCGGTCGATAATGTTATTTTCGTCAAAAGCAAAAAACAAAACTAATGCAAAGAAAATGACTGATGTAACCCAAACCGGGCATGAAGGAAAGAGTGGTGCGATCGCAACTTCATGTGTTGTCGCTGCAGTTCTCGGAAGATTTGATAAGATGACCATTCCGACAGTTGCTACGAAAAATACTCCTTTATCATACCAGGTACCGACCGGTTTACACAGATCACTCCAACTGTTTCCCGTATTTGCAACCGCTACCAACGCAAGAAATGGCAGCACAACTCCGCAGAGGATCATTGCCAGCATAGCGGCTGGCCATTGATCACCTGCCGAAAGTCCGACAGCGGCCGGGAAGATCAGATTTCCCGCTCCGAAAAAGATGGCAAACACTGCAAATCCTGTGATCAGACTGTCTTTGATCGTTTTTCTGTCCATAAAAGTCTCCCCCTTAATTGTATTTTCATTATATTTTTTCTGCTGCTTTGATCAATGCCCGAAACAGCTTTTTCTGCTGCTCGGAATCAAACATCATTTCCGGATGCCACTGAACTCCAATGAAGAAATCATTTGCACCACCAAATTCAAATGCTTCGATCAGGCCGTCCTCAGAGACAGCCGCTTTTGCAGCGCCTTTCGGAAGCTGATTCACTGCCTGATGATGAAAAGAGTTGACACTTACCTTTTTCTCACCGAAGATCTGCATCAAATGCGTTCCGTCTTCCAGGCAGATGTTATGACTGGCATAATTTCTTGGAAGCATCGTAAAAAAGTGGTTTTCTACCCCCTTGTCCTCCTTTACATCCTGATACATCGTTCCACCAAATGCGACTGCCATGATCTGCATTCCACGGCAGATTCCTAACGTCGGCAGTCCTTTTTTCAATGCTCTCCTCGCCAGTCCGAGATCCTGCTGATCACGCATTGGCATCAGTGTCCCGCAGCATCCCCGGATCTGCTGTCCATAAAGCTGCGGGTTTACATCATGACCGCCGGACAGGATCAGTCCATCCAGATGTTCCAGGATCTTCTCTGCTTCTGCCGGGTCCTCCAGCTGTGGAATGATGACTGGAATTCCTCCTGCATGTTCCACCGCCCGGATGTAATCCGCTGCGAGAAAATCCCAGTCCTGAGTTTCTGCCCCCATATGGCTGGCCAGACCTACATCATCTCTGTAGTCATAATTGCAACTCACACCGATCAATGGTTTCATTTTGCTACCTCCTCTTGTTTCGAATGTGTTTCGATGTATTTTTTATAACACATCCATTCCAGACCGCTTCAAGACATAATTTTTTTATAATTCAAAAAAACGTGCACCATGGTACGCGTTTTTTTCTCAGGACTGTTTTTTTCCGTATTGACATCCTGCATAGACATAATTGTAAGTTCTTCTTATTCTTTATATTTCATTCCATGAGGAGGTATCGTTTTCATGAATTTTTTAGCAGGTATATTTTTCTGTTTTGGCGCACTCGATTATTTTTGCGGAAACCGGTTTGGGATCGGCGAATCATTTCTGGAAGGTCTGAAATCCATCACTGATCTTCTGCTTTTAATGACCGGTTTTATGATTCTGGCTCCATGGATCGGTTCCATGCTCGCGCCATCCATCGGACCTGTTTTTCAAGCCGTGGGGTGTGATCCGTCTTTGATTGCCGGGATGATCATGAGCTGTGACAGCGGTGCTGCAGTCCTTGCCGATTCTATAGCACTTACATCCGATGCCGCACAATTTAACGGCATGATCGTCGGTGCATTTTTAGGGATCACGTTTGTGTTCACGATCCCGTTTGCATTATCCAACTCGAACGGCAGCCGCCAATCAGCAGCCGTAAAAGGCCTTCTGATCGGTATTCTTGTTCTTCCGGGCGGATGTCTTCTGACCGGCTGTATTGCCAGACTTCCTATGTCCATCATTTTACATAATCTCTGGCCAGTCGCCTTGTTCTCCATCTTTCTGCTCATCCTGTTTCTTTGCTTTCAATCACACATTGTTGGGATCTTTAAAGCCATTTCCAATCTGATTCGCGGAATTTCTCTATTAGGCTTCTGCACGGGAGTACTCAACGAGATTGCCGGTTTCCATCTGCTTTCCGGTCTTACTCCATTTCATGAGGTGTTTCCCGTCATCACAGAGATCGGGGTGTTTTTAGCCGGCATCCTCTCGTTCATGACTCTGTTTCAATGCATCCTTCAGCGTCCTTTGTCTGCGATTGCAAAATTGTTATCTATCCAAACCGATACCTTGGTCTCCATGCTCCTGGCACTGGCAAATCCGATCCCTGTTTTTCTTTCCTTTGAAAAGCTCGATACCAGGGGATGTTTTCTCGTCACAGCCTTTCTGACTCCTGCCTGCTTTGCCGTTGGAGATCATCTGGCTTTTGCAATGCAGTACTCTCCCTCTATCGCATTGCCGCTGATGCTCGGGAAAATTCTAACCGGCCTGTTCGCCTTCTTGCTGGCGTTCTGTTTGTCTCCATTTTTCCAGCTTTCAGATTCCTGATCTGCGACAAGTGAAAACACGCTTCGCGAGTTTCCCCTTGTTATCGCGACAGTCGCCAAGGTCTCGCGCAAGCGCGGACTTTGGCTCGTTGTTCGCGTAAATAAAAAACGTTGTTCATGTGAGTGGCAGAAACCTGATCTTCCGATGCCAACGATCATGAACAACGTTTTATTTCATTTATTTTTCTTTTTATTCTAAAGTTCTCCGTCGGAACTCCTTCAGATACTCCTCCAGCGACACATACTGTCCATTATTCACCCGGTAAGACGGATTCCACATCCTCACGACACGGACAGCCGCCTCGTCTTTCTTTGCCTCTTTTATCGGACGGTATTCCCGGTCTGCAAAAAAGACATCTCCCTGGATCAGATCTTTCCATTTCATGTAGATCTCCCGGTTCTTTTTCTGTTTCTTATTCTGGAACACTTCCATCACAATCAGGCGGAAGAGGTCCTCTCCGCAGCAGACCACAGTCTTCGGGTTTAAAAGCCGGATCTGCTTCTTGATAAACTCCATATAGTACTGACCATAATCCAGGCTGACCTCATCGGCCGCGCCTTTTCCGCCGCGCTTATTGAGATAGAGGACCGCCGCCTTCTCGCGGAGCTTTTTCCCGGTAAGTCTGCACTCTTCCCCCGGATGACGTTCCTCCCAGAGGACCTTCTGCATGCCAGTGAGATACTCCAGATATTCCACCCGGCCAGACGGACTCTTTCCGGAGAGAAAGTCGCCCCGGATATCCGAGACCACCGGCATCGTCTCGCCTTTCTGGATCATTTTCCGCATGTTCGTCTCTTTTAATATATAAAGGGTCCCGTCATAGTGCTCCGGGTCCGCAATTCCATCGATATGAAAGTTTCTCTGATCCAGTTCCGGATAGCAGGTCTTTCCGACCGGATCTTCCTCCATCTGCTGCATCAGTTCCCACAGCACATAAAGTTCCTCCAGGGAGCGGCATTTTGCGACCTGACCTTCCAGGATGATCTGCTCCATCGTCTTTTTCATGGTTCCTCCAACGATCCGTTCTGCCCGGTGCGCCTTCGCTCCGGCTTCCTTTTTCCCGGAAACACAGGCCTTCCAGAGGCATCCGCTTATTTTTCTTTTGTGCATTGCACTCACTGATCTTCATTTTATCATAATTTTCTTCAAAAAAATAGTGGAAATTCCACTCCGGATTCGCTATAATAATGAAAATGTTATCGTTTCTGCATTGCATGAACGATAACAGATTTTGCCGATGTTTCGCATTCCGAATCGGCAAAATCCACTCCCCCTACTATAACTGTACGGAATTTTCAGTTCAGAAAATTCCTACCCAGCATGGTAATGCAAAACACTTGGAAGGAGATTACAAACATCATGAGACACATGTTAAATCCTCTTGACTTTTCTCTTGAGGAGACGGACAATCTCTTAGAGCTTGCCGCCGACATTGAGAAAGACCGTTCCCGATACGCACACGTGTGTGACGGAAAGAAATTAGCAACCCTTTTCTATGAGCCAAGCACAAGAACCCGTTTAAGTTTTGAAGCGGCCATGTTAAACCTCGGAGGTTCCGTTCTCGGTTTTGCTTCCGCCGATTCCAGTTCCGCGACCAAGGGTGAAAGTGTTTCCGATACAATTCGTGTTATTTCCTGTTACGCAGATATCTGCGCAATGAGACATCCAAAAGAAGGTGCAGCCTATGTTGCCTCCACCAAATCTTCGATTCCTGTTATCAATGCCGGAGACGGCGGTCATCAGCATCCCACACAGACTTTAACTGATTTATATACGATCCGTTCCTTAAAGGGCAGACTTTCCAATATGACAGTCGGACTCTGCGGAGATTTAAAATTTGGCCGCACGGTCCACTCTCTGATCAATGCACTCTCCCGCTATGAGGGGATCCGCTTTATCCTGATCTCCCCGCCGGAATTAAAGGTACCGGATTATATCAAGGAGAGTGTCCTTGATGCCAAAAATATCGAGTACCGTGAGACAACCAGTCTTGATGACGCAATGGAAGAACTGGATATCCTCTACATGACAAGAGTCCAGAAGGAACGTTTCTTCAACGAGGAAGACTACATCCGCATGAAGGACTGCTACATTCTCGACAAAGAAAAGATGAAACTCGCAAAACCGGATATGTACGTTCTGCATCCGCTCCCGCGTGTCAATGAGATTTCCGTCGAAATCGATGATGATCCGCGTGCCGCATACTTTAAACAGGTCCAGAACGGCGTATATGTCCGTATGGCTCTCATTATGACATTACTGGAGGTAGAAAAACCATGTTAAATATCAGCGGAATCCGGGAAGGTGTTGTCCTTGACCATATCCAGGCAGGAAAAAGTATGGATATCTACCGCTACCTGCGTTTAGGCGAGCTGGACTGCACCGTCGCGATTATCAAGAACGCGAGGAGCAACAAGATGGGCCGGAAAGACATCATCAAGATCGAGGGACCGCTCGACGCCATCGACCTCGATGTTCTCGGCTACATCGACCACAACATCACCGTCAACATCATCCGCGATGACAAGATCGCCGAAAAGCGCACCCTGCATCTCCCGAAGATCTTAAAGAACGTGATCCACTGCAAGAACCCGCGCTGCATCACCTCGATCGAGCAGGAGCTTCCGCATATCTTCTATCTCGATGATAAAGATCATGAAGTGTACCGATGCAGATATTGCGATGAAAAGCATGGCTGATCGGTGGGATCTGGCTGACTGTTGTTGATCAGACGATCTGGCTTAATTTTAGAGACCGCAGCAATCCAGGTATCGATTGCTGCGGTCTTTCTTGTTGTCTGCTTTTCTTGACAAATACACGTATACCTATCATATAATTTATTTTTGTGTTATATTTAAATTTTCATCCCAGAATATTGGTCATGAGAACATGAGAACTTTACCTACACCTTTCCATATTTTTGCGCCTTTCTTCTCAGACGCTTCATGGCGGATTTTCACCCGGAAGAAGAACCCGGACAAAATTAGATCGATTTTTGCACAATAAGTGAAAAAAGACCACCTCCATCCGGCTTTTCAGCCAGACAGGGTGGTCTTTTTTCTTAGAACTGGATCACGCCAATCAGCGTTGATAAGATCAGTACCGCAATGCTCGCCGGCCATACAAGGCGCAGGGAGTAGCGGATATGCTCACTGATGGAGACATCTGCAAGACCGAGGCCCACGTATACGGCTGCAACGGACGGGCTGATCGGAGTTGCCATTGTGGCTGATAAAAGGAAAGTTGCTGCTACCGTTTCCGGCGTGATGCCGAACGGCTGTACTACGCCGATAATGATCGGGAGAAGTGCGTAGTAGAAGGCATCCGTTCCAAGGATCATCAGGAGCGGTACGGAGAAGAGTGCCATGAACCAGTGCATGTGCGGTGCGATCGCTGCCGGAAGCGCGTTTACGATCGTCTCAGCCATCGCTTCCACCATGCCGGAGTCCTTGATTACTCCCATGAAGATTCCGACTGCAAATAAGGTGACAGTCATGACCATGGCATTGGAGCCGTACTCTTTGATCTTTTTGCTCTGTTCCTTGACACTTTTAAAGTTTACGATCAGGGCGATCGCGTAAGCAACCATGAAAATCGAATATAACGGAATCGGAAGATCCATGAATAAGAAAACGAGCATCACGATCGTGAGGATCAGGTTAAACCAGTAGATGGCGTCATAGGTTACCTTCTTCTCCTCTGCTTTTTTCTGTTCGGTCTCGATCTTTGCCGCATTTCCGGCGCCGTTTTTCTTTTCGATCATGGCAACCACAAATACGATCACAAACGCCATGAGAACCAGGCATGCGACTCCCGGAATGATAAAGCTGTAGAGATCACCGGCTTCCACACCTGCAACACTCGCTGCACGCATCGTCGGACCGCCCCACGGAACGATGTTCATCACGCCGTAAGCGCCGCACATTGCGCCGAGCAGAGCCTTCGGGCGGATTCCCATCTCCTTGCAGATCGGTAAGAACGCCGGAACTACGATTAAGAATGTAGTCGCGCCGGATCCGTCTAAGTGTGCGACGAAGGTTGTGAGCACTGCCGCAACGAGGATCGTTGTCACATTCGTTCCCGCTTTTTTGATCAGGAAATTGATGATCGGATCAAAAAGTCCTTTATCGGACATCAATGTGAAATATGAGATAGAAAAGACGAACAGGATCGCGGTGCTTAACATGGAATTCATACCTGTTTTCACAAAACCTGCGATATCTTCCATTCCGAATCCTGCACATGCCGCTGCGATCAGTGGGAGAAGGATGAATGCCACAGGCGGAGCCATCTTTTCCCGGATGAGCACGTACATTAAGACGATCATGAGTACAAAGCCGATAATTGCCAGTTTCATATGTAATACCTCCAAATATTCGTGATACCCCTGTTTTTCCAGCCCGCGGTCAGCGCGCAATTTCACGCTGACCGGACCGGCAGTATTTTATTATTTTAATATTTACGCTTCCTTATAGGAATTGATCAGGCTTCCCGCTAAGAGAACCTTCTTCTCTGCCTCGGTCACGCCGTTTAGCTCTAACTCAAGGTCGCGGACTGCGCCGTCTTTTCCGATCACTTTTGCCGTAAATCTTGTCGCACCGTCTTCCACTGCTTTGCGGATTCCCGGAAGATACAGGTACTCACCCGGCTCGAGAACGATCTCTTTTTCCGGACATGTGAACGGCAGGATTCCCCAGTTGACGCAGTTGCTGCGGTATCTCTTTGTCGCATACTCGATGCAGATGTTTGCAAGACCGCCGAGTACTTTCTGACAGCTTGCCGCATACTCTCTCGCAGAACCGTCGCCCGGTCTCTTTGCGTAGAGGACAGATCCGATCCCGGTTGTCTTCATGAGTTCCTCTACCGGAGTGTCAACACCGACCGCCTTGAGTACCTGATAGAAGGTTCCTGCTTTCTCCTTATCGCCTGCAACTCTCGCCTTCTCGAACTCCTGTGCGGCTTTCGCGCGTCCCACATACTGCGGATCCTTACGGATCAGGGTAAATTCGGAAATCTTGTACGGGTTGGAACGGTAGGAAGCTGTCTCACCGGACGGGATCAGCTCATCTGTTGTTGTCACCTCATCGCGGATCACGCTGGCAACCTGAAGAAGAAGGTTCTCGGTCAGTGCCGGCATCTTCGGCCAGTCTTTGATGGACGGACCGTAAACGATCTCTGTCTCCGGTTTTGCTTTTCCAAATCCATTATAAACGATGTTGTCATAAATGTGCTCATTGAATTCATACTCCGGAGTCTCGTAAACAACCGGGCAGTCCTCGGCGGAAGTCAGATAACCACCGTTAAATGCGGTCGCCGCGATGGACTTGGAATCCATCAGCGCTACGGATGCGATCTGTCCGTTTGCCGGGTTGGAACCTTCTCGGTTCGGGAAGTTTCTCGTGCTGTGGCGGATGCAGAAATCATTGTTTCCAGGTGCATCGGAAGCTCCGAAACACGGTCCGCAGAATGCTGTCTTTACGCGGACGCCGTAGTTCATCAAGTCGTTTAAAATGCCGATCTTATTTAACTCGTACATGATCGGCTGGGATGCCGGATAGATGTTGAACGGGAAGGTTCCGAGACCATGGTTCATTTTCTTTGCGATCTGGTCTACCGCGAAGATGTTCTCAAAGGAACCTGCTGCACATCCAGCGATCGCTGCCTGGTCAACCTTGATCTTACCGTTCCGGATCTTGGAGTGGAGGTCAAGATGAATGTCCTTGTTGTTCTCAAAGACACGCTCTGCCTCTTTCTCTGTGAGTGTCATGTATTTTTCCGGATCAGCGATCACGTCTGCTAACGGATATGCGTTGCTCGGATGGAACGGAAGTGCGATCATCGGAACGATCGTGTCGAGGTTGATCTCAACGATTCCGTCATACATGGCTGCATGGCCCGGCTTCATCTCCTTGAAGTCATCCGGACGCTTGTGGATCTCGAAGTAGCGCTTTGTCTGCTCATCTGTCGCCCATACGGAGGAAAGACATGCGGACTCCGTCGTCATCGTATCGATTCCGTTTCTGAAGTCCATGGACATGCTGGAAACACCAGGACCGACGAACTCGAGGATCTTATTCTTTACGAAGTTGTTCTTAAATACTTTTCCGATAATGCTTAAGGCAACGTCCATCGGACCTACCCACGGCTTCGGTTTTCCGGTTAAGAAGACCGCGATCACGCCCGGATATTCGATCTCATAATATTTTCCGAGCATTGCCTTTGCAAGCTCCGGACCGCCCTCTCCGATGGAGATGGAACCTTGGGTTCCGTAACGGGTATGGGAGTCGGAAACGATGGACATTCCGCCGGATTTTACGATCATCTCACGCATGTACTGGTGGATAACAGCCTCGTGCGGCGGTACGAAAATTCCGCCGGATTTCTTACATGCGGACTCCGCATATTTGTGAACATCCGTGTTGATCGTTCCGCCTACCGCGCACAGACAGTTGTGGCAGTTTGTGAATACGCACGGCATCGGGAATTCCTTTAATCCGCTGGCATATGCGGTCTGCAGGATTCCGACGTATGTGTTATCGTACACACCCATGGAATCAAACTGGATCTCCAGATTTTTTTTGTTTCCGGAATGGTTGTGAGCCGCTAACACCTGATAAGTCAGAGTCTCTTTTCTTCCTTCTTCCTCGGAAAGATTTGCAGCTTCTTCGGCTGTTGCGATCCTCTCGTTGTCAATGATGAACTGTTTTCCTTCATGCAATGTCACCATTTTTATTTCCTCCTGATTTTATTTTCTATTATGAAACTCTTCGCTGTACTTTTGGGGTACTATCCCTGCGGGGTGCGGTATGGAGCTGACACCTCGCAGGAATTTCAAATTGAAGGGTTCTTGGGGGCTTTATTTATTCTCTTACATATACATAGCCATCCATGATGCGGCGCGCAGTTCTTGTGACGCCGCCCTTGATGACATGGTCGCCGTCGATCTTGATGTCTACGGCAGTCACGCCGCTGGCATGTCCGAGGCGGACGATAGACTGACCCTCTTTCGGCTGAACAAGATCATTGACTATCGTTCCCGGAAGAAGTGCCGCAGCTCCTGTTCCGATGGAAACCGTGATCGGATATGCCTTGTGAAGGGAGCCGACAGATACTGCACGGACGCAGATGTCCATCGTGTCAGCCGGAGTCAGGTTTCCGTCCATGTCTTTATAATCCTGCGGCTCAGAGATGATGGAAACCTTCGGCAGGGATGTTGATTTTGTTCTTGCGTCCTCCCAGTTTTCAACAAAGCCGCACGCCTTTGCCGCAAAACAGCGGACCCGTTCAATGTGTTCCATCACATCTTTGTTTGCATTTAACTCGGTAAGTTCGGTTCCTTTGATCCCAAGATCTTTTGCACGCATAAACACGATCGTATTGGAGCAGTCCACGATGGAAACCTCGATCGGACCGTAATCCGGAATATCAAATACATCCTTGCGGTTGCCTGTCGGGAACAGCTTTCCGGTTGCTGCACCGGCTGGTTCCATAAAGTACATGTCGATCCGGCTTCCTGTCCCCGGAACTCCGCGGATCACCTCATCTCCGTCCACCATCGCGTGACCGTCCTTCACACGGACATGCTCCTCGATGATCTTGTTTGTGTTGGTGTTGAGCACCTTTACGACCGTGATCGGCTCCACCGCCGGAACAAGTCCTTCATCGATCGCAAACGGACCGACCGCGGAGGAAATGTTTCCGCAGTTTGCCTTTTTATCGACATTCGGGATCACGATATCAACCTGTCGGAAGGAATAGTTGACATCCACATCCTCACGGTCGGATGGGGAAATGATCGCGATCTTGCTTGTGGAGGAAACGGTTCCTCCCATGCCGTCGATCTGCTTGACATCCGGGCTTCCCATAACCTTTAAGAACAGCTCGTCCCACTTGGACTGGTCCTTCGGAAGATCCTTCTCATGGAAAAATACAGCTTTGCTTGTGCCGCCGCGCATATAAACGCATGGATATTTTGTCATATACATTGTCATTGCTCCTTACATTCTTTTTGTTTATATGATATACTGAATTTAGATAACTAATTTTGATGATATCAGGACAGACACAACGAACTCAAACATTCTTCTGCCCACATTTTTTAATTTTTGCCTTTCCGGATTCATAAATTCGGGTTCATTACTAAGCAGCCCTTGAAGTCGCTGCACCTGTTTCACACAAACCGGGGCAAATTGCAGATATAAAAGGGATTCTGTGTAAACCAAACCGGTATCATATTTTAAGGAGGTTACAGCTTTATGAATGAACAGGACTATCAGCTTTTGATCGATCTCTATGAGACGAAAAACATCACAAAAGTTGCTGACCAGCACTTTCTGACCCAGCCGGCTCTTACGAAGCGGATCCGCCGCATCGAGGAGGAACTTGGTTCTGAACTTCTGATCCGGTCCAGAAAGGGCGTGGTCTTTAACTCCGTCGGAGAATCTGTTGTCTCCTACTGCCGGCAGATGTGCGAGATGAATGAACAACTCCGCAACTCCATTCATGCATCCAAAGGAGTGGTCGGAGGTTCTTTATCCATCGGTACTTCCATCAATTACTGCCGCTACCGTCTTCCCAGCGTTATGCGCCTTTACACGGAACAGTATCCGCAGGTCGATATCAGTATCTCGACCGGTCACAGCCAGACGCTGTTCCGGCAGCTTTCCGAGAGAAAATTTCCGCTCGCGATCCTCCGTGGGGAATATCCTTGGGAGGAAGGACGGATTCTCCTCTCCTCCGAACCGGTCTGCTTTGTCTGCAGCCGCGAGAACGCCGACCGCGATCCGGCAGAATATCCGTATATCAGCCACCGCACCGACCCGGATGAAGAAAAACGTCTGAGCCAGTGGGTCCAGGAGAACGGATTCAACATCCAGAACTCCCGGATGGTACTTGACGATATCAACAGCTGCCGTGAGATGGCTGCCGCCGGCCTCGGCTGGTCCACCCTTCCCGCCATCTGTCTCGGAGATTTTCCGGGAAAGGTGGTCCCGCTGTTTTTGAAGGATGGAACTCCTCTGCGCCGGAACACCTGGCTTTTTTATCACACGGAAAGCTATGAGCTTTTGCAGGTACAGAAATTTCTGGAGACCATTGAACAGTATGAGCGAAGTACTGGGATCCAGGTGGCTTCCGGATCAGGATTTCGACCCTACTAATGCGTCGGGTTTTCATGAACGGCCTACAAACATCTACCCGTTATATTTCTTTTCAAGGAACTCTCTGCCGACCTGCGGGAAGATCGCGTAGGTAAGGATATCTTCTTCTGTTCTTGCGATGTCCTTACACTCTTCGCAGATCTTCTCATATCCGGCCGGGATCAGGTCTGCCGGGCGGCAGGTGATCGGCTTTTTGTCATCGCCGAGGATCCGTTCCTTTAACTCTTCACTCACCGGTCCCGGAGCTTTTCCATACTTTCCTTCCACATAAGCCGTTACTTCTTTCGGGATCATCTGGTAGCGGTTTCCGGAGATCACATTGATCGTTGCCTGGGCACCGCACATCTGGGAGAACGGAGTTCCAAGAGGCGGATATCCGAGATCTGCGCGGACTCTGATAACTTCTTCTAAAACTTCCGGGAGCCGCTCCGGCGCTTTCATCTGTGCCAGCTGAAATTCCAGATTGGAACGCATGCCGCCCGGGATCTGATGACGGACAACGTTGATGTCCACTCCCTGAAGCTTCGACTCATATTCTTTATATTTCTTCCTGATCTCCTTTAAGTATGCATTGATCGGAGCAAGCTTCGTATAATCAAGTCCTGTATCTCTCGGCGTTCCCTTTAAGACTGCAATGATGCTCTCCGCCGCCGGATGACTCGTTCCGAGTGCAAATGCGGAAACATCGACGTCAAGGACATCTGCTCCGGCCCTTGCGACCTCCCAGTAAGTGATCTCCGTCATTCCGCCTGTGCAGTGGGAATGATAATGGACCGGAACATTGACGGCTTTCTTGACTGCCGCAACGGTCTTTGCCGCTGTCGTCGGGTCGATCATTCCGCCCATGTCCTCCAAGTGAACGGCTGTGGCACCGATGTTCACATAGTCTTTTGCAGTCTGGACAAAGGACTCGATCGTGTGGACCGGACTCGATGTGAACTGGATATTTCCTTCCACACGTTTTCCGGCTTTCAACGCTGCCTTTGCGGCACATTCACAGTTTCTGATATCGTTCAATCCGTCAAAGATCAGGAAGATATCCATTCCATCCTCTGCCGTCTTTGTCACGAATTTCTCGACCACGTCATCCGGATACGGGGTGTACCCCAAAAGGTTCTGACCACGTAAAAGCATGCGTAATGGAGTATAGGTACAGACCTTCTTAAATGCTTTCAGGCGCTCCCACGGATCTTCATTCAGATACCGGATGCAGGAGTCAAACGTCGCACCGCCCCACATCTCGATACACTCATATCCGAAGTTGTCCATCTGCTCTAAGACCGGAAGCATGTCCTCCGTTCTCATTCTCGTTGCGATCACAGACTGCTGACCGTCGCGGAAATCCACCGATGCAAGTTTCACTGGTCCGTATTTTTCCGTTCCTTCCCATGTTCCGGGAGTATCGGCAGTTTTTGCTTTCTTCCAGAATCCCATAATTTCATCCTTTCCCTGTGTATGATCTTGTCTGACTGATCAACCATTTCTCTTTCTGAATTCATCATATCATCCGATTATCATAAAGTAAAATTTCGTTTTTTTATCTAATTACATAACTTTTTTTCATCGTTAAGGCGTAAAAAGACCGCCTTCCAAAACCTCGCGTTTCCGCTAAGTTTCAAAAGACGGTCTTAATTTCTTATTCAATTCTGAGCAAGACGATAAGCCGGGTTATGTCGTTGGATGGTCATCTATCTAGACCGTCCGTCACCGGACGGCTCAAGCGGCCTACCCGGAAGCAGACGGGCCGCCTTATGCTTCCTGTTTGGCCTTGCTTCGAGTGAGGTTTGCATGTGCCCTCCCTGTTACCAGTGAGGCGGTAGTCTCTTACACTGCCTTTCCACCCTTACATGTTTCCATGCGGTTTATTTCTGTTGCACTGTCTCTGAAGTCGCCTTCGCCGGACGTTATCCGGCACCCTGCCCTTTGAAGCCCGGACTTTCCTCTCCTGCATCCCTGAGAATTGCAGCAGCGACCATCTGTCCTACTCAGAACTTGTTTATTTTAGCATATATTTATTTTGATGTCCAGACGTGTGTTTATATTTTTTTCGTTACGGCTTTTACAGATAATGTCCATATGGATGCACACTCCTATGAAAATGCCACAGAAAAAACGGATACAACTACACGTTTAGGCAGCTTCCCCCAATAAACTCCCTGAGAATCGAAGTCTTCGGGATCACGTCACTGTCGATGGCAAGGAAATAGTCCAGGAACTTGAGGAGCCGTTTTGCCTCATCATACTCTTCCCGGTCTCTCGGGATATTGAAGAGCAGTGGTTCCGCATAAAGCTTCAATACCGCAAGCTCATACACAAGCGCGGAGTTGAACATCACATCGGCACTCTCCTGGTACGGGAAGATATTCTTATCCTCACCGCGGCGTACCGACGGCCAGCGCTCGATGGTCTCTAACGCGGAGGTTCCTCTCGTTCTCGCGTCCCGCACCATCCGGCGGATCAGTCGTCCGTCAGTTGTCGGGATCCGGTTGTGCTCATCCACATTCAACTGGGTCAGGGCGCTGATGTAGATCTTAAATTTACTGTCCTTCGGAAGTTCTGAGGACATCGCGTCATTCAGGCAGTGGATACCCTCGATGACGAGAATATCCTTTTTTCCAAGCTTCAGCATTTCGCCTTTGTATTCTCTCTTACCGGTCTTAAAGTTAAACCTCGGAAGCTCAATCGTCTTACCGGAAAGCAGGGCGTTCATATCCTCATTAAACTGCGGAATATCCACGCATCCAAGCGCCTCAAAGTCCGGCTGCCCGTTCTCGTCAAGCGGATACTCTTCCCGATTTCGGAAATAGTTGTCCACGGAGATCGGATGTGGGTTGTATCCCAGCGCCGCAAACTGGGTTGAAAGCCTGTGGCTGAAGGTTGTCTTACCGGAAGAAGACGGACCTGCGATCATCACGATCCTGCGGTCCGGATCCTTCACGGCCTGTTCCGCAACCTGACCGATATTCTTCTCCTGGAGTGCCTCCTGCATCAGGATCAGATCCTGTCCCTTCCCGTCCGCGATCATCTTATTCAGAGCACCGACATTCGGGACCTCAAGACTGTCACTCCACCGATACGATGAACGAAGGATCGAGAACAGCTTCTCCCTGACCGCCGGATGCTCCACATGCTTCGGATCCGATTTCACCGGAAGCAGCAGCAGAAATCCCGCATGGCACGGCACCAGATCAAAATACTTCACATAACTCGTGTCCGGGACCATATACCCGTAAAAATAGTCCTCAAACTCTCCGATACTGTAAATATTCACCCGCGATGCCCGCCGATACTGGAACAGCTGCTCCTTATCATGCATCCCATGCTTTCCGAACAGCTCCACCGCATCATCCGTGTTGATGCTCCGCTTCTTGACCGGGATTGCCGCATCCCGCAGCTTCTCCATCTGCGCCTTTACCTTTAAAAGCAGCTTCTCATCCACCGGGACATCCCCGACAAGCTCCCCGTAAATTCCGTTTCCAAGCGCAAAATCGATCTGGATCTTCCTGATCTTCTCTCTCGGGACTACCTCATAAAACGCCTTCAGCATCAGAAAGATCGCACTGCGCTCATATGTCTTATACCCGGCATTCCCCTCCGCCGTGATAAACGAAATCTCCGAATCCTCCGTCAGAGTCTTATCCAGCTCCCTGAGCTTTCCATTCACTCTCACAAGCAGAATGTCATTCTCATACTGATCCTGAAAATCCCTCGCGATCTCCAGATATGTAGTCCCCTCCGGATAAACCTTCCCGATTCCATTCGCCTTCACAACTGCCATAAAACCGCCTCCAATCCATCCTATATCACCACCGCCGGAAACTTCACCGCCATCTTCTCGATCGCAACTTCCTCCGGCAATTTATCCCGCAAAAATCCCTCCATAAAGTCCATAAACACATGCTCCAGCCCATAATGCCCCGCATCAATGATCATCATCCCCTGGGCCGCCGCATCGATTCCCTCATGGTGACTGATATCCCCGGTAATAAACACCTGCGCTCCTGCCCGAAGCGCCTCCCGGATCTCACTTCCTCCGGCACCCGGACAAGTCGCCGCTCTCGTCACCGGCTCATTTTCATAAAGCTCACTCCCGTAGACCGTGACAAACGGCAGTCCAAACCGGTTCTTCACCTCTCTCGCAAGCTCCGGACCCGTCATCGGTTTCTTCAAAGTTCCGGTCTTTCCGATTCCATAAGCAGTTCCCGAAAGCTCTCCCATAAGCTCCAGCGGCTTCTGATCCACAAAATTCAGCCGGTCCGCGACAATATCCGCCATACATCCCGGCGCCGAGTCAAAATTCGTGTGCATCGCATAATAGGATACATCCGCCTGGATCAGGGAGACAAGACGTCTTCCGATAAAATCCTCATCGGAAACATGCTTCACCGGCTTAAAGATCAGCGGATGATGACTCAAAAGCATATCCGCACCGATCTCTTTCGCCCGCTCCACCGCCGCATCATCCGCGTCCAGTGTCAGCAGGATCTTCTTTACATCCTTATCCATACGCCCAGCAAGAAGTCCCGGATTGTCCCAGTCACAGGCACAGGACTTCGGCGCAAGCGTCTCTAAAATATCAATGATCTCCCTGCATTTCATGCTGTACCTCCTGATTTTCCCTCAACTGTACTTTTAACCCCGAAAGACGTTCAGCCGCCCGCTCCGAAGAACCGGCCTTTGCGGAAAGATCCCCGATAAAACGAGCGAGCTTTTCCTCTTCCTCTTTCAGATATGTAAGAAGCACCGGATTTTTCGTCCGGATCAGATAATCCCCGTAGAGCATCCGGCTGTCCTCAGAAAGTCCGGAAAGCCCACTGGCGGAAGCTGCATCCTGCGCATTCCCATCTGCCTGATCTGCACCTTTCAGAGCATCTGCCGCCTGATCAGCGTCACCGGAACCTCTTCTTCGGACATCCATCACCGTATAATACTTCCCGTCCTCTAAGAGCATATCTTCCCTGCGGATCTCAAACCCGTTTTCCAGAAGCCATCTGCGGACCTTAAAGATCTCCGACTGCGGGGACAGCACCCACTGGGACACGGAATCCCACATGTGCCTTCCGTTCTCCAGGATCTTAATGATCAGCTCACCGCCCATTCCGGCGATCACGACCGAGTCCGCCTCCCCAGGCAGCAGCTTTGCCACCCCGTCTGAGAGTCTTGTCGCGATCTTCTCCGAAAGTCCTGCGAGCGCAATATTCTCCGTTGCACGGGAAAGCGGTCCCTTCCGCACATCCATCGCAACTGCCTTTTTTACGATTCCTCTCCGGACAAGTTCCACCGGCACATGCCCGTGGTCCGTCCCAACGTCTGCCGCGGATTCTCCCGGTTCCACGAACGAGAGCACCATCTCCAGGCGTTCTGATAATTTCATATATGTTTCTCCATTCTTTTTTCGCTTATTCGTCCAGATAATCCTTTAAAACCTTGCTTCTGCTCGGATGGCGCAGTTTCCGGAGTGCCTTCGCCTCGATCTGCCGGATCCGCTCCCTCGTCACATTGAACTGTCTTCCGACCTCCTCCAGCGTCCTCGGTCTCCCGTCATCCAGACCAAACCGCAGCCGCAGGACCTTCTGCTCCCGCTCCGTGAGCGTTGAAAGGACCTCCATCAGCTGTTCATGGAGCAGTGTGTACGTCGCGGCATCCGCCGGCACTTCCACGTTGTCATCCTGGATAAAATCTCCAAGATGGCTGTCCTCCTCCTCACCGATCGGCGTCTCCAGGGACACCGGATCCTGGGAGATCTTCATGATCTCTCTCACGCGGTCTACCGGCATATCGAGCTCTTTCGCAAGCTCCTCCGGCGTTGCCTCTCTTCCGAGTTTCTGTACCAGCTGGCGCTGTGTTCTCACAAGCCGGTTGATCGTCTCGACCATATGGACCGGGATCCGGATCGTTCTCGCCTGGTCCGCGATCGCGCGGGTGATCGCCTGACGGATCCACCAGGTCGCGTAAGTGCTGAACTTGTATCCCTTCCGGTAATCAAACTTTTCCACGGCCTTGATGAGTCCGAGATTTCCCTCCTGGATCAGGTCCAGAAGCTGCATCCCGCGTCCCACATAGCGCTTTGCGATGCTGACCACAAGACGTAAATTGGCCTCGGCGAGCTTCTTTTTCGCCGCCTCATCCCCAAGCTCGATCTTCTTTGCCAGCTCGATCTCCTCATCCGGGGAGAGCAACGGCACTTTCCCAATCTCCTTTAAATACATCCGGACAGGGTCATCCACGCTGACTCCTTCCGGAACTGAGAGGTCGATATGTTCCATATCGATCTCATCCTCCGGGTCCGGATCTTCATCCTCTGTGAACAGATCCGGATCCATATCGTCATCGTTTGACATTTTTAAAACATCAACATGCTTTTTATCCAGGAAGTCATATATGCGGTCCAGCTTCTCAGGTGTCAGTTCTTCCCCCGCAAACGCATCGTGAATGTCCTTCTCTTCCAGGACATTCTTTTTGCTCTTTGCGAGTTCCAGAAGTTTTGATAACTTCTCGTCAAATGTAAGTGTCTTTTCCTCCATAATTCCATCCTTCCCGGCTGGATTCTAGTCCAGTGTGATATTCAGGGCAGCAAGTTCCGACTGCTGCCTGATAATTTCCTGTAATTCTCTGATGTCTGCAGTCTTTCCCTTCACATCCAGACTGTGTTTCTTGATCTTTTTGACTGTCTCGGAAAACGCTCTCCTCTGCTCCTCATTATTTAAGGATTCACTGAGTGTCGCATGGAACAGGGCAGCTACTTCCCTGTATTGTTCCTCGCCCTCGATGAAATGATTCAGGATCTGGGCAGGGTTCACGCCTCCTGTTTTTTCATATTCCTCAAACACCATGGACGCTGCTTCCCGATAGAGTTCATCATCGAAATCCTCCGGCGTGATGATGCCGCGGATCTTTTCGAACAGCTCCGGCCGCTCGATGAGCCATGTGAGGAGCAGTCGCTGGGACTTCCGGATCCCGTCCTCCTTCTCCTTTTTCTGTCGGATCCGCTCTTTGTCATACTCGCGCTCTCTTGTCGTCACTCCGATGAGTCCGCCCATGGAATTCACGAGATTTTTGAGGTCTGCCTCCGGGATCATATACTCCCTTGCGACGGCTTCCGTATAGTTATCCCTCTCAAGCTTTTCCGGGAATTCCAGCAGCTTCTTCGCGACGGCATTATAAAATCCTGTCTTTGACTCCGGATCCTGCATGTTGTACTGGTTCCGGATCACCGAGATCTCGAACATGAAACTCCCGACTGCGTTGTCGATCCGCTTCTGGAACTCCTCTTTTCCGAGGTTCTTGATAAACTCATCCGGATCTTTATACGGCTTCATGTTTAAAACCTTGATGGACATCCCGACTTCTTTCAGGATCGGGATCGCCCGGAGCGCCGCTTTCACGCCGGCTCCGTCGCTGTCGTAGGTCAGGATCACCTGATCCGTATATCGCTTTAACAGCATCGCGTGCTGGGACGTAAATGCGGTCCCTAAGGACGCCACGGCATTCGTAAAACCCGCCTGGTGCATCGCGATCACATCGACATATCCCTCGCAGACCAGCATATATTTCGCCCTGGACGTTCTTGCGAAGTTCAATCCATAAAGATTCCGGCTCTTATCGAAGATCTTCGTCTCCGGGGAGTTTAAATACTTCGGCTCCCCATCCCCCATCACACGTCCGCCGAAGCCGATGACGCGGTTGTTGACGTCCAGGATCGGGAACATGACGCGGTTCCAGAACTTATCCCTTGCCCCGCGCTCATCAATAAAGAAGAGGCCTGTCTCTTTTAAGATATCATCGTGATACCCTTTCGATCGCATATACCGGTACAGATCATCCGGCACTTTGTTGGAATATCCAAGTCCGAAATGGCGGATCGTATCATCGCTCAGCCGCCGCTTTTCCTTCAGGTAATCATATCCGATCTTGCCGGATGGCTGCTTTAGCTGGTAATAAAAGAAATTTGCGGCAAGGCGGTTGATCTCCAGGAGCGTATTTTTTAAGCTTGCCTGGGCCTTTGCTTCCTTCGAATATTCCATCTCCGGCAGTGCGATCCCGGCGCGGTCCGCCAGCATCTTCACGGCCTCCACAAAAGTATAATTTTCATATTCCATCACGAAGGAGATCACGTTTCCTCCTGCTCCGCAGCCAAAACAGTAGTACATCTGCTTCGATGGGGAGACAGAAAACGACGGGGATTTCTCGTTATGAAACGGGCACAGGCCGAAATAGTTTGCACCCTTTTTCTTCAGATTTACATACTGGGACACGATATCCACGATATCATTCCTCGTCCGTACCTCCTCGATCACTTCTTCCGGATAATACACGTTTCATCCCTCCCACAATGCGTATTTTTTATATCTTCCATGCCTTCGGCACAAATAATTCCTCAAACCGGTCGATCGCGTATCCGTCGCTCATCCCGGCAATATAATCGCAGACGACCCGCTCTTTCTTCTCACCGCGGGTCTCCATCATCATCCGGAATTCCTCCGGAAGCTCGTCCACATGTTTCAGATAATATTCATAGAGCGTCACGATCAGCTGCTGCGCTCTTCCTTCCTCGCCTTTTGCGGCCGGATTCCGGTAGACATGCTCGAACATCCACTCTCTCATCCCGCGCATCGCCCGCTCCACATCCGGAGACATGAAGATCGACGGCTTGTCCATGCTGTTGTTGATGATATCATGGATCATGATATTCAGGCGGTCCTTTACCGTATCACCGAGGACATCCGCAAACTCTCTGGGGATATCTTTCTCGGTGATGATCTTCCCACGGATCGCATCATCGATGTCATGATTGATGTACGCGATCTTATCAGAGAAGCGAACGATCTTTCCCTCCAGCGTCGCAGGGTTTCCTGACGTTCTGTGGTTTAAGATCCCGTCGCGCACTTCCTTCGTGAGGTTTAATCCCTGTCCTTTTTTCTCCAGGACCTCCACGATCCGGACACTCTGTTTAAAGTGGGCGAAACCGTCCTCACAGATCTCATTTAATATGTACTCGCCGGCATGTCCGAAAGGCGTATGTCCGAGATCATGTCCCAGCGCGATCGCCTCCGTCAGGGATTCATTCATCCGAAGCGCCTTTGCGATCGTCCTGGCGATCTGGGAGACCTCCAGCGTGTGCGTCAGCCTCGTGCGGTAGTGGTCGCCTTCCGGGGCCAGAAAGACCTGTGTCTTGTCTTTCAGGCGACGAAATGACTTGCTGTGCAGGATCCGGTCACGGTCCCGCTGGTAGGCAGGTCGGACATCACAGGGGACTTCCTCGCGGTCCCGCCCCAGCGTCTCACTGCTCAGAGCAGCATACGGGCTGAGATTCTGGCGTTCCCATTGTTCCATCGTTTCCCTGATATTCATATCCATCCGCTCCTTTCTGCCGTGAAAACACATCAGCAGGCTCCACGACCGCAGCGACATCTTACGGAATCTTCAATTCAGAAAATTTCCGCCACCGAAAGCAACCATTTGTTCTCCTATCTGAAAATATACTTTTATATTATACCACATTTTTGCGTGTTTTAGAACCGCGATTCCTATCTTTTCGCTGAAAAATGTGTAAAAAATCTGTAAATTGGCGAAATCTGCAGATATGGTTTCATTTTACGGAATTGGCCGAAGTAACAAGTGAAAACATGCTTCGCGTGTTTCCCCTTGTTATCGCGACAGTCGCCAAGGTCTCGCGCAAGCGCGGACTTTGGCTCGTTGTCCGCGTAAAAAGCCGGACAGCTCTGTGCAGCAAACGTCTGCTGCATGATCTGTCCGGCCGGACTTACGACCAGTCTATTCTGTTTTCGTAACCGTCTGCACCATTACATCTTCTCGCCCGGAACGACCGGAACCGCATCCTTCGGGATCGGGCAGATGTAACCGCCATAGCGTTTCATCTTCTTATTGAACTCATCTTTCGCCGCCTGAAGAACTTCCGGCTTCTCCATGAGATCGATCGCTGTCGCTGCGATAACTTTTCCTGCCAGCAGCATGTTCTTGTGGGCAATGGATGTCCGTCCGCAGGAGACATTCTGCCAGGAATGTCCAGGCGCCTGTGCCGGGAATGTGGAAGTGTTGATCTGTGCGGTCGGAACGCACCAGCTCACATCACCGACGTCCGTGGAGCCCATTCTCGGCTTCTCAGAGTACAGGTACGGAACAAGGAACTCATTCATCGGCACGGTGCCATGTTTGGACTTCTCATCCACAAACTCGTAGATCTCATCGCTGTCCTTCGCCGCATCTCCCGGAAGATCCGCAGACTTCATCTCAACAGAATCGTAAAGTGCCTTCGCATACTTTAACTCTTCCTCTGTGTAATGGCAGACGCCGAGGTCATTGAAGTTTTCCCACATCAGGGATTCCAGGACCTTGTTCGGGACTGTGTTGGAGCAGCCGTCGATGAACTTTTTCTCCATCTTTGTGTCCGTCATCATGGATGCCGCAAGCGCGATTCTGTCGACACGTTCCTGAAGTTCCAGGGCATCTTTGACCCAGATAGAGCGGACCATGTAGAGAACCTGTGCTCTCGGCTGGACAACATTCGGAGAATCTCCGCCGGCATCCGTGATCGAGTAGTGGATCCTGGAGCTGTCCGGCATGTGTTCTCTTAAGAACTGGACGCCGATGTTCATGAGCTCCACCGCATCGAGAGCAGAACGTCCCTTTTCCGGTGCACCGGCTGCATGGGAGGCAACTCCGGTGAACTTATACTCGCTCTGGATACAGGTGTTGCAGGTTCCGGATGTGACCTGGTTCACATTTCCCGGATGCCAGGTGAGAGCCGCATCACACTCAGCGAACACGCCGTCTCTCGCCATGAATGCCTTTGTCGCAGCGCCTTCTTCGCCCGGGCAGCCGTAGAATACGACCTTGCCGCTTCCCTCGCCTTTTTCTTCCAGATACTTTTTAACTGCAAATGCTGCCGCCATGGAACCCGCTCCAAGAAGGTTGTGGCCGCATCCGTGGCCGTTTCCGTCTGCGACCAGTTCTTCCCTCTTCTCTGAACCCGCGACCTGGGAAAGGCCTGTCAGAGCGTCATACTCGGCAAGAATTCCGATGACCGGCTTTCCGGAGCCGTAGGAGGCGCGGAATGCAGTCTCAATATTGTCGAACGGGTGATCCACGGTGAATCCCTCTTCTTTTAATACCTTTGCGTAGAGATCGCCGGACTTGTACTCTCTTAAAGAAAGTTCCGCGTAATCCCAGATCTTATCGGATACGTCTGTGATCACGCCGGCTTTTTCATCGATATAGTCGAATGCTGTCTGTTTGGATGCTGACATGTGATATTCTCCTCTCTTAAAAAAATCCCGCCAAGACCGGATTTTCACATTCTGGCTCAGCGGGATCCTGTTCCTGCATATCGTACTGCAAAACAGCTTTCCCGCTGCTTTCAGATCAATCTTTTTAATACAATACCTTGCTCAAGAATTCCTGTGTACGCGGATTCTGCGGATGGTTGAAGACCTCCTCCGGAGTTCCTTTCTCCGCGATCACACCGCCATCCATAAAGAATACACGATCGGAAACCTCTCTCGCAAAGCCCATCTCATGGGTTACGATGACAGTCGTCATACCGGTCTTAACAAGGTCTTTGATAACATGAAGAACCTCTCCTACCATCTCCGGGTCAAGGGCGGAAGTCGGCTCGTCGAAAAGCATTACATCCGGCTCCATGGCGAGCGCACGCACGATGGCGAGACGCTGTTTCTGTCCGCCGGAGAGCTTTTTCGGGAACTGGTTCTCCTTGTCCGCGAGACCGACACGGTTTAATAATTCCCGCATCATCTCGTCCGCTTCCTTCTGGGTCTTTTTTCCGAGAAGGACCGGAGCAAGAGTCACATTCTTGCCAACGGTAAGGTTGTTGAATACATTAAAGTGCTGGAATACCATTCCCATCTTCTGACGATGAAGGTTGATATCGACATTCTTGTCGGTGATATCGGTCCCCTCAAAATAGATCTTGCCGGATGTCGGTGTCTCAAGGAGGTTTAGGCAGCGTAAAAATGTACTTTTACCGCCGCCGGACGGTCCGATGACGGAGACGACCTCTCCATGATCGACATGCTCGGTAACACCTTTTAATACCTGAAGACTGCCGAAGGATTTGTGCAGATCTTCTACACGGATCAGTTCTTTTTCATTAGCGCTCACTTGCGTTCATCCTCCTCTCCAGTAAAGCAATCAGTTTGGACATGATAAATGTCACGCCGAAGTAAATGATACCAACGATGGTTAACGGCTCAAGTACACGGAATGTAAGACCGTTGATGGTCTTAAACTGGGTCATAAGTTCTCCGATAAAGAACGTGGATGCCAGAGATGTCTCCTTGACGATCGCTACGAACTCGTTGCAAAGTGCCGGAAGAATATTTTTAACTGCCTGCGGGAGAACGATATGGATCATGGTCTGGCGCGCGTTTAAGCCCAGAGAACGGGCAGCTTCTGTCTGTCCGACATCGACAGCCTGAATACCTGCGCGGACGATCTCACAGACATAAGCGGTAGAGTTTACGCAGCATGCAGTCATAACGCATGTAAACTCGCTCAAGTTGAAGAACGGGAGCCAGGTCGGCAGCATAAAGTAGAAGAAATATAACTGCAGCAGGATCGGCGTACCGCGGATAATTTCGACATAAACGGTAGCGATCAGCCGGAGCGGCTTAAATTTTCCGATGCCCACGTTGCTGCGGCGCATCAGTGCCATCAAAGAACCGAAAACGGTACTGATGAGGACAGTGAGGAGACCCATAAACAGTGTCATTCCAAGACCCTGTAAGAATAAGTTCCAGTACTTCATCCAGACTTTTAACATGACGTTAAGAAACTCCATCTGGAAAACTCCTTTCGTAGATAAAACTTGAAAACAGACAAAGGTCTTTCCGGCATCTTCACCAGAAAGACCGAGCTCTGTATTTTCTGTAACCTGAAGCGAAAACCGATTCCGTCCTGCGCCGATCTTCCATCACGGAACGAAACGATCTGCTCCGAAATTAGTGTGTCTCGATACCGAGCTTCTCAGCAAGGGCAACTGCCTCTTCCCTCCACTGCTCATAGAGACCTTTCTCGTTAACTTCAACGATCACTTCGTTGATCGCATTTAAAAGATCATCATCGCCTTTCTTGATCGCGATAACGTTACCTTCACTTGAATAGTCAAACATGAAATCTGCCATTGCAATATCATCATATGTTTTTGCAAGGGATTCACCGTTATCACCGGATACAGCAAGTGCGTCAACCTTGCCTGTTTTTAACATCATAACACCGTCTGTTATGTTTGTCACTAACTGGATCTGAACATCAGACGGAAGCTGCTCTGTAGCAAGCTTGTTCTGTAAGGTTGCGTTCTGGGTAGCAACCTTCTTGCCTGCGAAGGACTCTGCTGTATTGTACTGGGAAGCAAGCTCCTTCTTAACTAAAAGTCCCTGACCTTTCTTCGTGTTTACATTGTAACGCTCAGAAAGTCCCATAGCCTCAGCACGCTCATCTGTGTAAGCGAAACCAGAGATACCCATATCAATGTTTCCGGAAGTAACTGCCTGCTGGATCGCAGAGAACTCCATCGGCTTGATCTCAAGTTCTACACCAAGCTTCTCAGCGATGTATTTTGCAAGCTCTACATCAGCACCGACATACTCGGTTGTTCCGCTGCTGACATCCTTGAATTCCCACGGAGCGAAATCCGGAGATGTTCCCATTGTGAGCTTTCCTGCTGCAAGAACTTTTCCGAGATGACCATTCGGATCTACGTTCTCAAGCGCCTTTAAGGAACCTTCCGCTGCGGCTGCTGCCTCTGTCTTATCTGCTTCCTTTGATTCAGCAGCTGTTGTCGCGTCAGCTGTTGTTGTCTCGGCTGCTGTTGTTGCTGCTGCCGTTGTCTCAGTGCTCTTGGAGCTTCCGCAACCTGTAAGAGCAGCAATGACCGCTGCTGTTGTCATAGCTAAAACGATGTTCTTCTTCATAATCGATCCTCTCCTCTTCATTTCTATCTTTTTCTATGTCTCACATGTGTGATGTTGATACGCATTATAATGTATAATTATTCTTTTGTAAAGCACTTTTTTATGTTTTTTTTACATATTATGCATTTTATACAACTTTTAGTGTATAATTATATTGTTTCATGCAGTTTTTCCAATGTTTTATACATTATCAATGCATATATTTATCTTGGTAAAGCGTTAATATTTCTTTTTTTGCGTAGCGCGGCACCTCTTTCAATTTTCCAGCATACATTTCCGGCATACGCTGCCGGGGGACATCGCAAAAAGCAGCCCATCTCACTTCATCGTGAAACGGGCTGCTCTTCTATTTTTTACCAATATCAGATTTCAGCAATATTGATCAGTGTAAGTTCTTTTGCACGATTTTCCATACTTGTCACAAGCGCTCTCGCAGTATCGACTGCAGTGAGAACGGTAACACCTGTCTCGATGGCATTCCGGCGGATGATAAAGCCGTCATGGCTTCTCTCTGCGCCCTGTGCAGGGATATCGATGACAAGGTCGATCTCATGTCCAAGAATCAGGTCAAGAAGGTTCGGAGACTCCTGCTCGATCTTTCTTACCGGGATCACCTTTACGCCGTGCTCATTGAAGTACTTCGCGGTTCCTGCGGTACAGAAGATGCGGTATCCCTGTGCCTTGAATCTCGCTGCGATGTCGAGCATCTCTTCCTTGTCGGAATCACGGACGGTCATGACCATGTTCTTGTACTTCGGAAGCTTGATGCCTGCGCCCTGGAATGCCTTGTAAAGGGCCTCGTTGAAGGTCTTTGCGATACCAAGACACTCACCAGTGGATTTCATCTCCGGTCCAAGGCTGATATCAGCTCCGCGGATCTTCTCGAAGGAGAATACCGGCATCTTCACTGCGTAGTAATCTGCCTCTTTCTGGAGTCCCGGTGTGTAGCCGAGTTCCCGGATCGTGTGACCACAGATGATCTGGGTTGCCAGCGGTACGATCGGGATTCCGGTTACCTTGCTGATATATGGGACGGTTCTGGAGGAACGCGGGTTTACCTCGATGATGAATACACCTTCATCATTTACAATAAACTGGATGTTGATCATTCCCTTGACATGGAGCGCCCTTGCGAGCTTCTCTGTGTATTCCACGATCGTCTTCTTGTTGTCCTCGGTGATGCTCTTCGCCGGATATACGGAGATACTGTCGCCGGAATGGATACCGGTACGCTCGATATGCTCCATGATACCCGGGATCAGAATATCGGTACCGTCGCAGATCGCATCGACCTCGATCTCCTTACCCATGATATACTTATCAACTAAGATCGGATGCTCCTGAGCGATCCGGTTGATGATGCCGATAAATTCGTCGATATCCTCATCGCAGATCGCGATCTGCATGCCCTGTCCGCCAAGAACGTAGGACGGACGAACGAGTACCGGATAGCCTAACTCGTTTGCTGCCTTTTTCGCCTCTTCCGCTGTAAATACAGTCTGTCCTTTCGCTCTTGGAATCTGGCACTGCTCAAGGATCTCATCGAAGAGTTCTCTGTCCTCAGCGGCGTCAACATCCTCGGCAGCAGTTCCCAGGATCGGGACTCCCATCTTCATCAGAGCCTCTGTGAGCTTGATGGCTGTCTGTCCACCGAACTGGACAACTGCTCCGTCCGGTTTTTCAATATCAACGATGCTCTCCACATCCTCCGGAGTCAGCGGTTCGAAATACAGCTTATTCGCGATGTCGAAGTCTGTGCTGACGGTCTCCGGGTTATTGTTGATGATGACGGTCTCAAAGCCCTCTTTTTCGAAGGCCCAAGTGCTGTGAACAGAACAGAAGTCGAACTCGATACCCTGACCGATACGGATCGGACCGGAACCGAGAACGAGAACCTTCTTCTTCTCAGTCTCTCCTTCTGCCTCATTCTCGCTGCCGAAGCAGGAATAATAGTACGGGGTTTCAGCCGCAAACTCAGCCGCGCAGGTATCTACCATCTTGAAGGCAGCACGGATGCCGTTTGCATGACGCATCTCCTTGATCTCGTTTTCCGTGAGACCTGTGAGTCTCGCGATCACATTATCCGGGAATTCAATGCGCTTTGCTTCCTTTAAAAGATCCGCGTCGAGGTTCTTCCCGGCTTTCTTTAAGGCATTCTCCATCTCAACGAGGATCATTAATTTATCGATGAACCAGATATCGATCTTCGTGATATCATGGATCAGCTCGTAATCGAAGCCGCGGCGGAGTGCCTCTGCAATGACCCAGATTCGGCGGTCATCCACGTTGTGAAGCTGCTCTTTTAACTGTTCATCTGTGAGTCCGCTGTAGTCGTAAGACATTAAGGAGTCCACATGCTGCTCCAGAGAACGGATCGCTTTCATTAAGCCACCCTCAAAGCTTGTGCAGATACTCATGACCTCACCGGTCGCTTTCATCTGGGTTCCTAACTTATGACTCGCATTGATGAATTTATCGAAGGGAAGTCTCGGCATCTTGACTACCACATAGTCAAGCATCGGCTCGAAACTTGCGTAGGTCTTCTTTGTAACAGCGTTCTTGATCTCATCCAGTGTGTAGCCGAGGGCGATCTTCGCGGCAACCTTCGCGATCGGATATCCTGTCGCCTTGGACGCAAGGGCGGAGGAACGGCTTACACGCGGGTTTACCTCAATTACGCAATACTCAAAACTCTCCGGGTGAAGCGCGTACTGTACGTTGCAGCCGCCGGTGATACCGAGTTCTGTGATGATCTTTAACGCGGAGGTACGGAGCATCTGGTACTCTTTATCTCCAAGGGTCTGGGACGGGGCAACAACGATACTGTCACCGGTATGTACGCCCACAGGGTCGATATTCTCCATGTTGCAGACGGTGATCACGTTGCCGGCACTATCACGCATTACCTCGTACTCGATCTCTTTCCATCCTGCGATGCAGCGCTCTACAAGAACCTGGCCGACACGGGATAAACGGAGTCCGTTTTCAAGGATCTCCGCGCACTGCTCTGCGTCATAGGCGATACCGCCTCCGGAGCCGCCGAGTGTATAAGCCGGACGGAGAACAACCGGATATCCGATCTTTTCCGCAACAGCAAGACCTGTCTGTACATCCTCAACGATCTCGGACGGAGCGACCGGCTCGCCGATCTTTTCCATGGTCTCCTTGAACATCTCACGATCCTCGGCCTTCTTGATCGTCAGGGCTGTGGTACCGATGAGGCGCACGTTGTTTGCCTTTAAGATGCCTGCTTCCTCGAGTTCCATTGCGAGGTTTAAGCCGGCCTGACCGCCCAGTGTCGGGAGAACGCTGTCCGGTTTTTCCTTCTTGATCAGCTGCTCAACAACCTCGGTTGTCAGCGGCTCGATATAAACCCGGTCTGCAATGTCCTTATCGGTCATGATCGTTGCCGGGTTGGAGTTTAAGAGAACGACTTCGATGCCCTCTTCCTTTAAGGAACGGCACGCCTGTGTTCCCGCATAGTCAAATTCTGCGGCCTGGCCGATAACGATCGGACCGGAACCGATTACAAGTACTTTCTTGATCTCTGGATTCTTAGGCATTATCTTTCCTCCTCCATCATGCGTAAAAAGCGGTCAAACAGATATCCGGAATCCTGCGGTCCTGGGCATGCTTCCGGGTGGTACTGGACGGTGAAGATATTCTTGCCCACGTACTTTAATCCTTCGTTTGTCTTATCGTTTACATTCACGAAAGCCTGGACTGCAACCTTCGGATCGAGGCTGTGCTCGTCCACTGCATATCCATGGTTCTGGGAGGAGATGTAGACACGTCCTGTCTCAAGGTCCTTGACCGGGTGATTGCCGCCGCGGTGACCGTATTTTAATTTGTAGGTGTTGGCGCCTGTCGCGAGAGCCATGAGCTGGTGACCAAGGCAGATTGCAAATACCGGGATATCTGACTCGTAGAACTTGCGGACTTCTTTGATGATCTCCGTGTTCTCAGCCGGGTCTCCAGGGCCGTTTGACAGCATGATCCCGTCCGGATTTGTCTTTAATACTTCCTCCGCCGGAGTATCCGCCGGATATACGGTTACTTCGCAGCCTCTCTTATTTAACTCTCTCGCGATATTCTTCTTCGCGCCGAAGTCCATGAGGGCAACTTTCTTTCCGGTTCCCGGGAGAACATATTTCTCCTTTGTGGTCGTCTTTAATACAACGCCTGTTACTGTATACGCCTTGATCCGCTCTTTCACTTCCTCGAGATCAAATGATCCGTTGGTCGTGATCATGCCGTTCATGGTTCCTTTTTCTCTTAAGATCTTTGTGAGGGCTCTTGTATCGATACCACTGATACCTGGAATATCCTGTTCTTCTAAGAAATGCTGAATCGTGTCCCCACTTCTGAAATTACTGGGGATCCTAGATAATTCTCTGACAATATAGCCATCCGGCCACGCCTGTCCGGATTCCATATCTTCTTTACAAATACCGTAATTACCAATTAACGGATAAGTCATTACCACTGCCTGTCCTGCGTAGGACGGATCGGTAAGGACTTCTAAATAACCGGTCATGGATGTGTTAAAAACAATTTCACTGATCACTTCTCTGGTAGAGCCGATGCTTGTTCCTTCAAACACGGTTCCGTCTTCCAGTATTAAATATGCTTTCATGACGCCACCCTTTCTTATGTGTTCATTTCGCTGCTTGATCCGGGCATACTTATCTCAGCCCAAATTTTCACTATTCTACCATGAGTATCGATATTTTTCAACTGGTTTCGCGGATTTTTTTCAAGTTTTTTCAAATGAAAGTTAGCAGCGGCAAACTCCGATGATTTTTCAGGGATTGCCGAACATTCTTAATTCCGGTTTCCACACAAAACACCGTCACAAAGCAGTTGCCCTCCGTCGGCTTTATCATCTATTGTTTTCCCCATCCCAAAATGTTAAAATAGAAAAAAAATCGAATTTTTCTGAGCAGCGGTGGAAACCGGATCTTTTCCGCTCCGCTCAAAAAGGAGGTTCTATGAGCAAACTTGTTTATGCAAAAGAAAAAGAATACCATATCGGCGTCAGTGCAGGGGAAGTCGGACGCTATGTGATCCTTCCGGGCGATCCGGGACGCTGTGAAAAGATCGCCAGGCATTTTGACAACCCGGTAAAGATTGCCCAGAACCGAGAGTACACAACATATACCGGATATCTTGACGGCGAGAAAGTCAGCGTCGTCTCCACCGGAATTGGCGGACCATCCGCGTCCATCGCAGTCGAGGAGCTTGTCCACTGCGGTGCGGACACCTTCATCCGGGTCGGTACTTCCGGCGGAATGCAGAAAGAAGTTCTTGGCGGGGATCTCGTGATCGCGACCGGTGCGATCCGCTTTGAGGGGACCACAAAAGAGTACGCACCGATCGAGTACCCGGCCGTCCCGGATTTCGATGTCGTTGCGGCTCTGAAAGAAGCTTCTGAGGAACTCGGCTACCGACATCACCTCGGCGTCGTCCAGTGCAAGGACAACTTCTACGGTCAGCACTCTCCGGAATCCATGCCGGTGGCCGATGAACTGAATTCCAAATGGAAGGCCTGGATCGCCTGTGGTGCCCTCGCCTCCGAGATGGAGTCCGCTGCCCTCTTCATCGTCGGCAGCGTCCGCAGAGTCCGCACCGGCTCTGTGATGCTCGTGATCGCAAACCAGACAAGACGGGAGCTGGGACTTGAGGATCCGCAGGTCTATGATACGGAAGCCGCTGTTGTTACAGCGGTGGAGGCGATGAGGAAGCTGATTAAAAAAGACCGGACGTCGGCGGCTGAAAAGTAGGGGCTCGCATTACCAGTCATTCCCAGTTCTATGTGCGGAATTTTATGGTAGAATCCTTCTTGTAACATTTTTGTAACATTTTTACATAACAGGAGGTTTTACCATGAAAAAACAGATTATGACTGCTTTCGCATTTTCCACCATGATGACACTCGCAATGTCTTTCGCATCCTTCGCCGCAGCCCGCTCCTGTCAGACCGACTTCCGTCCGGAAAACAACTGCGGATACACCGGCACCAACGCCGTTTCCGTGATCCAGATGCAGGACGGCTGCGTGATCTCCAACAGAAATGCCATCGATCTCTATACGCTGTTGGGAAAAGGATACCCTAATGGGGCAGTCGGAAATAACTGCAGCAGCGGCTGTACAGCCGAATCCAAGGGATGCAACTGCTCTTTCGGAACAAACTGCGGTACAAATTCCTGCACTGGCGGGAACTGCCTAACATCCGGGAATGTTTCCATAATTTCAGGAACGGCTTGTGGAAGTTTTCCCGACGTGCGATAAGGGATTTTCTATCGTCCTTTGTGACACTATCTAAAATTGGTCTATAAGCAACGAACCTGCCGGATCTTCTTTTTTAGAAGGATCCGGCAGGTTCAATGTTTACTTTGTATAATGGTACCGGCTTTCCTACTCCCTCATTCCCATTTCGGCATATATCCTCAATCAATTTCGATCTGAGGGACTAATAGCTTTTTATTTACTTTTTTTATATTGATATGCCATAAACTACTCCTGTGTGAACGCAGAGGAATGCTTTTCTGCGGGAAAAATTCCTGTATGATCGTGTAAAATATCGTCCGGCTGTATGATATCCGATACCATGGAGATTTCCAGTTTATAAACAACATCTTTATCACCAACATTCCCATCTATCGGTGTGTATCTGTCAAAATATACATTTGTCTTTTTCTCAGTTGTGATGATCCATGCCACATATTCATCTGTTGCCAATAATTTATAATAAACTTCTTCATCTGTAAATGCCTCTTTTGCTCTGTTTACCATATCCGCGAAGTTGTAATATTCTGACCGATCACCTAACGGCTCAATCTCACCATCCATCACAGACTGAAGTTCTTCCAAAACTCTTACTATTCTTTCTTCATTTTTTCTGTTTTCTACAGCCGTTTGCACACTGACTATCAGGGTTATTGCAAGAATGATAGCTGCCATGATCAGGATACCTGTTACTGTAGCGATCATTATATTCCGTCTCTTTTGCTTTAATTCATCGATCGTCAAGTGAACAGCCGCAAACTGACGTGCAACTACATTGAGGTTGTCATTTCCATAAGCAATAAACGCATCCACTGTATCGTAACCCGGATACTTTCGATGCACATCATAAGTTGAACAGAATTTTTCTATTCTATAGTAAAAGGGCGTAAACCATCCCGTATAAATGCGTCTTCTTAAGAAAAAAATCACAATCCCTGTCACCATAATTGCCAAATAACCAGTTAGCATAAACGCATCAAAAATATATTCGATGCGGGAAGCCTCTTTTTCCGGAAGTGCTGTCATCAGATGATACGTCTTGCTTTCTTCATCCCACATCCAGTATGTAGTGAGCCGATCTCCATATGTATAACCGGTTGGATCAATGCCCATATCCATTAAGTTGCAAATGACATGCTCCCCTTCATTGGGATCTTTAACCGATGCGCTCGTACCATCTTCCTGAACAACTGCTGTAACAGGCTTCTTACCCACTAACGGATAACCGGTCACTCTCTCAAAAGGATCGTATCTTCCAACCCCGAATAGCCAGACGCAGGAGAAAATAAAGTATAATATCATAAAGCGAATCAGACTGCTCCAGACATTGTACTTCAGGGATTTCTCAAGCTTCCTCTTTTCCTGCACCGGTATTCCCGGAAGCATAACATACCAGGATGCAATTTTTTTTCGTTTTAATTCCTTTTCCTCCAACTGCCGCACATGATATGCGGCACGGGCTGCTGTTTCAATATCCATGTAAAATACCTTTCATTTACAAATGTATGATGACAATCCCACGATATGTGAATATTGGGAGACATCCATTTATTCATTCTGCCGGATCTGGCGCTTTCCGAGCATCTCCTTCTCTCTGTTTGTCGATTTCTTTTGCTCTTATATTTTCATACAAATAATACAATGCACGCTTGTCCATCCCGGAATTGTAAAATCCCCATTCGCGCGCTTGTGTAAAATGTGCAGCTGAAGCTTCTGCAAAACATTCTCGCGCCATTCGATACATAAAATTCTGATAATCCGGCGGTGCAAATGTATTTAAATATTTCTCAATATCCAACTCATAAAAAATCAGTTCTTCATCTGCCGTTATTTCTTTAGCGAAAGCACCATAAATATTATTTTCCTCTGTTAAGTGAATAAAAAAAGCATCCATTTGTGGTAAAATTAAGGTGTCTAAAGGCTTAACAATCCCAAGCAAAGGAACCCTTTATGAGTATTTTCAAGCTGTGTAGCAGCTGCCCATATAAAGAAGAGTTTTATGACACCCTTTCTGCAATAGGTAAGCTGAATGTACAGCTGGAATAGCAACGGTCAACGAACCTTGACAGCCTGATAATTGCTCAGACACTCGTCATAGGGATTTTATACCCTTTTTTCTGACAAATTGAGAGAAGTTATGGCTGCATGGATCATTTTTTCAATTCATGGTGCAAGGTTTAAGTTAAACATTGCTCCATGAATAATTCAGGATAAATTCTAAAAATTTCGTTTTAATAGACATCTTATTTTTATCTGATACTTCTTATAAACCCGCATAAAATAAGGGAATCCTTAATTTCTAAGGATTCCCCGATGGAAGCAGATAACGGGAATCGAACCCGCCTTTCCAGCTTGGGAAGCTAGCGTTCTACCGATGAACCATATCTGCAATCTTTTTTTAACATGTGTATCATAGCACATTTTTTTATATTTCACAAGGCTTTTTCTGGTAAATTACAGAAAATCGTTCCTGTTTTTCCGACAACATTGTTTTTTATGCCGCTTCCTGTCTACAAAAAAGGACGGCAATCCATGAAAATCCGGGGCTTTTTCAGAGAAGGAGCTCTCCATACTTTCTCTATCGTGAAAACAAACGTGGCAGCGGATTTTGCCGATCCTGAATACAGATTAACGGCAAAATCCTGCCCCGTCTCCAATCTATGACAGCTCTGCGATCCTGGTGATCCCCACATAAATGTGAGAGATCTTATACCAGGTGGCAAAGTCCACCACTCCGGTCTGCGGCAATCCGAAGATCGACTGAAATTCCCGAACTGCTTCCGCGGTAGCCGGACCATAGATCCCGTCAGGGGAAATGTCAGGAATTGCGGTATACACGCTGGAGATTGCGTCTAACTGCTCCTGCAGCTGCCGCACCTTATCACCAGTGGCACCAATCTTCAGATCATATCCCGGCCACGATGCCGGGATGCCGGAGATCTGTTCCGCCGTATTGATATACATATCATCTCCATAAAAATTCCGCAGGATCTCGATCGGACTATACCCCGCTTCTCCGAGCTCGCAGCTGCCCCATTGCGTTAACCACCCCGGACACCGAACCTTCCGCCCATCGCAATACTGTGTCAGGATCGGCTGTTTCACTCCCGGACGCGAAAGATAATTATCAAAAATATCATCCACCACGACAGAGATGGACTCAAAAATATTCCGCCCATAAATCCATTTATGATCATACGCGGTTGATGATGTGATCGTAAAATCATATCCCTGATTGCGGTACCATTCCGTATAGACACGATTTAACGTGAAGGACATGATCGCCAGCACATTCGCGACGATCGCGGAGCGGGGCCAGGTCGCGTATATCTCACTGGAGGCTACGTTTTTGATATAATCCCGATACGGAACATAATAGTTGGCTGCGGACGCGTTCGTTGGAGCTCCGTCATGTACCACGATCGTCTGGGGGACGACCACTCTGGACAGAACGATCTCACCTGTCTCTATAACTGGCTTGATCTCGCTCTCTGCGATTTTGGGAAGGTAATCACCATAAAGTGTGTGATCCGGAATCATCACGGTCTCTGTCTGCTCTCCAGCCAGAACATTCGAAAGAGGCCGCAAACGAATCCCCTGGATCGCCGTTACGTCCGCAAGAACCTCCGTTCCTGAAACAACAAATGGCGCAAATCCCGATGCTGTGATTCGGATCGTGTATTCTGCATATGGACGTTCCGTCGCCTCCGGTGACAATGAAAGCTCTAATGGTGGTGCATTTAATGGAAGATTCTCCGTCTGTCCGGAACTGTTCGTTCTCGTCTTCTCAATAATTTCATCTGGTTCCTCCGTCCTTGTAACCACAATATCCGCATCCTGGATCGGAAAACTGTTCACATCCGACACAACATCCACCTGCAAATATCCCTGTGCCATAATTTCCTCGCTCAATTGAATATCGTTCTATTTTATGCAACGGATGCACGCATGATACATTCCTACACTTATTTTTGACTTTTTAATACAGAGTTTAAAAGCAGCAAAGTTTTTCAGAATATCTTACATTTGAAAAATCTATGGATCTCATCGATCCGACCCGGATCGTGAATGATCTGGTTTCAATTCTCATAGCTAAGGCTTTCCGCCGACGGAATTTCTTCCTCTTTCCCATGCTTTTCGACAAAGAAAACATATCGTTTGACTTCACGGCGCTCATCTTGCTATAATATAAATACAATACTGGATTTCATTTGTTTATATCTGTCTTTCCGGCGTTTTTTATTAGATTCCGTCTTTTAAGGAGGTGTCCTAATGAAAAAGCAAGAATGCTCCCAGCTCTTTGTAGCTATCGTCCCATTTTTATGCGCTTTTCTCTTTGCCTTCTGGCTCTGGCGCTATTTAAGACAGCCGGAGCCAGATACAGACAGGCTTACTGTCGCCATCACCTATACAAATTACAACTTCAATACCATTACCCCTCTTCCCGAGATGGAATGTGCGATCGATAAAAATTTTTCAAAACGGCTCCGCCAGATGTCAAGCCGCTCTGATCTGGACCGCGGAACAGAAGAATACGCATATCAGATCGATACAATTCCCAAAGTTATTTACATAACTCCCCCTGATCTCTATCTTCTCTCGCAGCCATACTCCGCAGAGATCTCCTGCACTACCGGAAATACCGCGAACTATAACGGAGATCCATGGTTCACGATCCGCGCCGTCTCAACCGAAAAGATCTCCGCAGGAGTTTTCGATATCAAAGTCACTCTCGACGCATTTCAGGATGTTGTCCCTTTTATGACATCCCTGAAAATCGATGGGATCATTCTCAAAGAGATCCGGGACGATCCCGACAAAATAATGGAATTTGATAACTTCCATTACACCACAGAAACTCTTTTGTTCCGCTACAACCGCCACGCAAGAGAAGATATCTCTGACCTTCTCTCTCAGGCAGTCCTCCAGATAGACGATATCAGTTGCCGGATATCCAATGCCAGCATCACGGCGTCCTGTAATATCCCGGACGTCAATATCGTTATTGTCCCGACCGATGGTCCATCTGCTGAATAAATTTTGATTTCTTATACAAAAACAGGCATCCGGAAACTCAGATAAGCTTTCGAATGCCTGTCTCTTTTTCTTACTTTCTATTCTTCCATCAGCTTCCTGATCTCCTCCGCAAGAAGCTTCACATTCCTGATCAGGCCGTCAAATGCCCCATATCCGTAAAACCGGATAAACAGGATGCCGACCGGTACAGCGATGATCATTCCCGCAATGCCGCGGAACTTGAAACCGAGATAGAGGAAGAATAGTGTTGCAAGTGGCGGAAGTCCCATGCTGTCACCGACGATCTTCGGCTGGATCACCTGACGGATGCCCTGTGTTAAAACATAGAGAACGATAAGGCTGAGCGCATAACCGTACTCCCCGGTAAAGAGTCTCACCACTGCCCAGGGAATCAATGCCGTTCCTGTACCGAACATCGGCAGGAAATCCAGGATCGCGATCGCGATTCCAAGAAAAATTCCATATGGTACTCTGAGGAATAACATTCCGATCACTAACACCACTGCGACCACGAACATGATCTTAAACTGCGCCAGAAAATACCCACCGATCAATGTCCTGATATCGCTCTTCATCATCCGTCCATACTTGATCACAGGTTCCGGCATAGCCTTCCCCACCGTCTCCACAAGCTTATCATGATCTGCCAGAAACAGATAAGAAGAAAGGAATACGATGATCGTATTCACAAAGACCTCCGGCAGCGTCCGCACTACGCGGCTGCCTGCGGAAGCTGCGATCTTCTGAACAAAATCGCCGATATATCCACCCACATTCTCCAGCTCGGAAACGATCGTCGTCTCCGTGTCTGCAGGAAGATACTTCAAAAGTCCCCCGATCCGCTCGCAGGCCAGATCGACTTCCTCCCGGATCGATGCATAAATTCCGGGCAGTGCCTGCCCAAACTCCGTCATTTCCCGGAACACCCAGGAAAACAGCGCATAGATGCCAAAGATCACCAGAGCCAGCACACCTGCGATCAGAACCATCGAGCCGTGCCTGCGGACGATCTTCAGCCGTTTTTCAAAAAAGCGCACCAGCGGATTTGCGATCGCTGCCACGATCCATCCAATCACAAACGGAAGAAAAAACACCACCAGCCTCAGTCCCCAGACACAGACCAGATAAACTGTGAGCAAAGGAACCAGAATATTTAAAATAATCCCTGCATACTTTCTGAAATTCATTCCATGGACCTCCTAATCCTGTAAAAATCCTGCTGCATTCCATCCACAGTATTTTACTCAGTCGATCCCCCTTTTTTAGTACTCCACATGATATCATGCGGTTTAACATGCTTTCAATTCAAGTCGAACGTCCGTGAGACTTAGCGCGTGATTCTGGTCGGCAAAGCTGACCTATTCCATACAGAATCACTGCGCATCCTCGCGGAGCGTTTATCTCAGTCAGAGACCTAACTCCCTCTGAGACAAATTTGCTATTACTCACCACCTAAAAAGGTGGGAGTCTTCTCGACTGAGATAAATTTCGGCTAATGATCTGTACTCTTTTCACCGTTTTCCCCGCCAAAACTACTTACAAAGCCCGTACTCCTCTGCAATCTTCTTAAATGCCGGCAGAGACCTCTCGATCTGCTCATAAGACACACAGTAAGCCAGTCTCACGTACCCCGGACAAGCAAACGAACTGCCCGGAACCACCAGCACATGATGCTTCTTTGCCACCTCGCAGAACTCCTTCTCGTCCTCAACCGGTGACTTCACAAACAGATAGAACGCTCCATCCGGCTTCGCACAAGTAAACCCGTACTCCGTCAATGCCCCGTAGATCAGATTTCTGTTCTTCTCATAAGTTGCAAGATCCACCGCCACATCATGCTGGATGCAGTACTGGAGTGCCTTCTGGATCAGGGACGGCGCATTCACACACCCGATCACCCTGTTTGCGATCGTCGCCGCCCCGATCAGCGCCGCAGAATCATCCACCTCATCCGGAATCACCACATATCCAATACGCTCGCCCGGAACAGAAAGAGACTTACTGTAAGAGTATCCCACAACCGCATTGTGATAATACTTCGTCACAAACGGAACCTCAACTCCGCCGTAAGCCAGCTCGCGGTACGGCTCATCAGAGATCAGCACGATCGATGTGCCAAACTCCTTCTCTTTCTTCTCCATGATCGCAGCCAGTGCTTTGATCGTCGCCTCATCATAGACAACACCTGTCGGGTTGTTCGGATTGTTGATGATGACAGCCTTCGTTCTGGCAGTGATCTTCGCCTCAAACTCATCAAGCTTCGGCATAAATGTCTCCGTATCCGGAGAAATGATCACTACATTTCCGTCATAGTTTCTCACATACGCATTATATTCCACAAAATACGGTGCAAATACGATCACTTCATCGCCCGGATTCAAAATACTCTTTAAGATGATATTTAAACCGCTGGCCGCACCGACCGTCATGATCAGGTTTTTGAATGAGAAATTCGTTCCAAAACGCTTATTTAAAGAATCCGCGATCGTCTGGCGGACATCCTCAAAACCGGCGTTGCTCATATATCCATGGAGTGTCATGAAATCCTCATTTTTCACCACATCAAGGATCGCCTCAGTCACCTGCGGGACCGGCACATTCGGATTTCCAAGGCTGAAGTCATAGACATTCTCTTTTCCGTAAATGGCCGCCATGCGCTTTCCTTCCTCGAACATTGCACGGATCGCGGAATTGTTTGCCATAAATGGTTTCATTTTTTCTGATATCATAACTGTTTCCTCCGTTTATTTTTTATCTCTAAGATAATTCCAAAGGCACCGGTCACCGCAAAGTAAAACCAGGTCGTCGGATTGGAATACCAGGTTGTAAAGAAGGAGAGCATAAAATAGAGAGCCGCCTGGGAATAAAACAGATACCAGGCCGGATTTCTTCCCGGATAGATCCTCGAAGAAAGCCACGCAGACAGGACTCCCAGTACCGATGAAAAGAAAAATACACCGGCGATACCAAAATCATAATAGGCATCGTAGAACAAAGTAACCGTCGTCAGCTCCTCCTTCGTCACGTAGATCGGCCAGTCCACGAGCACTGGCTTTAAAAATTTAAGCCCAGAGAGAGCCCAGAGCGGGAACATTCCCTTTAATCCCATCGAATGGGCGGGAAGCTGCTTTACAAGACAGTCAAAATTGTCGTAATTGTTTGCAATGTACATGTACGGCTGCGTGATAAAGATCGGCGTAGCTGCATTCTTCATCTCGAAAATCCCGTTGAGATACGTCACATCGTGACTTCTCGCGATCGTCAGGATCACATAGAGCGGAACAAGTCCTGCCGCAGCAAAGAAAAGATACCGGAGTTTTCTGTGTCCGCTGACGATCATAAAGGTCAGCACCGCAAGGATCACCGCAAAGATCAGCTGAAATCTCGATACGCAGAGCACCGGGATCAGAAGAGCGACTCCTGTCAGAATAAGCGAAAGGATCTTTTCTGTTTTTTTCATCTCTCTCTTGTAGAACCAGAGAAGAACCTCCATCGACGGGACCAGCACACAGGAAACCGTCAGATAATGAACTCCTGAGATATGGAAATAGGAATATGCATGGGGCACCCCGCGAAGCAGGAACGGAACATATCCCAGGCGGACTGCTTCAAACAGAAACGCCGCAAACGACAATGCTGTAAGTCCGGCGATCGCTATAAAAATATGATCCCCATATTTTGCGGCAGCTGCCTGCGTAAATCCGCTCTGCAGACATTCTTTCTGAACATTACCATCCTTTGCGGATTCCGTTTTCTTTCTGCTGAACCGCTTTTCCGCAAGTTCATACACATTCCAGAATGCCGCAAATGCGACAAAAAAACATGCCCAGGTTTCGAGGCTCCACTCTGTCTGGAGTCTGGAAAGCTTCAGACAGGAAATCCCCTCTCCGCCTACATAGAACAAGGAAAACAGCCCGCGCAAATGGAGCGGGTTTCCACTCTTTCCGTATTCTCTCAGATAGAGATAGACCGCTGCCAGGAGCAGCGACATCCCCGATAAGGTAAAATGGGCGCTGAATGCAAAAAGCATGGCAGCGCCGTAACAGATCACATAAACCAGCATATCAGCCTACTCTCCGAGACCGCCATTGATCAGTTCCGTGATCGCCTCCAGGGCTTCCTGCTCGTCCGCTCCCTCACAGATCAATTCGATCTCATCTCCGCACTTTACGCATGCCCCCAGCACGCTCAGTACACTTTTTGCATTTGCTGTCGTGTTTCCATATTCAAATTTGATCGAACTCTGAAACCGCAATGCCGCCTTGCACAGAAGCCCTGCCGGTCTCAGATGAAGACCGGTTGGGTTTCCAATCGTAACTTTTTGCTTTACCATAAGTATTTTTAACTCCTAATTTCGAAATATGGTCTGAAGACCTGTCGCCTGACGGGCTTCTGTCGTCTCCGGCGGGACGATCACCGCATGTCTTGTCGCAGACGCAGTGGTCTCCTTCTCTGTCTCCGCCTCCCTGCTGCTTTCAGCGGCAGTTTCCGATGCTTTTGTTGTCTCTTCCTCAGTTGTCTCAGGCGCTGTCTCCGTCGCAGGTTCCTGTTCCTCTGCAACAGTTACCGTACAACTGGAGATTCCCAGCAAATCATACGCCGAATCCAGTTCTCTGTTCAGTGTAGGCTGAACCTGATGACTTCCCTCTCCCATTCCTGAGACATTCAGACTCAGATCATCGGATGTGAACCGCAGGCTGTCAAGTTCCTCCCGAAGCGCCCGGATCCGGATCGTAACGGTTGCCGGTTCCGCCTGATAGCTGTAGGAACTGTTAGCGCCAACATAACAGTCAGAACTGATGCGCACCGTGTATTCCTGCTCTTTTAACGGCTCCACAGTCAAAGTCACCGTGATCTCGGAGCTGTCCATTCCGGCAAGGGAAACTCCCTCCGGCAGGTAATCATTCAGATCGATCGTCTTTACGATATTCGCCTTTGCTCCGGTAACATCCAGCTCTTCTTTCGGGATCGTGATGGTATTTAAGGACGCCAGGGCGCTCTTTAATCCAACTACCGGCACACTCTTAAGCGCGCATTCCACACCTGAATAACGGTAACCGCTCGCCACCTCACCGGTGACATCGAAGTCCAGGCTCAGATTCTTCACCTTCAGGATCTCCATGGTGTAATCCACGCTCTTGCAGTTGCTGATCAGACGGTCGCTGATCGTAATGCTGTTGTTATTTGCATCATAGAACTTCGGCTCCTCCGAATCGCTCCAGTCTGCATTCTTTCCGTCTAAATTGATCTCGATCCCGACACTGCTGATCTGCCCGATCAGGGATTCCGGACCTTCCACCGTAAGTGTTTCCGGTGAGAGTGTCACTTTACCGGTCTGGTAACCATCCTCGAGCATTCCCGTCGTCGTAACCCCGATCGTAAATGTCTTTCTCTGAAGAGGTTCCGTCTCGATCTTGATGGTCCCGTTCCGGCTTACCGGGGTAGATACCAGATACTCCGAGTGATTTAAGACCTCGATCTTGATCGGGATCGCTCCTGTCACAGACCACATATCCGTCATATCCGCGTAAGCACGGAAATCTGAAGAACGGATCCGATACGCATTCGTCGTCTTTACCTCATACTGCACTGTCGTCGTCGACTTTCCGACAACCTCGTAAGTCAGATTATTCTTTGTGAGGACATCACTGTTTACGATCTCCACCGGCACCTCGACCGTATCCGTCATGACCGGATCTGCCACATTGACAACTCCCAGCCAGACTAAAAAAGCACACAGGAAGGAAATCAGCAAAAGTCCCCATCTTTTATTCTGCTTTTCTTTCATTTTTATGCCATCCCTTCAGAAGTTTGAACGGACCGGATACTATCTCCTCCTGCGGCTTCGCAGCGATCGCAAATTTCAGCTCTTCCGGACTGTTGATCCTTCTTAAACTTCCGCGTTCTGCCAGCGATACCCGTCCGGTCTCCTCCGATACGACCACCGTCAGGCTGTCCGTGCTCTCACTGATCCCCAGAGCTGCGCGGTGTCTCGTTCCGAGATCCTTACTGATGCTGAGGTTATCAGAAAGCGGCAGGTAACAGGTCGCAGAGGTCACACGGTTTCCGCGGATAATGATCGCTCCATCGTGAAGCGGCGTATTATGCTCAAAAATATTGATCAGAAGCTGGCTCGTCACGATCCCGTCCACCGGGATCCCTGTTCGCTCGATCTCCGGAAGCGGAGTGTCGCGCTCGATCACGATCAGCGCTCCTGTCTTTACTTTTCCCATCTCGAAGGCAGCACGTGTGATCTCGTTTACGGTCTTTTCCGTATACCCCTCCTGGAGTCTGGAATTCTCGGAAATAAAAAGATCTGTGATGATGTTTTTGCTTCCGAGCTGCTCCAGCGCTTTCCGGAGTTCCGGCTGGAAGATAATGATGAGAGCCGTCAATACGAGCTGGCCCATATGGTTGATGATCCAGGTGATCGTATTCAGATGGAGCATCGCCGCCAGCAGATAGAATCCGACAATGATCATACCACCCCGCAGCAGCACTCCTGCTCTCGTCGACTTTACCCACAAAAGGACTTCATAGATCAGGACTGTGAGGATCAGAATTTCAAAAAGATTCGACAATGTGATCTTCGGAATAAATGTAAACCAGGAATACATATTCCCAAGAAATTCTGTCATTTTGTTACCTCCGTACAATTATTCACGCGTTTCAGTTTTCTCGCGTCTCACGTTTTTTCTTGAATAGATCCGCTGTACCTTTACGTCCGGTGCGGACACCGTGAGCTTCGGGACAGCTTTTACATAATAATAGTAATCATCATCTTCATACTGCAGATACTCTGTTCTCGTATAATCCACTGCGAATACAAAGAACTGGTAGATCAGGGCGATCACCACCGAGACAACGATCCCAAAGATCATGGAACCGGCGGATACCGGAAGATTGAAGTTGAAATCTCCTACAAAGATCACAGCAAGCTGGGTGATCACTCCGGCAACGATGGCGATGGACCAAGAATAATCCACCGAGAGATTTTTGATAATGAACACGACAAGGATCGCAGCGGCAAACGCAGCCACCATGACCCACATGAGTTCATTTCCAAACACATTTTTTACGATCTGGATAAAACGGTCCGCCATCTCCGTCATGGAGCTTCCGGTCAGTGTCCCCGCATTCTGCTTTAAATACATCAGGATATAGTAGATGCAGACACCGCAGCACACCGGAACGATCGAGACCAGACTTCCGGAAAGGCCTACGACGAGCGGGACCACATACGGGATCCGCAGGAAAAACAGCAGCGGAGTCAGGAGCAGAAGATATCCGTCCCCCGGGCGGAAACCATAGTAAAGGACAGTAACCGCGAGCATGAATACAAAGATGATCAGGGCGATCTCCAGAGACACCTGGGAAACATGGATCAGGATAAAGATCCCGGCTAAAAACGCAGTCACTCCGTACGGGATAAAGGAGGCGATCAGTCCCATTAGCACCGAGATCAGTGGATTTTTCAGCTTTGTCATAAATCCCACATTCGCATTGATCAGCCAGAAGGTGAGAAATCCCACCAGAAATTTTACGACCGGTACGATGTAAATATTATATTTCCCATAAAATTGTTTCAGTTTTTCCTTAAATACTAAAAGTCCGATCACTTACTCTTTTCCTCCCCGTTTTCCTTCACTCCCTGCTGGTTGTACTTTTTATCCAGCCGCCGGAGTTTTGCCTGGTAGATCTTCAGTTTTCCCGCCGCCTCATCATAGCGTCTCGAATAGATCTTCCAGGTCACGGCAAGATATGCGAGAAGTCCTGCCACATAGTAAAATACAAGGCGTGCACCAAGTGAAAGCAGATCGTCGACTGCCATCGCATTGATCAGATCATCAAAACGGTAAAGGACCCATAGCATCAGGCACAGGCAGACGGTCAGTGAATACGCGATAAACGACCGGATCAGGTGGCTTCCCACATAATCGCTCTTAAAATACCGGTTCGCAGGAATGGATTCCTTCATCATTTTCTTTTCAAACATGGTGATCCCCGTCATCAGACGGATCTTCTCCTCATTTAACATGTCAGTCTCCTTTTCACGTTCCGGCATCAGATACAAAAGACCGTTCCTTTTGATTTTTCTCTGCCGCCGCTGCCGTTGAGTTTCTCATCTTCCACTCTCCTCACCACCGGCAGCGACAAGAGAATTTCTGCTGATTCTCGTTAAACAGTTATCAAGTATAACATATTTTCCTGCGCTTGGCGAGACACCGTCCTTACATTTATGAAAATATTAAGGAAAATGTAACGTGATCGCAGTGATTCACTCCCATTCTGCATATGCGTCCGCAGGATCTTCAGTTCAGGGACGCGATAAATCTTCCGAATGCCTCCCGGCCTGCCTCTGTGCGTTTATAGACACCGGCATCCTCCAGAACATTCGCAAATACATGACCGACCTCATCCTGCAGGATCTCCATCACATTGTCTTTTGTGATCTTCTCGTATTTCGGAAGGAATTCCTCCACCCAGTCCGCATGTTTCGCGATCGACTCTTCGCTGCGGATGTCTTTTCCTTCTACAATATAATCTGCGAGCAGGGCAAGCTCTTCTTTCAGTCTTGACGGAAGGACCGCAAGACCCATGACTTCGATCAGTCCGATGTTCTCTTTTTTAATGTGATGCAGCTTCGGGTTCGGATGGAACAAGCCGAGCGGGCGGTCCTCGGTGGTGCGGTTATTTCTGAGCACCAGGTCCAGCTCAAACTTCCCATCGCGGAATCTCGCGATCGGGGTGATCGTGTTGTGCGGTTCTCCGTTTGTCTCCGCATAAATATCCGCATCCGCATCTGTGTATCCGCGCCATGCAGTCAGGATCTTGTCTGCAAGATCGATCAGCCGCTCTTTCTTCTCCCCACGGATCCGGATCACGGACATCGGCCATTTTACGATCCCGGCTTCCACATCCTCGAATCCATTGACTGTAAAACTCTTTTCCACCGGCGCCTTCGCCATTGCAAAGGTATATCTTCCGCCCTGGAAATGATCGTGGGTCAGGATGGAACCGCCGACGATCGGGAGATCCGCATTGGATCCCAGGAAATAGTGCGGGAACATCGTGACGAAATCAAATAATTTCTTAAATGTGTTCCGGTCGATCTTCATCGGCGTATGTTTTCCGTTGAAGACGATGCAGTGCTCATTATAATAGACATACGGAGAATACTGGAATCCCCAGTTCTCCCCGTTTAAAGTCAGCGGGATGATCCTGTGGTTGTTTCTCGCCGGATGATTGACGCGGCCCGCATAGCCGACGTTCTCCATGCAGAGCAGGCATTTCGGATATCCGCTCTGCTTCATGTTCTTTGCAGCTGCGATCGCTTTCGGATCTTTCTCCGGTTTGGAGAGGTTTACCGTGATATCGAGATCCCCATACTCTGTCTTTGTGATCCATTTCAGATCTTTACAGACGCGGTAACGGCGGATATAGTTGGAATCCTGGCTCAGTTTATAGAAATAACCGGTCGCATCCTCCGGGGACTTTTCATATTCACTGTGGAACTTTTTTACGACCTCACTCGGGCGCGGCATCAGGCAGTTCATGAGCCGCGTATCAAAGAGATCCCGGTACACAACGCTGTTGTTTTCAAGGATCCCGTGTTCTGCCGCGTAATCGGTCAGCTCATTTAAGGTATCTTCCAGGCTGATCGTCCCCACGATCTCGCCAGGCTCTTCATATTCATCCATGCCGAGAACTTCCAGGATCTGGTTTCTGGCGTAGATCTCGTCTTCTTTTTCGATCAGGCCTGTTTCTTTTCCATACTGTACCAGTTTTTTTACTGACATTTCAATCATGATGTATCCCCTCCGATTTCGGTTATATGTTAGCTTGCTTGATAGTTGATTGGCTGGTTTTTGTGCGCTCTTCTTGTTTTTCCGGTGGAAAAACAAGAAGCATAGGGCGGTCGCCCTATGCCAGATTATTCCGCATCATTCTCTCAGACAAGTAAACTTGCCTGAGAGAATGCTCCGAAACAATCTGGCGCACCTGCAACCTGTTACCATTCATTATAGTAAAAATATCCCCTCAATACAATCGGTATTTTATTTTTTTATACCGCGCATTGCGTGCATCAGGCGTTCTGTAATGATCCCGCCGACAACTCCGATCAGGGTTCCTGCGATGCAGCCGGCGGCGAGGAGGAACGGGAGATAGTAAAATACGCCTGCTGTCTGGACAATGACAGCTGCGAATGTGATCTGGCCGATGTTGTGGGCGATACCGCCGAGGACGCTGATACCGATCTGGGAGAGTTTTCCCGTTTTCTTTAAGATTGCCATCACAAACAGGCTGAGAAAGCTTCCTGACAGCCCGTAGATCATACTGTATGGATTTCCAAAAGATAAGCCCACAAGAACGATGCGGATCAGGGTCACCGCGATCGTTCCGGGGATCCCGATCAGGTAAAGTCCCACCACCGTCACAAGGTTCGCGAGTCCAAGCTTTACGCCCGGGACCGGGATCGGAATGGGGATCAGCGTCTCAACAAAGCTGAGCACCATGGCGAGTGCGATGAGAAGTCCGTACAATGCGATATTTATCGCCTTTTTTTCTCGATACATAGGATCGATCCCTCGTCTTTCTTGACTTTCAAAAGTCTGTTTGTTAGAATAAAAAATCAGATATTATGAGGATCCGGCGTAACGGCTCCTCATTGATCGGAAAGTTACGATCATCCATCAAATTACAGGAAGTACAAATATGAACAAAAAAACAATCTTCAGCATCTGTGCCGCCGGTCTCATCCTCGTTTCCGGCATGGCACTGAGTGGATGCCAAAATAGTGACGGTCCGGGTCTTCTCACTTCTGAGACTCCTTTGAGCCGTTCCGATTTTCTGCTCAACACCTTCGTCACCATCACCCTCTACGATTCTGACGACTCCTCTATCTTAGACGATTCGATGGCACTTTGTAAAGAGTATGAAAACATTTTCAGCAAGACGTTAGAGACCAGTGAACTCTATCAGATCAACCACCGGACTACGGACACCGTCACGGTTTCCGACGATATGGCGGCGCTCTTATCGAAAGGTCTGGAATACTGCGAAAAGTCCGGCGGCGCTTTCGACATTACGATCGAACCGCTGAGCTCCCTCTGGAACTTCACGAGCGGCGAGGCTGTGATCCCGGATGCGGCGGACATTGAAGCGGACATTCCGAAAGTGGATTATCACAACCTGGTCCTCTCCGGAAACACCCTGACGTTCCTTTCCCCTGACACCACGATCGATCTCGGATCTATCGCGAAGGGATATATCGCCGACCGGATCAAGGATCAGCTTCTGGATGCCGGCGTGAAGAGCGCAATCATTAATCTCGGCGGAAACGTTCTCTGCGTCGGAGAAAAGCCGGATGGGAGCAAGTTCCACATCGGACTTCAGAAACCGTTTGCGGACCGCGATGAGACTTTTGAGGTGCTTGGCATCGATGATCTCTCCGTTGTCACTTCCGGCGTCTATGAACGCCATTTTGAGGTTGACGGAAAAAATTACCATCATATTTTAAATCCGGCAACGGGGTATCCTTACGATAACGGGCTGATCTCCGTGACGATCATTTCCGAAGAATCCGTGGACGGTGACGGTCTCTCCACCACCTGCTTTTCTCTCGGACTTGAAAAAGGACTGGAGCTTGCAAATTCCCTCGACGGGATCTATGCATGCTTTATCGATGAGGATTATCACGTTTATTATTCGGACGGGATGGAAGACTTTATCATTAAACAATGATCCCCGGCTCAGCGCATCCGGGATCCGCAGGCACTGCAGCCTCATTGGTTATTGAGTTTTCAGGAGATTTTTATGACAGAAAATAAAGACATGAAACACACACTTTTTAAGAAACAGGACCTGATCCTGATCGCCGTGGTCCTTGCGGCTGCCGCTCTTCTGTTTCTCGGGACAAAGCTGATGCATAAGAGCCCGGCAGAAGTCGTCGAGATCTCTGTCGACGGAAACGTCGTCGAGACACTCGATCTCGCAAAAGATCAGGAACTCACGATCGATGGTGCATCCGGCGGCACAAACCATCTGATCATCAAAGACGGGGAAGTCTGGGTCTCCGAAGCGACCTGCCCCGATAAGATCTGCGTTCACCAGGGGAAGATCCATATGGACGGCGAGATCATCGTCTGCCTGCCGAACAAAATGACCGCACAGATCAAGAGCGTGAAATGACAGGACCGGGAGGAAAACGTTTCCTGTCCGTACTCCATCTCACAGGCTTTCCGCTTTTATTCCGCCAGTCCCATCTCTTTCATCTCTTCCGCAACAGAGTCCTCGCAGGATCTCATGGCGAGGATCGTCATCTCCATCAGCTTCGGCAGTTCCCAGCCGAGATTTTCCGCCCCTTTTGTGATGACGTCTCTGGAGCATCCGGCCGCAAACTTCTTATCCTTAAATTTTTTCTTTAAGCTGGATACTTCCATATCCTTCGCGCTCTTTGAAGGGCGCATCTTCGCTGCCGCCCAGATCAGTCCGGTCAGCTCATCTGCCGCAAAAAGGACTTTCTCCATCTCATGCTCCGGCTTCGCATCGATCCACTCATGGATCCCGTATCCATGGCTGCAGACCGCATGGATCACCTCGTCTTCCGCTCCGCCTTCTTTTAAGAGACGCGGTGCGATCAGGCAGTGTTCCTCCGGATACTCCTCAAAGTCGATATCATGGAGAATGCCGCAGATCTCCCAGAAACCTGCTTCATCCCCGTATCCAAGTTCATTTGCGTACCATTTTAAGACACCGCCCACGGTAAGTCCGTGAAGGATGTGAAACGGCTCTTTGTTGTACTTGCTGAGGAGCGCGATGGCATCCTCTCTCGTCAATTTTGTCTGCATTTTGTGCCTCCGTACTTGCGTATTTTTCGTAACGCTACTATTTTCCACTGAAAACTCAGCCTTTCCCAACAGTATAGCAGGATTTTCCTGTAATTCCAAGTACGATCATAGGATTTTTCGGATTTTTCTGCCAGCATTTCCCCATTCTGCAGGCAGATAGTTTCTGAACTGTAATTCCGGATGATGCCGTTATAACTGCCAGAATTTTTTCATCACGATCCTTTCCGCATATCCGAAATCCCACACCTCCACATTTTCTGTCGTCAGGACCGGATCACTGGCGACGATCACATCACCGATCATATAATCTCTCTGCCCCACAGGCGTTCCTTCCCGCACCGGTGCCTGAATGGTCCCTGCGATCTTTGTCCTGACCCGGACATCCTCATCTTTCCCTAGAAGGATGCGGATCGATGTCTCATCTCCGCTCTCAACCCTCACTTTCACCTCCGGCTCCACACCATCTTTTACCGCGATCACCGGCTCTCCGTCCAGCCCCGTCTTTTCGATCACCCGGTACTCAAAATTCGTTTCCCCGTACTGCACGAGTTTTCTCACATCCTGCCATTTGTAAGTCTTATGAGGAGGCCATCCACAGCCCAAGAGTGCCATGATAAAGAACTTTTCCCCTTTTTTCACCGCGCCCACATAGCAGTACCCGGCTTTCCCGGTAAATCCCGTCTTTCCGCTGACTGCGCCTTCCATAGACGTCAGGAGCGCGTTATGGTTCACGCAGGAGAACGTTCTCATCCCCGAAAGATCTGAGAACGCATGGGACGGCGCCCTTGTGATGGCGAGGAACTCGTTCTTGGCCGGTGAGAACAGGATGCAATATCTGAGGATCCTCGCCAGGTCTTCCGCTGTTGTGGAATGTATTTTTCCGCTCTCCGGATCCTCCGCATCCAGTCCGTTCGGCGTCACAAAACAGGTATCTCCGCAGCCGAGTTCCACAGCCTTCCGGTTCATCATATCCGCAAACTTCTCCACACTTCCCGCAACTGCCTCGGCGATAGCCACGGCAGAATCATTATGGGATTCCAGCATCAGCGAATACAGGAGATCTTCCATCCGGTATTTCTCTCCCTTTTTTATGTGAAGCTTTACCTCCGGCATCGATGCAGCCCGGTCTGAGACAAGGACCTCCGTCTCCGGCCCCGCATTTTCCAGCGCAAGAATACAGGTCATGATCTTTGTGGTGCTGGCCATCGGAAGGTCTTCTGTCTCATTTTTTCCATACAGAACACGCCCGGTATCGGCATCCATCAGAACTGCGGAGCGGGAATTCAGGTTCAGAGGCTCCGGCTTCACAGCTGACTGGACTGCGGCCGGATCCTCTTTTTTATCTCCCTGCTCCGCCCGGGATCCATACAGCGAAATTTTCTCCCGGTTTACTCCGGAATACGGGACGTTTCCCGATACCGAGACCACGAGAAGCAATAGAATTCCCATGTACAGCTGCAGCAGTCCGTATTTTTTACCGCTCTCCCCCGCTTTTTCCGCCCGTCCGGTTCCTTCACAGGCCCGCAGAATCTGCTTTCCACACTCTCTATTTTTCCACATTTTTCTAAGAACTTCCGCCGGATCTTTGTAACAGCATATGCGGATGGATCCTGAGACTTGCCGGACAATTTCTCCTATGCTACAATAGGAATCGACGTGCGCAGGCAGCCTTTTCATACACAAATTTCCAATGCTGTATTCCGACTTTGTCAGGACATCGCGCCTGACGGCTCCGCGCTTTCACGATAACAGGCAAAAATATTCCAAAAAGGATTTTTCATGAATACAACTTTAACCTATACGATCACCGGATCCTCCGGAGGACGTTCCATCGCGGCGTTTCTCCTGGATTCCGGATATTCTTCCCGCCTGGTCGTCCATCTCCGGAACACCGACGGCAGCTTTCTTTTAAACGGAAAAACCGTCTTTTCCAACACGATCCTTCAGCCAGGCGACCTTTTAACGGTCCACGTCACAGAGAAAAAGAATTCCGATCAGATTCTTCCGGTCCCCATGGATCTCTCGGTTGTCTTTGAGGATGAACATGTTCTCGTGATCGACAAACCTGCCGGAATGCCGGTCCATCCATCCCAGGGACATTATGAGAACACCCTGGCGAACGGGATTGCCTGGTACTACAGAAATGAAACGACGCCCTTTGTGTTTCGTGCTGTGAACCGGCTCGATCGGGATACCTCCGGGCTTGTGCTCCTGGCAAAAAATCCATACAGCTCCTGCATCCTCTCCGATGCCGTGAAAGACCACACGATCCACAGGGAGTACGCGGCCATCGTCTCCGGTAAGACCGACGAGTCCGGCACCATCGACATCCCGATCGCAAGAAAAGACGGCTCCACCATCGAGCGGATCTGTGACCCGGAGCACGGAGAGACGGCTGTGACACACTACCGGACACTTGCGTATAACAAAGACGCGGATCTCTCGTTCATCCGTCTCCTTTTAGAGACCGGAAGAACGCACCAGATCCGCGTCCATATGAAAGCTATCGGTCACTCACTTCCGGGAGATTTTCTCTATCACCCGGATTATCGTTTTATCGACCGCCAGCCGCTTCATTCCACATTTTTGAGTTTTTCCCATCCGGTGACCGGTGAGCCCGTAAATCTTTCCGCGCCGCTCCCTGAGGATATGCAAAGACTTTTTCCTGATATTAAAAATCCACCGGAGCCGGTCTTTTTCTGAACCGCTCCGGTGGGTCGCTCAGATCTGCTCTGTCAGCCGAACATGCATCTGCAAAACTCAGCCGCCCTGGATCCGCAGTCCCTTCGGATAATGGTTTTTCAGCATTCCGCCGGCTGCCTTCGCAAATCCCAGCGACATGCCTCCGGTCGTCACGAGCACCCAGCCTTTCGCAGGAATCTCTTTATCTTCAAAATCTTCCGCTCGCAGCGTCTCCCCGCGGAGATACCGCAGTGCGAGATCTTCTGTCCCCACTTCCACTGCCTGTTTTACATTCTCTCTTTTCAGGAAGAGCGCCAGTGCGTGGGACGGCTCAAACCTGTCTTTTTTCGAAGTTCCAAGGTGCAGACCCGGTCTTAAAACTTTTAAGCCTTTCAGATCCGGCATCTGTTCCGGTACAAGATACAGATTTTCCCCAAACAGAAGAAATCTTTTTCCGGACTCCAGACTCTCTGAATCTTTCAGATTTTCCTTTTCAAACATACAGAATGCGGAAACTGCCTCCGAAAGCGCAGCATCCTCTCTTCCGCGCCCGTTCTTTTGTCCGTCCCGTCTGCTGTCTTTCTTTCCGCTCTTTTTGCGTTTTCCGGAAACGACGAGCTCATCCGCAACTGTCTCTGCGCATTCTGCACCTGTTTTCTCACACAGACTTCCGATCTCTTCCGGGACAGGATCCCAGCCGTTTTCCCCTTTCACGAGCAATGCCAGAAAATGACCTTCCCCGTCTGCCAGATGCGGCCAGATCCGCACTGTTTTTTCCAGTTCCAGATTTCCGTCTGCCCATTCCGGATGACCTGCAGAGAAATATTCTGCGATCGCCGGCCGGATCACCGAAAATTCCGGATGGCGGGAAAGAAATCTCGCCACACTCTGCTCATTCTCCTCAGGAGAAAAGGTACAGGTGGAATAAGCAATCCGTCCGCCGTCCTTTAACATCTTCGCAGCACAGTCCAGGATCCCGTCCTGAAGACCGGCGCACTGTTTTACATGGTCCGGACTCCACTCGTTTCTGGCATTCTCATCCTTTCGGAACATTCCCTCTCCGGAACACGGCGCATCCACCACGATCCCGTCAAAGAATTCCGGGAACGCCGGGGCAAGCTGAAACGGGTCCATATTTGTCACGACCGCATTTCCCACTCCGAGCCGCTCGATATTCTGGGACAGGATCTTCGCGCGGGCCGGATGGATCTCATTGCAGACTAGAAGGCCTTTCCCGCCCATTTTTCCTGCGAGGTGGGTTGATTTTCCCCCGGGAGCCGCGCAGAGATCCAGGATCCGCTCTCCGGGTCTCGGTGCAAGTGCCTCCGCGACAGACATGGCACTCGGTTCCTGGATATAATAGGCACCGGCCTCATGGAACGGATGGCGTCCCGGGCGCATCTCTGCCTCATAATAGAATCCTTCTTTCGCCCAAGGAACCTTCGGAAGTCCCTGAAGGTAAACTCCCAGTGGGCTTTCCGGATCCAGGATTTCCCCATTTTCCAGCTTAAGCGGATTTACCCGCAGGCCAAACTTTCGCTCGGCGTCATAACTCTTAAAAAATGTCTCCGCATCACTGCCCAGCAGCTTCTCCATCTTCTCCACAAACGCGCCCGGCAGTTCTCTCTTCGTCTCTTTTTCCATAATCTCCTGATTTCAAAAGCGCCCGCCGGAATCCCGACGGACGCTCTGTTCTGATCTCTGTTCTTTTACAAACGGTATCCATTCCGCATCAGCACGTTCGTCTCCCGTTCCCATTCTTCTGCCCGCCGGGCACAAAAATGAGTACGATTGAAAAGACTCAGCTGATTACAGCTCGATCTTGTAGTCGTCTGCGCCGACACCGTTTACAACATAGTAAGCAGCGTTCTCTTCCGGCTTTACATAGATCTCGATCGTCTTGATATCGCCGACTTTATTGCCTTTCTTTGTGTAGGCCTTCTTGACAGCTGCGATCAGCTCTTTCTCTGTAACTTCCTTACCAGCGAACTGTACCACTACAGATGTCTTGATATCTTTTGCAGCTGCTCTCTTTGCCGGAGCTTTCTTTGTCTCTTTCTTCGGCTCTTCTGCTTTCGGAGCCTCTGTCTTTGTCTCTGCTTTTACTTCTGCTGCCTTTACTTCTGTTACAACGCTATTGCTAACCGGTGCTGCTGCCATCTTCTTTGCAGCTGCTGCGATTGGATTCTTCTTTGCCATATTGATATCCTCCTGAAAAATGTTAACACACAAAACTGTTTTCCTGTCATTTCCTGAGTTGTCACGCTTAGTCATTGTCATAGCGAATTATAAGCCTTTGTCAGGATTTTGTCAATAAAATCCGGGAAAACCGGCATTCTCCGTTACTTTTCATGACCTGAAATTCCATGTTCTGCATCAGCGATCACAGATTTTTTGATCCTGAAAAAGAATGTGCCTCAGCACACTCTCACGCCGGGCGCAGTCGCTTGCGCCAACCTTCATCTTAGGCACGCAGCGCCTTTTTGTTTAACAGGAAATTCCATCATTTCATGTTAAAAAAGGACCGGAAAAACACATATCTTCCTGTGTTCTTCCGGTCGCAGATATACCGTAAATGAATTATTCCTGCAGCTTAAATCCCGGGATCACATCGCTCCACTTGTTGATTCCGATGATCTTCTTCGCAAATTCCGTATACTTCAGCGATTTATTTGTATCAATATACTTAAATACATTGTAAATATTCTTCGGCATAACGGCGATCACCCGATCCGGACTTGACATATCCACAGTCCAGAGCCCGAATGAGCAGGACTGCTCTACCTCGATCACCGCATCGACCTGACGGTTTAAGATAAACGCGTCGATATACGGGTTATTATCTACAAGATAATATGCATACGCGAAAGCGGCCGCCTGGATATCATAGACATCTCCGCGGGTCGCGCTCTTTGATGTAAAGCCTTCCTCAGAGAGAATGATATGGCGGACATTTCCGCCTGCATCGCGCATGATGTCCTTCTGGAAGTAATCCGTCAGGACGTTAAGGTTTTTAAAGTTTACCACCGGTGAATCTTCTGTATTGTTGACAGCGCCTGTCTGATCATCATCCCAGAACTCCGGCTCCGTCATCGGATGCGGGTACGGGTGGTAGGCAAGTCCCCACTCGATATTCCCCTCGTCACGGATATCGGCGTTGAAGCGGTCAATAAAGTCCTTTGCGCCATACATCAAGTTGGAGTTTGCGCGCTTCCACTCATAGTCCGTGGAGAAGAAGACCCGCGCATTCCGGCTCTGGCTCTTGATCGCCGTGTAGGCCACACGGAATACCTTTGAGTAGAGCTTTGTATAGGAATCAATGTCCATCGGACCGGTGTAGTTCCAGTTTAAGTTGTTGTTGATCTCATTTCCGACGATCCAGTTGCTGACACGGCCATAGTCATCGTGGGCACCGGAATAGCGCTCTGCCATAAAGGAGAGCAGCGCGCGGGTCGTCTCATATCCCTGCTCCGTGGAGACATTAAAACCGTAGTAGAAAGCTTCCTTTCTCTTCGCAAGCCCGGCTTCGTGAAGCTCTGGGTAGCTGTCGTTCCAGCCATTTAAAAGGATCGCCGTCACAACGATTCCTTTTGCGGAGAACGCACTGATCATCTTATCATAATCCTTGATGAGATCACCGTTGAAGTTGTAGGTCTTTCCGTTGTATTTGTACTTTAAATTGCCGCCCACAAGCTGGTGATACGGGATATTGACCGTCGTGTGCTTCACACCCAGGTTCAGCGCGTCGCCGAGCATATCAAGCTGGATCAGAAGTCCTTTTTTGCTCATCGGCTCCGGGTAATCCTCGCGGAACTTTGCAACGTCGCCCGGATTCGTCACATAGATCGCATTGCTGATCGGGGTGTAGGTGCTGCCGGTCTTTAACGCAACCACGAATCTGGAATAGAGCATCGTATCCGTGGAATCACCGCTGTATTTTAAGGTGAATTTTAACTTGTCGGATTTGTTGCTCCATGCGATGTAGTCCGTTCTGGAGCCTATCTCAGACTCATATGGGTGAAGCTCGAACAGATAATAATAGCCATCATCCGGAGTTTCCCCCTCATTTAAAGCGCCGGTCGTGGCTGTTCCTGTGACGGAAATGCTGTTTCCGTTCTCTACTGAACAAGCCTTCAGCCTTGCGCTGTCATAAGCAAAGCTTGTGAAACATCCCACCGCTGCGGTCATCAGAAGTCCCATAAGAAACGCCGCACCGCTGCGGAATAATGTTCTTTTTTTCATGTCGTTTTCCCGCCTTTCCTTTTTGCCTAAACTATTTTATCATCTGGGTTTTGATGATTCAATTACAATTCCCTTACGATTTTACGGCAATCTGCCGCCTTTTTCGCCATCTTTGCGGCATCAGGACCGCCGGAATCGACCGATTTTGATACAAAATATAAGCACATTCTTTCCGTCATGCTAAAAAACCTCCAGAACAAGTGCCGCCAGATTCGCCGCGAAATGGAACACCACCGGTGCCTTCACCGTGTTCGTTTTTTCCATAAGATATGCCAGGATCAGCCCCATAAAGAAGCTGTAGATTCCCTGCACAAGGTCCCAGTGGAACACACCGAAAAACGCCGCGGTCATAAATGCTGCCGCCGGGGCGGATACAAGCTCCTTGCATCTTCCATAGAGAACGCCTCGGAAAAAATATTCCTCAAGGATCGGGGATGCCGCCAAAAGCACCACAGCCTCCAGCCACAGATTTCCTGTGAACAGGCTCTCATCTGCCAGGGCCGCTCCAGAGATCTGAAGCGCTCTCACCGCAAGGCCGAACGCCAGAGATATTCCTGCGCCACTGAAAAATGCCGCAGCCGCGATTTTTCCGTTCCAGTGTTCTTTTCCCCTGAACACCGAATCCTCTCTATAAAAATGTACCAGCATCGGAACCGCGATGACTGAGCGGAACAAGGTATCCCATAAGATCACGTCGTCCCCGAAAATCGTTGTCTGTGCAAGTGGAAGTTCAATGATACATGCTACCGCCAGACAGAACAGTATTGGAAAAAGAATCCTCCGGATCCTGATCTTCAATTTTTTCTCTCCTTTCATACTGCCGAACCGGCAGCTTTACGCGCACCAACACATCTTACCACATTTTGCGATGGAATACAAATATCCAGGGTGGAATATATTATAAAAAGCAATTCCATGAGACATCTGCACGTCTCCGGAACCACATGAAAAGGATATCATTTCATGAAATTTCCATTTTTCTGTCTTTTAAAAGAATTTCCGCGCGATCATGACCAGATTTTCGCAGGAAGCCGTCCAGCCGCACTTCTTCTGGCTCTCATCCTACTCCCCCTCTCCTACGTCCTCGGCGCTTTCGCCGCCACCGTCATTCCGTCAGTCCCGGCATCTGCGGACGGAAACTGGGGACTCTCATTCCAGCAGGATGGAAAACCGCCTGTCGCTAACGCCACGGCAGATGAATTAAAGCAGTACAACACCTGGTACGCCGATCTTTCCGGCGAGAAAGTCATCTACCTGACCTTCGACGCCGGATACGAGAACGGCAATACCCCCATGATCCTGGACGCCTTGAAAAAGCATCAGGTTCCCGCCGCGTTTTTCGTCGTCGGAAACTACCTGGAGACCAGCCCGGACCTCGTAAAACGCATGGTCTCCGAGGGGCATATTGTCGCAAACCATACATACCACCACCCGGACATGTCGAAGATCAGCGATCCGGAAAGCTTCGCGAAAGAGCTCTCAAGCCTCGAAACAAGCTACACAGAGATCACAGGAGAGACCATGCGGAAATACTACCGGCCGCCCCAGGGAAAATACAGCAAAGCGAATCTTCAGATGGCAAAAGCTCTCGGCTATCAGACCTTCTTCTGGAGTCTTGCCTATGTGGACTGGTATCAGGACAAACAGCCCACAAAGGAGGAAGCATTCAAAAAGCTTCTCGGACGTATCCATCCGGGTGCCATCGTGCTTCTGCACAGTACTTCCTCCACAAACGCAGCGATCCTCGATGAGTTGCTGACGAAGTGGGAGGAGATGGGATACCGGTTTGGAACGCTGGATGAACTTATACAGAAACCATCTGTCACACAATGATTTCAACAGGTTCTACTATCCCCCAATCTGCAGCGTTCACCAGCTTCATACAGCGAAAACTGACATTTTCACGCATACTGGCAGCACCTGTAAACGTAACTTTCATTCGAACATATAATCTAAAAAAGAATGTACCTTGGCATATTCTCGCGCCTCGCGCGGTCGCTTGCGACAATCTACATCTTCGCGCGAGTGCGCATCATTGGCACGTTAGTGCCTTTTGTGTAATAGGGAATTCCTCGGAATTTCCTATTACACAAAAAGCACCTGCTGCCCTCTAAATTTATAGAGGACACAGCAGGTGTTTTACCATAGCTTATTCACTTTTCGCTGCAACACGCCATCCTGTCCTAATCCGGCTCCACGATCCGGTATCCGACGCCGACCTCTGTAAAAATATACTGCGGCTCCGCCGGATTCTTCTCGATCTTTCTCCGGATATTCGCCATATTCACACGCAGGATCCGGTTATCGTTCTTCATGTTCGGTCCCCAGATCTCTTTAATAATATAGTCGTAAGTCATGACTTTCCCGGCATACTTTCCAAGAAGACTCACGATCTTATACTCGTTCTGGGTCAGCCCCGCGTCCACACCGTCGATAAACACGCGGTGCTTGTCATAATCGATGGTCAATCCGCCGGATTTAAAAACCCCCGTCTGTCCGCCCGGCTGATTCGGGATCCCGGCTCTCGTATGGCGGATCGCGGTGCGGATCCTTGCGAGAAGCTCGGATGTTCCGAAAGGCTTCGTGATGTAATCGTCAGCTCCAAGATCCAGCGCCTCCACTTTATCCCTCTCATGAGTTCTCGCGGACACAACGATCACCGGCATCGCGGACCATTCCCGCACTCCCTGTAAGATCTTCATGCCGTCCATATCCGGCAGACCGAGGTCCAAGATCACCACGTCCGGACACTGGGAGGTCACCATGCTGTATGCCTCCGCTCCCGTCTGCGCGACGATCACATCGTAATTGTTCGCTTCCAGCACTGTCTTGATGAAATTGCTGATCCTCTTGTCGTCTTCCACGACCAGCACTCTGTCTTTAATCTCCATATTCCGTGTCCACTCCTTTCGGCAGCCAGAACATGACTCTGGCACCGCCTTCTTTTCTGTTTTCTGCTTTCATAATTCCGTCGTGGGCTCTTACGATGGTCATGCAGACCGAAAGTCCGATTCCCATATTTCGCTTGGAATCGCTCTCTTTTCCGTCCTCCGACTGGAAACTTCCGTCGAACATTCTCGGAAGAACGGACTCCTTGATTCCGGCACCGTCATCCTCAACGGAGAATTTCACCTGGTCCCCGTCCTCCGTCACGATCAACCAGATCTTTGTCATACCGTCCGCGTGGAGCACACAGTTTTCCAGGAGATTTACGATCACCTGCTCGATCAGGATCGCGTCCATAGGCACAAACAGGACATCCTCCGGCACTTTCGGGACTACCTCGATATCCGGGAATCGTTTTCTGAATTTCGTGATTGCTCCGCTGATCACGTCCTCCACCAGTTCATCTTCCTTATTGATTCTGGCGGTTCCATCCCCGATCCTCGTGATGGAAAGAAGGTTTTCCACCATCCGGACGAGCCACTGACCCTCGGATTTCATGTCCTCAAGGAGTTCCAGGATATTTTCCTTCGATAGCGCGTCATAGTTGTCGATGATCCCGGACGCGGAGCCGACGATCGACGTCAACGGTGTGCGGATATCATGGGAGACCGCCCGCAGAAGGTTCGCGCGCATCTTTTCCCGCTCAACCTCCAGCCGCATCTGCTCCTGTTTCTTGATCTGGGTCGTCAGGGCGCTGACGCTGCAGGCCACAGCCAGCATGGCAACGAAGGTCAGCGGGTATCCTGTGATCGCAAAGTTCAGTTTGAAATACGGGAACGTAAATACATAGTTCACGCCGAACACAGCGATGATCGATGCGACGATTCCATAAACATATCCATCCGTAAAGCGGGACACAAACAGCACCGCCAAAACGAACAACAGCGGGACGTGCGTGTCTGATTCTGAGATCCGCTGGACAAGAAAACAAAATGCCGTCGCGATTCCCAGGATCCCGAACGCGATCCCGCTGTTCTTTAACACTGATCTGACTTTTGTGCTCATAGGGGAACCTCCGGTTTTTTATGATCCATGAAGAACAACTGCTGCCATTCTTATCACTTGTTCTTCTTTTTGGATTCATTATAACATAATTTCTGCTAAAATCGTGTTAAGATTGCAGATAATTTTCCGAAAAGTCACCCTTCTTGATGATATTTGTTCAGATTACACTGCCGTTTTTTCAAGCAGCCAGTCAGCCATCCTTTTATTTTAACGATATAAAGAATATCCGTACTTCACTTTTCTGTAAATCTTCTGCGCGATCATGACCGGAATATAACCCGTGATCACGATGGTCGGAATACCGCCTACAATCGCAACAAGGATGATGAAAAGGATCGAAAATAAATTAGCCATGATATAGACCTCCCAAACTCTTCTTTTATATCCACCCCGCTTTTGTTTCCTGCAAAGAATCTTTGCCAAATTTCTTTTTCGGGATGTTTTTAATCTGACAGGATGAAATTTCTCTCCTGTTTTTAAGTCGAACCATATATATCACAGAATTTTTATCCCCGCTACCTTTTTACCTGCTTTTTAGCCGCCGCTTAATCGCTTATTTTTTCTCCTTAACACGAATTTTGCAAATAACATGTACAATATATTTCGTCAGGATTTTTGTAACTTTTGTATGTATTTTTTGCGTTTTGCGTCATCTTAACAGACTTTTTCAAAAATATAATTTAATTTTTGCAGTCTATGCTTCCCTACATATGCCAAAAAGAGCTGCTGACCCAAATATAGTCACACAGCTCTTTTCAGCTTTGCGCAGAAAAATCTTCCTGCGCGCCTTATTTACTTTTCAAGCATCTTGTCCGCATGGTCAAGGGCTTCCTCAATATTCCTGCAGAAATTTTCTCTTCCCACGAGATCCACGAATCCGGCTTTCTCCATTGCACGCATCGGCTGCTCGTTGACATGGGACAGGATCAGGGTGACTCCGTTCTTTTTGCAGCGCTCGTAGAGGGCTGTCATGGAGTTCATGGCTGTGCTGTCGGCTGCCGGAACCGCACGCATGCGCAGGATCAGACATCTTGTGACTTCGCTCACCTCGATCTGGTTGATGCGGTCAGCCGCGCCGAAAAATAACGGTCCTGTAAGCTCGTAGACCGCAAGCTCCATCGGGATCTGGCGAAGCTCTGCCGGGTTGATCTCCTCTGCCGCCGCCTTCAGCTGCGCTTCCTCTACAGAAGGAATCGCATTTGCCTTTTTCGCGCCTTTGGCAGCTTCCTCTTCCTCGCGCTTCTGCTCCTCAAGTTCCTCCACATGGAGCCAGCTTCTGACTCCCATCTCGTCGCTCATGCGCTTCATGAACAGCAGACAGGAAAGCACCATGCCCACCTCGATGGCTACGACAAGATCGAAGACTACTGTTAAGAAGAATGTGATCACAAGAACTGCGATATCGCTCTTCGGAGCCGTCTTTGCGAGTCTTGCGAATGTTCTCCACTGACACATATTGTAGGCAACCATAAACAGGATCGCCGCGATGGTCGGCATCGGGATCCAGCTTGCGTACGGCATCAGGATCACAAGGATCAGAAGAAGAACGCCAGCATGGACCATTCCGGCTACCGGAGTGCGTCCGCCGTTCTTGATGTTTGCCGCTGTACGTGCGATCGCACCGGTTGCCGGGATTCCGCCGAACAGGGCGGAAACGATATTACCTGCACCCTGGGCCACAAGCTCTGTGTTGGAGCGGTGCTTTCCGCCGATCATGCCGTCCGCGACAACGCAGGAAAGCAGGGACTCGATGGCTGCCAGGATCGCAATGGTGAAGGCATCCGATAAAGAGCCCTGGATCACGTCATAGCTGAAGGCCGGCATGTGGAACGTCGGGAGCGCGTTGCTGACGCTGTAGAGGTCACCGATGGTGTTGACCTGTAACGGAAGGAATTTCACCATCACGATACCGGCGAGTACTGCCACTAAGGATCCCGGGATCTTCTCCGTGATCTTCGGCATCACGATGAGGATCGCCAGGCAGACAAGACCTACGATCACCGCATGAACATTCATGGTTCCGAAACCTGCGGCGAAAGCTTTTAACTTCTGCATGGTCTCGATGGTCTCCATGCCTGCCGGGTATGTGACACCAAAGAAATCCTTTAACTGTCCGATCACGATGGTAACCGCGATACCGGAGGTAAATCCGGTCGTGATCGTGAACGGGATAAACTTGATCAGGGAACCAAGCTGGCAGAATCCCATGATAACAAGGATGATACCTGCTAGGATCGTAGCGACTGCCAGACCTTCCACGCCGCTTCTTGCAACGATGCCGGCTACGATCGTCGCGAAGGCTGCTGTCGGGCCCGCGATCTGCACCTGGCTTCCGCCTAAGAATGAGATCACAAATCCTGCTGCGATCGCCGTGTAGATACCCTGCTCCGGACCCACGCCGGATGCCAGTGCCAGCGCGATGGATAACGGAAGGGCGATGATGGCTACGATGATACCCGCTACGACGTCAGACATCAGCTGGGCACCGGAATACTTCTTCAATGTTGTAAACAACATTGGACGTATTTTTTCCATACTCAAACTCTCCTTTTTTCTTTTCGTGTTCTAAATATAGTAGGATCTTTTTTGTTTTCTAAAGAATTTACCTGAAATTTCTTTTAAAACAAAACATAACCGCCAGCCGTAAAAAGACCGACAATTACCTATTATACAGAAAAATAAGGAGCTGTCCAGTTTTTTCAGGATTTTAGCGGAAATAGATATATTTTTAACAGAATGCGCAGTATGATGACTGATCTTATGCGATCAGGAACCGGGCAACCGCAGTTTCTTGCAGGTAAATGGAGGCAGAAAAATCCCCGCACATACCTGTCTGCCAGGCACATGCGGGGATCTATGATTACTCTGCGTTTTCTTTTTCACTTTTAGCATTGATACCGGATTGTTCCGCACTTCGTGCTCCCACAATCCTTTCGCTCATGTCGTTATACGCATCCATATTCAGGTTTCCCATCAGCTTATCCACCACAAGGGCATTCGTCAGGGAACCTGTGACGTTGATCATGGTTCTTGCCATATCGATGATCGGGTCGATCGCTAAGATCGGGCTTACCATACCGAACTGGGCGCCCATGCCGACGCCGGAAAGTCCGACGGAAGCTGCCATCGTGGCTGTCCCCGGGATACCAGCGATTCCAAGAGAACCGATCGTAACGACAAAGATCGTCATCACGATCATCGTGATATCGATCGGAGTTCCTGTCACGTTGCAGACATAGATGATCAGGAGTGACGGGAAGATACCCGCGCAGCCCTGCATTCCTGCGGTTGTACCGAATCCGGCTACACAGCTTGCGGTACCCTGGTCAACACCAAGCTTCTTTGTCAGTGTCTCGATCGTCATCGGAAGACATCCGACGCTGGAGCGGGAGGTGAATGCCATCAGCATGGTCGCAAAGGATTTCTTTATGTATACGACCGGATTCAGACCGTTGATCACAAGGAAGAGGATCTGAATGATAAACTGAACGACAGCCGCCACATAAAGCGCGATGATGAATTTTCCGACTTCCAGGATGGAGGACAGACCTCTCTGCGCGATCGTGTTCGCGAGGAGCGCCATCACAGCCCACGGCATGTAGTCGAGGATCAGAAGCGCCATATTGATCATCGCCTTGTGAGCCGCGTTGATCAGGTCGTATAACGGCTTCGCCTCTTCCTTGCTCTCATAGTTGATCCACCAGATCGCAAGACCCAGGAATCCGGAGAAGATAACGAGGCCGATGATGTTGCTATCGACCATCGCCTGCACGATGTTTCCCGGGATCAGGTTTTTGATGGTCGTAGCGACCGGGGTAATATCCTTAGCAGTCGCGGTTCCATCTTCCACGATCGCTGCGCCTTTTCCGACGCCGAACAGCGTTCCGATCACGATACCGGTCACAGATGCGATCGCAACCATCCCCATTGTGACTAAAAGTGTCTTTTTTACGAGCTTCGCCATGCTGCTGCCCTGCTGCATGTTGATGATCACCTGCATGATGGAGATCATGACGAGCGGGACAACGATCATCTTGATCAGGTTGATGTAGCCGCTTCCGAACATTGCAAACCAGGCTGTCGTCTCTGCGACGAAAGCAACTTCCATCGGTTTATCCGGGAATCCGGCCACAAACTGGATCGCCAGACCGAGGACAAGTCCAAGTCCGGTACCAATCATGACTACGGCAGCAAAATCCATGTGTTTTTTATGGTAAAGCACATGGATCAGATAAAACAGAGCAGCGAGAACAGCAAGGAACGCGATCGTCCGAACGTCGCTGATCATCAGAAACTGCTCTAAAAATACGTTTTCCATCTTCTTTTAACTCCTGGTGTTTTCCAACTTCCTTGTTTTTGGTTTTTGTCCAACTGCACAAATACGGCAGTCCGGATTTTTTTACTGCGAAGAGTGAATTTTCTCCACCTGCTTCACATAGAGCGTCTCTCCCGAAACCGTGAATTTTACCTCATACCCGGCAAATTCCATCCCGTAGACCCGTGCCGGATCTTCCTGGTAGGACGGACGCGGGTCCTGGGAAAGGACGGTGCGGAGCGGGGCGCGTTTCTCCTCCGGAAGGAGTGTTAAGAACTCCTCCGGGATCCGGACATCGAGCCCGTATTCCTTCGTCTGGTCCGTAAACCCGCCCTTCGCCTCCGGATGGCTGTCCGCGAAGGGAATATACGGCTTGATATCAAAGACCGGCGTCCCATCCATCATATCCGCCCCTGTCACCACAAGGACCGGCATTCCGTTCTCCCCGGTTTCCACCGCCTTTAAGCGGACCACGGAGAGCCCCAGTGAATTCGGGCGAAACGAAGATCTCGTCGCAAACACGCCGACTCTCGTGTTTCCGCCGAGCCGCGGCGGGCGGACGGTCGGAGACCACTTCTTCGGATCCCTCACATTTTCGGAGAACTCCCAGATCAGCCAGAGATGGGAGAATTCTTCGATCCCGCGGACCGCGTCCGGATTGGAAAACTCCGGTTCAAATACGATCCGGGACTCCAGCTCGCCTGTGAGGCCGCTCTGCCTGGGGATCCCGAACTTTGTCGGAAAATCCGTGTGGATCCTGGCAACCGGGCGGATCCTGTGATCCGTATTTCCCGATCCCGATTCTTTCACTGACATAGGCACTCTCCTTCCTTCTTTTCACTGACTGTTTCCTGTTCCCGGTCTTGTTTTTCACCGGTCACACTCTGAGGTCCTTCTTATCCGCGAATATCGAGCCATTCTTTCAACGCAGCCATCTGTTTCTTCGCGTCGAGAACTCCGACCTGATACGTCTTTTCGATCTCCTCTGCACTTCTCGAAGTCCTGCTGATCGTGAGCGGTACACTCGGCCGGATCACAAAGATCTTTCCTTCTTTTTCCAGCTTCTCGATCCTGCGGATGCTGCGGTTGTACTCCACCGAGCGGTTCTTTAACACCTCGGCAAATTTCGGGTACTTCCGGTACACAAGATCCGCCATCCAGGCATTCTCCGGCTTTTTCCGGTACTCCAGATCACGGGTCAGAACGACAACATCCTTTGTAAAACCGAGTTTCATGAATGCCTCGACCGGAACGCTGTCGGTACAGCCGCCGTCGAGAAGCTTTCTGCCGCCCAGCTCCACAAACTTTGAGACATACGGGAGCGACGCTGACGCGCGGATATAATCGATATCCTTCTTCATGTCATGAAGCTTCGCGTAGACAGGTGTTCCCTTCTCCACATCGCTGCAGACCACATAGAAATCCGTTTTCTCCTTATTGCGGTCGAACGCCTCATAATCATAAGGATCCAGGACCTCCGGAAGTTCATAGTAACAGAAATCCGTGTCCACAAAGTTTCCGGTCCGTATCATGTTCTCAGCGCTCATAAAGCGTTTGTCCGCACAGTATTTTTTATAATACCGGATACTTCTCCCCCGCTGCCCGGACAGGAAACTGCATCCATGGACTGCGCCTGCCGAGACACCGATCACGCCGTCAAATTCAAGCCCCTCATCCAGAAAGACATCGAGCACCCCCGCGGTATAGATCCCGCGCATGCCGCCGCCTTCGAGAACAAGACCTGTCTTATTCTTTGCTCTATCTTCACTTTCATTGTTCAAAAGCTCTTTTCTCTCCTGCTCCAATGTTTTTTCCTCCTTTCTATCATAAAAGGGCGTCGGATTCCTATTTTACAACGAATGCGGCTACCCGTCAAGGAAGCCGCATTCTGCAAGTCCATATAAGTTTTATCATCGGTTACAGTACACGGGCACTCCATGCCCGCGCACTGTAACTGGATTTTGCCGATGCTTCGCATTCCGAATCGGCAAAATCCGCGGTCATAACGGTATCATACGGAATTTTCAGTTCAGAAAATTCCTACCCATGAAAAGTAACTATCATCGTTACTGTTAATCGACCAGTTTATCCAGTTCGCTCACATACTCGGTCTTGTCGCTCGTCACATGTCCGGCTTTTCCCGCATAGAGGTTTACCGCAACCTGAGATTTTTTGACCGGCTGCATCGTTCCGGCACCTGCAACGCAGCCGCCCGGGCATGCCATTCCTTCCAGAAGATAGCCGTTGTACTTTCCGGCTTTGGCGAGCTGAAGGAGTTTCTTGCACTCCTTTAAGCCTTCCGCGTTCGCAACCTTGATCTCCTTCTCCGGATACATCTGTGCGATCACATCCACCACGGATTTCGCGACACCGCCGGCAACCGCAAAGTTTCGTCCATCCTTCGATGCAGCATTGACTCCGCCTTCATCCTCCTCGATATTTTCGATGTCGACATGGCGCGCATCAAAGATTCCCGCCATCTCCTCGAAGGTCAGGACAAAATCCACATCACTGCGCACGGAAGTCCGCATCGCCTCCAGCTTTTTCGCCGCGCACGGTCCGATAAAGACAACTTTCCCTTTCTCATGTTTCTTCTTAATGAGTCTCGCTGTCAGCGTCATCGGTGTCAATGCCATCGAGATGCAGTTCGAGAAGTCCGGGAACAGCTTTTTCGCCATCACCGACCATGCAGGACAGCAGGAGGTCGCCATAAACGGAAGCTGTTCCGGAACTTCTTTCACGAAGTCCTCCGCCTCCTGGACTGCACATAAATCCGCGCCGATGGCAACCTCAAAGACATCCGCAAATCCGAGCGCTTTCATGGCCGCACGGAGTTTTCCGGGTGTGACCTTCGGTCCGAACTGACCGACAAACGCCGGTGCCACAGCCGCATAAACGCGTTCGCCCGTCTGGATTGCGCGGATGACCTGGAAGATCTGGGATTTGTCTGCGATCGCACCGAACGGGCAGTTCACAAGGCACTGTCCGCAGGACACGCACTTATTATAGTCGATATCTGCCTTTCCGTTCATGTCGGAGTGGATCGCATCCATCCCGCACGCCGCCGCACACGGACGTTCCTGGATGATGATCGCATGGTACGCACAAACATTGGCACACTGTCCGCACCGGATACACTTATCCGGGTCGATCTTCGACCTTCCGTTCGTCCGGTCAAGCGTCACGGCATCCTTCGGGCAGACCTCCACGCACGGATGTGCCAGGCAGCCCTGACAGCCGTCTGTCACGTAAACACGCTTTTCCGGACATGCGTTGCACGCAAATTTGATCACGTTGATGAGCGGCGGCGTGTAGTAAGTCTCCGGTTTGTCCGCCTCCTCGATTCCTGTTGAGACAGGCGCCGGATCCGCTGCCCCGCGGTACGGAAGTCCCATCGCAAGCCGCAGTCTCTCGCTCACGATCGCCCGCTCAAGAAACACATCATTTCTGAAATTTCCAACTTCTCCCGGAATGATCTTATAAGGAAGTTCCTCGATTCGTTTGTCCACCGGCCATTCCGTATGGTACGCCATTCTTGCTACTTCCCGGAAGATCCGGTGACGGATCTCCTGGATCCTTGTCTCTACACCTCTCATAAATATTTCCTCCAAACATTTTCGTTGATACGTCCTTCCATCTCCTGTCTCCCACATTCGCAGGATCAGCGATCCGGACAGATCTTTCTTGTTAAAAATATAACACCAGCATTCTTTTTCTTCAAGACCAAGTTTTCGCTTATCTGCCTTTTTGTTAAGATTCATGCAGGATCTTAACGTTTTTATCTGCCGGTATTCCGCTGTTTTTTCGTGGGATGGAATTTCCCGGGCTGAGAATTTCATTTGCATTTTCGTCCTATGCCTTTTATAATAGGAACAGCAAAAGATCCGGCACCTGTGCATGGATCTCTTTACAGAAATTTCCGTGCAGACAAGTTTCTGCCCCCACCAATGAAAGGAGTTTTTCCCATGGCATTCAAAGAAGTTGATATCAAGAGTCTGAATTTTAATCCCTTCACAAAGATCGGTTCCGAGTGGATGCTCATCACCGCTGGCGACGAATCCGGCTGCAACACCATGACCGCAAGCTGGGGTGGTCTCGGCGTTCTCTGGGGCAAAAATGTTGCCACCTGCTATATCCGCCCGCAGCGCTACACAAAGAAATTCGTCGACGCGAACGATACCTTTACCCTGTCCTTCTACGGGCCGGAGCACAAACAGGCACTCTCCATCTGCGGTTCCAAATCCGGCCGTGACTGCGATAAGGTCAAAGAAGCCGGTCTGACCCCGTACTTTGTTGACGGTACAGCAGCTTTCGAGGAAGCAGACATGGTCTTCGTCTGCAAAAAGCTCTACGAGGATGAGATCCGCCCGGAGAACTTCATCGCAAAAGAAAACGATGAAAAATGGTATCCGGAGAAAGATTACCACACCGTTTATATCGCAGAGATCACAAAAGTTCTTGTGAGAGAATAATTCTGCGTTTCCAGCCGGACGTGTGTGAGACTTGGCGCATAATTCCGGTCGGCACAAGCCGGTAGATTCCGATAATCTATATCAACATAAAAAGACCTGCAGATTTATGCAGAAATTAGTTGATTGTCTTGAAAAATGCTTGATTTACAGGCATATTCGCAGGTTTGCAGATTGATTTTACTACTCATTTACTACTTTTAACGAATTGAGCCTTGATATGCAAAAGCACCTGCGGACTGCCGGATAGACCGCTACACCACCTTACGCGGCACGTCGAAAAGAAAAAATAAAATAAGCACCACCTATAAGGCGGCGTTTCTCACTCCTACACAGGAGAATAGGAACGCTGCTTTTTTTATGCCCTCATGTTACGCAGTAAGGGCAAATAAAGCCTTGATTTATGCGGCTCTTAGAGCGCGGAAATGAGAAAGGCAAGGGTTGATACCTTTTCCCTCAAAATCGCGTTTCTACTGCGTAACAAATCCAACCAAAGGAGTGATGAAGCTATGGCAGTTTTCCGCGTGGAAAAGAACAAAGGTTATACGGTTATGAGCAACCACCATTTACGCAACAAGGAACTTTCCCTAAAGGCAAAGGGCTTGTTGTCGCAAATGCTCTCACTTCCCGAAGATTGGGACTACACCCTTGCAGGGCTGTCCCTTATCAACCGGGAAAGTATCGACGCTATCCGCACCGCTGTATGGGAGCTTGAAAAAGCCGGATATATCACAAGGCGGCAGGGACGCGACGAGAAAGGCAAAATGACCGCTATCGAGTACACCATTTACGAACAGCCACAGCCCCCGGCATTGGATTGTCCGGTATTGGAAAATCCAACAGCGGATAAGCCGATATTGGAAAATCCGACACCGGATAACCCGACGTCGGAAAATCCAACGCAATTAAATAAAGAGATACAAAAGACTAACTTACCAAAAAAAGAAAAATTAAATACAGATATATCAAGTACCCATTCCATTCCTTTCCATTCCCTAAATCCCTCTCCCTTAGAGGACGCGGCACAGCCGCCGGAACGGAAGCGAAAGGAAGCGACAGACGCATACCGAGTATATGAGGAAATTATCAAGGACAATATCGAGTATGAGCATTTCATCAAGCACACTGACTTTGAAAAAGAACGCTTGGACGAGATTGTGTCCCTTATCCTTGAAACGGTCTGCACCAGCCGAAAGACTATCCGTATCGCCGGGGACGATTACCCGGCAGAGCTTGTGAAAGCAAAGTTTATGAAACTCAACAGCAGTCATATTGAGTTTGTCTTTGCTTGTATGAGTGAGAACACCACCAAAATCCGCAACATCAAGCAATATCTGAAAGCGGTGCTGTTCAACGCCCCAAACACCATTGACAGCTATTACACCGCCCTTGTCAACCACGATATGTACGGCGGGCGCACTATCCAGTCGGCAAGAAGCAAGGGCATACCCGATTACACCTGTAATGAGGACGAAAGCCTGTAAACCAACCCAAAGGAGGATTTTATGATGACACAGAAAACAGGAGCTTTGATTTTTGATGAAACTGCTGACCGCTACGACATTCGCTTTGACCTTAACGACTATTACGGGGGCTTACATTGCGGCGACTGCATGGAGGTTTTTGTGCGGGGCAAATGGAAGCCAACCCGCATGGAGTACGGGAGCAACTGGTATCTTGTGGGTATTCGGGCGGCAGACCTTTCCGGGCTGCGGGTGCGGATTTAATAGGGCGGCGTGAAAACGGACGCTCTTTTTTCATGCCCGCCCCGCTTCCCGGCGGCGGGCATACCACCATAGAACACGAAAGGAGGAACCCCATTGCAGGAGGAAACCAACGAAAAGACCATAGCCCTCTACATCAAGACCGGGAAGCTGACCGCGCAGCAGCTCCAAAAGGCTATGAAAGCCCTGCTTGCACAGATGAAAAAGCAGCATGACAAACAGAAAATCCCGCATGGAAAGCAGACCTTAAAACAGCTTATGAAGCAGAACGCGGGCGTTTCCAACATTGAAATCACAAAGGACAATATCAAAGCCTTTGAGAGTACGGCGAAGAAATACGGAATTGACTTTGCCCTAAAGAAAGACAGCACCGAAACACCGCCCCGCTATCTTGTATTTTTCAAGGGACGGGACGCGGACGCACTGACCGCAGCTTTCAAGGAGTTTTCCGCAAAGAAGCTGACGCAGGAACAAAAGCCCTCTATCCGCAAGCTGATTGTTTCCCTCAAAGAAAAGGCGGCGGCTTTGAACGCACAGCGGGAAAAAGTCAAAAACAAAGACAGGGGGATTGCAAAATGAACGCTATCAACTGGAAAAAGCTGATACTTCCCAACATTCCCTATCTGCTCTTTGTGTATCTCTTTGATAAAGTCGGGCAGGCGGTACGCCTTGCGCCGGGGGCAGACCTGTCCGGCAAGGTGCTGTCGCTTGGGGAGGGCTTTTCTATGGCTTTTGCAAATCCGCTTCCGAGCCTTGCCCCTATGGATTTACTGATAGGGATTTTCGGCGCGCTGCTTATCCGGCTGATTGTCTATGTAAAAGGCAAGAATGCGAAGAAATACCGCAAAGGTGTGGAATACGGCTCTGCCCGTTGGGGAACTGCCGAAGATATACGTCCCTACACCGACCCGGTATTTCAAAATAACGTGCTGCTCACACAGACAGAACGGCTTACCATGAACAGCCGCCCAAAGCAGCCGAAGTATGCAAGGAATAAAAATATCCTTGTTATCGGGGGAAGCGGCAGCGGCAAGACGAGATTTTTTGTGAAGCCCAACTTAATGCAAATGCACTCAAGCTATGTTGTAACCGACCCGAAAGGAACGGTTTTAGTCGAGTGCGGGAAGCTCTTACAGCGGGGCGGGTATCGGATAAAGGTGCTGAACACGATTAACTTCAAAAAAAGCATGAAATACAATCCCTTTGCCTATCTCCGCAGCGAAAAAGACATTTTGAAACTGGTAAATACTTTGATTGCCAACACCAAAGGGGACGGGGAAAAAGCAGGGGAAGATTTTTGGGTAAAATCGGAACGGCTCTTTTACTGCGCCCTTATCGGCTACATTTGGTACGAAGCCCCGGAGGAAGAAAAGAATTTTACGACGCTGCTTGAAATGATAAATGCCAGTGAAGCCCGCGAGGACGACCCGGAATTTCAGTCCCCCGTTGACCTCATGTTTGAACGGTTGGAGGAAAAAGACCCGGAACACTTTGCCGTCCGGCAGTACAAGAAATTCCTGTTATCTGCGGGAAAGACACGAAGCTCTATCCTCATTTCCTGCGGTGCGCGGCTTGCCCCTTTTGACATTAAGGAGCTGCGCGACCTTATGGAAACCGACGAAATGGAGCTTGACACCATAGGCGACCGTAAGACCGCCCTGTTTGTTATCATCAGCGACACCGACGATACCTTTAACTTTGTGGTATCAATCCTTTACACGCAGCTTTTCAATCTGCTTTGCGACAAGGCAGATGATGAATACGGCGGCAGGCTGCCCGTCCATGTGCGCTGTCTGTTAGACGAATTTGCAAATATCGGGCAGATACCGAAGTTTGAAAAGCTCATAGCCACCATACGAAGCCGGGAAATCTCCGCGTCGATTATCTTACAGTCGCAAAGCCAGTTAAAGGCAATCTATAAGGACAACGCCGATACCATAGTCGGCAACTGC
>OGFL01000145.1_pt1 | contig 78797 bp, 119 predicted proteins | sample 1570911 | NCBI WGS metagenome assembly OGFL01 (sample SAMEA2582050, study PRJEB24529) | metagenome | biome: Human gut stool | place: China | collected 2011 | reverse complement strand
AGATTATTCAGCGGCAACCAATACCGGATATCAGTCAGCGGCAACCAATACCGGAGATTATTCAGCGGCAACCAATACCGGATATCAGTCAGCGGCAATTGTCGAAGGAAAAGAAAGCATTGCGTTAGCTACAGGAATTAAATCAAAAGCTAAGGGAAAAATCGGATGTTTTATTGTTCTGACTGAGTGGAAAAAAATTAATAATGAATATCATATTGTAGATATTAAATCAGCAAAAGTAGATGGAGAAAACATTAAAGAAGATACTTTCTATATGTTGAAAGACGGAAAATTTGTAGAAGTAGATTAAGTTGCCCTGGAAGGTGCGGTCACACCAACCAGGACGGTATCTAACTAAGAATGAGTTAGTTAAATACAGGATTATTATAACACAACCTCCTGTATTTGACAAACAAAAATATAACAGGAGGACTTTTTATGCAAAAAAATGGCGAAAATCAGCCACTTTCCAGTGAAATCATTGCTGATCTGGAAGAAAAGCTGATGGCAAGAAATGTAATTATCGCTATTCTGGCAACTGCACTTGCAGTAACCACATCCAGAAGAAAGTGAGGACAAAATGAAAGAGGTGGTAAAGACAATAGGAGAAATATTTGTAGGAATAGGGATGTTTACAGTAATCTTCTCAATCACATGGATGCTTACATCATTTGATGTTATCGGGGTGTTCTTTGTATCAACAGTCTTATTCTCAATGGTGTTTCTTCCTATTATATTAGAAATGGAGGAAAAGTAAATGCAAAGATTAAATAAAGTAAGGTTATCCGGAAGAGCCGGGGAAATAGTGTTCAGCCACGAACATTACGGAAGATACTATTACAAATTCATGCTGACAGTTATTCGTAAAAGCGGTGCAGTAGATATGTTTCTAATAGTTATAGAAGATTCCGTTGTGCGTGACAATGATTATAACGGAAAAGAAGTTGTGGTAACAGGAGCAATCAGAAGCATGGACACTTCTAAAAATCCAAATAAGCACCACAATGTTAATTATATCGCAGCTGACGAGGTGGAAATCCTGGAAGAACAGGTTCCAGAGGGCGATATAAACAAAGTAGAGTTTATTGCCAGAAGTTGCACGAAAGAGCCATATGCAAAACTTACATCAGTAACGCACAGAAAAGTTTCAAATCTTTTTGTAGCAATTCCAAGAGAGTATTCAGAAAGAGCAGACTTTATTCGCTGTACTTTATGGGGAAAAGGGGCTGATCTGGCGGTAGATGTTAAAAGGAATGATTGCATTAAAGTAAATGGAAGGTTAATGAGCCGTGATGTTTATGTTAATGGGGAAGAAACGGAAAGTGTATATGAGATTTCCGTAAAAGAAATGGAGAAATTGGAGGATGAAGAATAATAAGAATGAAGTTCAGATATTTGGCGTAATAATGGATATTCAGCCAGGAACGTTTTTCAAGGACGGAGAAAAATTCGTAAGATTCTATATTGGTGCAAAGCGTACCAGCGGGAACGTAGATTTACTTCCGGTAATTGTTGAAGAAAAGCAGACGGAAGGCTTAAAGATTGGAAAACACGTCTATGTTAAAGGAAGATACAGTTCTTCAAACAAACATGAAAGTGGAAAGTCACATTTGATTCTTGAAATCAAAGCGGAAACAATCTGGTGTGGAGATGGTGATGGGAGTGCAGAAGGTGAAAACAAAATCATTCTGGAAGGTTATCTTTGCAAGCCTCCTATTTACCGCAAAACACCAATAGGAAAAGAAATCTGTGATTTGATGATTGCTTGCAATGAATATGACTTGCGAAGAACAGATTATATCCCATGTATAGCATGGTGGAAAGAAGCCAGAGAAGCTGCTGATTTCAAGGTTGGAGATTTCGTAAAAATAATCGGAAGAATCCAGAGCCGAATTTATCGGAAAAAATTATCTGGTGATGAAATAGAGCTTAGAACTGCATACGAGGTATCAATAGGGAGGATAATCGAGCATGAAGGTGGAAGTAAAAAAGATTTCGTTGGAGAATTACAAGAAGTTTCCGAGTAAGTCTGTAGATTTGTTTCCAAGAACAGAGATTTCTGGCAGAAACAGAGAAGGGAAATCCACATTGCAGGACGCATATTTGGACGTTCTGACAGGTAAGATGGCGAATGGTACAGAACCTACTTCTATTCGCAGAAAAGAAAATGGCGTGGAAGTGCAAAAGGTTGATGTTGTTAGAGAACTTACACTTGTGATTGATGGAAAAGAAAAAGTGATCCGCAAAATCACAAAGCAGAAGTGGAGAAAACCGAGGGGACAATCCGAAGAGGTATTCGATGGAAATGAAACTTCTTATGAAATTGACGGATTCCCGGCTAAATCAAAGGATTATACCGAGTTCATCCAGTCAATAGCAGAGCCTTCAACGCTTCTGATGTGCAGCAATCCAAAACCATTTCTGGACACATTGCAGAAGTCAACCGCAGAATCCAGGAAGGTTTTGGAAAAAATGTCTGGTTTTGATATTGCGCAGTTTATGGAAGAAAATCCACAGTATGCACATGTAGAAGAAATTACAAAGGGGCATTCCGTAGAGGATACATTAAAAAAACTGCGAAAAGAACTGAACGTGCAGAAGAAAAAGGTTGATGCAAAAAATACAGAGATTGCTTACGAAACCAATCGGACTGTTGAAGCAGAAGATACTTCTTCCCTGGAATCCAAAAAACAGGAGCTTAATGCGGACCTTTCCAAACTGGAAGAACAGGAACAGATTCTTGAAGATTCAGCAAAGGGCTATGACAGTATTTCGTATGAAATCTGTGGTTTGAAATCTTCCAGGGATGGTCTGGTTAGCAAAGCGAATGAATGGTTAAGAGCCAGACAAAAATTCATTTCTGATACAGTTTCCGAACTTAGGTTAAAAAAATCAGAAAAGGAATCAAGCATTCGTATTATTGGAATGGAACTGGATAACCACATAAGGGAAGCACAACAAGCAAAAGCTGACTTGGATAGAGCCAGACAGGACTATCCAAGAATCAAAGAAATGGAGTGGGATGATTCTGAACTGAAAGCTATTGAATCCGAAGCATTCAGCGATTCTGATACCGTTTGCCCGACTTGTGGACAGCAACTGCCAGAAGAACAAGTTTCCAAACTTAAATATTCATTTGAAGAAAAAAAGAAAGCCAGAATTGAAACTGAATTAACCAAAAAGAAAAATTGGGAATCAGCAAAGCAGAACCAGTTAAAAGGAACTTGTGATCTTGGAAATTCTGCTTCTGCAAAATTAAAGAAAACTAACGAGGAAATCAGCAAATTACAGTCAGAAATCGGCGTAGCACAGGATGAAGTTGCTGAACTTACTAAACAGATTGAAGAAGAACAGTCCAAATTTACGGAGCTTCCAGAATCTGTAGACATGACAAATGATGAAGAATATCTTGCGGTTACAGCGAGAATTGCAGAACTTGAAGAGAAACTGAAATCATTTGATGATGTTCCTGGAAAGAAACAGGAATTAAGAATGCAGATCAGCAATGTTATGAAACAGATTTCCAATGTGGATGCAGACATTAAGATTGCACAGGCAGCAGTCGCAGAGAAAGAAAAGCGAGTAGCCGAACTGAATGAGGAATTAAAAGACCTTGGACAGGTACAAGCCGATATTGAAAAGAACATTGACACCGTTCTTAACTTCTCAATTCAGAAAAACAAGGCTCTGGCAGAGAAAATCAATCCATTTTTCCACCATTTCCAGTTCAGTTTCCTTGATTATACAATTGATGGGAACCCAGTGGAGACTTGCAAGATGATCTGTAATGGAATCGACTACAACAGCGGATTGAATCATTCCGACAAAATTCTTTGCGAGGTTGATTTACTGAATGGATTACAGGAAATGAACGGTCTGAATCTTCCGCTCTGGATTGATAATTCGGAGAGCATTGACAAAAAAAGAATCCCTGTATTAGACAGACAGATGATTGTTCTGAGAGTGACGGATGGGAATTTGGAAGTAAAAAGGTGTGATTAAATGTCAAACGCTATACGTTTTGATAGCAAAGGAAACCGTCTCCAAGTTGGAGAAAGCCAAAATTCCAAAGATGGAAGGTATTGCTATAAATATACAGATAAAGTATCAAGAAAAAGAAGAACGATTTACGCTTTAAGTTTGGAAGAACTGAGATACAAAGAAAATTTGATTCGAAGCCAGCTTTTGAGCGAAATTAATTCTAAAAAAAGTGAAACACCACCATATATTCTCGAATTGATTTATAGCATGAATAAAGAATTCAAAAAGATGCAAGATGAAATCTTCGATTTAAAAGAAAAAACGAGGGATGATATGAGTAGGATTTTCGCACAAGTATATGAAGAAAAAGATTATTCGAAATTTAAAAGATTAGAGAATAATCGCGATGTGACAGAAAGTAGGAAAGAAAAGCTAAAAGCATCAATAGCAAGCGGAGAAATTCTGAACCCAATTATTGTAAATGAAAAAATGGAAATAATTGATGGACAAGGGAGGTATGAAGCAAAAAAAGAACTTGGATTACCAATACAATATGTTATATCCAAAGGAGCTGGTATTAAAGAGTGCCAGAAAATGAATAAATACAATACAAAATGGTCGTATGTTGATTATATACAAAGTTATGCGGCGTTAGGAAATGAAAATTATATTAATTTTCAAAACGCTTGTGAAAAATTAAAATGCCCACCTACCAAAACAGCTACATTTGCAAATTTACTTAATGGTGGAAATTTGACTGATAAAATTCAAGATGGAACGCTCAAGTTCGATGAGTCCCTGTATAAATACACTATAAGAAATTTTAATTATTTTTCAGACATACTGGAAGCATTAATGCATCAAGGGCGAGTAAATCAATCTTTTGTTCTTGCATCCATTATATTGTTCGACCATCCGAAATACGATCACAAAAAGATGATTGAACAATGCAAAAGATATCGAACAAGCTTTGTACAAATGGCAAGGCGAGAAGACCAGGTAAAAGAGTTACAGCGAATATATAATATGCGAGCTAAAAATAAAATCTATTTTGAAGATTATTTTAGAGTAAATAATCGAAGAGGAAATAGTGAAAAAACGCAGGAATTTAATTGGGAAAAAGAGAATGACGTATCAACTTTAAAACGTGCTTGAGAAGTTCAAGTAAATATATAAAGAAGGAGAATGCGAAAATGGCAATTCAAAGAAACCCATGTAGATACTGCGCCAGTTCTTATTATGATAAACGAACTAAGCATAGGATTCCGGCATTGAAACCAGAATGCAGTAGTTGTGAATGGAGAAAAGAACATAAACAGTATTTGCAGTCTAAAAGACAATTTATTCCAGGTGAACCGATTACCGACTTGAATACATTATCTGAGCAAGAATGGGTATTATGGTATGGTCACACCAAACACATTGAAGTTATAAAAAGCATGACTTTAAGAACAGTATTAATGTTACTTAAAAAAGGAGAATTTTGCAAAGCAATAAAGAGAGAAAAGGAGAATTAATATGGCAGGAAAAACACAGTTAGCAACAGCAGGAGAACAACAGGCGGCAATTGTAATCAACAATTCATTCATTGATGGGCTGACAAAACAGTTAGAGGAAAAAACTAAATATGGACTTTCTTTTCCGAAAGACTACAATCTCAGCAATGCACTGATGGGAGCATATTTAACTCTGAAAGAGACAAAAGACAAAAATAATAAGCCAATTCTGGAAGCTTGTAGCCAGATCAGCATTGCAAACAGCCTTATGAACATGGCAACACTTGGTCTTTCGGTGCAGAAAAAGCAAGGATATTTTATTTCTTACGGAAATCAGTGTCAGTTCCAGAGGTCTTACTTTGGAAACATTACAATAGCCAGAAGATACGGTATGAAAGATATTCATGCGGAAGTCATTTATGATGGTGATGAATTCAAATACCATATTGAAGATGGAAACAAGGTGCTTGATTCCCACGAACAGGATTTTATGAATATTGATAATGATAATATTCTTGGGGCATATGCAGTAGTGCTGATGGAAGATGGTTCAAAACACCTGGAAGTTATGAATATGAAGCAGATCAAACAATCTTGGTTACAGGGCTATGGGTACAAAGAAAACGGCAATGGAACACACCAGAAGTTTACCGATCAAATGGCAAAGAAGACAGTTATTAATCGTGCATTAAAGCAGATCATCAATAGCCACGGTGATGCTTTTGTACAGGAAGCTGACGAAAACACAGAGAATATTCCAAAACAGGATATTATTGAACAAGACGTTGTTTATGAAATTAGTGAGAATGCAAACACAGAAGAATTCATTCCACAGCCAGAAGCAATCGGAGAAAAGCCAAAGCAGCCAACCGTAGCCGAAACCGTAAAAACAACAGAAAAAGAACCAGTCCCGGCAGCAGAGCCAGTGGAAACAGAAATTCCGTCATTTATGATCCAGGAGGAAATGTAGGATGGAAACTTCCACAATTGTGCTTATTATTTTGCTTTCAATAGCACTTTTGGGATGGATAGTAACTTTTATTCGAAAAAATGAATACAATCGAACCAATTTAATTATTCTTTTAAATGTTATTACATATGTGGTACTCATTATAATCCGACTTACAATGTAAAAGGAGAGCCAAAATGAAGCATAAATGTATTAAGACAGCAGTATTAATCACAGGGATTACAGCAATTACAATGTTTAGTGGTTGTTCTTCCTGTAGCAGATCATTAAAATCACTGTCCAGTGATATTGACGGTGGTTTGAACCGTACCGTAACTGTTTACGATTACAACGGCGGTAAAATCAAGTCCTGGTCTGGAAAATTTGATGTTTCCGAATCTGAAAATGAAGTTTACTTCGATGATTCGGACGGAAAGAGAGTTATCATCCATGGCGGTATTGTCGTAAATGAGGAAAACTGACGCGAGTAGCAGCAATCCAATAGAAAGCGAGGTGATTCAAATTGTTCGTGCGAGTAGTAAACACAGGGAGCCAACACGGAAACTGCTATGTTTTGAAATCGAACAGCGGAGAAATGCTTCTTCTGGACTGCGGATGCAGATACAAAGACATTCTGAAAGCTATTGATTACAGAACAAGTGATGTTTCTGGCGTATTGCTTAGTCATGAGCATGGAGATCACATCAAATCATTTCGGGAACTGATGAACGCCGGCATTCAGATTTACACCAATGATGAAACCGTAGAGCATCTGCAAATCATCACTGGTGAATTAATGAAAGGCGTTCCAGAGAAAAGACCGTTTCGGGTCGGCTCGTTCACTGTAATACCGTTCTATTTGCCGCATACTACAAGGGATAAGGACACAGGGCAACTTATTCAATGTTTCAATTATGGGTATATCGTGGAACATGAAGAAATGGGAAAACTGTTGTATATGACTGACTTTGAATACTGCAAGTACAACTTCAAGGCAATGCGATTGAACCACTTAGTTATTGAATGTAACTATTGTGGAGAATTGGTTGACAAAACAGCTGAAAATTACACGCACAGGCTTAGAGGGCATTGTTCCTTAGATACTTGCAAAAGCTTAGTAAATACGAATCATACGGCGGCACTACGGACGGTAACGTTGGTGCATTTGAGTAATGAATCAGCTGACCCGGAACAGATTTTGAAGGAGATAAAAGAAGCGGTGGTTTGGGATGATGCCCTGGTGCAGATTGCCAGACCGGGACTTGAAGTTAATTTGGATTTATGTCCGTTTTGAAAGGAGAAACAAATGGTATCAGTTAACTTAAAAGATTGGAAAGAAGTAACAAAAGGAATTTATGTAAATCCAATTTCTGCAAATGCAGCTTATGAAATTCATATTAAATACTGGGACATGAAAACAGATATTCTTTCTGCAAATGCCGAACTTTATATAGTGAGAGATTGGCATGAAAAAGACGGAAGAAACATCAGAGAAAGAGAAATACTGCTTGATTATGCATCTGTTATGGATTGTATTTGGAAAGCAGTTGAAGATGATAAGGAAAACAATTCGACTGAATAATTGAAAGGAGAAAATTAATGCCAAAAAAATTTAGAAACTATGTAATTAAAGGACAGGAGCATGTAGACCGTAAAGCAGGAAAAACAATTCCTTCAACTAGTGCATGGCGCTCAGTAAGAGATATGCTTCCAGAAGCTCCAACTGATGATACCGCATGTTTGTATTATGTAAAGCTGAAAAACTCTGAAAGAATTATCATGCTTGCATATACTGGAAATGGCGAATGGACTGACACAGAAGGAAAAGAATACAAAGGTATAGAGACATGGCTTGAATATATGCCAAAAGAACATCAAATAGTCGAAAGAAAGGCTTTCTTAAATGAAGATATTTTGAAAGCTATTGTTTCTGATTATATGGAAAAAACTGAAGGAGTTACGGTTAATACAAATAATGTATTTTTTAAAGTAGGAAGAAGATCTGTCGGCTATGGAATTAGTGAACATGAGGAATTGGTATTTATTGGATGTGATGTGATAGCTATAGGGGAGGGAAATTGAAAATGAGCGTATTCAGCGTACCAGTAACGATTGGTGTCAATGAGGAAGAAATTGCAAAGGAAATCCGTAAAAATGTTGAGGACAAGGTAGTTGAAAAAATTACCAAAGAAATCAAAGGAGTTATTTATAAAAAAGAGTTATATGGTAGTAGAGAAACCAATGAGCCGTTGTGTAGGATGATACATTCTCATATTTCCGAGATACTAGAAGAGAATAAAAACGTGATCGTACAGGAAGCGGCAAAAGCCTTGGCAGATAAGATGATTAAAACCAAGGCTGTGAAAGAAGCAATAAAAGAAACTATTGAGAAAGTCAAGGAGGATTAATCAATGAAAATCTTCTTAAAAACACTTGACAAACTGAAAAAGCCAGAACCTTCCGAACAAGAATGTAAGTACGATAAAGGATGGAATGATGCAATCGAGAAAGTTGAAGAACTGATTTGTTCCTACAGTCCTGCGGATATGTGGATTCCAACAGAAGTGAAGTTACCACCGGAACCAAACAAGGAAGAAAACCCTGGAGATTGGAAAGAATATGCAGTTACAATTGATGGAGCCGTTCTTCCAACAAGTCTTACTTATTTAGGAGACAGCGAATGGGGAAGCGTAGAAGAGTATGGGTTTGCATATTACTCAGTAATTGCATGGCAGCCAATGCCACCAGTTTACAAGCCAGGGAGATAACACCATTGGAAATTACAATCGGAATTTGTGCAGAGGAAATCAAAGAAATCCTTGTTGAGCACATCAAGACAAAAGGATTTGACGTAACAGAAGATGATATTTCCTTTGTTATCGGGAAAGAAGAAGTTGTAACAGGGAATACAAAGAAAATTAAACACGCACTTATCAGGTGCGACATTCAGATTGAGAGGTGATAAATTGTGAATATTGTTATTCTTTCTGGAAGATTAACTGCTGACCCAGATATCAGAATGGGAACGAATGACACCAAAATTGCAAGATACATTTTGGCTGTCGAGAGAAGAGTAAAAAAGAACACGGAAAGAAAATCAGACTTTATTGCTTGCGTATGCCTTGGTAAAAATGCAGAATTCGCAGAGAAATATCTTAAAAAAGGCACAAAAGTAAATGTACGTGGAGAATGGCAGACCGGAAACTATACGAACAAAAACGGCGAAAAAGTTTACTCAAATGATTGTCTTGTTGCAGAACATGAATTTGCAGAAAGAAAGAGTCAGTCACCACAAACACAGGAAACAGACACACGGCCAGTACCGCCACCAGAACCTAGTTTCATGGATGTGCCAGATTTAGGCGGTATGGAAGATGAATTTCCGTTTAGTTAAGGAGGAGTGACAAATAAATGAAACCAGTTTTAGAAACTAAATTCGAGTATAAAGGTTACCAATGTGTAGTCCTGTTCATGCCTAGAGCATACAGATGCGGATACGTTGGAATACCTAACAGCCATAAGATGGCAAAGAAAAGTGTTGATGATTTAGGTTATCTTGACTGCCATGGTGGAGTTACTTATTCAGAACCATTTTTACACGATTGTGACGATGATGATATATGGTGGATTGGATTTGACTGCGCTCATTGTTTCGATGGTTATGATATTGAGACAGCAGAACAGTATTTCGGGGAAGAACCAGGCTTCAAAAAAATGCTTAAAATAATGGGAGATTGCTGGCGAGAATTAAATAAAGATCCAGATTGCAAAATTCGTTCACTTGCCTATGTTAAAGATGAATGCAAGAAACTAATTGACCAGATTGAAAAAGGGTGATTCCGGTTGGATTATAAAAAACTTAGACAGGCAAAAGCTATTGAAGCAACGAACCGAAAAAGGCTTCTGAAAATCAATCCGAAGCTTGATGATGGCAGTGGAATTTATTTTTTAACCAGAACTGATGAAAATAAAATCCCATACTTTTATATAGGTCAGGCAGTACATATAATTCAGAGGATGTGTTCACATCTTACTGGGTATCAGCACATTGATTTATCAATAAAGAAGAGAGGATTTTATAGTAAAGAAAACCCGAATGGGTGGAAAATAAATTTTATCCATTATCCAGTAGAACAGCTTGATAATATGGAACAGTATTGGATATTGGAATACACAAAAAAAGGGTACCAATGCCGATACAATAAAACGTCTGGAAGCCAAGGAGAAGGAAAAGAAAAAATAAATGAATTTCGCCCAGCAAAAGGTTATAGAGATGGACTTCAACAAGGCAAGAAAACCCTTGCAAGAGAATTAAAACACATCATTGATACTCACTTAAATGTATCAATCAGACCAGAAAAAGCAAATAACAAAGTATCTATTAAGGCGTTGGAAAAATTCAACGACTTACTCAACGAAGAAAAATATCACTGATTCTAACACACCAGTAGTTCTACTGGCTAAATTCCAAAGATAAAAAATAAAAAAATGAATAGAGGTGAGTTTTGTGTCAGAAAACACAAACGAATGTGTAATTGAGTGGATTCCCGGAAGAGATTATGTAGGGGTTACTGCTAAGAACGGAAGTTCCTGGAAGAACAGATGTGAGGAATTAGAAAAGGAATTTCCAGACGATGTGAAAATTCTTGCCAGAAATAATGATGGATCTATTTTCGCTCACTTGCCGTATTCCTACATACCAAGAAAATATTCCGATGAAGCAAAAAAGAAAGCTGCGGAAAGATTAAATAAAATGCGTGCAGAAAAAAGCAATACTGCGGCAGATGAGCCGGTTTGCGTATGAATTACCGTCAGAGGAAATATAATGAGGGACAGTCTTCCAGAAATGATATTTACAGATTTCTTGTCAAGTATTTTGAGAAACACGGATATATGCCTTCTTATGAAGAAATTATGGATGGAACAGACCTTACAAAGTGTACCGTCCAGAGACATATGCGGCAATTGGAGATGGATTCTCTGATTGCCACAGAACATCCGGGAATATCGAGAGCGTACCGTTTGACGGAATACAGATACGAAAGGAAAAAATATGGGAAGCAAATTAAAGATGAAAGCACCAAAGAAAAATAGGGTGTTGGAATGCGATAACCAAATGTCACAGGCATTCGGAAGAGCAATGAAGCAATCGTACAAGGAACTACAGGAAATGCGGGATCAAGCCTACAACGACGGCTTTGATACTGGCGATAATTGGGCGACCGTAGTCAATACTGTAACAATTATGATGGCTTTGAACAAGAAACATAAGTTTTCAACAGACAGGCTTCTGGATGTAGTTCATCTTGCTAACGAGTATGTGAGGATGGCAAATAACGGAGAGAGAAGCTTTATGAGCATGATGGAGGAAATCGAAGAGAAGACGAAAATTAGATTTCCAGAAGAAACTAAAGAACTGGTCAGAAGATTTGGAGCGTAAATAAATGGTTAAAAGAAAGGAATAACACTTATCCTCGTGAAACGAGGTTCCGCCTAATCAGAATAGGCTGGGTAAAATTTGATAAATGCTAGACTGGAATGCATTGGTTCTCCTGCATAGCGCAGAACAGACTAACGGTCAGAGGTAATAACCCACAAGGCTATAAAGCAGATTGTAAAATTGCCATACGGATATTTGTAGTATGGCGTGTGAAAGAATTAATTGAAAAATCCATAGATAGGTTGAAACTGGCAAGCGATATTTTGCTGAAACATTACAACAAGCCACTTGTATGTGAGTATTCCGGTGGAAAGGATTCAGATGTACTTTTGCAACTATTCAGAATGGCTGAAATTCCTTTTGAAGTACACAACTCTCACACCACAGTAGATGCACCGCAAACAGTAAGGCATATCAAAACCGTGTTTTCTGAATTGGCAGACAAGGGTATCAAATGTGAAATCGACTATCATGTGCAGGAAAACGGCAAACGTCTTACTATGTGGAATCTTATTCCAAGAAAGCTGATGCCACCTACCAGAATTGTTCGGTATTGCTGCCCAGAACTAAAAGAGGGTGGTAATCCAAACAGAATGATTGCGACAGGTGTTAGATGGGCTGAGAGTAGAAAGCGAAGCAACAGAAGCCCATTTGAAGTATTAGGACGGACAGCAAGCAAAAGCATCGGTGTTTCTGATGAAAAAATGCTTATCACTGACAATGATAATACTAGAAGATTATTTGAAAATTGCCAGATGAAAGCAAAAACAGTAGTCAATCCAATTATTGATTGGACAACGCTGTGTGACGGAAGAGAACTTTTAATAAAGCCTGATATAAACATGGATTTCAGAAATATGCCGTTTGATGACGAAACATTCAAAATTGTAGTTTTTGACCCACCACATTTGATTAATGCAGGAAGCGGTTCATGGCTTGCTAAAAAATACGGAATCCTTCCAAAAGATTGGAAACCATATTTGAAAGCCGGATTTGATGAATGCATGAGAGTGTTAGAAAATGATGGAATTTTAGTTTTTAAATGGAGCGATGAGCAACTTTTATTTTCAGAAGTATTGAAATGTTTTGGCACTAAACCACTGTTAGGAGATAAACGTGGGAAGACCAGATGGGTGATTTTTATGAAGTAGGAGGACACAAAATGAAATTCAAAAGTAATGTCAATTTTAACAAAGAACCTAAAACTGGAAGTATTTTTACATTGAAATATAATTCTTTAGGAATCAGTATTCACAAATATGTCGGTTGCGGAGATGAACTGTTTCTCAATAGCAAGGCACTGAGCATTTATAACTATGATCTTGAAACAGAAGATTTTGGCGAAGCTGTCAGAAAGGCGAAAGAAGTTATCATGCGTGAAGTTAAGAAAATCAGAGAAGATGCTTACAAATTCTATTCAGACACAAACATTGAATTTGACAGATATTAGGAGGACACAAAATGTTAATCAGAAGTCAGGATAAAACAGCGCTGGTAAAGTTTGAAAACATTGTAGTTAATCTAAAACTCCCAGATTCATTGAATGTTATATGTTGGAGTTTGCAGGATGCACAGAGAAGTGGAGGATATTTTATTTTAGGAAAATATTCTACCAAAGAAAAAGCCATGAAAGCACTGGATATGATTCAAGATGCTTACATGGAATGCAAATCTGGTGAAATTGTTGGCAATGGGCTAGCAGGATCAGCATACACAGGAAGATACGATACAAAAGAAAGCGTGGCGCATGGAATTGCTGTATTAAAAGGCTATGGAAATGAGATAAGAAAATCAATCCTGTTTCAGATGCCAGAGGATAGCGAGGTGGAAGTATGAAGTATAAGTGCGTAAAGGCGTTCATGTTAGATAGCTATGACGATGATGGGTTTTACATTGAAAATTGTATAGAAATTAAGGTTGGCGAAACCTATGAAGTTGGAAATGAAAATTTTATCGGCGGAGACATTCGTCTTAACGGCATAAATACAAACAAGTGGATTGAGATATCTCAAGAAATGTTGGATGAGTATTTTACAGAGGTGGTTGTATGAGCAGAGTACGAACCAGATTAGAACAATACAAAACTGAGATAGAAAATAAATCACAGTATAAGCATGGGCTTCCAGGGAGTGCGCTGGATATTGTGAATACTCTTCTGAATGATTTTGAACAGGACGAGAAAGAAAATGGTTGGATTCCGGTAAAATATCATCAGATATCAGAAAAAGAACGTGCGGAAGAATTCATTTCAAAAGACATACAATATATGCTTGACTGCAAAATGCCAGATGACGGACAAGAAATATTGGTTACTAACGGAGAAACAACATGGCAAGATACAAGCTTTATTGATTGTGATGGATATTATCTTGATAGCAATTATGATTGGATTGATATTACGGCATGGCGACCACTTCTAGAACCATACAAGGAGGATTAAGGAATGCGGTTAATCGATGCAGACGAATTAATTAAATACATCAAAATTTGGGAAATTGGCACAAGTATTAGTTCTGACCAGAAAGAGTTTATTGATTGTGTTAATAAACAGCCAACGGCATTTGATGTGGATAAGGTTGTTCAGCAATTAGAAAAACGGAGTACATTAGCAAAACCTGTGGGATGGACAAAATCTTATGAAATCGTAATTTTGAATGATGCTGCGGAGATTGTGAAAGGCGGTGGAGTTGAATGAGAGAAATTCTTTTCAAGGCAAAGCGGAAAGATAACGGCGAATGGGTTGAGGGATATTATCAGAAAAGATATGACCTTTTAGGCAATGAAGAACATTTAATCTTCCATGCTGATAGTTATAATGTGTGGGAATATGCGGAAATCATTCCCGAAACCCTCTGTCAGTTCGCAGGTCTTTACGATAAATACGGCAATAAAATTTGGGAAAATGATATTATCAAATATCATTTCGGAGAAAACTATGCTCCAATCAAATATGGATATTATCAAAATTGTTTTGATTCTCAGAAAACAGAACATGTCGGATTCTATGTAGATTAGCCGGACGACCAATGTCTTAGAAAAGATTTAGGGTATTGGATTGACATGGTATACGCTATGCCGGTTGGCAACATTTTCGACAATAAAGAATTATTACAGGAGGAATCAAATGAGTAAATCAGTATTAGTGATTGATACGCCAGAAAATTGTTATGACTGTCTGTTTGGAATTGAATACTGCGGAAATCTTGAATACGAGGGTCGTTGTGAATTAGCTGACTGTTTAGACTACGATGTAATTCTGATGGCAGAAGAACTATCTCAAAGAAGCATGGGCGTGTGATTCTGGAGCAAAGGCTCTTTCCGGATTAATCACAGGGATAAAGATTAATAAAGGTGTTATCGCAGAAAGTATTTTGCATTACGGCAAAAACAATCAAAGCACGGTCTGCATGGAAGAATGCGCCGAACTTATCCAGGCAATTAGCAAGGCAAAGCGCGGAAAAATCAACCGTGATAACATGATAGAAGAAATTGCAGATGTGTTGATCTGCATCGAAATGCTAAAGCAAATGTACATGATATCCGATGAGAAAATTAATAAGTGGATTGAAAAGAAACAGGCGAGAGAAGCAGAAAGGATTGGTGATATTAATGTTTGTACAAAATAAAAGCATAAGAGATTACATTCACAAGTGCAATGTCGAAAGATTACCAATAAATTATGATGGCAAGATGGAAGTCAACTTATTTGGTCATCGGATTTTAGTAGAAAAGAACGAATGGTTATGGCACTTGCATTTGAAAATAACAGATAAGTGCAATGCCAAATGTTCATTCTGTGTCGAACAAAACGCAGAACGTTGCGAGAATGCAGAGTATTTTATAATGCAAGTTGATGAAATGCTTTCAGAAATGGAAAAAGAAGGAATATTGTATTCCGTATCTGTAACAGGTGGAGAGCCACTTCTATTTGAAAAATTTACTAAATTGTGTGAAGTTTTAGGAAAACACGATATTAAATTTTTGACGATTAATACAAATGGGAAATACTTAGAAAATCATATTAAAGAAATTGATGGACTGTTTGATTTTGTGGACATTAGTAGACATGCCATTTCCGATAAGAAAAATAATGAAATTTTTGGAACATGTATGCCATCTTTGGTTGATCTGGAACGTATTAAAGGCAAATTATTAAAGACCAAAATGAGATTACAATGCGTATTGTGCGACGCGAACACAATCGAAGATGTATTAAATATGATTGATGCATACTCTTTTGCAGATGATTTATCATTCAGAAAACTTATGAAGCTAAGTGAAAAAAGCGGAATTAAATACGATGAAAAAGAAGAATTATATAACAAAATACTTGAATACGCATACAATCATTTTGAATTTATCGAGCAAACAATTCAAGATTATTATGTGTATGAAATATGGAAATACAAAGATACTTTAATCACCTTTAGCTATTCGAACATGAAAATGCTTAGCGAAATAGAGAAAGCGGAAGATAATAGTGTTTGTAGAGAATTTATAATTCACCCAGACGGAACAATTTCTGGAAGTTGGAATAAAAACATGAAGGTAATCAAGAAATAGCACATAAAACTCATATAATTTGATTTATTTGACAAAAATTAAAATGGGAGGATTAATCATGAATAAGAAAGAAATCGCAGAGATCAAGAAACAGTTTGCACCAGCAAATTGTTCCATTACACGCATTTGTGGCTGTTATGTGGATGCAGAAAAGAATAAGAGAACCAAAATTAAAGAAGCGTTTCTTTCCCTTCCAGAGGAAGAAATGTTTAAGTATTTTGACATTTTCAAGAAAACTATGTCTGGCAGACTTGGAAAAAACCTTATGAACCTTGAATTCCCATTATCACAGGAAAAAGAGGGTGGAACACAGGAATTTCTTATGCGACTTAGAGCAAGTAAGCTTAAAGATGATGAACTTTTGGATGAATTTTATGATAAAGTGATTGAAAGTTATGATTATAACGAAAATTACTACATAGTTCTCATTCATGCAGTATATGACATTCCTGGAAAGGCTTCTGATGGAACTGAAATGCACGATTCTTCAGAAGAAATCTATGAACACATTCTGTGCAGCATTTGTCCAGTAAATCTTTCAAAGGCTGGGCTTAGCTATGATGTAGCTGAAAATAACATCAAAGATCGTATTCGTGATTGGGTAGTCTCAAGACCAGAAACAGGATTCTTATTCCCTGTATTTAATGACAGAAGTACTGATATTCATGGAACTTTGTATTTCAACAAAAACATAAAGAATATTCATCCAGACTTCATCGAAAACGTTCTTGGCACACCAATTCCACGTATACCCGGCAATGAGATCAATGTCTTTTCAGATTTTATCATGGACAATTTCGAAGGAAATACAACATTCAATTTCACTGAAAGCCTAATTGAATCTTTGCAGGAAGTAAGAGAACAGAAGAAAGACAGCCCGGAGATGATAACTGTATCATGTGACGAAATGGAACAGATTTTTGAATATTGCGGAGTTCCAGGCGAGAAGTTATCAGATTTCAAGGAAAACTGGGAAACGTATTTCAGTAATGAGCCTGCTGCACTTGACAATATCCACAATTCAAAAACTGCAAAAATTGTAACACCAGATGCAACAATCTGCATCCAGCCGGATAAAATTGCTCTGATTGAATTGAAAGAAATAAACGGCGTTCCATCTCTTGTGGTTCCGGTAAATGGAGAACTGAAAATCAATGGAATTGAAGTTGAATTAAAATAAACACTTTTTAAAAATCCAGAGATTGGAGAAAGGAATTTCAAAATTGGCAAGCGATGTAAAATGGATAAAAATATGTTCAGACATTTTTGATGATGAAAAAATAATGCTAATTGAAAATTTGCCAAGTGCGGACAGCATTATCGTAATCTGGTTTAAATTGTTGTGCTTAGCCGGAAAAAATAACAACAGCGGTGTTTTTATCCTAAACGATAAGATTGCATATACTGATGAAATGTTAGCGACAGTATTCAGGAGAGATATTAACACGGTTCGATTAGCGTTAAAAACATTTGAGAACTACGGAATGATCGAAATTGTTTCCGGAGTTTACACAATTCCGAACTGGGGAAAATATCAAAATCTTGATAAAATTGAGCAAAAAAGCCAATATATGCGAAACTATATGCAAGAATATCGAAAAAAGCAGAAAGACAAAATAGAGTGTAAAACTAACAGTAAACTTTACGGTAAAGTTAACAGTAAAACTAACGTTAGCTCGGCAGAAGTATATAATAAAGAACTAGATAATAAAGAATTAGATAATAAAGAAAAAGAAATAGAAGAAGAGAATGATTTAATAGTATCTAAAGATACTATTCGTCAGACTGACGTCCAACGAATCATTGATGAATGGAATACTCTGGAAGAATTTGGTATCACTCCTGTAAAAAGAATGACACCAAAACGAGAACAGACAGTAAAAGCTAGAATCCGTCAGAACCATATGGACGATATCTTAGAAGCCATTGAAAACATTCGCCATAGCAGCTTCTTACAAGGGCAAAATAAAAATGGCTGGATGGTTACGTTTGACTGGTTCTTAAAGCCTGGAAATTTCGCAAAAGTATTTGAAGGGCAATACGCAGACAAGTCTACGAATAGACCGTGCAGCTATATGGAGAAAATTCAAAACAGAGTAAGCGAGGTGGATAATTGGGTATGACAAGAGAAGAATGGGCGGTACTGGTAAAGGCAATGAAAGCTGTGTACACTTCTCCATCATTTCTGCCAGATCAATATGCTTTTGATACTTGGTACGGACTTTTGAAAGACCTAGATTACAAGCTTTTAAGTTTTGGGTTGAAGAAATATATGCAAACTGAATGGAAAGAACCTACAATAGCTGCATTACGGCAATGCGCGCAGAGCCTTGCGCCACAGTCTGACGAACTGAACGAAACAGAAGCTTGGAATCTGGTATCAAGGGCAATTTGGAACTCTATATACCATGCGGAAGAAGAATTTTCTAAACTTCCAGAAATAGTTCAGAAAGCAGTATCAAGTCCGGGGCAGTTAGAAGAATGGGCGAAATCAGGGAATGTAGATGGAAAATGGCTGAGCGTAGTTCAGTCAAATTTTCAAAGGACGTATCGGGCAGAAGTGCAGAGAGAACAGGAACGAAGAAAACTAAGTCCAGACCTTTTAAAAATTATAGATTCTGCCAGATTGGGAGGTGTGGAAAAATGCCAGATAGAAAACCATGGAGAGAATTAAAAAGCACTGAAATTATAGGCTTAAAGCGGAGACAATGCTCGAAATGCGACTATTACAGCAAGAGTGAAAATGCATGGAGTACAAATGCAACCTGTGATTATATCTTGATTGAAGAACATAGCAGAGGATGCGATCCGAGGGATTGTGTTAAAAATGGTATCTTCAAGAAGAAAGTGAGAGGAAAATCAAGAGTAAGGCGAGTGATTCTATGAGGAAGATAAGCGAAATGTATAAGCGATCTTGTGGTACAGCTTATCAGCATATCTGTTCCGATTGCATATTCTTCCGTGGTGGTAAGCATCCGAAGTGCTTGCTATATGAGCCGGAAATTGCTTGGAACCCAGATTATATAGCTTGCAAATTTTACAACCTGGAAGAATCTCAGATTGATGGACAGATAAATATCTTTGATTTGTTGTGAAATATGATAATTGTGCATTTAAATTCACAGAAAATCATTTAAAACAGAATAACGGTAGAAATTATAGGGCATACAAAAGATAAAGAAAAACAGCGTTTAAAACGAGACAATTATATGGAGGGACAATTAATGGAAAAAGCTATATTGTATGCCATAAATGAAAGAATGTTCTCGCTCGGTCTGATAGACGAGAAAACAAGAGATAAAATTAAAGCTGAAATCAGCATTAGAAAGTAACGACAATGTATTGAGTGGATTTATATGAGGTGTTATACTTTATATGATTCCACTCCCTGTTTATTAAGGGAGAAATGCACTATGAATATTTATTATGTCAGAGAAAAATTAAGAAATTGCTCTATTTACGACATTGAACTAAATGTTGCTTATTATGCCAGGGTTTCTACTGAAAAAGTTGAACAGCAAGCATCCATTAAGCACCAGGAGGAACATTTTGAAGAGCTGATACATTCTAACAACAGATGGAAGTTTGCTGGTTCTTACATTGATGATGGTATTTCTGGAATACATGCGGATAAAAGAGAAGAATTTCAAAAAATGCTCAGAGATGCAAAGCTCGGAAAAATTGACATGATTATTACGAAAGAAATTTCAAGATTTGCACGAAATACTCTTGACAGCATCCAATATACCAGGGAATTGTTATCTTACGGCGTATGCGTGTGGTTCCAAAATGATGGAATTAACACTATTGATGATGATAGTGAGTTCAGACTTACTATTATGGCCGGAGTTGCACAGGACGAAATCCGCAAACTTTCTTCAAGAGTAAAATTTGGACACGCACAGTCAATCAAAAATGGTGTTGTTCTCGGGCACAGAATGTATGGATACTCAAACAATCAAGGAAAACTCGAACTGGTTCCAGAAGAAGCGGACATGGTTCGAATGATTTTTCAAGATTACGCTTCCGGAATATCTACGCCAAGAATCGAAAAGAAACTCTGGGACATGGGATACAGAAGTCTAAAAGGTGGAAAAATCAACCGGGATGTAATAAAAAATATTATTCGGAATCCCAAATACAAAGGTTACTATTGTGGAGGAAAAGTTAAAGTCATTGATATGTTTACTAAGAAACAAGAATTTCTTCCGCAGTCAGAATGGGTAATGTTTAAAGATGATGGCTCCAGAGTGCCGCAGATCATTGACGAGGCCACTTGGGAAAAGGCAAATGCATATTTAAGAGAACGAGGAGAAGCTATAAAATCGAGAAGAACGTCTTTTAAGAATGAAAATATTTTCACCGGAAAACTTTTCTGCGCAAATGACGGAGCGCCATACTGGATGAAGCAACATTACATCAGAGGAAAAGAAGATGTTCGATGGGTATGCAGCTATAAAATAAAAAATGGAGCAGCTTCTTGCAATTCGTTCGGGCTGGCAGAATCAGAGCTAAAAGAAGTAATTGCAGAATTGATTAATAAATCTTCTGAAAATATTGACAGCATTTTGGAGGAATATTTTGAAATTTTACAGTCCTCAATTAAAAACATTCCAGACAATATAAACGAAATCACGAGACTTGAAAAACAGATCGACCTGTTAAAACAAAAGCGTGAAAAAATACTGGAATATAATCTGGATGGCAAAATATCTGATGATGAATTTGTTTCAAGAAACAAAGAATATGTAAAACAGATAAAACAGACAGAGAGCCATATTCGAGAGCTACAAAACACCAAAAGTCCAGAACCAGTAGAAATACAATTAAATGCTATTAAAGAGCAGTTAAAAAAGTTCAAAGGCGTTACTCAAAAAGACATTAACAGGCAGATTGTTAATGAACTTTTTGAGAAGATTACCGTTGAACCGTTGGCGGTTACATGTGCAACACTGACATTTCAATTGAGGTCTGGAAGCCTTGAAAAATGGGGGTTTCCCTTGAGCCGTTCTGACGATATGATTTTTACTCTACATTCAGAACAACACAAGATATTTAGTAGGAAAACTTGCATTAAGACACAAGATATGGTATTTTTCAAATATAAGTACCTTTTAGCACTATAAGAGAAAAAAATGGGAGTGGAATCAATGATACATACAGCTTATGACGTAATGAAAGAGTTTTTAATCACGGATGCAGACCTTGATGGTAAGTACGAAATCCCGAAAATCCCAAAGACTTTTATCCATCCTGGAAAAGATACTGTAGACTTTGCGGAGAGCTTTAGCCGGAAGATTAAGAACCACCGGGAACTGGATGTAAATTTCTATGTGGACGATGTACAGTTTCAAAGATTATGGAATCAGCCAGACAAGTACATGGAGCATTTAAAATGTTTTCATGCAGTCATTATGCCAGATTTTAGCATATCGGTTGGAAAGAATGGAATGCCACTGGTAATGTGCCTGTGGAATAAATACCGCAATCATGCGTTGGCACATTATATGATCTTGAATGATATTTCAGTAATTCCGAACGTAAGCATATTACCGGAATACTGTTGGGAATGGTGCTTTGATGGGCTACCAGAGGGAAGCACAGTTGCCTGTTGCACCAATGGAAGAGTAAAGAGCAAGGCAGCACGGTTGGAATTTTGCATTGGTTTCAAGGAGATGGAACGGAGATTGAAACCGCTTCGAGTTATCATTATTGGAAGAATCCCGGAAGAACTGGAAACAGACACAGAAATTATAAACTTTGAAACCAGGAATCAGAAGATTAACAAGGAGGGCGTGAATGGGAACAACGACTGATAATTACCAGAGAAAGAAGAAACTTTCAAAGTCCCAAATGAAGAGGACGGAACGTTTAGAGAAATCATCTCACAGAAGATATGGAACACGGAAGAAAGAAGGATTAAATAAATTGTGAATTTTGAATCATTTAGAACTTTACACTATAGAAATATTTGTGCAAAATTAAAAATTAAGTGGTAATTAGAAAATGCGAGAATTTTTCTGGTTGCCACTTTTTTTCTGGATTTCCTTGATTTTTGGCTGCCAGAATGATGTTAAAATTTAGGAATCATCCACAAGTTAGTTGCAACTATTGAAACCTTGAGCAATTGCGACTTTTCCGCCGGCACAAACCAACCAGGGACAGCACCGGGAGCCGATACCACGCCGAACCGATGAAACCTGGAATTTGCCGGGAACGATTGAACACCAGCAAAGCCGACCGTCAGCCGTAGCCCTGGCAGACCAGAACCAACCGACAACAGATAATAGGCAATAGCAACAAGCAACATATAACACAGCGTTAAAATGCAATAATACTCTTGCAAAATAAGCCTTAAATGGCTTGTAACGTATTTAGCCTATACTTTATTGACTACGATTATAAAACGCCTTAAAAATGAAAATACAGCGTTATGCAAGCATATCGCAATATAGTTGTACAGCCCTAATTGATATATAGCCCGGACAGCTGCGAAAGATCACCTGGAAGACTGGACAAGCTACGCACATAAGCGGACATAATACGCACATTTACACGGTACGCAAATAAAGCATAGCCGAACATAGCTATACAAGTCTATTATACACCCATAGCCGCAGACAGTCAATAAACCATGCAACACACTATAAAGCGTTTTAAAGGCTCATAAACGGCTTATAATGCAAACGTGGCATAAATCACCATTAACAGCATAAAAAACGATTTACGGATAAAATAGCGCGTTAATTGATTGACTTATTATATTAACTTTGCAAGGTGTATCTGGCAGAATGCCAAAAAACCGCTTGCACGCCGTGAACGTGCCGCCGGTCTGGAAACCAAGAAGCGGTAAAAAATCAATCAGTTATACCTAAATATTCCATAGTTTTTTTATCAATCTCTTTCCCAGTAATAGTCGGGGAATAAATACTTTCTAAAAATTCTATGTAATTGTCTAGCTCATCAACAGAAAGTGTTATTAATTTATTAAATATTTTATCACTCATGTTTTTATCTTTCTTCCCTTCACCCTGGGAGCCAGGATATAAAAAGACGCGCCCTATTATTTAAAAGTCATTTTTGTAACAGCTGGAAGACTGCGGAAAAATTCCCTGCGGTCGTAATCATCTTTAATATTAAATTGTCTGTCGCTTGTGGGGATGATCTCGCCGCCGATAAGCTCCATACAGGAGAGTTGTAAACAGTCTTCTTTTTTCGTTGATCTGTGCAGTGCGTACCGCATTACAGACTTTTTACCGTCACGGCGCTTTATCGGGGACATATCCCAATAAGCCAATTTAATAGCTCCATCGGAAACAGCCTTGAAGATTTCCATTGCTTCCTTTTCAGCTTTTCTGTTGATTGTATCAACTGTGGAGAAATCGCCGCTTTTTATGGCGGCGATTGTCTGCGCTTGCGTGGCTTTCTTGATTGTTATCATTTTAAAGCCCTACATAAGTTTTATTTTTCTTGTAACACTTGTTCCAAAAATCAACGACTTTTTCCGCTTCTTTTTTTGTGCTGCAAATATTTGCGGAAGTAATACCGGGGATTTGCAAGGAAAAAATAAGGTTGTCAGATTCAGCAACACGAAGAACAGAAGCAAGGTTTTTATTGTCTGTGCGTGTTGAAATTGCTATGTAATGATATTTCATGTTTAAGCCTCCATTTCTTTATGTGCTTCGTCAAAATCTTCTTCGAGATCGTCCAGTACTTCAGAAATTGCGAGCCCTAATAAGTAACAACGGATTGTTACGTCTGCCCATTCTGCGCCCTTTTCAATAACATTTATGTTATTCTGTCCGAACTCGTCAAGAGCTTCTTCGAGTAGGCCCCAGTTGTGCGCTATGCTTTCTTCTGCCTTGTAAGCATTGCAATAGTAAGAGCCACTTGCATTGCCTGTTACGCTGTCTTCTGTCCAAAGTTCATCATTTAATTTTTCTTCCAGTTCTTCCAGGCTGTCAAAGTCTGTGAAATTAATTTCACTATCAATATAATTTTTAATATCTTCTTTTACTGCTTCCAGATAATTGTATTTTGTCATTGCTTTTCACCATCACCCCTGCTATAATGGGGTTGCCTTTCTTATTTAGTTTGGTGCCGCTGTTGGTTGGTAGCTGTCAGCGGCTTTTTTTATTTTGTCCAGGAACTAGAGTTTTTCAATTAATCAGTCCGTTTCCCTTATGTCCTCATTGGATTGAGTGGTTCGGGCGGTTTCGGTTGTTTGTTTCTTTTGTTCCTTTGTTGATATTATAATAGCATAGTTTAATAATAATGTCAATAGCATAGTTTAATAAAATGTATAATTTTTTATTATATGTATTTTTGCGCTCCATATAATAGGAAGAGAAAAAATAATATGTAAAAACCTGCTATATAATTGACGCATAGTTTAATAAGTGGTATAATTGTATAAAACAATAACAGGAGGGTTAATAAATGGCATTTAAAGAGAAAGAAAAAGAGCTATCGTATATTGCACAGTATCAGAAAAATAACTACGATCGTATTACAGTAATGGCGCCAAAAGGAACCAAGGAAGACGTAAAAAGAGCAGCCGATCTAAAAGGCGTAAAGATGTCTGCGTTTGTTTTGGAGTGCATACAAAAAGAATTGGAAAGAATGAAAAATTGAAGAATAGTTTAATAAAGTACTTGACGCGTAGTTTAATAAGTGCTATAATAAAGACAGTTAAAGAAAACAAGCACAGTCCCAGACAGGGACAGATCAGGAGGGAAAATATGAAAGTAAATGAAATGCGCGGAAATCAATTCCTTCCGGGAAACTGTATTTACAGACCGGAGAATTACCCGGAGGACTGGCGGGAACGCCTGGAAGCTGGTGAAGCTATCAGCTACGAAGAGGACGGCAAGCAGTGTCAAATATGGTTAGAGGAAGAAGAAGAGGAAGAATAAAAATAAAGCCCTAGGAAATTAATCCCGGGGCTTTTAATATGCTTATTTGTGGCGGCTATGGACAGAGTACAGACCGCCGCCGAGCCTGTTAATATTTAAATAGCACAGTTTTTTGCAAATTGTCAAGAAAAATATTTTTTAAATACCGCTTGACATTCAAAAGAAATTTATTTAAGCTGTTAAATAACGACGGTCGCGGGAACTCAGGAAGGGCAGGACTGACAGTACAGAAAAACCGTTAATTTAATAATTTGCCTAATAAGCCAGATCACGCCGGGAAAGCTCCTGGAAGGTCTGGCTTTTATTATTTAAAACCATGAAAATGAGCCGCCCTATATAATATATATTATAATATAATACCTGCCCTTCCTAGATTCCTAAGACTAGAGTTTATTAAAAGATATGCTATACAGTACCGTATAATAATATATATAATATAAATATAAATGAAGATTATAATATAATACCACAAATATTATTTATTAATTACTGACAAAATAAAGGGTTTTATTTTATGCAAAATTAAATTTGACAAGATATTAAAAACTGTGTTAAGGTATCAGCAACAAAGAAAACAGAATATTTTTTTAATTTGAGTTTTAGAGAATGTACCCGAACACCCGGAAGTTTTCCGGGAATAAGCTTTACCTGGTGACATTCTCTTTTTTTATTTATAAATTAACGTGTTAAAGTGAGGTGATAATATGAAAGATAATACAGTAAATGTACAAGACGTAGATATCTATTTAGATAATATCAATATATATGCTGATGAATATATAAATACTGTATTATGTATATCACCAGATAACGAAAACTATAAGAAAGAAGTATCAGACAGCTTTGTAGATATGATTTTTTATATTGCAGATCATATACAAAAGCCAAGTAATGACAATATAGAGCTATTAGATAAAATGTTTAATACTTATGTGAGATTATGCAGTAAATATCATGTATTACCAACCCTAGAAGTATTTAGCTTTTTAGTTGGGATTAATCGTACAACGTTTACTGACTGGATGAATGGAGTGTATAGAACAAACTCGTCACATGGTGACACGGCTAAAAAATGGTTTGATATTTGCAAAAACTGTGCAATTAATAGACTGCATAACCAAACAGGAACAAATGCGAATTTGATATTTGTTGCAAAAGCTGCATATGGCATGGCAGAAACTGCACCAGTGCAAGTTGCGCAGCAGTACGGCGTACCACAGCAGACAGCCCAGCAGATTGCAGAAAAACACAAAGCCGCTTTACAACTTCCAGATATGGAAAAACCGGAACTATAACAGTAAAAACACTATATGTTGTGATTACGAGAAAACGGATTCTATATCTAGCAATACGCAATGTGCAAATAGGGTACACCCTAAAAAGACACTTTATAAAACACTGTTTTTTGTGCAATATTACAATATATTTTGCATAGCATTCCATTGACTACTGCCGAAGGCCTACGACAAACAGCGACCAGGCAAGGGCAGCGGTTCCCATGGGGCGGCGGGCTGACTTGCCAGCGTCCGTACTGGATGACCGGGAGGGGGTATATATAAACCCCCAGTCAGCGGTAGTTACCACCAAAACCGCCCGAAAAAACAAAAAAGCTCTCCTTAACATGGCAGGGATAGTGATTCGAACACGACAAGCAGTAAGCCTTAACTGTTTCTCTGCCATACTAAAAATAAGGCAATACCAAGAAAGGCGGGTACAACGAATGAATGATATGATGATTTTTAGCAATCCAGAATTTGGAAATGTAAGGACAGTAACGATAGATGGAAATCCTTGGTTCGTTGGAATTGATGTAGCCAAGGCTTTAGGATATGTAAAAGAGAGAAATGCTATTGCAAGCCACGTAGACAAGGAGGACGCCCTAAAATGTAGCCTCCCATCAAATAGTGGAGTGCAAGAAACGATTGTAATAAATGAGAGTGGTTTATTCTCACTTATTCTGTCAAGCAAACTTGAATCTGCGAAAAGGTTTAAACATTGGGTTACTGCGGAAGTCCTTCCTTCTATCAGAAGAACTGGAAAATACGAGATGGTTCAGAAACAGGATTCCTACCAAATTGAAGACCCGATAGAACGTGCTAAACGGTGGATTGAGGAACAGCAAGAAAAGCAACAACTTGAAGCCAAAGTAAGGGAACAGAAACCAAAGGCTGATTATTTCGACAGTCTGATAGATAATAGACTTCTTACAACTTTTCGAGATGCAGCAAAGGAATTTCACATTCCACCTAAAGCGTTTAATAAGTGGCTTACGGAAAACGGTTATATTTACCGCGATAGGCACAATATTATTAAACCCTATGAACCGTATAGGAAAGCTGGACTTTTCCAGATGAAAGATTTCTCAACACCGTTTGGATATTCGAATGTTCAGACATATATCACTGTGAAAGGTAAAGAAACATTTAGACTTTTACTGCAAGGGCAAGGATTGATTAGAAAGTAAAAAAAAGAGAACCATTAAGGCTCTCTTTTCAGATCATTGCTATTAAATTTTACTATGATATCTGGAAATGCTTCAACAGAGATTTGACAACCAAGAAAGTCAAGAATGGCTATAAGTTCATAAGCAGAAAGAGTTTCTCTGGAAAACTTGTTAGCTAGTGCTTGTGGTGAAGTTCCTAGATGTTCAGCAACTTGAATATTTGTAATTTTTTTCATTTTCATTATTTGCTTAATTTTTTGAGATACCATATAAACACCTCCTACTTACATAATAAACGCAAATGTTATAAAAATCAATTAAAATTCACTTAAACGTGTGATTTGCTATTGAAAACACACACATTATAGTGTATAATTATTTTATAAAGAAACAGGAGCGTGTATATATGAAAGTAGGATATGTAAGAGTTTCAACAGCAGATCAGAACGAAGCGAGACAAATTGAAGCAATGAAAACAGATGGTGTTGAAAAAATTTATATGGATAAAAAATCCGGGAAAGACTTCAATCGTCCAGAGTATCAGAAAATGATTGCTTCTCTTCAAAAAGGTGACATTCTGGTAATCCATTCGATTGACCGACTTGGAAGAAACTACGAAGAGATTATTGCTGAATGGAGAAGAATCACAAAAGAGATTGAAGCAGATATTATTGTGCAGGATATGCCGTTACTTAATACTACGCAAAATAAAGACTTGACAGGAACATTGATCGCAGACATAGTTTTGCAGCTTCTCTCATATGTAGCGCAAAGAGAAAGAGAAAACATTAGGCAGCGTCAAAAAGAAGGTATTGAAATAGCAAAGACGCAAGGCAAATATAAAGGCCGTGCCAAAAAAGAGATAGATAAGGAACTTTTTAACGAAACTAAACGTAGCTGGCAAAAAGGGGAAATAACAAAGGTACAATTTGCCGAGATTATGGGAGTTTCAAGAAGCACTCTATATAAACTTTTAGAGGGGGATAAAGATGATTGATTTTACAAACAAATGCATTGTTACAGAAAACAATGTTGAATCAGAACAGTTGCTTAAAAAAGCAATAGCTCAAGGGTTCAACTTGCCAAAAGGCCAAAAAGCAATGGAATCGCATAGATACTTTCATTTTATTGGAAGTCCATATAAACATGTTGTAGCCCCTTATGAAGTAAGTTCGAGCGACTTCAACAAGGCGGTTAGATATTCGGAGTTGTTTGGTGATGAGCAAGAAGAGCTAAGAAAAATTGTTGATTCAGCTGCAAGATGGTGCCGGGCATATGGATATGAACATTTGAATGTATATGCAAACGAAGAACTTGAAAGTTATACTGGAAAGGCAATCGCAAAGACAACAGACAATATCATACAGCGTGCTTATGTTGAAATAAAGAAGCCACGTAAACTGACTGTTTCAGAGTTGGAAGCATACTTAGGATATCCAATTGAAATTGTAAGTTGAGGTAAATGCTCATGAAACCAAACCCACAATCCGAATCCATCCGCATCCGATTTTCCGAAAAACAGAAAAAAAGGCTCCTGGAAGAGAAGAACCGGACGGATAGGAGCGTATCGGATATTGTAAGACAGGCAGTTGATGAATATTTCGGGAGGAAAAGACCTGCTTAAATTTTTCTCAAAAAATAAAAAAGGCGTTTCAGTTCCAGAAGAATACGAAAAGAAATTCCCGAATGCAGATACCAAACGCATAAGAAAAGACAATATAGTTGTTCATTCGAGTGGAATATGTGCAGATGGGAAATTTTATAACACAGAAAATGCAGAAAAGATATTTTCCGATAATATTGACTGCGACCATTACGGATATACATGTTATTCAGAAAAGACTTATTTTTTAACAGCAAAGGGAAATTGGTTTTCAGCATTTACAGTTATCAATGGCTTTAGAGAAGAGAACCAAGAAGAAAATACAATAACAACGTGGAAACATATTGTTTATGGTTCTTTGCAAATTGAAGACAAAGAAAATATAAAAATGTTATTGGGAAACAAAGACATTGACCTTTACAAGAAATATTTCGGGGAGGTGGAAGAAGGATGAGTGTCGTAAAAATCACAAACCCCAACCCCTATGATTGGCGTGGAACGAAATGTTTTATTGATGGAAAAGAAGTTCCGAGAATGAGATTAGTAAATTTCCATACCGCAGTAGAAGAAGTTCCAGTATTTGAGTTTGAAATGATGGCTGTCCCAGACATTGAGATGGAGTGCTTGGCACAAATCAGTGTCACTTCTAAATCAATTACTGATGCAATTTCAGTTTTAAGGCACGAACTGCTACAACACGGAGAAATTTACAATGGATTCAAAGCAAGCCTAAAATCGGCTTTAGAATCCTACAATTACTGCGGAATGCCATTTGAGCCAGAGGAAGAAATTGCAGAAAAAATTCTGGACTTCTTAATTGGGGAGGAAAAAGAAAATGAATGCACTTAATGTAATTGGAACAGCTGTAAATCTTGCATTTTTCGTTCTGGTTCTAGCCGGTACTTTAGCAATACTGGACGAAGAAGGAAAGACAAGCGTAATACAGATTTTATTCTGTATTTGTTTAGAAATATGTTTTGCACTGAATATTTTCTTAATTTGCACGAGGTGACAAATGTATTTACCGATTCCAATTGGAATTATCCCGATTGAGTTAATCGAGAGGGTTAAATTCATAAAAGCGCCGCTTCGACTTAATCCATGTAGGCTCGGGAAAGCCTATGAAAGCGATAAGTCGAGGCATCCAGAGTAGCGAAAGCTCTTATTGATGAATACGCCAGGAATTATTAAATATTTGGAAAAGAAAATTTCCATCCTGGAAAAGAGTAATCGGTAAGAGCGGAAAATTTATATACTTGTTTAGCTTAATATCACGACTTCCCCGGTCTTAATGGTGCGCCGGGGTTGATGGGCTATCGCCAAAGGGTAAGGCATAGGATTTTGGTTCCTATATTTGTCGGTTCGAATCCGACTAGCCCCGTTTGCAATATGATAAATATTGCAATATTTTCTTTTTTTATACAACTTTCACTCCGGTCTTCTAACCCAACGGGGCTGATTAAAGGGGATTCAAATGTCCCGGAAGACCTTCTGAAATCTAAAAGTGTTTCAGAAAACCTTTGTTGCAGCTGGCGGTCAAGAACTGCAACAGTGCCGGATTGTTTGTCATGGCGGTCAAATAATTCGGTATCTTAGGAAGCTTAGTTCAGCGGTAAGAGCAACGACCTCATAAGCCGTAAGTCCTGGGTTCGAATCCCAGAGTTTCCACTTCTTCTAAATGCCATTCATCCGTAATATGGGTGGAAAAAACTTCCAGTTGAGCGTGTGGATTAGGTAAATTTATGTGCGATACGGCGTAGCCTAAATGGATCTGATTTCCCGGCTGGTATATCTCTGAGTTAAAAATATTAACGCAGCGCACGTTAATAAAAGGAGTTTTCAAGAGATACCGTCCAAAGACGCATAAAAATATCCAGTGAATCTACAGCACTAAAACTTGTAGATAGTGGAAAGCATAACACGATAAACCTATTGCTAACCCGGTTCTTCCGGGTTCCGGCAGGATAGAGAAGCGGAATCTCGCATGGCTCATATCCATGAAAACGGCGGTTCGAATCCGTCTCCTGCTATTCCATCTACCAAGTGTAGATAGGAAATATGACTTTAGCATAGCTATTGTTGGTTTTTTGACGAGGTAGCTCAATTGGACAGAACGATGAGAATATTAGTCATGTTTGTGACTATAACAGCAATTTACTCCATTACAAGGCATAGGTTGGTGGTTCGAATCCATCCCTCGTCACTGCCCCGGTTATCGGTTACGGAAAACCGATTAGAACATGTTTGTGTTCTTCACTGCAAATAATTTTATAGGTTCAAATCCTGTCGGGGCAATTATGTGATGCTTACAGCAATCATTTTGGACATAACTGTTAATTATGAAACCAAAAAGCATCATGAAATTTAGGGGACACTTACAGCAACTCACTTAAATAAAATCTAATTCGTATATTTTATATTTTTCGTGTCCTGAAAGGAGAAGAAACATGGATTTTGCAAATGCAATGAAACAAGAAAACAAATTTACAAGAACCGAAAACGGAGCAGTTGCACTGAATACTACAAGCGATGCAAGACTTGACCTGATCGGAACTATTGGTGCATTGAGAGAAGCTGATGAAAATAGAATCACAACTTTATTCTCAGAAGCATTTGCACAGGATAAACTCTTTGCCACAAAGATTGCTTTTTATGCAAGAGATATTCGTTGTGGGCTTGGAGAGAGAAAAACTTTTCGAACCATTATCCGTTACATGGCTGAACATCACCCAGAAGCACTTAGACCAAACCTCGATTTAATTGGAGTGTTCGGAAGATATGATGACCTCTATGAACTGATTGGAACACCACTTGAAGATGACATGTGGAAATCTATGAAGAAACAATTTGAGGAAGATTTGAAAAATCTCAATGATGGAAAAGCGATTTCTTTACTTGCTAAATGGATTAAGACCGCCGATGCAAGTAGCACAGAAACTAGAAAGTTAGGAATTCTGACTGCACAGAAGTTGGGTTATCCAGTCTACAACTTTAAGAGAATTGTTCGTAGCATGAGAAAACAGATCGGTGTTGTTGAAAGCCTTATGTCTGCCGGTAAATGGAATGAGATTAAATATCCAGAAGTTCCGAGCCGTGCAATGATGATTTATCGCAAGGCCTTTGCAAAACATGATCCAGATGGATTTAATGATTTTATTAATAAGGCTGATAAAGGAGAAGTTAAAATCAACGCTTCAACTTTGTATCCTTATGACATCGTGGAAAAAATCCTTTACGGACGAGAAAACAATAAAGTTCTTGAAGCACAATGGAAAGCACTCCCAAATTACATGGAACAGGGAACAAACGCTTTGATTATGGCTGATGTATCCGGTTCAATGTATGGAAGACCAATGGCAACATCAATCGGATTGGCAATATACTTTGCCGAAAGAAATGTTGGGGCATACCACAATTTATTTATGACATTTTCGAGCAATCCAGAAACAGTTGTTTTAAAGGGTGAAACCCTTTCACAGAAAATCAATAATGCTAAAAGGGCTGATTGGGGCAATAGTACAGACCTTAAAGCTGCATTTGAAAAGGTGCTTGATATAGCAGAAAAAAATAATATTTCACAGGAAGAAATGCCGAAAGCTATTGTCGTAATTTCTGATATGGAAATTGATTATTGTGGAAATCGAGATTGGTCGTTTTATGATAAAATGGCAAACAAGTTCCATAAAGCCGGATACGTTATTCCAAACATTATTTTCTGGAATGTTAAAAGAAGACATGACGTATTTCATGCGGATTCAAAAAGAAAAGGCGTTCAACTTGCAAGTGGTCAATCTGTAACAGTTTTCAAACAAATCTTACAGAATCTTGGATACAATCCGATTGAAGCTATGGAAAATGTAATTAATTCAGAAAGATATGATTGTATCAAAGTGGAATAAATAAAGGGTGAAAATCAACTCAGTTTCTAAACTGACCGTGACAGGCGGTGATATGAAACATAGCTCAGTGGTAGAGCAATGATACTCAATATCATGTGACACAGGTTCGATTCCTGTTGTTTCTATCTGGCAAATTGCCATTGCCAGAATTTGCATTTTCCCCCTAAAGTTCCAGTGTTTCTCGTTGGGAGATTTATGCTGTTCAAGTCGGCACACTGGATTTTTCTAAATCGAGGTAATTTATGAAAGAAAAATGTTGTAAGAATTGTAGAAAACATGATGACTTCACATGGGTTTGCTTCAATGGTGATAGTAAATATTGTGCAGACTTTACGGAACCAGAATGCTGTTGTGAATATTGGGAGGGCGTAGAAAATGACAGAACAAGAAGTAATGAAAACACAAAAAGATTTATCTGACTACAAAAAAGTATTTTCGGAGTTAGAAAAAAGATGTAGTCAAGAAGCATTGGAATATTGGCATCGTCATTTATGGTATGGGCTTACTATTCAGTCCAATGCAGAAGCGGAATCCCAAAAGGATGGGGAACCTCCCAAAGAGCCTTTAAAATTAGCAGACTGGTTGATTGACAGAGGATTAAAAGAAGGAATCCGCTTATATGGGAATAACGATCTCAGAAAGTTGGCAAATTATCTTTTGATTTATTGCGGTGATGAAAATGATTGAAGTAGGTGGAAAAGAAATAAAAGACGAATGCTCACACTGCGGAAATATTCTTGAATGTGAGTTGTTTCGCCAGGGACATGGAATAAAACAGGAACGTGAAAACATAGCAAAGATGATTGAATGCCAGATGAAGCATAGGGAGAAGAGGGAATTTGAATGCTAGATTTACTTGATAAACGCAATTGCCCTGTTTGCGGTGGAATATTGAAATGTGAAAATGCCGATTTCACGAACCCTTTTATAGAAAAAGGACTCTTTTTAAATGTGACATGGCAATGCACCAATTGCGGCGCTGAATATACTGCAAAACTTGAATTAACCCCAAACGGATATGAGTTGCAAGACCGTGAAACACATATTGATGTAGAGGATAATTTTTAAGCTGAAAAATTTATGCTTGGAAGAAACAATTTTCGAAGACAGAGGTGGTAAATATGAAATTTGAGGATATGGCAAACTGGACAGAAGAACAGTTGAAAAATGAAGTTGTTCGTTTGGCTGATGAATGCGAGAAAAAGCAGCATATAATCCTGGACTATGAAGCTTTATCGGAGACAATTAACCAAAAGCTTCTTGAAAATGATAACTGGAAGATTCCGATTGATGGAATTGAAAATGTAGATACTGGTCATCCATCTATAGAATGGTATGAACAACGCCACCAGGATGACTGTATTAGAATCAACGAGTTAACTGTTACTGTTGACACATTGGTTGACCGATACGCTAATTTAAGGAAAAACAAAGGAATGTGCTGATATGGGCGAAAAGGAAGAATTAAAGCATTTCTTTACATGTAATGGTGAAGTGATTGAAGAAATACCAGAGATTTCAATTTCGGATGGTGCTTTTGTTATCGAAGGCGGTATTCTTCACAGAAATGAGGACGGTACACTTTGTAGCATAGGCAAGCCGTTAAGTATTGAACTTAAATGTAAATTAAGTGATGAACTATTTTGGACACTAGTTGCCCCAAATCGAATAAACCAGAACAATTTCCGTAAAATACATGGGATTCCGAAGCGGAGGAAAATTAATGGATCAAGAAAAAACAAAAGGTTGTCCAGAATGGAGAACACAAGTACAGCAGGCACCTGCCAAAGAAATTGTCGACTTTGCAAAAGTACATCCATGCGAGTATACGATAAAAAGCTTACACCAATATCCGTATTGGGGAAACCAAGACAATGGTTTTAATAGGAAGAAATTTAAGGAGATTTTTAATGAGCATTAAATCAGCATTAGAATCCGAAGGAATAGATTTTTCTGAATACATGAACCCACCCGAACCGTGGAATGGACAGGCATTAATACGGAATATCAATGGAACGAAATACGCCTGTTGCCCTTTTTGCCAAAAGAAAGCACTTCTGATTAGCCCAAACACAAAGATTCAGCACTTGAAGCTGAAATGTAAGGGGAGTAACTGCAAGAAAGAGTTTGAGGTGAATGTATGATATGGAACGAAGAAATATCCTTTGATGGATTCCAAAATAAGATTGATGAGTGGTACAAGGATAAAGACTTTGAACTGTGCGACCCACCTGTCAGTGCTCAGTTTGCTTTAGACTTGATCTTCAAGACATTAGTAGATGATAGAGAAGATTATCCATATCTCACAACTATGTCAGAAAACGTAGAACAGACAAATAGCATTATGCTTGATTTAATTCTTCGTAAATACAGTCGCAAATACAGAAAATACTTGAAATCAAAAAGAAAGATGGTGAGCAAATGAACAAAATCAGAAAAATATGTTGGATAATTGCGAATTTCATAATATCCAAATGGGTAGCAGATTATTTGATAGCCACAATTCAAATGATGGTTGAAAATAATTGGGGATTTTCGGCAGTACCATTACTGTTTATGGCAATATTCGCAGAGTGGAAAGTAATTGAAAATATTTTTCGTAATTAAGAAGATGATTTTATCAAGAAAGGATATGTATGACAAAACAAGAAGCTGTAGTAATTGAAACCTACACAGGAATTTGTATGCTTGTAGGAGATGATCGCCGACTTGCATACGAATACGCAGAAAAACTTTTAGGTCATCCGATATATACACATGAATTTCCAAAATATGCTGACAAGCTGAAAGAACTTAGTAAGCCAGATTTTATTGAAATTTGCAGAAAGTTAGGTGATTGAATGAATCCAGTATTTATATTTCTAGTGATATGTGGAGCGGCAGCAGTATGGTTCCTGCTTTACAAATTATTTCAACCACTAGGTAAATTATTGAACCACATTGGCAGAAATGCTATTGATGAGTTAAATAAAGACGAAAGTCAAAAAGAGGAGGATAATAAATGAAAAAAGGACTTTTAGGTGGAATTGGATTAGCTGTTGTAATCATTGCAGGACTTATATGTGTTGCAAAGTGCAGTGTGAGAGTTCCGGCTGGTTACATTGCGGTAGAGTACAAAATGAACGGAGGAATCTCTAAGAATGTACTTACACAGGGATGGCATTTGATTTCACCAACAGTAAAAACTTCACTGTATTCCGTTGGAATCGAGCAGTCTTATCTTACATCTGAGGATAAGGGTGATTCTCCAAAAGATGAAAGTTTCAAGACCCCAACGGCAGATGGAAAATCACTTCAAGTTGACCTTGAATTTTCTTATAAATTCGATCAGAGCAGAGTAACTGATGTATTTACTCAGTTCAAAGGTCAATCCGGGGAATCTGTGAAAAATACTTTTATTAAGCCTAAGATGAAAGCATGGACGCAGGAAGTAACTGCGAAGTATCCAGTAACAGATGTTTTCGGTGATAAACGCCAGGAACTGAATGAAGCACTTGACGAATATCTTAAACAGAAGTTTGAGCCATACGGAATTATTATTGATACAGTAAACTTTACTTCCATTTCCACTGATGATGAAACACAGGCTGCAATCCAAAAGAAGGTAAATGCACAGCAAGAATTAGAACTTGCTAACATTGAAGCTAAAACAGCCAAAGTACAAGCTGATAAAGATAAAGAAGTTGCACTGATTGCTGCTGAACAGGAAAAGGAGAAAGCATCTATCCAAGCGGAACAGGCAAAGATTGATGCAGAAGGAAAAGCAGAAGCAATTAAGATTAAAGCTGAAGCTGAAGCTGAAGCAAATAGAAAAATCGCAGAATCTCTTACTCCCGAACTGATTGAAAAACAGAAGATTGATAAATGGAATGGTGAAGTACCAAAGATTCAAGGAGGTAACACTTCTACCATCGTAGATACAAGAGATATGACAGCTGATGAGAATGCTAAATAATAAATAAAACAGTCAAGAGAGCCACATGAGAGCCAGACTAAATCCTAAAAAGAAAGGAGGTCTGGCTCTATTTTTATGGGAAAAATTACAGAAGGCTCGCTCGAATGGTATCGGGCAGTTCTAAATCAGATTATCAGCAGCGACATGACAATCTATCAAAATCAAAAAGATTGCCTTGATTTGCTCTTAAATATGAATATTGACCTTCCTTTCAATAAGAATCAAGAAGCACGGAAAATGGCTATGAAAGTAAGTCAATACTCACATAACATAGCAGAGAAGTGTGCTGCATTAACTGGAAGTGGTAATTTTGACGATATCTACTGGCAGTATTTGCTACTGGAAGCGCCACATTTATTTGAAAGTTACTTGCTTTATATGGAAAAAAATAGACCGGACAGCAAGAAATTTTATATTCCAAGAAAAAAAACACTACATGTAGTAGCCAAAGACCTACAAGATTTGGAAGAAAGGAAGATAGAGTTTTACGGCTTATCACTTCCGAGCCGTGTTGGAAAATCTACTATGTGTATTTTCTTTATGTCATGGATAATGGGAAAAAGACCGAATAGCCATAGTGCCATGGGCGGTCATTCTGGAAAACTGGCAAAAGGATTCTACGGAGAACTTCTTAACCTCATTAATACACAGGAATACAACTACAGTGAAATTTTTCCGCAATCGAAACTTCAAAAACAGAGTGCTGATGATTTTGAAATAAACCTGGACAAGCCAGACCGATTTGCAACAATGACTTGCCGCGGTATTGAAGGTACTTGGACAGGTGCCGTTGACATTTCTTCCGATGGGTATTTGTACGTGGATGACCTTGTAAGAGATAGGCAACATTCATTAAGTCCTACCCGATTAGAAAACACATATCAAGAATATCTAAACAAGATGGTTGACCGTAAGATTGATGGTGCAAGAGAACTTATGGTTGGAACCAGATGGAATTTATATGACCCTCTTGGAAAAATCGAGAAGCTAAATCGGGATAATCCAATGTATCGGTTTAGAAAAATTCCAGCTTTGAACGATGATGGTGAATCCAATTTCGATTATGAGTATGGCGTTGGATTTTCAACAAAATATTATGTTGATATGAAAGCTAGGTTAGACGCTAACGAATGGGAAGCCAAATATCAGCAAAAGCCCTTCTTGCGTGAAGGAATTGTGTTTGCAGCTGACGAATTGAGATATTATAACGGCGTTCTCCCAGAAGGTGGATTTGTTAAAAATGTTTCTGCTTGCGATGTTGCGTGGGGTGGTGGCGATAGCTTATCAATGCCAGTGGGTGCAGAATACGAAAATGGAGATGTGTATATATATGACTGGATTTTTAGCACAGCGCCAAAAGAAGGAACATTGCCATTAGTTGTTGGAAGAATCATGGGAAATAATATTCAATCTATCAATTTTGAAGCAAATAATGGTGGAGATATGTATGCCTATTATGTAAATGAACGCTTGAAAGAACATAAATACGCTTGCAGCACGACAAGTACAAAAGCACCTTCAAAACAAGCAAAAAAAGAAAAAATAAATCAATATTCCGGGGATGTTAAGCAAAATTTTATATTTTTGGCTCCGAAATATCAAGATAAACAGTATCAAAAGGCTATGGATGAATTAACTACATTCGTCTATATTGGTGATAATGAACATGATGACGCTGCCGATGGAGTTACGCAGCTTGCAATAACGCTTGCCGGCAAAAGATTTGCAGAAGTAAAAGCAACCAAAAATTTTATGTGGGGAAGGAGATAGAATATGATGACTACAACTCAATATTTACGCCAGATTGAAAATTATGATAACAGAATCAAAAACAAGCTTATCGAAGAAGAACAGCTCAGTTCTCTTTCCACAAGTGTATCTGCAATTCCTGTTGGAGAAAAGGTACAAACTTCTGTAAAACGTGATCCGATGGGAGATATGATTGCGAAGATATTTGATCTGCGAGAAGAGATTTCAGAAATGATATCTGAATTTTTACAAAAAAGACAAGAAATAGTCCGAACCATAGAACAGGTTGAAGACCCGTTGCTATACAACATACTATTTAAGCATTATGTTGAGTACAAATCATTGGTTCGTATCGCAGACGAGATGGGTTATTCAGAGATTCACATTAAAAAAAAGCATTTAAAAGCCATAGCAGAAGTAAAAAAGATAAAAGGTTTCGAAAGATGATACCATAATATACTGAAAAATACTTTTAATATGTGTAAAATATAAAGTAGAGCATTGGATTAAAATATCCAGTGCTTTTTATTTTGCAGAAAGGATGGTTTGGCTCGTGAGAAATACAATGAATTTTGTAGATTTATGCCGAGGAGAATTCGGTAGAAAAGTAGCCTATACAGGCGTTGACCGAATCACTCCACAAAATGTAGTAAAAGTAGTATCAGATACAATTGGCATACATAATAGAAATCGAACATTGATTGATTACTTGTATCGGTACATGAAAGGCGATCAGCCGATATTGTATCGAAATAAAATAGTACGTCCAGAAGTTAATAACAGAGTGGTTGAAAATCACGCATTTGAAACTGTAAAATTTAAAGCTGGACAGATTTGTGGGGAGCCAATTCAATATGTATGCAAAAAGAAAAATGCAGACGAAAAAATAAATGAGCAAGTTGATTTGCTGAATGATTATCTGGATGAAGCCAATGCAGATGCAAGAAACATCCAGAGAGCAATATACCAAAGTGCAACAGGAACTTCTTATAAGGCTATTCTGAAAGAAGAGGACTGGACAGAAAACGGAGATTTACCGCCGTTTAGAATCTTTATTCCGTATCCTGGTGATTGTTACATTGTATATTCGCAGAGGAACGGAAAACCAATGCTGTCCGTTCAGATTTTGAAGGATGAAGATGAGCAACAATACTACTTATGTTATTCAAAGAACCAGTTTTTCAAAATCACGAATGGAAAAGTAACCGAATATGGCATCAACGGTTTTGGTGGGATTCCTATTGTTGAATGCCCGAATAATCATGACAGGCTTTCGGACGTTGAAATTGCAATTACATTATTTGATGCAATTAACAAATACCAGTCTGACAGATTAAATGGCGTTGAACAGTTTGTGCAAGCCTTTATGAAGTTCAAGAACTGCGAGGTAGATGAAAACGAGTTTTTGAAAATGGTAAAACTTGGTGCTATCTCTGTTAAAGATACCGGAAATGGCTGTCAGTCGGATGTTGAACTGATGACCGCTGAATTGAATCAATCAGAGAGCCAGGTTGCAAAGGATGATATCTACAATAACATGCTGATTGTGGAAGCAATGCCAAACCGACAAAGCAATAGCGGAGGGGATACAGGAAATGCCGTATACCTTCGTAATGGATGGGATTTCGCAGAAAGAGATGCAAAATTGGTAGAAGCATTTACTAAGGAAGCTGAAAAGGAATCTGCCAGAATTATTCTGAATATTATCCGTGGTACATCAAATGATGTTAATATCTCAACCCGAGATTTTGATGTAAAGATAACCAGAAACCCAACAGACAATATGCTTGTAAAAGCACAGGCACTTGATTATCTGTTCAAAAATAAAATTCATCCGCTTATTGCACTGATTACTTGTGGGCTATTTAGTGATCCACAGAAAGTTTATGAAATGAGCCTTCCTTATCTCGGAACAATTTATCCAGAACTGGCAGACCCGGAAGCGGAAATGCAGAAAGCACAGCAATTACTTGACGGAAAGTTTCAAAATCCGTCCAAAACAGAACCAATGGCAAATTCTCCATCTAACGAAGAATGAACCAAATTTCGATTATTTAAGGAGTTTTAGAGAAATCTAAGGCTTCTTTTTTAATACCCAAAATCAAATAAATTGCAACAGCCCGTGAGCGTAAATCGGGTACAGACCATGTGCGGAGCGAACCGTGTTGAAAAAGCGTATTGGACTGGAAGAAAGGAGATTTCAATGACAAGAGAACAGGCAAAACAGGCACTTATCGGTATGGGAGTTGCAGAACCTTCCGAGGAACAGGTTTCTAAGCTTCTTGATTCTATTTCTGCTGAAACTAAGAAAGAGAAAGACAAAAATGTTTCTCTGAAGGAAAAAGCTGAAAAAGCAGATTCCCTGGAAAAAGAGTTGGAAGAGTTGAAAAAGCAGAACATGACCGAAGCAGAACGGCTAGAAGCTGAACGCAAGAAAGAAAAGGAAGCAGTGGATAAGGAGTTAGCTGATTTGAAAGCTGCGCTTGCAGAATCCAACAAAAAAGCCCTTACCAGTGAAATTACTTCTATGTTCGCAAATGCAGGACTTTCAACCGAAACATACGCGAGTGCTATTAAAGCATACGCATCTGCACCGTATGAGAAACCAGAAGATGCAATGAAAGAAGTCGAAACTTTTGTTAAGGGAGTTTCCGAAGCAAATAAAACAGCACTTGATAACGCAAAAGCAGCTTGGGAGAAGGAAGCATTGGAAAACACTCCGAATCCGGGCGGTGGTAGCGGTGGGAAAGCTACAGTAAAAAGTGATGCTGCTGAATTTGCAAAAGCTTACTCAGCAAAAAAGAACCAGGAAACTAAATCAGTGGACGGTAACGCCCCTGTAAATATTTAAGTAAAGGAGATATAAATAATGGCTTTTATGAAAACAGAGCAGTATGAGTCCACTCCAAATATTCTTGAATCCGAGGTCGGACTTGTACTCAAAACCTACACAGCAGACCAGACAAATGCTGAAACAGTTGGAACTAAGAAAATTATCAAAGCAGGTTCCGTATATCCAACAAATGCGACAGGCGCAATCGGCATTGTATTTGAAGATGTTGATATGACAGATGATACCAAGAGACCAATTTCTGTGATTGTCTCAGGACGTGTTCTTGAAAAGAGACTTCCAGTAACAGTTGACACTACTGCAAAAACAGAGCTTGAAAAATCCGGAATTGTTTTTGTAGTCACAGAAGACCCAGTATTTTAAGGAGGTATGACAAATGCCATTTAATATTTTGGAATCAATTACCCAAGAAGAAAGACTTAATTTCTCTCAGAATTTCAGCGTTAAAAGACCAGGTATCCTCGATACCATTTTCCCAGATACAAAAACCCAGTATCTGAAAGCAGAGTATTACAGACTTATGGCTGGACAGAATCTCCCGGAAGTTGCATTCGTCCACGCTCTTGATAGCGAAGCAGAAATCGGCACAAGACCTGGATTTGAAAAAGTCCTGACTGAAAAACTCTTCATTAAGAGAAAAATCAATCAGTCCGAAAACTTACGGCAGGCAATTGAAAACGGTGTGCCGGATAATGAAGCACTGAAAAACTTTGTATTTGATGATGCAGCCAGACTGTTCGAGGGCGTTGTTACAAGAGCAAATGTTATGAAAGGACAGTTCCTTTCCACCGGCGCTGTAACAATCAAAGAGAACCATGTTGACATGGGAATTGACTATGGCGTTCCAGCAAGTGCAAAAGTAACGCTTACTGATTGGTCTAAGCCAGATGCAGATATCATGGGCGATATCCAGAAAATGGTAGCTGTAGCAGAAGGCAATGGCTATGTAGTAAACAAAGCTGTTACTTCTCTTAAAATGATTAACTACATGCGGAACAACACTGCAATGCAGACAGCTGTTCTGGGTGCTGCAAATAAAAGGCTTCTCACAAAGCAGGAGCTTGCCAATCTGCTTATGCAGGAATATGGAATCACAATTGATCGTTGTGATGAGAACTTTAATTTCAGAAAAGCAGATGGAACCCTGAAAACAGCCAGATACCTCAAAGAGGATGTATTTACTCTGTATGAAGCAGATGCTAACGGTTCTTTCGGTGTTGGCCTCTGGGGTGTGACACCAGAAGAGCTTGAATACAGACAGTTTATACAGGAAGAGAACCGTTCTTTCGTAACTCTTTCCATGTGGGCTACACCAGACCCAGTTGCAGTATGGACAAAAGCATCCGGTATGTTCGTCCCTGTTGCACCAAAAGCAAACGGTGGTATCGTGATCGGTACCAAAGCGGGGGAATAACCGGGCATAGTCTCGATGAAAACAGCCAGTCACCATCTGTAGCAAGTGTGAATGATACATCAACACACAAGTATACAGAAAGCGAGTTGTCTAATATGACTGTATCTCAGTTAAGACAGCTTGCAAGTGATAACGGCTATGCCCTGGCAGCAACTAATAAGGCTGGAATAATATCAGAGATTTTATCTCGGCAAAGGTAGGTGATTAAATGGACGAACAGCTTATAGAAGATTTGACAAATTATCTTGAAGATGATGTAGAAACTGCGAGGGTGATTCTTTCAGTAAATAGGGCTATTCGTTCATTTAAGAAGAAAAGGAATTATCCTTCATCTTACAGTGATGAGAAAATAAATTCCGATATGGAAAACTGCTATGATTGCATATTTGATTTGGCTCTTTTCTTCCTGGTGAAACAGGGAGCTGAATTCCAAGGATCACATTCCGAATCTTCCGTAAATAGAAGTTGGAATTCTGAAACTGAAATCTATGTAAATCATGGTGTTTTTCCATTTATCGGATTCTAAGATGGTGTGTGCGTGATACGTCAATCCTCCCACGTATCGCAGGGGTGCTTCAAGTTAGGTGGGTAGAAGCAATATCTTAAAAAAATGGGAGTGATGGAAAGGAATAGCGATGGGATGTGAACACGAGTGTATCAACGAACACCGCTTGAAAGAATTGGAAAGTGCCGTCCATGAGATGAAAGAAAAGCATTCCAAAAGGGATGAAGGCTTTTTTAATCGTATCAATGCGCTAGAACAGAAAATTGCTTTATACAACAACGATCTGGGGCACATCAAAGATACAGTTGACGAAATGAACGACAATTTAAAAGCACTCATGGAAAAGCCAGGAAAGTTACAGGACAAAATAATTGCTTATGTCATAACTGGCATAATTGGTATTGTTTTAGGCTTTGCCCTAAAAGGCATTTTCCCGGTGTAAATATTGATTCCACTAACAGGGAGGACAGTGGAATGGATGATTATAAAGACTTTTCAGAAGATGAAAGAATCTTCTATTTGCGTGAAGCTGGATTTGATTCCAGAGAAAAAGAGTTATTCCGATTGCGTGTTTACGAAGAAAAAACACTTGCAGAAGCTTCAGAAATCATGGGCTACAGCCCAAGAACCGTAGACCGCATAAACAGAAAATTAAAAAAGAAAATTATGAAAGTTGCCCCGATGTATTGTCGGGGCTTTTCTTTGTATTAATAGAAAATGGCGTATTTATGGCGTTATCATGGCGTGTTAATCAACCTCTTATTATTGTAAAATATAATTATAAAAACAAGGGAGGTTTGAGATATGCAGTATGGAAGTCCTTATTTTGCGCAACCATTTCAGCAAATACAACCGTATCAAGATAGATTAGCGCAATTGCAGAATAGTTATCAGCAGGCAATGCCATACGGACAGGCACAGATTCAGCAACCAATACAACAAATGCCACAAGTACCACAAATCCCCATGTTACAAGGACAGATGGTTGATGGCATTGATACTGTAAAGGCAAAAGACGTAGATATGTCTGGGAACCCTGTCTATTATCCAAAAACTGACGGTACAGAAGTTTACCGAAAACAATTACAGGCAGATGGAAGAAGTAGAATTTTCACTTATAGACTTGTAAATGAAGGAGAACAAGCAGAAAGCAATAACACAAATCAAGTTGATATTGTTTCGCTGATTAACCAACTTCGTGATGATGTTCACGCAGAGATTTCTGAAATTAAAGAATTATTGCCAATACAATCTGAACCGCCCAAGACACAGAAGGGAGGTAATCAGAGATGAATTTCAACCCAAATACAATAATGAAACAAAAAATTCAGCAAATGATTTCTCAAAGGTTCGGAAGTGTTGATAACATGATGAACGATATGAGTAAATTTGCTGGAAACAATCCAACATTAAAAAATGCTCTGGATTTATACAAACATGGTGATACAGAACAGTTGCATCAAGTTCAGCAAAATATATTTAAAGAAAAGAATTTTTCTCCCGAAGGAATTTTAGAAAAAATTTTTAGGGATGAAATAACTTCCCCATAATTGGGTGATTCAGAATCGCTACAATTTGGGATGACAGCCGCGGATGTCTCCTATTGTAAATAAAATTTAAGGAGACTAAAAACATGATGAATGGTTCAAATTACAGCCTTAGCGACATTGCAGCTGCTACAGGCTCTAATAGTCGCGCCAATGACATGTGGGGCGGTGATGGCTTTTCACTTATCTGGCTCGTCCTGATCTTCGCAATCTTCGGCTGGGGAGGTTTTGGCGGCTGGGGCGGCGGCTTTGGTGGTAACGGTGGAAACGGTGCGAACGGTGCCGGCTTCCAAGGATGGGCTACCCGTTCGGATATTAATGAGGAATTCGCCCTTAATGATATTCAAAATGGCATCAGAGGTATTCAGCAGGGTATCTGTGACAGCACATATTCTCTTAACAATACCATGCAGAGTGGCTTTAATGGTATGAATGTCGGAATGCTTCAAGGCTTCAACGGCGTTCAGCAGGCAATCAATGCTGATACTGTAGCCGGTATGCAGAATACCAACACATTACAGTCTCAGTTAGCAAATTGTTGCTGTGAGACCAGAGAAGCTATCCAGGGTATCAACTATAACCTGGCTACCAACACTTGTGCATTGCAGAACACAATGAACAATAACACCAGAGACCTTCTGGAAAATCAAAACAGCAACACCAGAGCAATCCTTGACTTCCTGACTAACGATAAGATTGCAACATTACAGGCAGAGAACTCTGATCTGAAACGTGCTGCATCCCAGGATCGCCAGTCTGCATTGCTTACAACTGCAATGGCTTCTCAGACACAGCAGTTAATCAATGCAATCAATCCTGCTCCGATTCCTGCATTCCAGGTTCCTGCTCCATATGCATACGCAGGATGCAATACATATGGTAATGGTTGTTGCTAAGTAACTCACCCTTAGAGGTTGACTAATTCTAAGAGGTGGGTTACGGCTCACCTCTTATTGATTGAGAGGTAAAAAATATGGCATGTAAGAATGTTTGTAAGCTCTGTAATCACCTTGTGCTCTCTACTGCAATTGCATTCACAGGTGGAAATCTTGTGGTTACTATCCCGGAAGGAAGCTACAATAATGGAGAAAAATACTGCATTGTTTTAGCACAATCTATTCCAAATACAACCACAATTACCGCCCCAGTGATGATTCAGATAGGAACAGGAACAACATTGTATCCGTTAGAGAATCGTTGCTGCGCACAGGTAACAGCATGTGGTGTCAGAACAAGAACAAAATACGCAACCAGAGTTGTAACAAGTGCTACTGGTGGAGTGTTCAAAATGTTAGGAAACCCGGCATGTAGCCCGAATAACAATCTGACTGCAATCAATGGTACAGCCCCAACGACAGAAGCACCTGTTACGCAGGCTGTTAGAAAGGGGGCACTGTAATGCATAAAGTTGCAATGGAAATGGGAAAATGGGCTATGGAAAAAGCCAAAACACATGGATTTGATAATCTCAGTGCTCAAGACTGGGACGATTTGAAAGACTGTATGGAATCCGTAAAGTGTGCAATTTGCGCTGATAAGGATTACAGAATCGTAGAAGCTATGGATGAATGCGAACAGGAAGAAAAGTATCTTGGACGCATGGGATATGACCGTTACCGCTATTCAAATGGGCGTTTCGCTCCAAAAGGTAGGGGAACCAGAAAAGGTTATAGACCATATCTGTACATGGAAGACGATGACTGGATGGATGAGTATTTAAACAATCCAGAATTTGAGCGCAACATGTACCGCATGGGATATCATCCAGACCGTAGTGATATGGAAATGGGTGACATGAATCGGAAGAAATCCAGATATGGCGAATCCTATGATAGATATGATGAGAATCGTAGGCACTATCATGATTCCAAAGACACAGAATCCAAAAGAAAAATGGATGATTCCATGAAAGAATACACATCAGATATTATTCGTAACCTTACGGAAATGTGGTCGGATGCAGATGCAACGCTTAGACAGCAGATGAAAACTGACCTGAGCCGTTTGGTTCAGCAGATGACATGATTACAATATTGATTAAGCCCTTGTTGCAGTAGTGCGGCAGGGGCTTTTTAGTTGAGAAAAGGATGGTGATAAGCCATGCTAAGGCAATTTTACATGAACGGTGACCTATGGAGAGTACAGTTTGTATCCCCACACGATAACGTATTAATTGACCGCACTGGAAATAGAACACTTGCTGTATCTGATTACTCCACAATGACAATTTCGATTGCAAAAAACCTGCATGGCGAACTTCTGAACCGTGTATTCATCCATGAGCTAGGACACTGTGTGATGTTCAGCTATGGTTTACTGCCAGAGCTTCACCGTATGATTAAGAAACGATATTGGGTGGATGCAGAGGAATTTATATGCAATATTCTGGCAGACTACAGCCATTTCGTGATTGGCACAGCCAGAGATATTTTGGGAAACCAATTCACATATGTAGCCCCTGTTGGAGCAGAAAGGATGACTGCATGAGAGTATTAAGATTTATTGTAAATAATCAAAGAATTTATCCAGATCCCAAGTGTGATTTCTCTGGACTGGTAAAGGGCACGACTGGATATCTTAAAGCATTGTTTATCTTTTCACCAGAGTGGAACGGATGTAAAACAGCTGCTTCATTTTGGAGAATGGAAAGAGAATACCCAGTAATACTGAAAAACAATCAATGTGAAATTCCGCCAGAAGCCCTTACTTGGGATTATTTTTCTGTATCTGTTACCGGAGTGAAAGATAACGGAAAATACATTATAACTACTGGTAAAACCAAAGTATCACAGAGGGGGTAGAACATGGCAACAGCACTTGATTTACTTATGAGCGCAAAAGAAGATGTTAATTTGCTTTCTGAAGAATCCGATATATGCACGATTGATGCTAAGACAAGGACTATTTTCGTGCCCTCTACAATCGTAGTTGGTGGGGTGCAATCTGACAAGAATGCAGAACGTATTAAATTTTCATGTCCCAAAATTGTAGGAGATAATCTTGATTTATCCAAATTTTCAGTCAGAATTAACTTTGAAAACGTAAGCAGTGTGGATTTTAATGTTTCTATCAAAGACCAATACATTTGTGATGATGTAGCTGTAGATGGCGAAAATGTAACTTTTTCTTGGCTGATTGGAAGAAATGCAGCAAGGTATATGGGAACGGTACGTTTTATTGTTTGCGCCGTTAAAACGGATTCCGATTCAAATATTAGTGTTGAATGGAATACCGCAATAGCGGAAGTACCAGTGCTAGAGGGTATCGAGATTGATCAACCACAGATAGGGCAGGAAGAAAAAGATGTTATAAATCAGCTTTTGGAGCTTACTAAAAACACATCTGCGGAAGCTGTTCAAAATGTAAATTCCGCAAAAGAACAAGCTATTAAGGACATCCAGAGTGTATCACAGCCAGACACTACATTGACTATAGAAGGTGGGCTTGCAGAAGCAAAAGCAACGGGAGAAGCTATTGGTTCGCTAAAGGAAGATTTAGGCGAATTAGAAATCGGGACAAAAAATATTTTTAACTCAAGAGAATTATTAAATGCAACTGGGTGGACAAGAAATGGAAATTCCTATACTGGAACAGCTGGGAATTTAGGCAAGGCATACAAAGAAAACAATTATCCCATTTCCTTTGAGCCTAATACAAAATACACAATAAGTTTAAAAGCATTAACAAATGGTTCAGCTTCAACAGATGGTATTGGTATTCAATTTGAATTTTATTATACTGATGGAACGAAAAGCGTACTGGAACTTCTTAACAATACTTTGACTGAAACAAGTTATGTTTTTGGTACTAATTCTCAGAAATCTATATCATATATGCGTATTAAACATTCATCTGGTGGAAATAATACATGGGTATTATCTGAAATCCAAATTGAAAAAGGCAATAAAACAAATTATGTAAATCCGTTTACGGCTAACGATATCATTGCAAGAGAAAAAATAGAAATATTAGAATCAAAAACAAATAACCTTGAAGAAAACACAGAAATAAAAACAAACGAAGTAAAGGCAGAAATAGACGATCTTGTAGTTCAGTCCAACAATCTCATAATTGCAGTTGGCATTGATAATGTAAAAAATAAAGGATTCTATGTATCAACAGATGATGGCTATAATGCTTTTCCTTTTATTGGCGTAGTAAAAGATAAATTAGTTTGTGTTTATTCGGTTGGTAAAAATCATACAGACAATACTAGTGTCGATATATTTGCCAAAACCAGTCCAAATGGTGTTATTTGGTCAAAAGCAAAAAAAATAATATCCACAGAAAACGTCAGAGACACTATAACAGGACTCGGACATGATAGTCTCGGAATTATTTATTTTTGGAATAGAAAAGGAACGCCAGTAAATGCAGATTGCTCTTTTGATTTATATAAAACTTCTGACGGTATCGTGTTTACGAAAAAAAGTTCTCCTGTTTTTGATATAAAACCGAGTCATATTGGAGATGCGCTTCATATTCCAACAGTAGGTGTCATTAGTTTTTACAACACATATAGAGCAACCAGAAATTCATATGGATATGTGCTTACTAAGGATGGCGGAGAAACATGGAGTCAGATTGAAATTGCAAGTCCAACAACACAGTCCGACACCCCTACTGAAATTTATGGTGTATACATTGGCGATGGTAAAATTATCGCATTAGGAAGGTCAGAAGATAGTGCAGCAATGTTTCAGATACAATCTAATGATTACGGAAAAACATGGGAAACTAAAAAAACAAATATTACAGATGTATATTTGAGTACACCAACACTTATCTATGGCGATGATGGTTATATTACAGTTTACTACTATAATAGAGCAGATGGAAAACTAAAGAAAAGAAGGGCTATTGCTTCTACTGTTTTTGAAAACCCATCAAGTTGGGGCGAACCCTCTAATATAGCAAGTGGTGCAGTAGGTCAGGATGCAGGAAATGCAAATTCTGTAAAATTCAACGGAAATAATATTATTGCATATTACAGCGGTACAGACACGGAAACAAGTGTAATAGATGTAATTAACTAAATGGGGGCTTTAGTTAAGCAACCAAATTTAAGAAAGAGAGGAAACATGAGAGGATTAGTCCGTCAAAAGCAAAAGGTATATTGGTCACGAATTACTGAAAAAACAAAAGGATTAGACCGCAGTAAAGTTTATGAGAAACCAGTTCTGTTCTCTTTTTCCGTATCATCCACAGCTGGAACGCCAGAAGAAATTGCAGCCGGAATAGTGCCAGATTATGACAGATACATTACAAGCTTTAATCGAAATTTCCATCCACAGGAAGCGGACATATTTTGGATAGACAGAATCCCACAAATAAGAGAGGATGGAAGCCTTATTTTGGACGAAGATGGAGAACCTACAGTATTGCCAGACTACACACTAAAGAAGATTTTAGACACACAAAAGGGCAATATTGCCAGATACGGAATTTCTAAGAGAGGGAATGAAGATGGGTAAGACAATAAAGTGTACCTTATCACAGAAATCAATCCAAAAAGCTATTGATGAAATAAAAAATTATCAAAAATCTTTAAGGAACAAAAATGAAATTTTCATAAAAAGATTATGTGAATTAGGGATTCCAGTTATTGACCAAAATATTTTGGCAGCACAAGGCGATTCTGATAAGAACCACAATACTTACATCAAAATTAACAGTTTTGGGGACTATGCAGAAGCCCATTTAATATGCGAAGGCAAAAGCATTTTATTCATTGAATTCGGCGCTGGTATTTACCACAATGGTGCAGCCGGTTCTAGCCCACATCCAAAAGGAGAAGAATTTGGTTATACAATCGGTTCTTACGGACAAGGAAAAGGAAAAAACGATTCCTGGGTATATATTTCTGATTCCGGCGAATGGGTACGTTCTTACGGTACAGAAGCTACAATGCCAATGTATAAGGCAAGCGTAGAAATCATTCAGAATATCCGCAAAATTGCCAAAGAGGTATTCTATTCCTAAAGAAGATACCATAATATACTGAATGATACCAATTAATTATGGTATCATTACAGTGTTAAATTGTAGTATAACATGCAATGCATTCACTATAAAGGTGAGTGCATTTTTTTTATTGTGAGGTGACAGATATGCCGGACACAATAGAATCCCCTGTACTGGAAGTTTTTTCAAAATGGGGAGCGGCTGTTTCTAAGATTACTGGCGCAGACAATTATTCCATGGATGGTAGTGAAACAAATGCTTCCGGTAAAAAAGCATATGCACAGCTTTATATGCTTGGTAATCCAATTACAAGAGGTGACCTTGAAGGGGATGAATGTGCAACAATGCCATCATTTCAAGTAAATTGCTTCACATCTGGGAGCAAAGCATTAACCAGATTGTATGAATTGGATGAGATAAGTCACATAACTATGGTGAGAATGGGATTCCGCCGCACATACGGACCGGAACCTATGTTTTTTGGTGACAGTGGAATCAAAAAGCTTGTAAGCCGATACAGCCGAATATATACAGGAACTTTATTAGATTAGGAGCAGAAATGCTTCTATTTTTTTATTCAAAAATATGAAAGGAGAATGTCGAATGAAAGCAGACAAATTACTTTGGCTGAAAGCAGCAGGAATTAGAGCCGTAAAAACAGTCGCACAAACAGCAATAGCAACCATTGGAACCGCAACTGTAATCGGCAGTGTCGACTGGAAAATGGTTTTATCCGCATCTTTACTTTCCGGCTTTTTATCACTGCTTACATCTGTAGCAGGATTACCAGAACTGAAAACAGGCAAAGAAGAGTAGAAAGGCGGTGATCCGCTATCTCCCGGCACAGGGTTACGTGCATAAAACTTGAATTAAAGAAAGGAGCCTATCAAAATGGCAGATTTAACAACACTTGGCGTAACTTTTCATTACGGTGTTGAAACCGTTAAAGGAACGAAGCCAACTGCATTCACCTGGTTAAAAAGATGTAGTTCTATTGGTGGAATTTCTCTTGATACAGAACAGATTGACGTATCCGCACTCGAAGACTTCATTACACAGTACGCATCTGGTAGACAGGATACTGGTGGTACTTGGGATGTAACCTTCAATCTTAACGCTGATGTTATCACAGCATTAAAGAAGCTTATGACTGATACGGCAACAGGAAAGACAAAAGGATTTAGAGTTTGGTTTGAAGTTGTATTTCCAGACCTCGAAGATGCATTCTTTGTTATCGCAGACCCTGGAAAAAATATTCCACTGTCTGACATTGGGCAGAATGAAGCAGCAACAATTCCGCTGTCTCTCATTATTCAGGAATACAAAGGTCTTGATACAAAAGTTGTTTCCGAAGAGCTTGCACAGGCTTTAGACACCGCAAAAGCAGTAGCAGATTCCACAGGCGCAATGGCACTCAGCTAATAAATATATCGGGAGGATTATAAAATGGTAACTTTTAATGTACATGGAAAAGAATATAAGGTTGTATTTGGATATGGACTTCTTACAAAAACAGATGTGCTGGACAAGGTACAGGGGATTACAGATGGAAAAGAGAGAAGCCTTCAGAAGATGATTTCTCTTCTCCCAGAACTGCTTCTTGCCGGACTTCAAAAGAAGCACAAGGAAGAGTTTGGGTATGAAAGTGATTTTGAAAAAGAAGCTGCTCTTGATAAAGTCTGTGACCTTTTGGATGATTACGAAGATGAAGGAACTGAGGAAAATCCCAAAAGCGGATTTGATTTATACCAACTTCTCGACAAAGAATTGGAGAAAAATGGTTTTTTATCCGGTCTGCTGAATGCAGTAGCAGAAGCACAGGCAGTGGAGAAGAACGCAACGAAACTTCCACAGGATCACAAAAAGAAAAATTAACTTTTCGAGAAGTTGTTTACCAAGAGATTCTTCCTTTATACCTCTCTATTGGTGTATCTAAAGAAGAATTTATGGATTCCACCCCAACAGAGTTAAAGCCTTATCTCGAAGCTGAAAAGATACGTCAAAAGAGAAGAGACGCTGAGCTTTGGCAAGCTGGCATTTATGAAACATCAGCCACATTTACAGCTGTTGCAAATGCTTTAATGGGGAAAAAATCCAAAGCAGAGTATTTGAAAAAACCTTTACTGGAATCAGCAGAGGAAGAAAAGCGTAAACAGGAAGGCATACTTTCCGAAGAAGAAAAGAAAAAACAGAGAAACGCACTTTTGGCAAGCTTGCAACTCATGCAGGCGAACTTTGAGCTTAACCATGAAAAGGGCAGGCAGGATTAACACTCTTGTCTGCCCTTTATTTTTTTTGTAAAAAAGGAGGGACAAATAAAATGGCTGACAATACCATTGATACCCTTGATATACAAATTAGCAGTAGTACAGAAAAAGCAGTACGTGCGCTGACTAATCTTTCAAACAAACTCACAGAAGTTAATTCCGCATTAAGCGGAGTTAATACAAACGGATTACGTAGTTGTGTAAGGGAACTTGGAAAACTAAAAGAACTTGATATAGGGAAAATGACAAGCATTGCTGATGGAATTGGAAAATTCTCAAATTCCATAAAGACAATGGGCGGAGTAGATTATAAAGGCTCTGGTCTGAATGCAGTTATAAACTCAATAAACAGACTTAGCCAGGTTGATGTTAGTGGATTTGATTCTGGGAAACTCGGAGAAATAATCCATAAATTATCAGGCTTATCGGAAATACCAGATGTATCTACCAGTGTTAATCGCTTTGTCAATTCAATGGCTAGATTAGCCAATTCCGGTGAATATATTGCGAATGTATCAGCTGAATTGCCTGGGCTTGGAAGAAATCTTAAATCAATTGTAGAGAGTTTTACGAGCGTTGGCGATATATCTGAACCTGTAAATAGGTTAGTTCAGTCTATTGCACAATTGGCAAGCTCTGGAAATAAAATCGGACAAACGTCAAGCCAACTTGGAACCCTAGCAAAGGAAGTATTATCTTTCTTTGACGTGATGAAAACTGCACCTAAAATCAGTGATAACACAATCCGCATGACGGAAGCACTGGCAAAGTTGGCTAATGCAGGGGGAAAGGTAAATTCCGCTACAAATTCTATATCCAGTGCGTTTTCTAAATTATCATCTGCAACATCTAGCCTTGGTAATATTGTTAGTAAAACTTCTTCTATAATTGGAACCGGGGTAAAAGGCATTATTGGATGGTTTCAACGTCTCGGGAATAGTAGTTCTGGAATTAAAACCGCTTCTTTTAATCTCGGAAATTTGCTTAAAACTGCTATCGGTTTTAAGGCTATTCGTGGTCTGGCAAATTTAGGAAAAAGTGCAATTGGTTTTGGCTCTGCTATTACAGAAATCGAAAATGTTGTAGATGTTTCCTTTGGAAGCATGGCAGATGAAGCCTACAAATTTGCTTCTACGGCCAAAGAACAATTTGGATTATCAGAATTGGCAGCAAAGCAATATTCTGGAACCATGATGGCAATGATGAAATCATCTGGTGTTGCGCAAGATGCAGCTTCTAAAATGTCAATTTCTCTTGCTGGATTAGCCGGGGATATTGCATCATTTTACAACATTGATACAGATACTGCTTTTCAGAAAATACGCTCTGGAATTTCCGGGGAAATTGAGCCTTTAAGACAATTGGGTATTAATTTATCCGTTGCAAATATGGAGGCTTATGCTCTTTCAAGGGGAATTACAACATCTTATAATGCAATGTCTCAAGCTGAAAAAGTTGCTCTTCGATACAACTATTTAATGTCAGTTACAGGAGATGTGCAAGGAGATTTCGCAAGGACATCTGGCACCTGGGCGAACCAGGTTCGTTTGCTCACTCTTAACTTCCAGTCACTTTCCGCAGTAATTGGGCAAGGATTGATTGCCGGCATTCTTCCTGCTATTCAAGCTCTTAATGCACTTATGTCAAAACTTATGCAAGCTGCGAATGTGTTCCGTAACTTCATGTATGTATTGATGGGAAAGAAACTAAAAGGCTCGCAGAGTGGAGTTAGTGATATCGTATCTAATTTAGGTGGTATAGAAACAGCTGGTGATGACGCATCTTCTGGGCTTGATGACGCTACATCATCTGCTAAGAAACTGAAAAAGGCACTTTCCGTATTGCCATTCGACCAATTGAATCAGCTTACCGATAATTCCGATAATTCTGGAACTGCATCTAAAAGTCTTGGTTCTGGACTTGGAGATTTGGCAGATAGTTTTTCTGGAATACAAGATTCACTGGATGAAGTTTTGACTGTTGATGAAACACCAATTAATAAATGGGCTTCTAAAATTAGAAAGGCATTTATCAATAAAGACTGGCAGGGGCTAGGCTTTACTATTGCAGATATGATAAATGTTGGAATGGAGAAAATATACGAAGTTATTAATTGGAATAATGTTGGCCCGAAAATAACCGAATTTGTAAATGCATTTACCACGGCATTCAATTCCATGGTTAGCGGCATAGATTTTGACTTAATGGGAAGATTGCTTGGAGCTGGAATTAACACAGCAGTAAATACTCTAAACCTGTTGCTTGGAGATGGAGGAATAGATTTTTCTGGAATAGGGGCAAAACTGTCTCAACTTTTAAAAGGAGCTATAAAGGAAATTGACTGGACAGGTCTTGGAAACTTAATCGGAAACAGTTTTATGGCATCTTGGAAAATGCTTTCTGGCTTTGTAAAGGATATGTCTAAAAAAGATGGTGCTGGAATTACTGGATGGGGTAAGCTTGGCACTGCTATTGGAAAAGCCTTAAATGGTGCAATAAAAAAGATAGACATGAACACAATTGCAGATGCACTTTCTGGTTTATTAAACGGAGCGTTCGAAAGCTTAAAATCATTTACAGAAACATTTAATTGGGATGATCTCGCAACAAAGATAAGAGATGGAATCGCTAAATTCATCAAAGACACAAATTGGAAAGAGAACGGACAGGCTCTTGGAGATTTTATATCTCACCTGTGTACCGCATTAAAAGATTCTCTCACTACAGACACTTTCTATGAGTTCGGACAAGGAGTTGGAACATTCCTTGGTGAATTACCATGGGGTGAAATCCTTAGTACTGCAGCTGATCTGCTATTAACTGGCCTTACCAGTGCATTAAACGGATTATTCGATGGATTAGAGGAAAAGCACCCGATAGCTGGACATATTGCAGAATGGCTTACAAAAGCATTTATTGCAGTAAAAATAGCAAATATCACAGGTATTGGGACTCTTGTTGGTTCACTTGTGGGACACATTGCAGGGAAAATAGCTGAAAAGAAAAACGCTGAAATGATTGCAGAAAAATTAGCAGATGTACTTGGAGATGGCACAAGTGGGGCAAAAGAAGCAATAAAAGATTTAGGGGATGCGGCAGGTTCTTCAAGCAGTAAATTTGGCTCTCTTACTAAAGCACTTGGCCCTCTTGTAGGTGAAGCTGGACTTATCGTGGCAGTAGGAGTAGCTGCAGCTGGCGCAACCTCTCAATTGGCTGGTCTTGTTGAAACCATGCAAGGCGGTAATGGTGTTGGAACCACATTCGGCAATACCATGAATAACTTCATTCAAACTTTGCAGAGAAGAGGTGATATTCTTTCTGGATCAGCAGAGGAAATTTGGCAGTTAAAAGAAAGCCTTGAGCAAGAAGGGATGACCGCCGAGGATAAGGCAAAAGCAACGCAACAATTGATTGACAAATTGGGAGAAATGGGGGTTACATCTGACCAGGCAGAGCAAGCATTTTCCCAATTAAACCAGAAAGGTCTTATTACGGACGACATGTTTAAAATATTGTCTGATTCTATTAAAACATTGGATGATAAAACAACAAATATGTCTGGAAGTATTGACCTTAGTAAACAGTCGATTGATGATTTGTATGACACTGTTCTTCCACAATTGCAAACACAGTTAGGACTTAGCGCAGATGAAATGGTTTCTCTTGATACAGCATTAATGGAAGCTGAAAATTCTGGTGGCACTGCACAGGATGCATTTGATAATATCATGGCGCGCGCCAAGGAACTCGGAATCAATACAGAATCTTTAGCAAAGATTTTTGCACAAGTATTCCCAGATTCCGTGAAAGAGATGGAAACTAAGACGAAAACCTCTATCAGCAGTACAAATACTTTTGTAAAAACTGGAATGGGAAGCATATCCAAAGCTACAGGAACTGCAATGTCTGGAATTCAAACAGCAACTGAGAAAGCTATGTCTGCCGCACAGACAAAAGTAAAAACTTCCACAGAAAATATTAGTTCTGATTCAAAAACAAACTGGGGAAATTCCGCAAGTGCTGTATCGACAGCCCTCGGAACCATGGACACCGATACCAAAGATATAATGGGTAAGGTTATGACAACCATTCAAAGTTATTGGTCTTCTGTTCTAATCAATACAAACCAGATTTGGGAAAAGGCTTCTGGTAAAGTTGACACGGAAACTGGGAAAATGAAATCTTATACAGAAACCAATTTGTCTGGGATTTCGGATAAAATTAAAAGGCTATTTAATGTTAATCTTACATCAATTGGTCGGGAAACTGCTCAATCATTCGCTGATGGCATGAAACAAGTACATCTACCAACTCTGACTTATTATATTTCAGAGTGGAGAAAACATGATCTTGGCGGTGGAAGAACCAGTTCTACACCAGTTTACAAGCCTAATTGGTATGCCAAAGGTGGTCTTTTCAATGGTGCACAGGTAATTGGTATCGGTGAAGCTGGTTCTGAAGCTGTCCTTCCTCTGGAAAATCCACGAACCATGAAGAAGATTGCAGATAGCATTGTTTCCAGTTCGGACGGAAGCATGGGACTTACAAAAGAAGAAATGACAAAAGCAGTAGCCCAGGGCGTTGCAATGGCAATGAGCATGAACAGCGGAACCAAAAATCCGCAATACATTATGAACAGCATTATTCTGGACGGAAGCGAGATTGCGAAAGCTGTAACAAAAGCCCAGAATGAAACGAATAGCCGTTTCAATCCGTCCCCGGCATATTGATTTTTGACTGATTGTGTGGTATAATTTCTCCAATGAAGAAGTACACACGGTCTTGATTTTTGAGCCGCTAAGAAGAAATTAATATTTCTCAATTTTGAGGAATTTTTTGTCTTACTTGGCGGCTCTTTTTTATTTTAACCGTTAATTTTGGTAAAACCAACGGGCTAGACCGATCATCGAAAAGCGGAAATGCCTTGCCGCCTGCCTGTTGATTTACATACAGTTCAAGGCACTCTTTTATACGAAAGGCAGGTATCAATCTATGGAATTTAAGGAAAATTCAAATTGCATTCGTATTCCGATTGCAAGAGAACCAATTATTTATTTCCTTTTAGATGGTAATGAAGTAGTTTATATTGGACAGTCTAAGCTAGGGCTTTTCCGCCCATATAGCCATTCAAATAAACACTTTACTTCGGTTTCTGTTATTAAATGCAAACTTGAAGATTTGGATTCATTGGAAATTTTTTATATTAGAAAATATATGCCAAAATACAACCAAAAAATTGTTGATGATAAACATGAGTTTTCTTTTGGAAAAGTGAGAAAAATTATAAGAGAGCAAACGGAATTTAAATGTTGTACAGTTTTTCACATAAAGAAAATAGTAAAAATTATGAAAATAAACACTATTCCGATTAAAGACGCTTTTTATATAACATCCGACGATTCCAAGAAAATAATTGATTACGTAAAGAGCCATTATGATGGAAATAGATTGGTTTTAGCTTAATATGTTAAATTCAGTGGGCTAGGGTAGCTCCCGAAAGTCTCACCTCCGAGAGATTGCCTACTGTTTTTATATTATCGGAGAAGTTTTTAGATATACGGAGGTTATCTAGCATGAGAAAAGAACAGTTTGTTTCTGAAAGAAGAGAAAGAGATTTCACAGGGGTATTTATACCGTCAAAATTATATCTTACAAATAAATTCAGCCCAAGAGAAAAATTTTTATTAGTGGAAATACATAGTCTTCGCAAAAGAGATAAAAGCGGTGATTGTTTTGCGAGCAATCGGCATTTTGCTGATTTTATTGGTGTGTCCGAACGTACTATTCAGTCAATGCTAAATGGGTTAAAACAGAATGGTTATATAACTTCATGGTATGAATATGAAAAAGATAATCCAAAAGTAATAAAGCATAGACACCTTATTCTCACAGAAAAATTTTATGAAGAATTTATAAATGAGCATGAGCAAAAAAATCAGTTCGAACGTGGTGAGAAAAAACGCATGGGGGATGGTGAGAAAAACTGCACCTTCCGTGGTGAGGAAAACTGCGTGGATAAGTATAACAATGAAATAAGTATAACAAATATAGATAAGAAAACAGAACCAGACTTTATTGATAATAAAGAAAAAAAGACTTTATCTTATACAGATAAAGATAATCAGACTTCTGCTCCTAATAATTATAATAAATTAAATATATATAATATACCTCCTAGAACCAAGGAGCAGAAAGCTAACCGTTATAATTCCAGGAACCAATCATCTCTCTTGAATTATAAAGACGAGGATGTTGAAAACTTGGTAACTGAAATATACGAAAACATTTACGGAACCAAAGAGAATATTTTTGAAGACCATGACATTTGCTTATCTATATTTTTGATTAAGGAGTTTTTTAAGAAATATCAAAAGTACCGTGAAGAGAAACATCCGATGGTTACACAAAGCCAAGCTGAAAATATTCTGAAAATGATACGCAATCCAGATACAGATATGGCAAAAGATGATTTGGTAGACGATAAAGAAGAACCACTATTCTATCTTGACATGATGGAGGAACACTTTAAGACAAAGTGGGGAAAAAGAAATGGCGGAGATTTTGATTATAGAATCATGTTGTTTTTTAAAGACACTACACAAAATATGTTATATCAAAGAGTGAAAAAGAACAGGGAGGACATGCTATGATATTTTGGCTATCAGTAATCATTTTTGCGGTCGGCGTTGTTATTCTGATTGCAAATAGAATAGGCGAATCTTTAAGCTACGAATATGAGTATTCAAATGTGAGTGGATTTATATTGTCTTTTGGCGTGGTAATTTCTTTCATCAGTGTAGTATGGTTCCTGGTAGCTGGATTGATTTTACTACTCACCAAAACCAATGTTACCGCCACCAGACAGGCAAATGCCGAGAAATACAAAGCATTGACTTACAAACTGGAAAGTGAAGCTTGCCGAGATCAATTCGGACTTCTTAACAAAGAAATTATTGACGAGGTACAGAGATGGAATGTAAAAGTAACTTACTACAAAGCAATGGAGGATAACTTCTGGATTGGAATTTATTATCCAGATGTGTACGGTGATCTGGGAACGATTGATTATGAGACATATGAGGGTAATTAATTGACATGATAAAATAATAAAATCCGTTTCAAAAACATCTCACACGATAAAATATAGGTACAAGCCAAGAAAATTGATTTTTGAGCAAAGAAATTAATTAATTGTGGAGAAAGGAAACAAAGAAAATGAACAGACCATTATTTGAACCAGGAGATATCGTGCAGCACTTTAAGAGAGAAACCATCGAGAATCCGCATGATAATGAATACCTGTATGAGATTGTCGGTTTTGCTAGGCATACGGAAACAGGAGAAGACCTAGTGATATACAAAGCCCTGTATGGCAGTAAGCAATTATACGCCAGACCGAAAAATATGTTTTACAGTGAAGTGGATCACAAAAAATATCCAAATATCAAGCAGAAATATAGGCTCGAGAAATATCATGGAGTGTTGTACGTGTAATGGACTTTAAGCAGACTTACTTTTCCATTTGGCAAGATATATGGAACCTCCACAAGAAGTATGCCTTTATCTCAAAGGACGATATTCCACAGTGGGAAAATCTCACCATGGAAGCAATGCAAATTCACGATAAATACGCTGATTCTTTCGGTGCGAAATTTGCCGAAGCTCTTTTGTTTGCCATAACTGCGGAAATTGACAGAAAAGCGAAATAGTGCTTCCAGAATACGTCCCAAGGTGGTACAATATAGGTATCAAGTATTGGGAGGTAGTACGTATGAAGAAAATGAAAAGAGTTATTGCTGCTACAACCGTGATGGCGAGTTTGGTGACTGCGACACCTGTCATGGCGTTTAAGTGGGAAATCGGACAGAAGGAAGAAACTAAAGAAACAACACAAATAGAACCAGCAACAGAAGAAGAAACAGAAGCGGTATTTTCTGTATGCAAGGATTTGTGGGAAGACTTGGAATTGAAAACTTATAAAATGAGCCATTCAGAGATATTTGGAGATTCTGATGATTCTGCGGATACAGAAATCCACTACGAAGATGTAATCAAAGAAATATATTCAGAAAAAATTAATGATTATCCAGACTTTTCAATGGGAGACAAGGTAAAAATAAATGGATATGTGTTACAGACCATAGAGCTTCCGACAGAACAAGAATGGCAAGCAAATAGTGTTAATAAGTCTGGCGCATATCGTGTTGAAATTTCAATTGATAATTCTATAACATATACAGGATATGATGAATTTGCAATGTTCGTAAGAAGCAATAACTCAAATGTATTAAAACTACAGGTGGGAGATTACGTTACTGTTGAGGGAATATTTTTAAAACCAGATTCAATTTCTGCACAAGATTATATATATGATTGCGCTATCTCAAAATGCGAAGATACACCACAAGTACCGCTTGGAAAGAAAAATGCGCTGAAAGAAGCTATAGACTATTTAGATATAAATTCGTTTTCTTATAATGGGATAATTCAACAACTGAAATTTTCACAATATACAGATGAAGAAGCTAAATATGCAGCAGACTTTTGTGGAGCAAGTTGGAATAGACAAGCTGAAAAATCTGCTAAAAGTTATTTGGATATTACAAGTTTTTCAAGAGATGGGCTGATTCAGCAATTGGAATTTGATGGCTTTACTTCTGAACAGGCAGAGTATGGGGTCACTCAAGTAGGGTATTAAAATGATTAGGCTAGGGATTTCTCCCTAGCCTTTATTTTAGTTCATCCAATTATATGTGTAAGAATCATTAACATATACTTCAAATTTATCTGGCGTTATTGTATCGTAATTCCTATCGTGAGGGAATCTAAATTCAAGATAAGCAGTTGAACCAGGATTTTCAACGTGAGCAAATTGATAATCATATCCAACTATTCTTCCATCTTTGTAAAATACGACTGCAATAGTTGTGTAAGAGTTTCTTTTTCCATTATTAGTTACTTTTACCATAACATTTCCAGCTCCAAAATTAGCTGAATAGTGTATTCCGGAATTGTTCAAAATAAGGCTTGAAGAAGCCTTTTCAATTTTTAAATTAACTTTGAAAGAATCCCAGGTCTTGTCAGCGTTCCAACCTTGAAGCGCACATTTTGAATGTGGAGCAAAAGCGTATATACTATCAGAATCTGTTCCAATCATAGAACCATTCAAAAAATAAACAAACTCAACTCTAACACGTACTGCATAATCATAATGATTTTCAAGAATTGCCACAGCTCCATACGGTGTAGATTCTGCATGATATGTGACAATATTCTTCTTACCGCTACTGTTAGTGCTAGGATTTCCTCCAAAACCACCATTGCCGTTAGAAGCCTTTTTCACAGTAACTTTACAGGTATATTTCTTTTTGCCGATCTTTGCAGTAATCGTTGCGGATCCTTTTTTCTTAGCTTTTACTCGTCCTTTAGAAGATACCGTTGCAACAGACTTCTTGCTACTTGTCCATTTTACTTTTCTTTTTGTTCCAGTTACTTTTAATTGTAATGTCTGACCGACTTTCAAAGTGGCTTTTTTCTTGTTGATTTTGCCAGCCGCCGATACTGGAACTGCCATACAGACAATCAGTAACATTATGGTCAAAACTGCCAGTAACTTTTTGGATTTTTTCATATGCGTTTTCCTCCCTAAATCAGTATGATATACATATTTTACCACTCCAAAATGAATAGTGGAATAGGAAATTTGAAAAAAATAACGATTCATCAAAATGACGAATCGTCAGTAAAAAAAACTGTCGTGAATTTCAAGACGGTTAATAGCTGTTCCACAAATTTATGGAGCTGTTTTTTCACAAAAAAATGAAAAATACTCTTGACATTGTACGTACAAACTGATATATTAAAGATGTACAAAATGTACACACAATCTGAAAGGAGTGATAAAATGTCTCCCAAAATGGGGCAAAAGTTGAAGGACAATCCTAGAAACGTAAGATTGGAAGTCAGACTTACACAGGAAGAAAATGCACTATTGGAAGAATGTGCAAAAAGACTTCAAGTCACAAAGACAAAAGTTATCACAAAGGGAATCGAATTAGTAGATAAAGATTCTCGCAACTGAAAAACAGCCGTAGCACCGACCAAAGCACAAACGACTGTTTAAGCAACCAGAAGTCTCACATCTGGTAATCAATATCTTATCATTTGTGAGACTTCTTTTCAAGAGAAAAGGAGTATTTTTTTATATGAACGAAATCACAATTAACACAGCAAACCGGACACCTATCGAAATCGCACTTGGAATTGATGAAGAGGGCATGACTACTGCCAGAAAGTTATATGCCTTTTTAGAATTGGATTCTAGCAATTATTCAAGATGGTGCAAGAGCAACATTACAGGAAATGAATTTGCAGAGGAAAACGTTGATTATTGGGCATTCGTCATTAATGACGAGACGCCGACAGGTGGTGTTATTCAGAGAGAAGATTACAAGCTTTCTGCCAGCTTTGCAAAGAAACTTTCTATGCAGTCAAAGAGTGCCAAAGGTGAACAAGCCAGACAATATTTTCTCAAAGTAGAGGACAAATTAAAAGAAACAGTTCGCCACCCAGTACCAATGACCATCCCCGAACAGATTCAGCTTCTAGCACAGGGAAACGTAGAACTGAATAAGCGGATTGACGATATTCAGACAGAGTTTGAGACTTTGAAAATGGATTTGCCGATTCTCCCGATTGAAGCGGAGAAAATCACGGAAGCCGTAAAGAGAAAAGGAACGCTGGTACTTGGTGGCAAGGAATCCAATGCTTACAATAGCCGTTCCATTCGCCAGAAGGTTTACAGTAACATTCATTCCAATCTGCGCTACCAGTTCCAGGTCAAAAGCTACAAGGCAATTAAGAGAAGCCAGGTAGAACAGGCAGTCAAGATTATTGGAGAATACAAACCGCCAGTTTTCTTGAAGAATGAGATTGATACAGAAAATGCACAGCAGAGATTCTTTTAATTAGATTTTTACAGGGATACACAGGAGGAAAATAAAATGACAGAAAATATGGATAGAGAAGACGCAATGTTCGAAGTAGAGGACACTATTGATAAAATCAAGTTTCTTTTGGACGATTTCATGGAACAGTATGGATTTAATAGCACAGAAAAAATGGACGAACTGAAAAAATGGCAGTTTGCATATAACAAGGACTTTATGACCATGAAATTGTTGATTTTATGCGATTATGCCAATAAAGCAAGACAGAAATTTAAGGCTCTTGAATTTATGGAGCAGAAAGCGTGATCGTATGGCAAACAGAATCCAATTCAATGACTTTCAGAAAAAGAGCGTGTACGCCAAATGCAACGGAAAATGTGCGATATGCGGTAAGCCTGTCAAATTTAAGAAAATGACAATCGACCACATTATGCCGTTGTCTCGTGGCGGCACCAATGATATTAAGAATCTGCAACTGGCGTGTAAGCGTTGCAACAGCATGAAGAGCAACATGACAATGGATGATATGATGGGGCAGATTTCCGAGATTTTAAAGTATAACCGCAAACAGAAATTGATTAGAGCGTTGGGAGGAATTATGGAATGACACGTAAGGAAGAGATTTTAGAACTGATTGAAAAAATCACAAAAGAGAAAAATATCAATATGCTTTACGGCGTGGTTAAGACAATGGTTGAATATGAAAACCATGAATGATACCAAAATATACTGAATGATACCAACCACCTATGCTATGATATAAAATCATAATAAGCAATTTTTAAAGCGTTTACCTTTCGGGGTAGGCGCTTTTTTCGTGCGTAAAAATACATGAGGGTTAGCATATGGCAGAAGTATTTTTGAAAGTGGATGGGGTAGCATTGCCCTGTCCTTCTTCTTTTACATGGGGATTGCAGGATATATCGGCGGCAGAATCTGGCAGAACAGACGATACGACCATGCATAAAAATAGAGTTGGACAGAAACGAAAGCTGTCTGTAGGTTGGAATGGCCCAGATTGGGACACTGCTTGCAAAATTATACAGGCAGTAAATCCAGAGTACATACAGGTCACATATCCAGACTTGCTATCTGCAAATAAGCACGAAACCAGAACATTTTATGTTGGTGACAGGGAATCACCTTTTAAGTGCTGGTGGGTTGGCAATGAGCGCATGGAAGGACTTAGTTTTGACTTTATCGAGAGGTAAGATATGCGAAATTTATCAACGGAATTTAAAGAACAACAGAATAGTGGGAACCGTAACTATCTGAAATATGCAGATTTTACCTTTACGGACGGAAGCACATTATCCATTACCGACAAAGATTTATGGTCTAATGGCTTTAAATTTGAGGATGCAGTATCGCAAAGCGGTTCTTTTGATATCGGCGCAGCTATCGTAAATAAGCTGACATTGCAGATCAACAACTTTTCTGGAAAGTACACAGATTACATCTGGGACGGAGCAAGGGTTGTTTGCTATATTGGACTTGAATTATCTACTGGTATTGAAAAAATCCGTATCTGTACTATGACGGTAACAGATGCTCCATACCAGAACACAGCTATTATCAGCCTAACTTGTGAAGATTCCATGCGATTATTTGATCGTGATTATTCAGAAAGTAAACTGACTTATCCGGCAACAAGATTACAAATTATCCAAGATGCTTGTAAAGTCTGCGGAGTAACACTGCAATCTACAAGATTTGATAACGATGATTTCATAATCCAGAATCGACCAGACGATAGCAGTATTACTTTCAGACAGGTAATTGCATGGGTAGCACAGATGGGCTGCCAGTGGGCGAAATGTGACGAATATGGTCGCTTATGCTTTGGATGGTATGAACGTGAAGTCCCGGATAATTTTTATGATTTGGTGGAAACTCCATGGAAAGATGTAGAAGGTAACGACATATTAGATACTACCGGCGCACAGATTATCACTGTTATGCAAAAGGGTATTACAGCCATAGATACAAATGGATTCACACCATGGATGTACGATGTTGAAATAACAGGTGTAAAAGTTACAGAATACGTTGAAAATTCTTCTAAAAATGAAGCAAAAACATATCAGTCGGGGAAATCTGGCTATGTTATCGAAATCAGTGATAATAAGCTAATCCAAGAGGGCTCCGGGGAGAAAATCTGCCAGATTATCGCAGACAGGTGCGTGGGGCTAAAATTCAGACCATTTACCACAGGCGCATTGACTAATATAGCATGGGAAGCTGGTGACACCATTGCAATTTCTGATAGAAATGGAAAACAGTACAAGAGCTTCCTAACTTCTGTTACTTTGAATCCAGGCGCATTTGAGCAACTTGAATGCAGTGCTAAAAGCGTATCTAGGAATAAGCAAAAGCAGTATACACTAAGCCAACAGGTGCAAGCCGAAAGCAAAAAGAACTTAAAAGATGAACGCACCGCAAGAGAAAAGGCAATTGAAGAATTGTCTCAAAGATTGTCTGAATCTTCCGGTACATATACTACTGTGGAAACACAGCCGGACGGAAGCAACATTTATTATCTTCATAACAAGCCGCAGTTATCCGATTCTAACATCATATGGAAAATGACTGCGGAAGCGTGGGCTGTTTCTACAGATGGTGGACAACATTGGAATGGCGGTATGACGGTTGATGGTGATGTAATTGCCAGAATCCTTACTGCCACAGGCGTTAATGCTGACTGGATCAATACAGGAACTATTAAAGCAATTGACAAAGATGGAAATACAAATTTCCTGGTTGATGTAACAACAGGAAGGGTTATTATCAATGCAGATTCTGTACAAATCAAAGGAAAAGATGTCAATGCAATTGCAAAGGAAAAAGCAGAAACAGAAGTAAATAATTTTATAAGCAATACATACACAACTGATATCAATAATTTACAGTCTCAAATCGACGGACAGATTGAGACTTTTTTTTATGACTATGAACCGACCTTGCAGAATATCCCGGCTTCTGGATGGACTACCAACGAAGAACGAAAGAAACATGAGGGTGACTTATTTTACTGGAAATCCAAGGGATATGCTTACCGTTTTATGCAAGATGGGGCAACATGGAAGTGGCAATTGGTACAAGATACCGATATCACGTTAGCACTTGCTGCCGCAGAAAAAGCACAGGACACAGCAGATCATAAGCGTAGAGTATTCGTAGTTCAGCCAGAACCGCCTTACGATATTGGGGACTTATGGACACAAGGCTCTAATGGTGATTTGATGAGATGTAAAGTTGCCAGAGCAAGCGGTTCTTATGATTCTTCCGATTGGGAAAAAGCTTCAAAATACACAGATGATAGTTCGTTAGATTTATTTATCAATGGTGTTTTTAAAGATTCTCTTAATTCTTTAAAAACACAGATCGATGGAAAGATTGAGACCTGGTATCAGCCAAATGATCCATCTGTAAAATGGACAAAAACAGAGGAATTACCGTGGTGTGATATTGACGGAAACAAGATTCTGGATGAATCCGGGAATGAAATTGTCTTGGTATGGGAATCTGAGAAAACAGAACATGAAGGTGACCTTTGGCATAATACTTCTGATAACACGCAATGGATATACAAATCTGGTGAATGGCAACCACAATCCATACCAAATGAATTGCTGGACAAGATAGATGGGAAGTCATCTGTCTATATGGTTCAGCCGAAACCACCATATTACGAAGGTGACTTGTGGGTGACAACCAATAGTGAAGGAAAGGCTTCCCTCAAAACCTCCACTGTAAATCGTGTTGATGGAAATTTTGACGCATCTGATTGGATAGATTTCAAGTATGCAGACAAAGACGATATCAAAAATGCAATTGACAATTACGATACCAGTCTTGGGCAAGACGAAGTATTTAATAAGCTCACAAAAGGCGGCACTGAACAGGGAATCTATATCGAAGATGGAAAAGTATACATCAATGCAAAATACATTTTAGCTGGATTGCTTGCCGGTGAGAGAATTAACGGTAGAGGGCTAAAAGTCATTGATGATAACAAGAACGTAACCTTAGAAATCGACAGTAAAGGAAACGTCATATTAGCTCCAAAAACTTTTTCCTTACAAGGGAAAACAGTAAAGGAAATTGCAGATTCTTCCGCCAGTACCGCAGTATCAAACCAGACACAAGCTGATATTTTCAGCAAGCTTACCAATGGTGGCAAGGCACAGGGGATTTACTTAGATGAAAAAGGAAATCTCTATGTAAATGGAGAATACGTGCAAGCTAAAGGAATTAAGGTTGTTGATAGTAATGGAAAGACCACTTTTGCAATTGACAAAGAGACTGGGGCAGTAACAATAGCAGCTTCACAGTTTACATTAGGAGATAAAAGCGTTACTGATATAGCACAGGAAGAAGTCGTAAAACAAGTCCAAGATATTACATCGGACAATATTATTAAAGGCTATTATCTAACAGAACAAAATGTTAAAGATTATTGGTCTACACAGAGTGCATATACATATGAGTATGGAGTTCAGGATGTAGATGGCGGTAAAAATGCAATCAAAATAAACGGAACTGGAGCACAATTTGGAACGAAAAATTATAAGCCAATAAAAGTTACTGGAAATTATACTTTTTCGTTTTGGATAAAAACTAGTGTTGCAACACAAGTATATGTGTATCTTGGAAGTAAAACAATATTAAATGCTAAAACTACAACTGAATGGCAAAGACTGCAAGTAACAACAACTTTATCTAGCTTACCAAATGATAGTTTAAACAGTTTGAGAATCTTGACATCATCAGTTGGGTCTAGCGTAAAATTTGATACCTATATTTACATGCCAAAGCTTGAATATGCTTACACAAATGAACAAGTGTTCAATATGCTTACAAACAACGGTGCAATAAAGGGAATATACATGGAAAATGGAGAATTGTATTTTTCATTCACCTATGCACATGGAGGTACATTGAAACTTGGCGGTTCAAATAACGGAAATGGGTTACTTTCCATTCTGAATGCAAGCGGCACACAGGTTGGATATATTGACAATACAGGCGTTCATTTTAACCAAGGTGAATTTTCTGGAAGCGTAAAGTCACTAACTGGGGAAATTGGAAACTGGCAGATTGATAAAACAAATGGAAAATTAACCTCTGCAAACGGTGCCATTGTACTTGATGCGAAAAACAACATGGTAACCATAAATGGCGTTGATCTAAAAGCAAATGGAAACGGATTTGTTATTGATGGCGGTGTAAAAATTAAAAACAGTCCTAAATCTAGTGAATTTGGAGATGAAAGTAATTTCTTTTGTATAGAAAACCTTGGATCAATTACAGATGGAACACACTTAGGAGTTAACAGTCAAGGCATGGTTATTAAGGTTCCATCATCTTCCTGGCGGTATAAGTCAATTCGAACAACTGTCAAGGAAGAAGAACTGGAAGAACTCTATAGGACAAAGGTCGTTTGGGCGAAGTATAAAGAAGGATATCTTGATAAAAACGATAGCCGATATGATAAATTAATGCCAATGTTTCTTGCAGAGGATATGGAAAGGCGTTTTCCAATTGCAGTAAACCATTTACCAGATGGAAAGCCCGAGGATTGGAATTACAGAATTATGATTCCATCCATGTTCGCTATGATAAAATTCAATCATGAGAAGATAAAGGAACTCAAATCCGAAAATGAAGAATTGAAATCTGAATTAAAAAGCATTAAAGAAGAGCTTGAGGAAATCAAAAAATTGTTAAACAAATCAATATAAAGAGGGTGAGAAATCATCCTCTTTTTTATGAATCAAATATTAAAACAAACCTATAATTAAAGGAGGGCAACAACATGCCAAAATGGACAGAATACACATCAAAAGATACGTTAGCGGATAATGACGAAGTAATGCTGTATGACGCAACTGCGAGAGCGAACAAACGCGGACTGATGAGCAAATTTTGGGATTATGTCGTTGATAAAATGGCAACGGCTGTGATCTCGAAATTGGAGACAAATAATAAGACAATCATCGGGGCGATAAATGCACTAAATAGTGACTCATTAAAATCTGTCGTTATGAGCATAAGTGGAATTCAAATAAAAAACTTAGATCCAGGATTTGGATACTATTCTGATCCTATAAAAGCTAATATCCCAGAAGGAGCAACCATTGTAGCGGTATTTCTATATGCAGGGTTTAGTGCTGGAGTAATGATTTCTTCTGTAAATAAGAATGATTTTACTTTATCATGTAACAATTCTTGTGTGTTGCCAGCAAACAGGAATGTCAGAATTTGGTATATATAACGACTTGCCATTTAGCGCATTGATTTCGCTAATGATTTCACTATAGAGTTTATTGGAGAAACAAGAAAAAAATAACAAAACACTACCAAACATAAAATGAATATGCTATAATCAGCATATCAAAATCGGAACAACAAAAAGGGAGCTGAGTTCCCGACTACCAATCAAAAAACTCAGCTCCAAGCACCACAAAGGGTACAGTATTATTATAGCACAGTACTCTCCCTTTGTGAACCCAAAAGGAGGGTATTTTTTATGGAAAACTTTGCAAACGAATTTGTAAGTAAGTTGGATGGAAAGATTTCAGATGAAGCACTTAGGACAGTATTACAGGAATTGCAAGTGTTTGCATCTAACTACGATATCAGCCAGAGAGAAACGCATGTGGTTCCATATCAAAGCAATATCCCAGATTGCTACAGGGTTTACATGGTGGCAAAAAAGATTGAGGGCATGTCTCCAGAATCCATGAAAACATACAATTTTTATCTCACAGATTTTTTTGAACACATTAACCGACCATTCGAACAGGTTACAACAAATGATATACGGATTTATCTGTACGAAACTCAGAAACGAACAGGTATCAGCAATCGAACACTGGATGGAAAACGGCTTGTTATAAACACCTTTATGGATTGGTGTTGGAAAGAAGGATATATTCCAAACAATCCATGTGCAAGCATTAAACCCATTAAATTTGAGGAAAAGCCAAGAGAACCACTTAGCAACATGGAGCTTGAAATAGTGCGTGATGCTTGCGAAAATTACAGAGATAAAGCGATGATTGAGCTTTTCTACAGTACAGGATGCCGCTTATCTGAAATGGTGAATTTAAAAATTAGTGATATTGATTTCACTTCAAAAGAGGTTCATTTGTTCGGAAAAGGAAGCAAGCACCGAACATCTTATTTGAACGCAAAGGCGGAATATATGTTGAAAAAATACTTTGAATTGGAACGCCCAAAAGATTCAATATCGGATTCTGTATTTGTGATATTCCGAAAGCCTTATAATGAAATGCACAAAGGATCAATATATGCGAGAGTAAAGGCTATTCAAAAGCGATCTGGAATCGAAAGAAGCCTGTTTCCGCACTTGCTTAGACACACAATGGCGACAGATGCCTTAAATAGAGGAATGAACGTTGCCGAAGTAAAAGAAATATTAGGACACGAAAAACTTGATACCACAATGATTTACGCTAAAATCAGCCATGATTCTGTGAAATTTAATCATAAGAGATATATTGTATAAAGAGTTTATGCTAAAGAGCACTCCAAATGGGGTGCTTTTTATTATGCACTTTTTAACCTCAACAATGAAAGGAGACCATACATGAATATCAATACCTCATTAATCAGCAACAACAACAGCTACGCCGGACAGACACCTCTGTATATTGTCATCCACAATACGGATAATACCGCAGCTACAGCAGATGCCAAGGCACACGCCACTGCACAGCATAATGGCAATTTTCATGGCTATTCAGCCCATGTATTCGTTGACGATAAGTCAGCATACCAAGCCCTGCCGTATAATCGCGGGGCATGGCATGTTGGAGTAAATTACGGCGGTAAGCTTTTCGGAACTGTGAACAATCACAACTCTATTGGAATTGAAATGTGCATGAATGCTGGTTACAACTACGAAAAGGCATTCCAAAATACCGTTGATGTGTGCAAGCAGCTTATGAAGAAATACGGAATCCCAGCAAGCCGAGTAGTGCAGCACTACGATGTGTGCGCTAAGAATTGTCCTTCCGTTATCCGTGGAAAGGGAGACTGGAATAGATTTAAGAAGCTTATTTCCAGTGAAACCGTGACAGTTCCAACCACAAAGCCGACAGTAAAGGTTGACAAGTATTACCGTGTTCGTAAGACCTGGAAGGATTCCAAGAGCCAGATCGGGGCGTACAAGTCACTGAAAAATGCGAAAAAGGCTTGTAAAGCCGGTTATTCTGTTTTTGATTGGAATGGAAAAGCTGTGTATTCCGTGACTGCAAAGAAAAGTGTAGCCAAGGTAGCAAAAGAGGTAATTAACGGCGAGTGGGGAAACGGACAGGATAGACGAGACCGTCTGGAAGCTGCTGGCTATAATTACGCAGAAGTGCAGAAAAAAGTCAATGAATTACTGAAATAATAATACTCCCGGGTTTTTCCCGGGAGCTACTTAAATGTTGTATATTCTTCAAATTCGTTTTTTATTTTTGCAAAGTCTTTTCTTCTGATAGGCACAGTATCACCAGAAAACATAAGGAACGAAGTGTTTATTTCTTTTACCTCATCCATGTTTATTATGTAGCTCTGGTGGCATCTCAAAAATCTGGAATCTAGTAATTCTTCAATATCGGATAGTTTACATCGTTCCGTATAAACTATACCGCAAGTGCAGTGAATAATGATGTATTTGTTTCGACTCTCAATATATTCGATATTTTGAAATTCCACCCGATGAATAAAGTCTTTTCCTTTTATCATAAGAGTGCTTTTGCTGATATGTTCCAGAGCATGATTGAAAGCAGTATACATTCTGCCGTTTTCAGATCCTTTTATAATATAGTGAATTGGGAGTAAATCAAGAGCTTCAAAAACATACTCTTTGTGGGCTGTCCAGAAAATAATATTTCCATCATAGCCATTTAATCTCAATTCCTTTGCAACTTCAATTCCATTTTCTTCTCTCAAAACGATATCCAAAACTACAATATCATACCATTCGCCATCTGCCACATCATCAATAAGTGGCTGTCCTTTATCATACGGAGTAATCAATGCTTTTATATCACCATTTCGTTTGAGAAAATTATTAATCCGATGCATAAATATACCAATCTGGATTTCGTTATCATCACATATTGCAATTCGCATTCAAATCATCCCTTTTCATGTAAAATTCGCCACCAGAGGTGCTAATTTCGCCATTTCCTGTGTAATTGTATATTTTTTGATACAATGTTATTGTAATACATTAAGATGATAGTGTAAAGGGGATGGATTCATGGAGAAACATAAAAAAATCATAATTGTGTTTATACTGATATTCGTGCATGTGCTCTTGACTCAATATGTTTACTTCTGCCCGGAGCGTAGTATTATCTTTGGGAGGGGTAAAACTATCGCAATTGCAAAAACAGAGGTAAAACAGGTTGTCCATGAGCGCTATAAATCCCTCACTGACAAGAATCCAGCCCCTTTATTTCTATCTACATATATAACGAATGAAAAGTACCAAAATCACAATATCTATACTGAAAAAATCATAATTTGCAATAATATCGAGGAAAAGCAACTTGCCAGAAAGGATTTAAGTGGAGATGATTCCGTCCCATTATATGGTTGCGAAAACATGATATAATTTAATGAATGAGAACAAATGTTTGGAACATTGGGAGGGATTTACGTGGATTACAAGAAAGAAATTATTGAGATAGTAGAAAAAATGGAAAGCATAAGGTTTTTAGCAATGATTTATTCGTTTGCACATACTCTTTTTGAAAAAGAAAAAAAGCAGGGAAGTTAATCCCCTGCTTTTTTATTTAATGAATTTTTCAATGAACTTCCAAAATAATTCTTTATCTTCTGTTGACAATTGATAATATTTCATAATAGCTTCTTTAGCTTTAATATCATCTGTTGCTATGTTAGCACATACAGAAGAAAAATCTTTATCTGCTTTAAGTTTCTTTGGCAGTTCTCCCTTACGAATCCAATTCTCGTTAATGTCAAACGCGCGACAAATATCTTTAATGGCACTGTCGCTAGGATTAGCATTATCATTGTTTAGAAGTTTCCAAACATATTGTGGAGTTTTGCTGATTGCTTTTCCTATTTCAGTTTGAGACTTTTGACTTTCTAATAACACCTCTCGGATTCTAGCAAGAACATCTGTCATATCCTCACCTCCTAATATGATAATACACCAATAGTAGAAAAAAGTCAACAAAAATTTAAACTCAGTTAAAAATTGTACTTGACAATTAAACTGAGTTGTTGTAAGATTAAACCAAGTTAAAACAGAAAGGAGAGATTACATGGCAGTATTAGAGAGAAACGACATTGAGGACGGAAAACGTATTGCTGATATTTTCGCAACATTATCAGAAGAAAACAAGAACATGGCAATCGTTTATCTGTCAGCATTGCGAGATAAGGAAATTGCTGATTCAAGTAAAAGAGAGAGTTCTTAATGGAGGGACGATGAAAACATCAAAAGTTGAAATCAGACAGGTAGAAGGAGAAAAAGGAATTTATACCGAAATTCTGATTGACGGTCATAAACTTGAGGGAGTAAGAAGTTTTGAATTAAAACAGGGAATTGGTGATTGCGTTCCTATTCTTTCCATTGATCTGAATGCTTTAAATTTATCCACGGACTTGCAGATGTTGCAGGTGAACCAGAAAGGTATCGGGGAAATTGAGGGAATCAAGTTTAAAGGCTCACCAAGGATGCTGAAATTTCAAGCAGAATAGGCTCTCATATTTCAGAGAGCCAAACAGAATTATTTTGAAGCTTTTAAAATGGAACATTGTTTCGGATTTGAACAACATCCAGTTTTGCTTGCATAATTACACTTAATTCGACCTATTGTGTAATTAGGCGTCAAATCATCCAATGATCCAGTATTAATGAGAGAAGCTTCAATGGAATAATTTTTGTTCTGCTTATCGCAGAAACCATTAAATACCAATAATCATCACCTCCCCTCTTATAGAGAGTATAACACAAGAAAGGAGTAAAATCATAGACGATTTAGTTTATCTTCGTAATGAAGAAGCTGTCTGTGATAGTTTACAGGTGGCTAAGAAATTTGGGAAAAGACATGACAAACTCATTTCCGAAATTGAAAGAATGTATTCTGATTTGATTGGAAAAGGGTGTGCTCAAAATGGTGGAGACCCCTTATTTATTAAAAGCAGTTATGTACATCCTCAAAATAAACAGACTTATCCATTTTATATAATGAATAGGGATGGATTTTCTTTACTAGTAATGGGATTTACAGGGAAAGAAGCCCTTGAATGGAAATTGCAATACATAAAAGCTTTTAACCAGATGGAGAATTTCATTCGTGAGAAATCAACCCAGGTTTGGGTTGAAACCAGAAAAGCCGGGAAACTTACCAGAAAGGCAGAAACCGATATTATTCAGAAACTTGTTGAATACGCCAAAGTACAGGGAAGCAGTCATGCAGAAATGCTTTACATGACATATTCCAAATTAGCAAACAAGATGGCTGGAATCAATAAGAGAGATGAAGCTACGGTAATGCAACTCAACAATCTGTCCTTGATGGAAAATATTATCTTACATGAAATTGATCTCGGAATCATGCAAGAAAAACATTATAAGGAAATCTACAAAGATTGCAAGAAGAGATTGGAGACAGTTAAAGATTTGGCTTATCTGGAAGCGGTTTGAGAGGAAAGCTCATAAGGAGGCGGGAAAATGAGTGACACATATAATGTTCTTTGCGCTATTTTGAAAGAGCTCCAAGCTATTCATACTATCCTGGAGCCCTCTAAAAAGAAACGTATTTTTGAAACTAATATTGATGGGAAAAGCATTTCAAAATGCGTTTCTGATGGAATTACTTCTGCTGTTCAGAAATCCATTCGTGATACTGACGTAGAAGATTAACGGCAATCGAGGTAGATAATCCAGTAATGGCAGTTACAAAATTATCTGTATTTTCAATCGTGCTAACTGTTGGGGTGATTAGTTTTTCCATGTCAACAGTTTTTAAAAAATCATCAAAGCTTTTCAAATTAACACCTCCTTCCTAAAGGAGATTATATCACAGAAAGGAGACTAATGAACGAATTAATACCAATTAATTATGAAGGCGAACAGCCTACTGTATCAGCAAGAGAGTTGCACACAGGACTTGAAATTACAGATAGATTTTCAAGATGGTTTGAAAGAATGTCTGCATATGGTTTCTCAGAAGGAAATGATTTTACAAGCGTGAAAAGTTCCACACTTGTAAATAATGGGGCAGAAAGAGAAATTACTGACTATCGAATTTCTATAGATATGGCAAAACAGATTTGTATGATTCAGCGTTCAGAAAAAGGCAGACAATACCGACAATACTTTTTAGACCTCGAGAAAGCCTGGAACACGCCAGAGCAGATATTTGCCAGAGCTTTAAAAATGGCAGACCAGACCATAGCGAAGCTGAAAGACACAAATAAGTCTCTTGTGGAGAAAATTGAAGCCGACAGACCAAAGACAATTTTTGCCGATGCAGTGTCAACCAGCCACACTTCAATCCTTATTGGAGACCTCGCAAAGTTGATTTGCCAGAATGGTGTACAGACAGGACAGAAGAGATTGTTCCAGTGGATGCGAGACAATGGTTATCTGATGAAGTCTGGTGCAAGCTACAATATGCCAATGCAGAGATACATTGAACAAGGGCTATTTGAAGTTAAGGAATCCAGTGTTCAGAATCCAGACGGAAGCGTCCGAGTAACGAGAACCACAAAAGTTACTGGAAAAGGACAACTGTATTTTATTAACAAGTTTTTGGGAAATGAAATGGCAAGTTAGGAGAGGAAGAACATAATGAATGTTGAAAAATATTTATCTGAAAATCTGTCAAGCCATGAGGGACAGAAATATTTAGAATTTAGAAGAAGAAACGGACAGAAAGCAGACGAACTCTACAAAAAAGTAAAAGCTGAAATTGCCGAATGCCATCTGTCCGTTACGGAAGCAAAAGGGTTCTTAGAATTTATGAAGTTGGTTATTGAAGAGCTTTCATATATTCCGGTCAAAGAATGACTTCTGTGGTAATGCTTTTAATATCAAAACCGTCAGAATCAAATACATCTTGAATTTCATTTGCGGTATGAAGCATTGAAAGAATTTCTTTTGAATACGGATGTTCTTTGCCACAGTTTGGACACGAAATTTTATCCGCACTTATTGCTTCATTCAAGTAGTAGCTACAACGACAGTTACAGGAAACTTTTAATTTGAGAAACATTTTAACATACCTCCTTTCTGAACACATTATACCATTCAGAGGGAGAGAATAAAAGAAAACAGGGAGGAAAAACAATGATTAAATTTGAAAACGGATTAGTTAACATTTCTGGTAAAGGGATCGATATTCTTTCAGAGTATGCAGTTATCACCCACGAAATTAAAGAGATGTTCGTAAAAGATGGTGGAGAAGAGAAAGAAGTAAAAGAGCATCTTAGACATTCATTTGAGCATGGCCTTATGAACGAGGAAGAACTTGATAAAGAAATCAAGGAAAAATTCAAACAGGTGGATGCAATTATTCCGATTTTTTCGCTTCTGGAAGAAATGCTTAAAACATTTGGAGCAAAAGATAAGGAGGACTAAGCATGGGGGAAACTAAGAGCATAGATTACATTCCAGAGAACGCCAATGAGGAATTTGCACTTCTGGTTGGAAGGTTAAAGGCATTTGAAGCTTGGGCGAATAGTGTGAATGATTATGATTTCACAAAGGATATGGCATTTAGAATGCTTGGACTTGATGCAGAAAAATCAAAGGAGGAAAAGAAAGAATGAAATGCTTTAAAGGCTTTGACAAAGATTTAAAGTGTAGAGATTTCCAGTATGAAATTGGAAAAGAATACACAGAAGAAAAAGCAGACATTTGTAATTGTGGATTCCATGCTTGCGAATTTCCGATGGATGTATTCGGTTATTATCCACCTTCAGATTCCAGATATTGTGAAGTTGAGCTTGAAGAGAATGGCCAGAAATCATCTGATGATAGCAAGAGAGTTGGAAAGAAAATTTCCGTAAAAGCAGAAATTGGAATTGCCGGAATTATAAAAGCTGGCGTTGAATATATAAAAGAGCAAGTTGATTGGGAAGATGATAAGGCAACCAATACCGGAAATAAGTCAGCGGCAACCAATACCGGAGATTATTCAGCGGCAACCAATACCGGAGATTATTCAGCGGCAACCAATACCGGATATCAGTCAGCGGCAACCAATACCGGAGATTATTCAGCGGCAACCAATACCGGATATCAGT